>Ga0307374_10012876_pt1 | contig 11662 bp, 11 predicted proteins | sample OX3MG_FD_202532 | JGI IMG/M metagenome (GOLD analysis project Ga0307374, IMG submission 202532) | Soil microbial communities from Risofladan, Vaasa, Finland - OX-3 | ecosystem: Environmental > Terrestrial > Soil > Coastal area > Acid sulfate soil | place: Finland: Risofladan, Vaasa | collected...
AGATCGCCAGGCCTTTTCTGCGGTAGTCGCGCTCATGAAGGGCCGCAATGCCCGCGGCTTGCGCCTGGCGCGAGGTCGCAACGCCCTGGTTGGTGATCTTGAGGACGTCGGCTGCATTGAAGCTGTGGACGGCAACGCGCGCCTTGATCAGGTCGCTGTGCGCGCTGGTCAACTCCACTCGGGCGCTGGACACCTCCATGCCCGACTGCTCGGCCTTGTTGAGCACATCATCGGCCTTGTGGTAAGTGGCTTTCAGCTTGTCGATCCCTCCCGCAATGGCCTGGGCCGTCTTGTATCCGTTGTCCCCTTCCACGTGGCAGGTGACGCAGACCGCCTTCGGATCTGTCCCCACCCAGCTATCCTCCGGCTTGACGATCTCATGGTTGGAGTGGCACTGGACGCAGCCCGGCAGACCCATCTTCGCAAAGGCGGCGCCGTGCGGGCTCTTCTCAAAAAGTTGCTGGTTCATCACATGGCAGGTGCCGCACACGCTGGCGACGGAGTTGACGCCGGGCGGCGTGGCCCCGTGGTTGCCATGGCAGGTGGTGCAGGTGGGCGCGGAGGTGTCGCCGCCTGCCAGATCAGCCGCATGGACGCTCTTCTTGTAGAGCGCATACTGGTTGGTCGGGATCTTGTAGCCCTTCATGTAATTCGCGTCAGCATGGCAACGGGCGCAGGTTTCCGCCACGTGCGTGGGATAAACGGGGGCGCGGGTGTCGGAAGGAGCGCGAATGTCATGGACGCTGTGGCAGTCCACGCAGACCGCCACTTTGGTGTCTCCCTGCTTCAGCCGCTTGCCATGCACGCTGGTAAGGTATTCACTCACCTGGTCCGTTCGCAGGCTGGGGTTGAACTTCCGCATATAGCTCGGATTGGAATGGCACCGGCCGCAAAACGCAGGGACCTGCGCTTTGGCCGGCGCGCCCCGGAAGCCCTTGGCCGGGCTCATGGCGTTCATTGAATCATCGTTGCGATCGCCGCCGTGACAGTCCGCGCAACTGAGGCCTGCCTGCTGGTGAACGTCAGCGGAAAACAGCTTGGCCGGCTGGCCGTACTGGCCGGGAAGCTGCGAGTGGCAGCTAATGCAGGAATTTTTTGGGGGCGCGGCTGAAGCAAAGCTCAGTCCCCAAAGCATGATGGCCACGCCGATGGCGCAACCCCTTATCCGTGAGCGGGTGGTCAAAGATCTTTTCATAATCCGCATCGCAAAGGTTGTGTTGTTCCCTCAACCTAAAAGAGCGCCAGGCCTGAAAGCACAATGATGTATCCCAGCGCGAAAATGCCAAGGCCTGTAAAGAACCGGGTGGTGCGCCCGAAGCCGGCCTTGTAGTCAAGAAACGGAACGATCACCCAGAGGGCCCCGGCAAGCCCGAATAACATCAGGCCGAGAAGTTCTCCGTCAATAAAGAAAACCTTTGACGGCAGGTATTTGAGCGTTTGAAACATGAAGAGGAAATACCACTCCGGATGGATCCCGGCCGGGGCCGAAGCAAAAGGATTGGCCTTCGTGCCCAGTTCCCAGGGGAAGATGGCCGCCAGCGCTCCCAGCACGCCGAGCGCGCCGTACCATCCCATGATGTCGCGCAGAAGGAAGTTCGGGAAGAAAGGCATCGAACGTTCGCGCTCCTTCCCCTCCTTGATCCTTTTCTCCACGCCGGGAGGAACGCTCATTCCCAAACGCTGCACCAGCAGCAGGTGGAGGGCCAGAAGCAGGGTTGCAAGCCCCGGCAGCACCGCCACGTGGAACCCGAAAAAACGCGTCAGCGTGGCGCCGGTGACCTCATTGCCGCCCCTTAGAAACACCCTGATCCATGGGCCGATGAAGGGCACAAAGCCGGCCATGTCCGTGCCCACTTTGGTGGCGAAAAATGCCAGGGTGTTCCAGGGAAGAAGATAGCCGGAAAAGCCGAAGGCCAGCACGATAAAGAAAAGCACCATGCCGCTGACCCAGGTCAACTCCCGCGGCTTGCGGTACGCCTTCATGAAATAGACGCTGAACATATGGATGAAGACGATGAGGATCATCAGATTGGCGGACCAACTGTGGATCGACCGGATCAGCCATCCGAACTTGACCTGGGTCACGATGAACTGCACGCTCTCGAATGCGCCGCTGGCCGTGGGCCGGTAATACATGAGCAGAAGGATGCCGGTGAGGACCTGGACGACGAAGAGGAACAGCGCGATGCCACCGAAGTAGTACCATGCCGTATGGCGATGAAGAGGCACTTTCTTATGGCGAAGGAATTCCTCGATGCTTCCTCCACCGCCGAGGCGCTCGTCAATCCAGTTTAAAGTGCGACGTTTAATTCCAGCCATGGTTATGCGTTGCGGACGACGACAACGTCCTCGCCCTGAATGTGAACTTGGTACTGCGCCAGAGGACGCGGAGGCGGCCCGCTGACGTTGCGGCCTTGCAAGTTGTAGATGCCGTTGTGACACGGACACCAGATTTCATGCAGGTCCGAGCGGTATTGCACCGTGCAGCCCAGATGGGTGCACACGGCGGTGAACGCCCGGTATTGCCCGCCCACAGTGTGGATCAAAATGGCAGGTTCCGAACCGAACTTGAAAACCTTCGCTGCGTTATTCTTGAGTTCCCCGATCTTCGCGGCTACCACCGACAGGTTGCTCGCTTCGCTGACCGGCGGCGGGATCACATAGCGGATCGCCGGGTAGACGAAAGAGGCAATCGTCGCGACAACCCCGGTGCCCAATAGCAGGTTGACCCAACGGCGCCCGGGGTCGGGCTTTTCCTCTCCGGCGCCCACAGGGCATTTCTCAGAGTTGGTATCACCCTTCATGGGATTCGTCCCTCCATTCGTCCCTGAACCACGGATATCGTTCTGTTCTCCGTCGCCTTCCATCGGCGCGCAAAGCCAACCGGTCCGCTCGGGGACCAGATCTTCCGGGCCGGGCTGAACCACCGCAAAAATAACCTTATTGCACAAAGCGTCTGAAGCTCAAAAATCTCACCTCTTGCTGTGCCTGGGTTGTGGCCATCGGAGAATAGTAGTAGATAAAGTCTGCCTCCACGGTTGAGCTGACGCCTTGCGGCACCTTAAACGTGAAGAATTCTTTTCTCGTCTCGCCTGGCGCCAGGCGGGTGTCCGACACCACTTTTGCCGCCTTGATGAACACCCGGTCTTCCACGTTGAGAATTTTGCCTTGCTGATCGGCCACGACCCGGGTAAAAACCCGCCTTTCGTGAAATGCCTGTCCACTGAAAGGCACGGCGTTCACTTGCAGGATCAGCTTTCGCAGGGGCGAGCCCGTGGGCACCATGTGCCCCGCCCCCTGATTGGTCACATCAACCTCCACGTGGAGCTGGCCGCCTTCGTGGGTGACGGAAAGCTGCCCCCGGATGGCCCTGTTCAGTTGCGTCAGCGAGTGGCTGCCGGGCATCTGATGGAGATTGATGCCCTGGTCGGGCGTCTTCTTCACTCGCGGGTCCACAACCGCTCCCTCAACGCGATACATGTGGCAGGACTGGCATCCTTTATGCTCAGCGCGGTACGGGCCTTTCTGCCATTCGGTGTAAGTGGTCAGCACCGGGAATCCCAGCGAGTTCCGGTACTCGTGGCAGGTCGCGCAAAGCAGCGAGGAGGTGTGCAGGCCGGAGTAGGCGGTTCCATGCACCGGTGAAGTGACCCCTTTCCACGGACCCTCCATGACGTTGTTATACGCCACCACGGCTTTGGGGTTGGGACCGGCCGTGGACACGCTTCGAATCGAGTGGCAATAGTCGCAGGTGATGCCTTCCCAGCTCACCTTAAGCCCTAGTGACAGATCGCCGGTCGCCGCTACTGTGGGCGAGTGGCAGCCCAGGCAAATGCTGCGCGCATGAGCGCCGAAATCAGAGTCAGCCATCTGCAAGGCGTCCTGAAAAAGCCGGCTCTCCATGGCTTGCGAGTGCACCGATTCCTTCCATCCCTGTTCGATTGCGCGGTGACAGCTTCCGCAGTATTCCGCGCTCTGCGGCCCTTGTGATGCAGCCGATACGCTTGACGGTATGAACATGAACATGAAGACAAGCAGGTAGGAACCTTTGGCCATCCCCTGCCTCCCGATAAAATTCATGGACTTTCCACACTACGCGCCCGCACCGCCCGGCCGGGTCCCTCTGGCCAATGTTTGACGGCTATCGATGGACACCCGGTACAGGCGCGCAGCCGCCTGTGGCTGCGCATCAGGCGCCGCCAGCGAGGCGCAAGTGATGCCTCATCCAGAACATGCGCGCGTTTTTCTTTCCAGAGGTCCACCGGACCCATCAAATGCCACCGTCCAGGCCGATTTCCTGCCAACCCAAGTGACCGATACGAAACGCATGTAATCTAACGTCGCAAGCCTGATTAGGCTGTGACCCTGATCACTCCTCGGCGTGATCGACCGCACACCTGCATGGATCGGCGCGCCTCGCGGGACCGCCTGAGAGCTTCCAGACATCCTGTTGGAAGGGTTGGTTGGAACGGACAATGTAATTGGTCGGGGCGCGCGGATTCGAACCGCGGACCTCTTGCGCCCAAGGCAAGCGCGCTACCAGGCTGCGCCACGCCCCGACAAAACGGCCGGCCCGCGCGACGGCCAGTTATTCCGTGCGGCCTTCGCGCAGACGGTCGAATTCTATTCTGCCAAGCTTCGCGGGTCCAGTCCAGATCAATCTTAGAAATGGACCAGGCTGCGAGCTTTGTAGGGGCGCCCCTTGGGGTGCCCACGCCTTTCGCCGAGGCGTCCACGGGCGGAAACAAGGCCCGCCCCTACAAAACGCGCCGGTTTGACTTTATCTTTGCCGCCAGAATAAGATAGGGCCAGAAAGTGGCAGCCGACTGCGATGGGGAAAACAGCCAATCCGGGCGAACGCAAGGCCGGCGCGCTAAAGGAGCGGCAGGAGAAGTTCACCACGTTGTCGGGGGTTCCGGTCGGGCCGCTTTATACGGAAGACGACCTCAAAGATTTCAGCTACCCGCGCGACCTCGGCGATCCGGGCGAATACCCCTACACGCGCGGCATCCACCGCACCATGTATAGCGGCAAGCTGTGGACGATGCGCCAGTTTTCGGGTTTTGGCAGCCCGGAAGACACCAACCAGCGCCTGCATTATCTGCTGAAGCAGGGCCAGACGGGGCTTTCCATCGCTTTCGACTTGCCTACCCTGATGGGCTACGATGCCGACCATCCGCTGGCCGAAGGCGAAGTGGGCAAATGCGGGGTTGCGGTTTCATCGCTCGCCGACATGGAGACGCTGCTCGAGGGGCTGCCGCTTGATCGCGTGACCACTTCCATGACCATCAATTCCCCGGCCGCCATGGTCTGGGCCATGTACCTGGTGGCGGCGGAGAAGGCCGGCGCGGATTGGAAGCACATTTCCGGCACCCTCCAGAACGACATCCTGAAGGAATACATCGCGCAGAAGGAATACATCTTTCCTCCCGCGCCCTCGATGCGCCTGGTGGTGGATTCCATCGCTTTCAGCGTGCGCGAGACGCCGCGCTGGAACCCGATTTCCATCAGCGGCTATCACATTCGCGAGGCGGGATCGACGGCCGTGCAGGAGCTGGCCTTCACTCTGCGCGACGGGATCGAATACGTGGAATGGGTGCGCCGCGCCGGCCTCCACGTGGACGATTTTGCGCCCCGCTTGAGCTTCTTCTTCAATGCGCACAATGATCTTTTTGAGGAAATCGCCAAGTTGCGGGCGGCGCGCAAGATCTGGGCCGCGGTGATGCGCCAGCGCTTTGGGGCGCAGGACCCGCGCTCCTGGATGTGCCGCTTCCATACCCAGACGGCGGGATGCTCGCTGACCGCGCAGCAGCCTTACAACAACGTGGTGCGAACGGCGATCCAGGCGCTGGCGGGGGTGCTGGGCGGCACCCAGTCACTGCACACGAATTCGATGGACGAAGCCTGGGCGCTCCCCACCGAACACGCCGCAACCCTGGCCTTGCGCACCCAGCAGGTAATCGCGCACGAGAGCGGCGTGGCCAGCGTGGCCGACCCGCTGGGCGGTTCGTATTTCCTCGAAAAGCTGACGCTCGATACCGAACGTGCCTGCTATGAATATTTCGACAAGATCGACGCCCTGGGCGGCATGGTGGCCGCCATCGAAAAGGGTTTTCCGCAGCGCGAGATTCACGAGGCCGCATACGCCTACCAGCGCGAAGTGGAGCGCAAGCGAAAGATCATTGTGGGCGTCAACGACTACGTCGCGGACAAGGAACAACACGTCGATATTCTGGTGATCGATGAAGCGGTTGCCAGGCGCCAGCGGGAGAAGCTGGCGGAGCTGAAGAAGAAGCGCGATAGCGCGCGCGTCCAGCCGGCCCTCGAGGCGCTTAGTGGCGCCGCCGCAACCGACCGGAACCTGATGCCCTACATCCTGGAATGCGCGCGCGCCTACGCAACACTGGGCGAAATGTGCGATGTCTTGCGCCGCGTGTTCGGGACGTACGAAGAGCCGGCATTTCGATAGAATCATTTTGAGCGGGCTGACAGCAGGTCCTTCGCTGCGCTCAGGATGACAGTCAAAAGGAGTTGAGGCAATCACACAATCGCTTAATCACTCAATGGACCAATAAACATGATTGACCGACGAATTCGCGTGATTGTTGCCAAGCCGGGCCTCGACGGGCACGACCGGGGCGCCAAGATTGTGGCGCGCGCGCTGCGCGATGCCGGCATGGAAGTGATTTATACCGGCCTGCGCCAGACCCCGGAACAGATTTCAAATGCCGCGATCCAGGAAGACGTGGACGTGGTCGGCATCTCAATTCTGTCCGGCGCGCACAACACCATCATTCCGCGCATCTGCCGGTTGCTGCACGACGCGGACATGCAGGACGTGCTGGTGATTGTGGGCGGGATCATTCCGGATGAAGATATCCCCAAACTGAAAGAGGCGGGAGTTTCGGCGGTGTTTCAGCCGGGAGCGTCCACCCAGGCGATTGTGGATTTCATCCGCAGCCACGTGAAGCAGGCGGCGTGACGGCACTTCCCCCGGATTCCACTGAAAGGTTATTACTTTGTCACGGCCAGTCATTGAAAGCCGCGTGAATCGAGACTCGGCGGAGTTCCATGAAAATGCCCGCCGAATGAAGGAACTGGTCGGCGGGATCCTCAACCAGGAGGAAGCCATCCGCGAAGGCGGCGGCGCGAAGGCCGTCGAAGCGCAGCACAAAAAGGGCCGGCTGACGGCGCGAGAGCGCATGGCCCTGCTGATCGATCCCGGCACCGAATTCTTCGAGCTGGGCATCTACGCCGCGCACGAAATGTACGAGGAATGGGGCGGCGCGCCCGCGGCAGGCGTTGTCGCCGGGCTTGGGCGCGTCAAAGGAAGGCTGGTCATGATCGTGGCAAACGACGCCACGGTGAAAGCCGGAGCGTTCTTTCCCATGACCGCCAAGAAAGTGCTCCGGGCGCAGCAGATCTCGATCGACAATCGCATCCCCACAATTTACCTGGTGGATTCGGCGGGAATTTTCCTGCCGTTGCAGGAAGACGTTTTCCCCGATACCGACGATTTTGGCCGCGTGTTTCGCCACAACGCCGTGATGAGCGCCATGGGCATTCCGCAGATCACGGCCATCATGGGGATGTGCGTGGCGGGCGGCGCTTACCTGCCGGTGATGTGCGACCACATTCTGATGACCGAGGGCAGCGGGCTTTTTCTCGCCGGGCCCGCGCTGGTGCAGGCGGCCATTGGACAGAAGAGTTCGGCGGAAGAACTGGGCGGCGCAAAGATGCATGCGCAGATCAGCGGCACGGTCGATTTCCGCGAGCCGGACGATGAAAGCTGTCTCTCCAGAGTTCGAGCATTGGTTGATAAAATTGGCCGTAAGCCATTGGCAGCATTTGACAAACAACCAGCGACACCGCCAGCCTACCCGGCCGAGGACATCTACGGGGTCTTTTCCGGCGGCCCTACGGCGCAATACGACATGCGGGAGATTCTGGCGCGCGTGGTGGACGCCAGCAGCTTTGAGGAATACCGCGCCGAGTATGGCCGGACGCTTTTATGCGGCTACGCGCGCATTGGCGGCTGGGCCGTGGGCATTGTGGCCAACCAGAAAAAGAGCGTCCAGACCGTCTCGCGCGAGAGCGGCGAAAAGCGAATCCATTTTGGCGGCGTGATCTATGCGGAATCGGCGGAGAAGGCCGCGCGTTTTATCATGGACTGCAACCAGAACGTGGTTCCGCTGATCTTCTTCCACGACGTGAACGGATTCATGGTGGGCAAAGAAGCCGAATGGAGCGGCATCATCCGCGCCGGAGCCAAGATGGTGAATGTTGTTTCAAACAGCGTGGTTCCCAAGATTACGGTGATCTGCGGAGGCAGTTTCGGCGCGGGGCACTACGCCATGTGCGGAAAAGCATACGATCCGCGATTTATTTTTGCCTGGCCCACGGCGCGCTACGCCGTGATGAGCGGCGATTCGGCGGCCAACACCCTGGTGGAAATCAAGGTCAAGCAACTGGAGCGCAGCGGGAAACAGTTAAGCGAAGAAGAAAAGGAAGAGATGCTCCGGTCGATTCGAGCCAATTACGAGCACCAGTCCGATCCGCGCTACGGTGCGGCGCGGCTGTGGGTGGATGCCATCATCGATCCGGCACAAACGCGGGAAGCGCTGATCTGGGCGCTGGAAGCCGCTGCGCTCAATCCCGAAGTGAAAGAATTCAAGACCGGCGTGCTACAGACGTAAGAGCATCCTCACGCCAAGGCGCAGAGGCGCAAAGACAAATAGGAAAGGGTAAATGGAAAAGGTCAAGATTATCGAATGCCCGCGCGATGCCTGGCAGGGGCTGGAGAAAATCATTCCGGCCGATGTGAAGGCGGACTACATCGGGAAACTGGTTCAGGCCGGTTTCAGGCATCTGGACGCGGTCAGTTTTGTGGCGCCGAAGTTCGTTCCGCAGATGGCCGACAGCGAAGCTGTTATGGAGAAGCTTGCAGGGGCCCTGCAGTCAGCGACGAACGGAACTCCGCCTGAAATCATCGGCATTGTTGTGAATGCAAAGGGACTGGAGCGCGCTCTCGAAACGCCGCGAGTGACCACGCTGGGATATCCTTATTCGATCTCGGCCAATTTCCGGCGCCAGAACGCCAACATGTCACTGCGCGAGTCGCGCGACCTGGTGGAAACGCTTCAGCGCGAAACTCAAAAAGCCGGACGCGATCTGGTGGTGTACATTTCCATGGCTTTTGGCAATCCCTTTGGGGAACCCTGGGGCCCGGAGATCGTCGAAGAGACGATTGAATGGCTGAAGCGCTGCGGCGTCAAAACCATCTCTCTGGCCGACACTGTCGGCGTGTCGACAGCTAAAGAAATAGGTGAGCTTTTTTTACACTTGAAAGAGTTTACGAAATACATGGAACTGGGGGTCCATCTGCACGCCCGCGCCGAAGGGTCCGCGGAAAAAGTCCTGGCTGCCTATGAAGCCGGCTGCCGCCGTTTTGATTCCGCGCTCACCGGCCTGGGCGGCTGCCCTTTCGCCGGCGACGAACGGGTGGGCAACATCCCGACCGAAATTGTGCTCTCAACGCTCGCCGGCCAGGGCCTGGAAACCGGGATCGACCCTGCAAGCCTGGAAGCCGCCGTCGCGGCCACCAAAGAGATTCGCAAGCAGTATGCACAGTGAGCCCATAAAATGAGTCCTCCGTCACTTGTTTTTCGAATTCACGCGCTCCGGCGGATGTTCGAGCGGTCCATTAGCGTGGCAGATATTCGCCATGTCGTAGGTACCGGGGAGACGATCGAAGACTATCCCGAGGACACGCCCTACCCGAGCCGTCTCGTGCTAGGATGGTGCAGAAGAAGGCCGCTTCACGTTGTTGTGGCAGATAACGCCAAGGGAGGCGAAACAATCGTGGTTACCGCTTACGAACCGGATCCCGCGCAATGGCAGCCTGACTTCAAAAGGAGACGTTCATGAGGTGCGTTATTTGCAAGCATGCTGAAACTCGGCCGGGAAAAGCTACGGTCACTTTGGAACGGGGCGCCAGTACGTTGGTGATTAAGGGCGTTCCGGCACTTATCTGCCCCAATTGCGGCGAAGAGTACGTGGATGAGGCCGTAGCGCAGGAACTTCTGCGCGCTGCCGAAGAAGCCGCGCGGTCCGGCGTCCAAGTCGATATTCGCGAATATGCCGCCGCATGAGGAAAGCCGGAGCCTCCCACACGGGAAAAAGGCGTCTCAAGAGCCGTGCCGTGTAACAGGCGGCCCAGAAGCTGACGCCACAAGATAATCCAGAAAAATGGGACAATGTCACGGTCCGTTTCGCAGCCACCACGAGGCCCTTTCAGATGTCAGCCAAAACATTGACAATCCAGACTGAGGAAGATTTCTCCACCCTTACCATCAACCGTCCCGAGAAGCGCAACGCCATCTCTCACGGGATGATAGAGGAATTACTTCAAGCATTGGATGAAGTCGAGAAAGGCCCGGCGCGCGCCCTGGTCCTGACCGGAGCGGGCAGGGCTTTTTGCGCCGGGATGGATTTGCAGGCGCTCAAGGATTTCCGTTCGCAGTCGAATTCAGAGATCGCCGCCGACGCCCGGCGGATTGCCACCCTGTTCCGGCGGCTATACGCTTTCCCTAAGCCAACCATCGCGGCCGTGAATGGCGCGGCCATTGCGGGCGGCTGCGGCCTGGCGACTCTGTGCGACTTCACGCTGGCCGTTCCGGAGGCGAAGTTCGGTTACACCGAAGTGCGCGTGGGCTTTATTCCCGCCCTTGTCTCCTCCTACGTGGTCCGGCAGGTGGGAGAGAAGCGGGCGCGCGATCTGCTGCTTTCCGGGCGCATCTTTGGCGCCGCCGAAGCCCAGGCCATGGGCATGGTCAATGAAATTGTTGGACCGGACAAGCTGCTTCCCCGCGCGCGCGAGCTGGCCCGCTCGCTCGCCGAAATGAGCCCGGTGGCTCTTGGCCATACCAAGCGTCTTCTGCTGAAGTTTTCCGAAGAGGATATCCATCGCGAAACCGAACTGGCCGTAGAAGCCAGCGCCACCGTCCGCACCACCGCCGACTTCCGCGAGGGCCTGACGGCATTCCTCGAAAAGCGCCCGCCGAAATGGCACGGCGAGTAGCTGTTCTCGCTATCAGCGGTCTATGGAGCCGTTGGGCAATGAGGATTCCAAACGCAAGCTAACCAGAAGCATGGAATTCCCGCGAAAAGCATCATATTCTCTTCCATAGGGCATCCGCTCTTCGAGGTTTGGAATGAAGACGACAAAGTTCACCTACGGGAAAGACGGCGGCGGCTATCTTGGATTCCTCAATGACTATCCCGGCTATCGGACCCAGGGGTTATCCAGGGAGGAGTTGGGAAAGAATCTCAAAGACCTGCTTACAGACCTCAAATCAGGCGAAATCCCCTGCACGCGAAACGCCGAGAGAGGCGAGAAGAGAAATGATTGCGGAGAATCCGCATTCGGCGCCGGGTTCTGGTATAGTCTGTTATTTAAACGTGCCTGACCAACCATCCATTTCAAAACGAGCAGCGCGCCGGCTGATCCAGCAGGCGATTGTCCTGACCGGACGCGACCGTTCCGTGCGGCAGCATATCCGTGAAGTGCGCCTGGCGACGATTTGGGTGCTTGAAGACTGGAATTTTGAATGGACGGTGAATCTGGACCGCGGCAAAGTCCGGTTTGACCGCCGGCCGGCCC
>Ga0307374_10012878_pt1 | contig 11661 bp, 9 predicted proteins | sample OX3MG_FD_202532 | JGI IMG/M metagenome (GOLD analysis project Ga0307374, IMG submission 202532) | Soil microbial communities from Risofladan, Vaasa, Finland - OX-3 | ecosystem: Environmental > Terrestrial > Soil > Coastal area > Acid sulfate soil | place: Finland: Risofladan, Vaasa | collected...
GGACGCCTGGCTGATGTGGCGGGCTACTCGCCCGACCTGTCGCTTTCCCAGAAGGTCGAAGTGCTCGAGACCCTTGATGTCGAGGCCCGTCTTCGCCTCGTCCTGGGCTGGGCCCGCGACACGCTGGCTGATCTCGCGTTGCGTGAGCGCATTAAGACCGATGTCGAAGAGGGCATGGAGAAGACACAGCGCGAGTTCCTGCTCCGCCGCCAGCTCGATGCGATCCGCAAGGAGCTTGGTCAGCTCTCCGGCGACGACGAGTTCGAGCCCGACGACTACCGGGCCAAGGTGGAGGCACGCGAATTGCCCGAGCACGTCCGATCAGCGGTGATGCGCGAGGTCGACAAGCTCGAGCGCACGAGCGACCAGAGTCCCGAGACCGGATGGATCCGGACGTGGCTCGACACCATCCTGGAGATCCCCTGGGGAGTCGAGTCGGACGACAGCCTGGAGATCAACGAGGCTTCCGCCATCCTTGATGCCGACCACGATGGGCTGCGCGACGTCAAGGACCGCATCCTCGAGCATCTCGCCGTCCGCAAGCTCCAGGCCGAGCGCCGCCTGACGCCGGTCGACGGCCGTGGTTCGGGGGCCATCCTTGCCCTCGTCGGGCCTCCGGGGGTCGGCAAGACATCCCTCGGTGAATCGGTCGCGCGCGCCCTTGGGCGCAAGTTCGTCCGAGTCGCCCTCGGCGGCGTCCGCGACGAGGCCGAGATCCGTGGCCACCGCCGCACCTATGTTGGTGCGCAGCCTGGACGTCTCGTTCGCGCCCTGCGTGAGGCGGGGACCATGAACCCGGTCATTGTGCTGGACGAGGTGGACAAGCTCGGCGCCGACTTCCGGGGTGATCCGTCCTCGGCCCTCCTGGAGGTGCTCGACCCCGCGCAGAACCACACGTTCCGTGACCACTACCTCGAAGTGGACCTCGACCTGTCGCGGGTGATGTTCATCGCGACGGCCAACGTGGTCGACACCATCCCCGGGCCTCTGCTCGACCGTATGGAAGTCATCCGCCTGGACGGGTACACGGAGAACGAGAAGGTCTCCATTGCCCGGCACCACCTGGTCGGACGCCAGGTTGCCCGTGCCGCCCTGCACGACGACGAGGTGTCGGTGACCGAGGAGGCCCTGCACAGCATTGTGGCTGATTACACCCGGGAAGCGGGTGTCCGGAACCTGGAGCGCGAGCTCGGGCGGCTCTTCCGAAAGGTGGCGACGAAGCTTGCCGCAGGTGAGCGCGCCGCGCCGGTCACGGTTGACGTGGGCGATGTGCGCGAGTGGTTGGGCCGACCGCGCTTCTTCTTTGAAGCGCCGGACCGGACCAGCGTTCCTGGTGTGGTCACCGGGCTGGCCGTCACCGGGGCGGGCGGCGACGTCCTCTTCGTCGAGGCCAGCGTGTCGGACGGCCCCGAGGGGCTCACCCTCACCGGGCAGCTGGGAGACGTGATGAAGGAGTCCGCCGAAATAGCGCTGTCGTACGTGCGCTCACACGCCGGCGAACTGGGCATTGACCCGAGTACCTTCAGCGGCAAGCGATTCCACCTTCACGTCCCTGCCGGTGCCGTGCCGAAGGACGGCCCGTCAGCCGGCGTCACGATGACCACCGCGTTGGTCAGCCTGTTGCGCAATGAGCCGGCTCGCTCGACCATCGGAATGACCGGTGAGATCACCCTGCAGGGGCGCGTGCTCCCGATCGGTGGGGTCAAGCAGAAGGTGCTCGCGGCACACAGGGCCGGGCTCACCGAAGTCGTCCTCCCGGAGCGCAACGGGCCCGACCTCGAGGACGTGCCCGAAGAGGTCCGTGCCGCCATGACGTTCCACCTTGCCGGGTCCATCGGTGACGTGCTCACCCCAGCCCTGGCCCAGCCGTCCCCAATTGACGTGGGCCGGGACAGGGGCGAGACGCTTCCGGCGGTGGCGTAGCAGCCGTCAGGAGCGGGCCGGGCGGACCTCTGTCAGAAGCCCACGCCTCCACCACCGGGAGCCGTCGTCGGTGTCGTGGTTGGCGGCGGCGGTGGCGGCGGCGAGGTGGTCGGAGTCGTGGTGGTCGGCGGTGCCTGCGTCGTCGGAGTCGTGGTCGGCGAAGGCAGCGGCGTCGTTCCCGCGGGCGTCTTGGTGGTCGTCGGCGTCTTGGTCGTCGTGGACGTCTTGGAGGTCGTGGGTGTCGTCGTCGTGGCACCTACCGCCGGTGCGGTGCCCGGCAGCGCGGCTGTCACGACAGCCGACCACTTGCCCCAGACGTCGGTGACGCTGCCATTGACCTGTCCGGCGGCGGTGTCACCCGAGAACCAGTAGAGAGCCTTTCCGGCATACGTCACTTGTAGGCGGCCGCCGCGCTTCACCGTGCCGAGCTTTGTTGCGGTCACGCCGTCTCCGGCCTTCGCATGCTTGACTCCCTTGGGGAGCGCGACTTCGGGCCACACCTTGAGACAGGCAGCCTTGCAGGCCGTCTTACTGGCCTTGAGCGTGTAGACGGTTCGCTTGCCACTGACGAGGATTGTGCCCAACGTGGCGTTGCTCGTCGTGGAGATGGTCACGGTCTTTGCCTTGTGCGACGCCCCGGCACTTGCCGTTGCGGTGACGATCACGGTCGATGCGAGTCCGCCAACCGCCAACGCCGCAGCTGCCACTCGCAGCGATGCCGGACCGGTCATGCGCCGCCGCCTTGTCACTCGCCTCATTCGGTGGGTCTCCTCATTTTGTTGACCCCCGGTGTACGGACCAGGCTCCCGAATGGATCATGACGGTGCCGACATTTCTTGCGGCCCGCTCACGGGCGTCCATTCGTCTGCAATGCCAATTGCAAGCACGCCCGTTCCCTCGGGAGGTCTGAGCCCCGGGACACGGTCGGGCCACGACCGAACCTGCTGCGATGGTGCACAATCCCTTTGGAGTGATCTCTTCGTTGTACTCGTCCGTAGTCCATGATGAAGGGACCGAGGAACGGGCCCAGGAGGCGATCGACATGACGCAGGCACGGAACCACCGGGACTCAGCCCACCGGTACCCGAGGGGACGACTCGTCGGGGTCATCGCAGCCATCGGCGGGCTTGCCGGGTCGGTGGCGCTCACCGGCACCGCGGGAGCGGCAACATCGACCGTGACCATCGCAACGACGAAGAACGCCATGTTGGGCACCATCCTGGTCAGCGGCAACCGCACCGTGTACACACTCAAGCCCAGCAAGACCGCGTGTAACGCCGGGTGTCTCCAGGTCTGGCCGATGGTGTTGCTTCCGAAAAGCGTGAAGCACGTGAAGGCGGGAAGTGGGGTGAGCGCGGGGAAGCTCGGGACGGTCAAGCGCGGCAGCCTTTTCCAGGTGACCTACGGCGGCAAGCCGCTGTACTGGTTCTCCGGTGACACCGCAGCCGGCCAGGTGACTGGGAACGTGACCGATGCCTGGGGCAAGTGGTCAGACGTGACCGTCAAGGCCACACACTCCTCCAGCTCCGGCAGTTCGGGCTCAGGCGGGTCCAGTTCCGGCTCGGGCGGCGCGGGGTTCTGATGTGGTTGTCGGGCACGCCATGGTGATGGTCCCGGCGCTGGAAGCGCCGACGCACCATCCGGCCACGATCACCGTCGAGCGGCGGCGTTACGGTCCTCGTGATGCCTGGCACGCGCTGACGTCCCGCGTGTATCTCCCGGCCTGTGGCATTGCAGCCATCGCCGCCATCCTCGTCGGCGTCGGGTGGTCGGGTCACTGGGGTCACGGGGGCTTCGCGGGATCGCTGACCAGCCTGAGGGTCATCCTTGTCGGTCCGCTGACGCTCGCCATCATCGGAGTCATTCTCGTGGTGGAGCGGGTGTGGCCGGCCCAGCAGCGCTCGCTCTTCGCCCGCGGGTACCGCCACGACCTTCTCCTCACGGTGATGAACGTCCTCCTCGTCGCGCCGCTCGTGACGGCACTCACCTTGTCGTTCGTCCAGGTGGTCCGGGGTGCGCTCCCATGGATCGTCCTTCCGAAGATCGGCATGCTGCCGCGCTGGGGGGCCATCGCCGCCATTGCCGTGGCCATGGACTTGTGCAACTGGTCGACGCACCGAGCGAATCACCGCTTCCGCACGTTGTGGCGGTTTCACGAGCTCCACCACTCTCAGGAGGACATGAACGTGCTGACGGTCTTCCGAACGCATCCCTTGATTCACGTTTCCTACCTGGTCGCGCTGATCCCAGGGGTGGTGCTCCTGGCGAACGGAGGTCTGTCCATCACCGTCTTCGCGCTGTACGGCGGCATCGTCGCGTTCGCCCATTCGAACACGCGTCTCGGATTCGGCCCGCTCGGACGGGTCTTTGTCAGCCCCAACTTCCACCGCATCCATCACCAACTGGATGGGCCGCAGGACGTGAACCTCGGGTTTGCGCTGACGATCTGGGATCAGCTGTTCCACCGAGCGGTGTTCCCGACGAAAGAGCAGGTCGGGATCGACACGGGCCTGCCGGGTCGCCCGCTGGCTGTTGAGCAGGCCGGACCCACACCGCGACATCTGTCGGTCCTGGCCCGGCAGCTGGTGGCCCCGTTCCGCCCGATGGACGCGCGTGCCCAGCAGTCGTTTCTCCTTTCCGTGAGCAACCCGTCCGAACGATCGGCTGACCGTCCGCGCTTTGTGGCCGACGACTCGGAGGGTCTCGAAAGTCGCGACGAGGTGGCCTGATGGCGACCGCGTCGGTCAGCGCCCGGCGTCCATCACCCCGCGCCGTTCTGGAAGCCGTGCTTGGCACCCGGACAGCTGCGCTCCCGACGGACTGTGCACTGGTTGCTGGACGCGCGGCGTTGGCGTGGATCTTCATCTACTACGGGGGCGGGAAGCTGTTCGGCGCGTTCAACGGCCCGGGTATCCACCGCACCGCGCTGTATTTCTCGCAGACGGCCCACCTGCACCCGGGCGGGTTGTTCGCCGTCCTCGGCGGCCTGGTGGAGTTCAGTGGGGGAATCGCCATGGCCCTCGGATTCGCAACGCGTCTCGCCGGTGTCGCGCTGTTCGGTGACATGGTGATGGCAATGATCACCGTGACCTGGACGACGGGGATCAACAATTCCGTCAATCCGCCGGGCTACCAGCTCAACATTGCCCTGGGCGTCCTCGCACTGGTTGTCGGCATTTTCGGGTCCGGGCGGTTCGGCGTCGATGCGTTGATCGCGCGGCGCATCACCGCGGCCAGGTCGTGACCCCACAGCTCGACGGAGTGGCCGACCTTCGGGAGGCATGGCGCGTGAGGGACGACGAGCAGCCCGACGCCCGCCCGAGCACGACCGGTGGCCCGCCGTCGACCGAGCGGGGGACATCGCTGCCATTGCGCTGGTTGCGAGCGGAGTCGTTCTCACCTCGCACGGCTCGGTTCCTGCGCGTGGTCGCCAATCTCATCGGGGCGACCGGCGCGGCGTTCTTCGCACTTGCCACGCTGCACCACTACCAGCAGACCCACAGCTGGGTTGGGGCCGCCTTCTTCGCCGAGCAGATGTGGGTCGTGATCGCCTACCTGATCCGCCGCCCGGCTCGCATCGCCAGCCGACGACTTGACGATTGGGCATTGGCGTTCGGTGGGACCTTTGCCGGTGTGTTGTTCAGGCCCGATGGAGTGCACACGCACTGGGGAGTCGAGTCCGGGCTCGTAGTCCAACTGATCGGGCTTGCCATCTGCGTCCTGTCCTTCGTCACCCTCGGCCGATCCTTCGGCTTCGTCGCGGCCGACCGGGGGCTGGTGTACCGCGGCCCCTATGCCATCGTCCGTCACCCCATTTACGCCTCGTACGTGTTGCTCCAAGCCGGGTACGTGCTGCAGAGCCTGTCCGTGCGCAACGCACTGGTGATGCTGGTCGCTTCCGGCTGCAATGTGGGAAGAACGCGTGCCGAGGATAGAGTGCTCGCCACGAACGAGTCGTACAGCGAGTACCGCAGCCGGGTGCGGTGGAGATTGCTCCCCGGTATCTGGTAGCTCTTGGGTAGCTACTTGCCCTGGCGAGCGCGGATGGCAGGCCTGGCCAAGGGGACGACGGCGACGATTGCGGCGATCAGGCCGACAAAGGCGCCAAACGACCAACCGACGTTCACAACACCCCCACCCGACGGCTTGAACACGAAGGCAATCACGACCAGGACAGCACTAATCGCTGTCGCGATCAGCAGTATCTGATCCCGCTTCATTGGAGCCGAAACCGGCACTTTCCAAAGGCCCAGGGCCTCGGCAGCGAAGAGCGCGATGACGGCAATCGAGAGAATCAGCGAGATGTACATGTACCCGTGAGCCGTAAGGGCACTGACGCTCGCGCCAAACGGTCCCGCGTTGGCGCTGTACCAGGGCAGGAAGAGCGAAATGAACAGGACGGCCGTGGCGACTCCCACGATCCGGTCCGTCTGCGTGAGCACCGCGGCGTTGAACTTGATCTGGGTCGGGGACGACGTAGCCGGTGCGGCAGGCCCGGCGAGGGCAGCCCCGCAGCTGGGACAGTAGGCGGTCCCCTCCGCCGCCTCGGTCTGGCAGTTAGAGCAGGTGATGGCCATCAGCACACCTCGATCGTCTTGTAGGGGTGGTGCGTTGCGGAGGATAGTGGTCCCCCGTGCGCTCTGCCCGGATACCCGGCCCGTGAACGATCTGCACCTCCGGTACCCTTTTCGACCTGGCGACCCCGGCCGGTCGTGCGTCAAACGGGGCTGTAGCTCAGTGGTTAGAGCAGGGGACTCATAATCCCTCGGTCGCAGGTTCGATCCCTGCCAGCCCCACCCTGGCGTGTTCGCACGTACGAACGAGAGTGTTCGCAGTTAGGAAGCGGAAGCGCCCTTCGGCGCTATGAGATGCCGATGGGTTGTCGGTCTGCGGCTAGGACCCAAGAATTCCGGGATCTGAGGCCATGGAGGCTCCCCACGCGCACCTTGACCTCACTCAGGAATGTTTCGCGGGCGCGCTGATGCCGCCCCGTAGGGCGTTCAGTTTGGCAGCGGGGCCGGATTAGCCCGCTGGACCGGCGCGGGCCGGGTGGGCCAGGTCGTCCCAGCGACTTGCTCGGTTCCGCCGCGGTGAGCGAGCTTTTCGGAGCGGGGGCAAGGCGTCGGGATGAGATGCATCGAGCAGGCGATGGTCGCGCAGCCACTGGAAGACGATCTTCTTGTTGACACCGGCCAAGGTGTAGGCCAAGAAGAGCTTGATGCGCCCGCTGTCTGATTCGCACTGGGTTCCTTGGAGGTTCTGACACATCAGAGCCTCCATCAAACCCAGTGCGAGGTAGTCGTCAAGGGTCTGAAGTCACTGCGACGTCCAGGTTGGATCGAGGGTGACGGCCGTCACGTGCGGCTCCTAGACGAGGCGTCGCTGCGTGAGCGGGCTTTGGTCTGAGACATTGGGGTCACCACTCCGCTTCATCGGAGTATTGGAGCCGGTACAGATACGCGTATATTCCGTCGGCCTTGATGAGGTCGTCGTGCGTACCCTGTTCGACCAGCCGGCCCCGCTCGATGACAACGATGCGGTCGACGTCGCGTACGCTCCGCAGCCGGTGTGTGACCACAACGATCGTGCGCCCTACCGAAATCCTGTTCAGGTTCTGTTGGAGAGTCTGTTCGGCCTCGGCGTCCAGGGAACTGGTCGCCTCGTCCAACAGGAGAACGGGAGGACGGCGATACAAGGCCCGAGCGATGGACAAGCGCTGGGCTTCTCCACCTGACAATTTCACGGCCCCGTCGCCCACGAGAGTCTCGTAGCCGAGGGGCATTCGGGCCACAATTTCGTGGACGTTGGCAGCCTCGGCCGCCTGCCGGACCTGATCCATGTCGATGTCCTCACGTCCGAAGGCGATGTTCTCGGCAACCGTGGTGTTGAAGATGTAGGGCGTCTGGAGCACGAAGCCGATTCGTTCCCTGAGCTCCCGGCGTCGCAGCGAGCCGAGATCGACAGAGTCGATCGATATGGTTCCTGCCGAGGGCTCGAGCAGGCCGCCAATGAGTCGAAGCAGCGTTGACTTACCCGAGCCCGATCGGCCGACGATCGCAACCGTCGTGCCGGGCTCGATCTCCAGGTCGATGGACGAGAGTATGGGATCGCCATCCCCGTAGCGGAACTCCACTCCCCTCAGCGAGACATGCCCCTCCAGCGAAGTGACGTGCATGAGGTTGCTGTGGTCACGACCCTGCTCAGGCTCGTGAGCCAACACGTCGTTGAGTCTCGCCAGCACAACGGAAGTCGACTGCAGGTCGTCCCAAACAGCCATAAGCCCCAGTAGGGGTGAGGAGGCGAGGAGGGCCAAGCCGATGAACGCAACATAAGTGCCGACTGAGATGTTTCCGGCCGCCACCGACAGAGCGCCGAGCACTACGAAGGCGGCGTAGACACCGAGGTTGACAAGCTGCACGCCCGCGCCAAATGTGGCGAGGGCTCGGTATGCACCGCCGAGCCGAACGCTGAGCTTGCCGAATTCTCGTCGCATGATGGAGCGGAGCCCGGGTTCGACTCCAAGGGTCTTGACTGTCTCGACGCCCTTCAACAAGTCGACCTGGGACGCCGAATATCGAGTGAGCGCCTCCTCCATGGTGGCCAGGACCGGGCGCACCCGTCGGTTGGAGACCCACATCAGAGATCCGTACAAGGGCAGCACAACCAAGAAGACCACTCCGAGCACCGTGGCCTGGAGCAGCATCGTCACGAGAATGGCCAGAAGCAGGGCGAACGCAGTGAGAGCCGAGATCCCCTCCTGCACCACAATGCGTCGGACATCGCTCATGCTCTGGAGCCGCCGTTCGATGTCACCGACTTTGCGCTTTGCGAAGTACGACATCGGCAGGTCCATGAGCTTGCCCGTCAGGAAGTCGAGACTGTCTTGGTCGAAGCGGAGGGCGACGCGGGCGAGGATCCTCCCCTGACTCCAGGTGACGACCACGGACGCGACCACGACGCCGAGCAATACGACAGCAGACGGCCCGATGTGCGCGTGTCTGTGTGCCTCGAGCGAGTTGACGATTCGTCCTACGACGACGGGTATCAAAACCTCGAACCCGGCCGCAACAAGAGCGAGGACCAACGCGAGTGAAAGCACCGGTACGTGCGGCCTGAGGAAAGGCGCCACCCATTTAAGTGATGCCTTGTCCACCGGGGCGCCGGCCAGGGCGTCCGTCGGCCGGAGTAGGGCCGTGTAGCCGCTCCACGACTCCATGAACTGCTCTCGAGAGACCTTGCGTATTCCCATGGAGGGATCCCCGAGGATCATCTCCTTGCCGCTCACGTCGTAGAGGACGACCCAGTGGTTCTTCTCCCAATGGATAATGGCCGGGAGTTCCACGTCGTCGAGGCGATCGCGTGACACCTTTACAGGAGTCGCGTCGAAGCCAATGGCCGAAGCGGCCGAGCACAGACCGCGCAACGTCGTGCCCTCCGCGCCTGTGCCTGCGGCGTCGCGGAGATAGGTCACCGACACTGGGCGCCCATAGAAGCGCGCCACCGACGCGAGGGCTGCGACCCCACAGTCTGCGGCGTCGAACTGACGGACAAGCGGCGTCTTCCCCGAGCGCCTCGCACGCCCCTTCGACTGGCCGTTCGCTTCGGATGCCTCTATGTCGGGAGGCTCGTCGGTCAAGACAGGTCTTGCGTGCTCTATGTCTGCGGTGAAGTCGAGGGGCATACTGTGCCCGACGCGCCTGTTGCGAGCGGCGTCGCGGGCCTCGACGGCCGAAGCGAACCTCGGACACCCTGCGAGGAGCCGTCTGAAAGTGGCGGCACCGAACCGGAGCACCCGGGCGTCGGTGGTGGCAGTCACCGTGGCCGAGCGCGGACCCCCCGACGTCACGGCCCGCTCACCAATCACGTCTCCGGCGCGCATGTATCCGATGGGCACGGCGTCTGCACCGGAGGACTCCTGAACGACGAAGCGTCCCGAAGCCACGACGTAGACCGCGTCCCCCGGCTCGCCCTTGTACACCAGGACCTCGCCCGCCCCGAGGTCCTTCGGTTCGAACTCAGAGATCGCCTCTGCCAGCATCGCAGTGGGGATCAGCGAGAAGACAGGGTCCAGGCGTAAGACATCCGAGATCGACTGAAGACGTATATGACCCTCCAACGCAGAGGCGATCTCTGGGTGCAGCGCCACAACTGCGTCGAAGGCGTCACGACCGAGTCGCAGCGCCTCCACTGGCTCCGACGCCCTGACCGTGGCGGTGCGGGGACCTCCCGTGATGAGGGCCGCCTCACCGAAAGCCGTCCCCGGTTCGAGGCGGCGCAGCGTTACCTCCGCGCCATCGCGTTCTGTGAGAACGCGGGCTGACCCGCGAGTAAGGACATAGAGGCCGTCGGGAGGCTCCGATTCACGCATGATCACCTCTCCGAAGCGGAACCGGATCGGTCGAAACATCTGACATATGAGCGGTCGCAAATCCTCGGGGGCGAGTAGGACAAACGGCAGCTGGTGGAGGATGGCCAGGCGAGCGTCCTCGTGCATTTCCGTCATTACCATCAGATCGGTCCAATCCAACTGATGTGGCCAGCAGATTCTCGGGTCAACGTCTCAGCCAGAAGCTCGGCAACAGCGGCGGCGCGCACATCCGGATCCGTCGACACAGGTCTGCGTCGGTCTGTCAGCTTCAAGATGCTCCATCCCTCCGAGCTCTCAAAGGGCTCCATGACGTTGACGCCGACAGGGATCGTAAGCATCTCTGTCGCTACAGGTGCGGGCAACTCGTTCGACCGCGCGCTCCGCGACGTCAAGCGGCCGCCGGAACGGACGGCAATCTCCTCCATTTCGATCCCGTCGTCACGAAGACACAGGAAGGCCTCATACGCCGCCGACTTCGTCTCGACCGTCAGGTCGTCGAAGTCGAACGACGTCCACTCCAGTTCTCGCATCCGCAAAATGCGCTCTATGGCCTCGTCCGAGGCCAGGCGCTTTCGAACTGACTCAAATGCGCTTCGCCAGTCAGATATCGCCTCGACACGAGTCGCCGACACACCGATCTCGTACGCGAACCGCTCGACACTTGTGAGGTCGCTCTGAGACTTGTGGTCCACCTCGGTAGCGATGCGAGCCGCGGCAAGCCAGTTCACCGCATGGAGCGACGACGTTTCCCACAGCCCCATACAGAACGCGTCGACGTTCAGGGTCTCGTGAGTCGCCTCCATGGTGTCGAACTCAACGGACGGGACATTGTCTGCGACCAGTGCGGCGGACCGCTCCATTGAGCTGCGCCATTCACCTAGGGAGAGTGATCTGGCCTCCAACCAATTGCGCAAGTCCTCGGCGGCCACCAGCTGCCGGACTCGACGGAATCGCTCAGCTTGCTGCCGGAGGGCGGCTCTGTCGACCTGCCGACACCTCGCAAGGTGAGATCCGAGGCTGGATGCCTTGACGAACGACGTCCACTCGCCACAGAGCATGGCCACGACTGCAAGGTCGTTGTAGGACAACGCTTCGTTGGCGAACGCGAAAGCGAATCCTTCCGGAGGAAAGGGCCGAGTGGTGCCCTTGGGTAGCTCTTCGGTCAACGGCTATGCGTAGGCAGGCCGTTGGCACGGTAGTGCAAGTGCTGCTGACAAATGATGTGGGCTGAGTACGAATACCCACGAGTCGTGCTTGCGGATGGGCGAGCGATGCTTCACACTACCTGTACAGGGGAGTTCCTTCAACGGGATAACCACGAGGAAAGGAATCGCGGAGATGTCGAATCAGGAAAAAGAATCCGACGATCC
>Ga0307374_10012882_pt1 | contig 11657 bp, 10 predicted proteins | sample OX3MG_FD_202532 | JGI IMG/M metagenome (GOLD analysis project Ga0307374, IMG submission 202532) | Soil microbial communities from Risofladan, Vaasa, Finland - OX-3 | ecosystem: Environmental > Terrestrial > Soil > Coastal area > Acid sulfate soil | place: Finland: Risofladan, Vaasa | collected...
AACTCACGCTTTATTCGCATCGGATCAACTGGCTCGACCGCAAGCCGATCGCCCAAAAAGATGGCGGGCATGCAGTGACGATTTCCGCCGACGAACCATTGCGGCTCGAATGCGAGCATTTCCTGGAGTGCGTGCGAACCAGAAAGCATCCGCGGACCGACGGTGAAAGCGCGCTTCGCGTGCTCGAAGTATTGGAAGCCTGCGAACGCTCGCTGCGGGACAAGGGCGCGCCAACGGAAATGGAAGTCGCGACGGTACGCTATTTCGCCCATCCGACGGCGGTGATTGATGAGCCGTGCGAAATTGGCGACGGCACGAAGATCTGGCACTTTTCGCACGTCATGGCCGGATCCAAACTCGGCCGCGCCTGCAATCTGGGTCAAAACGTGGTCGTCAGTCCCGGCGTGCGGATCGGCAACAACGTCAAGATTCAGAACAACGTGTCGATCTACACGGGAGTGGAGCTCGAAGACGACGTTTTCTGCGGGCCCTCGATGGTCTTCACCAACGTGATCAACCCGCGCAGCCACGTCGTCCGGCGGCACGAGTATCAGAAAACCCTCGTGAAACGCGGCGCGTCGATGGGCGCGAATTCGACCATCGTGTGCGGGACAACGATTGGACGCTATGCGTTCATCGCTGCCGGCGCGGTTGTCACGCACGACATTCCAGACTACGCGTTGGTCATGGGCGTCCCCGCAAAGCGCGTCGGATGGATGTGCGCTTGTGGCATCCGCTTGGAGGAGGGCGGCTCGACGCGGAAATGCACCGCGTGCGGCAGCGAATATCACATCGAAGCCGGCATCTGCCGCGAAGCCGAGGTCGCCACAGCAGCATCTTGAACGAAGAAGCTCAGGTTCTGCCTGACGGGCTCGAATTTTCCCATTCCGCCAGAACGCTTCTGTGAGGCGTGCTATGAAAATCGTCACCATTCTTGGTGCTCGTCCCCAATTCGTGAAGGCTAAGCCTGTTTCGAATGCCTTTGAACGGTTTAACCAGGCTCATCATCAGAACGGTCATCGCATTCGGGAAGTCATGATTCACACGGGACAGCATTATGATCATCAAATGTCCGAGGTGTTTTTCACTGCGTTGTCACTGAAAGAGCCCGAATACAACTTGGGTGTCGGCTCGGGCGCGCAGGGATGGCAAACGGCTGAAATTCTGAAGGGAGCCGAGGAGGTGCTCGAACGAGAGAAGCCGGACATTTTGATTGTTTATGGTGACACGAACTCCACGCTCGGCGGCGCTCTCGCAGCGGCCAAGTTGCAGATTCCAGTTGCACATGTCGAAGCTGGACTGCGCAGCTTTCGGCGCGGAATGCCCGAGGAGATCAACCGGGTGTTGACGGATCATCTGTCATCGTTGCTCTTTGCCCCCACGCTAACCGCGGTAAAAAATCTCAATGCCGAGGGGATTACGCGCAACGTCTATATGGTCGGTGACGTCATGCAAGAGACCGCATTTCAGTTCCTGCAGGTCGCCCAACAGAAATCGACAATTCTGAAACGGCTCAAACTCGCTTCTAAGAGTTATTCCCTTGTGACGGTTCACAGAGCAGAGAATACAGACAGTCCCGAGAATCTGCGCGGTATCGTGGAGGCATTGAAGGGAATTAGTAAGTCAGAGACTCTGGTGTGGCCGCTTCATCCGAGAACCTCGAAGAAGCTGAAAGAGTTTCACTTGGATTTCGCAGGTTGCGACGGCGTCATTCTCATTGAACCCGTGTCCTATCTTGACATGCTGGCGCTGGAAAGTTCGTCAAAGGTTGTGCTCACGGATTCAGGAGGGGTTCAGAAGGAAGCTGTTTGGTTCGAGGTTCCGTGCATTACTCTGCGGGAGGAAACGGAGTGGATAGAAACCATAGAGAGCGGAGGAAATCATCTTGCAGGCTGCCAAACGGAGAAGATCGTTGATTTGTTTTGGGCTGCTAGAGGAGCCAAGACAGCCTCAATTTCGATTTCCGCGAATGGCCCGAAAACCGACGCAGCCACCAAGATTGTAGATGCGATTGCCGCGTGGCATCGAGGTTAGAGAAAACCGGCCGCATGAGACAATAATTGCGAGTCCTCTTCCTCACACAATATTACGTCCCCGAAACGGGAGCCGCGCAAAACCGCTTGGCAGATTTGGCCACTCGCCTCTCTCATTCGCCCCATTCTGTGACCGTCCTGACAGCAATGCCCAATTATCCCAAGGGTGAAATCTTCGAGGATTATAAGGGTCACATTCTGCTGGATGAAAAGCGGGAGGGAGTGCGGGTCATCCACACATGGCTCTACGCAACCAAGAGCAAGAAAATCGTGCCTCGCATCGCCAATTTCATCTCTTTCGCCGTCATCGCGGCGCTTATTGGAATGGTGAAGGCTGGTCCGCAGGATATTGTCATTGTGGAATCACCTCCATTGTTTCTAGGGCTTTCGGGGTGGCTCTTGAGCCGGTGGAAAAAATGCAGGTTCGTCTTGAATGTATCTGATCTCTGGCCGGAATCAGCCGTTGCGTTGGGAGTGCTGCGGAATCCGCCCATCATACATTTGGCAACCAGGATTGAGGAATTGCTCTACCGCCGAGCGGATTTCATAACTGGACAGACGGAAGGCATTGTTGCAAGCATCCAGAAGAGGTTTCCGGACAAGTCTGTCCAATTAATGCCGAACGGAGTGAACGCCGATTCGCTGCTGTCTCCATCAGAAAGGGAGAGCACTCGAATGCGCGTCCGGACGGAATTTGAGTTGACGGATCGTTTCGTGGTGGGATACGCGGGACTGCACGGCCTGGCTCAGAATTTGAACACAACGCTAGACGCTGCACAAATCTTGGCGCAGCAGAAGGATATTGTATTCGTCTTCTTCGGTGATGGTCCAGAGAAGGAAGAGTTGATTCGGGACTCGAACCGAAGGGGTCTCGATAATGTAAGATTCTATCCACCGCAGGCTGCTTCCCGAATGCCGGAGTTGCTCTCAGCGCTTGATGTTGCAGTTATTCCTCTGCGCAAGCATCGACTTTTTTGCGGAGCGATGCCATCAAAATTGTTTGAATGCATGGGCTCGGGAATTCCTGTTGTAGTCGCCATCGAGGGCGAAGCCAAATCACTTGTGGAGAGAGCACAGGGAGGAATCTGCGTAGAGCCAGAAAGCGCCGTGGCCATGGCAAAGGCCATTCTCGCTCTGAAGGGTGATCGCGCGCTACGGCGAGTCATGGGTGAAAACGGACGCGAGTTTGTCGCCTGCCACTATGACCGAAGGAAAATCGTCCAGCAGTTCGAGCAGTCAATGTTGACGCTGGTCTCTAACCGGTCAGGCAAAGATGCCGAATCGTTAGCCAGTCGAGCGTAGAGGTGATGGCACTTCTTTTGTTTTCGGGAAAACGATAACTCACTGCTAAAGGATCGATAACTACCTGTATTCGCAGACACTTAAGAGGATCAATGACGCGTAGACCGGTCGGTATTCGCATTCCGTTTCATCGCGCCGCTGTTGGCGAAGAGGAAATCGCCGCTTTGGCGGAAGTCATTCGTGACGGATGGCTCACCATGGGCGCCAGGACCGTCGAATTCGAAAATCAATTTGCGCAATACGTAGGGGCTTCGCATGCCGTCGCTGTCTCGTCTTGTACGGCCGCGTTGCATCTGGCGCTCGAAGCGATTGGCTTGCAACCCGGAGACGAAGTGCTAGTCCCCACCACCACGTTCACAGCCACAGCCGAGGTTGTCGTTTATCTGGGCGGCCGTCCTGTTTTGGTTGATATTGACACCGAAACGTTGAACATCGACTTGCGCGATGCTGAACGGCGTATTACTTCACGGACGCGCGCGATCATTCCAGTGCATCTTGCGGGCCAACCTTGCGACATGGCGGAAATTCACCAGCTGGCTAAACGGCGGAATTTGCGAATCGTCGAGGATGCCGCACACGCGCTTCCCGCCTCGTACCGAGGTCAGCCGGTGGGTTCTCTCAGCGAATTCACCGCGTTCAGTTTCTACGCGACGAAGACGTTAACCACGGGCGAAGGTGGAATGATCACCACGGAAAACGCCGCGGCTGCCGAGCGCATGCGCATGATGCGTCTCCATGGAATTGCGCGCGACGGATGGAAACGCTACAGCGCCGAAGGAACCTGGTACTATGAGGTACAGCAGGCCGGATACAAGTACAATTTCACCGATTTGCAGGCCGCCCTGGGCTTGGTGCAACTGAAGAAGTGCGACGCGATGCGCGAAACACGCCGTCGCATTGCTAAGCGTTATACCAAAGCGTTTCAAATGGTTGATTCGCTTGAGCTGCCGCGCGTGCTCGAGGATCGCGAAAGTTCCTGGCACCTCTATATTTTGCGCCTTGCTCTCGACAAATTGCGAATCGATCGCGACCAATTTATTGGCGCGCTGAATCAACAGGGAATTGGCACCAGCGTTCACTTCATACCTTTGCATCTACAGCCATACTATCGGCGGGAGTTTGGATACCGGCTGGGAGATCTTCCCAATGCGGAATCGCAATACCTCCGGTCCATTTCTCTGCCGATTTATCCGACCATGCGCGAAGAAGAAATAGAACAAGTGATTGCGGCGGTCACGAGCATCGCGCGAGAAGCAGAGTGTCCTTCGTCGGTGACGCAACATGCGATTACACCCGGAGTCTGAAAACTGCCTCGAAGAATCAAATGAATGGCCGCTTTCTGGCGGTCGTGCACCGGGCCGCGAAGCATTTTATCAACGCGCCGGGAAGAGAATTCTGGATGTGTCATGCGCCATCGCGGGGCTTGTTCTGCTGGCCCCTTTCTTTTTGATCGTAGCGGCCTTGTTGAAACTCACGTCCTCGCGGCCAGTCCTATTTCGTCAACCGCGCGTAGGGCGAAAAGGCAGGATTTTTCTTCTAGTGAAATTTTGTTCCATGTATGGCGGCGGAGAATCTGGCCCGCTCATCACAGTCGCCTCTGACCCCAGAATCACATTCGTTGGTGCGATTCTCCGCAGGTTCAAAATGGACGAATTGCCGCAGCTTTGGAACGTCCTGAAGGGCGAAATGAGCTTGGTAGGGCCGCGACCGGAAGTCGAGCGGTATGTAGCCGGGTACACACATCAACAACGCCGGGTCTTGGAAGTCCGGCCGGGTATCACGGATCCGGCGGCAATTGCCTATCGTCACGAAGAAAAACTGCTTTCGAGGCATCCCGATCCCGAAAAGTTTTACCGGACCATTGTTTTGCCACACAAATTATTTCTAAACCTCGAATACGTCGAAAACATTTCATTTCGCCGGGATGTGCGGTTGATTCTGAAGACTCTTCGCTCGCTCGTTTCCTAAAGACAATTTTTGCCCTACAAAAAAGGCGCAATCAGTGAACCGCTCGTTGTTCCATCTGTTGTTCTGTCTAAAGAGGCAGTGCAACCAGACACCCCATGAAAAAATTCCTTTTTAATTTACCCAAGCTCCTGTTTGAAAACCGGCCTTGGTTCATCGCGTTATTCCAGGCGCTGCTGGTTTTGAGTTCTCTTGTTCTTGCGTGGCTCCTCAGGTTTGATTTCAGCCTGCCGTTTCGGCACCTGCTGATGTGGACCGCGCCGATCCTCATAGCCGTCCGCTTGAGTTCCTTGCGCCTTTTCAATCTCCACCGCGGATGGTGGCATTTCAGCGGCGTCAGCGAAGCTCTAAACATTTTGAAGGCAGTCGCCCTCGGGACAGTCTGCTTTTATCTCATCGTCATAAGCCTTGGTTTCTTCGCATTCCCGCGCTCGGTGTATCTTCTGGAAGCGGTGCTGACCGCCGGTCTTTTGGCCGGCGGGCGTCTGATGTCGCGGGTCCTGGCCGAAACGATGCGCGGCGATTCAAAAACCTCAAAAAAAATCATCATCATTGGCGCTGGCTTTGCCGCACAGATGGTTATCCGCGAGGTCGCTCATTCCGGGAGCGACTATTGCGTGCTGGGCTGCCTTGACGATGACGAATCGAAACTCGGGATCGCGATTCATGGCGTGACCGTGCTCGGGAAAGCGGAACAACTCGCGGCGATTTTAGCCCATTATCCCGCGGATGAGGTCGTTATCGCCGTACCGTCAGCGACTGGAGAACAGATGCAACGGTTCATCCAAATTTGCCAGCAGGCCGGAATTCCCTTTCGAACAGTTCCTGGATTGAGCGAAATCATCCATGGACACGTCAGCATTCGTCAGCTTCGCGAGGTTCGTCTCGAGGATCTTCTCGGCCGGGACCCGGTCGAGATGGACATAGAGCCAGTTCGCCGCGAGATCGAAGGCAAAGTAGTTCTCGTGACCGGCGCGGCAGGATCGATCGGCTCTGAGCTCTGCCGCCAGATTCTTGGATACGGTCCATCGCGATTGATATGCGTCGATCAGAATGAGTCTGGACTTTTCTACTTGCAACACGAGCTCGCGGACGATCCAAAAAGCAACGCCTCTGCTTTTTGTGTCGCCGATATTAACGACGAGATGCGCATGCGGCGCTTATTCCAGCAGCACGGTGCGAGCATCGTGTTTCACGCGGCGGCCTATAAACACGTCCCCATGATGGAAGAGAACGTTCAGGAGGCGGTAAAGAACAATGTTTTTGGCCTTATGAATTTGCTCGAGACTGCGGAAGGTTGCGGATGCGAGAGTTTCATCCTGATTTCATCCGATAAAGCAGTGAACCCTACCAGCGTCATGGGTGCGACAAAGCGGGTGGGCGAGCTGATTGTGGGCTGCCAGAGCGGGAGCGCGATGCGTTGTATTTCCGTGCGCTTCGGCAATGTTCTCGGCTCAAACGGGAGCGTTGTTCCGGTCTTGCGGCAGCAACTCGAAAACAATCGTCCGCTCACGATTACGCACCCTGACATCAAGCGATTTTTCATGACAACTCGAGAAGCGGTGGCTCTTGTGCTCGAGGCATCCACGATTGGCGAGCACGGAGATATTCTGGTGCTCGAAATGGGAAAGCAGATTTCAATTCTGCAACTGGCCAAGACCTTGATTCAGTTGTCCGGGAAGACCGAGAATCAGGTGAGCATCCGCTTTACAGGGCTGCGGCCCGGCGAAAAACTATACGAGGAAATGTCGTCCGCTACGGAGGAAATGATTTCCACCGATCGACCGAAAATCAAGCGTATTCGCGGAAAGCGTGCCGAATGGCCCCTGCTCTCCCTACGCCTGGAGGAACTGCGCGCTTCTCTGACGCTTGATGGTGCGGCACCTGTACGGTCCAAACTCCGCGAAATCCTGCCCGAATACGTCTCCCCGGCCTGTGACGCAATCCCAAAAAAGCCATCTGAGGTCCCGCTCGCCCTTCACGACAGCGCAAAGGCATAACCAGCCCAACCGTCAGCAACCCTGGTGCTGTTCGCCCAGCCATCATCGTTGACTGGCAAAACAGAACGAGGATTCCGCGAAGCGCTCCCCGCTTGCGGACTGTGCAACTCCCCCGCTCGACCCTTCGCTCAGCCGCACTTGGTCCTAGTCCCGGTAGCGGCACTCCCAATCTTCGCTATTCGTCCTCGCGGCGCTTTCTCCACGCTGGTCGTCTCGCTGGCGAAACACGGTCTGCGAGGGATCCACGAGCACCCGAAAAACGCGCTCGCGAGGGGCAGCAATACGAATCTCGCTGACGATCTCGTCTGTAGCCTAGCGCCGACAGCCCCTCGCAGCGCCAGATGCGCCGCACCCGATCCTTGCCCACCTGCCAGCCATCCGCAACAGCGCCGCGATTCGTCGGTAGCCATAGCGGCCATACTTCGTGGCCAGCGCGATGATCGCTCCGGTCAGCGCATCCTCATCGATCCGCTGGATCGGCTCATAGCGTTGTGTCCCTCTCCACTGCCCCAGCAGCCGGCAAGCATTCCGTTCGCTCACTTGGTACTTCGCTCGGACATGCTCCACTGCACAACGGCGCCGCTCGGAGCTTAGAAGTTTCCCTCCGCCACGTCCTTCAGAATTTGCCTCTCCAGAGAAAGGCTAAATAAAAAACTGCAAGGTGGGCCCAATTTTTTGTCTCATTCGAGGGGTTCATCCCAAAATAGAATGACCCCTTGAACTGGCACACTCGCGATGGGCACACTTTCCGGGAGAGGAAAGCACGTGCCCAAGAAACGGTATTCCCGGAAGTTCCAGCGCATGGCTGTAGAGCGGATGGAGACCTGCGAGGACGTCGCCGAGTTGGCCAAGGAGCTAGGGGTGACTCGGCGGTGCCTCTACAAGTGGCGGCGCAAGCTTGAGGCAGTTGAAGTACTCGACGAAGCGTCACGTCCACACACACGGGCAGCAGCCCATCGAAAAGAAATCCTTCAGCTAAAGCGGTTGCTCGCCGAGAAGGCGCTGGAGGTGGATTTTTTGAAGGGTACAGCGCCGACATCACTTCTCGGATCTGTTCGTAGATGCCATCTCGCCAGACCCGCTGCTGCGCTGGCGTCGAGCCTCTAAGCCGACAAAAACGCCACGCTGGTCCTGTATTGCGGCGGCGGTTTCCGCTCCGCGCTCGCCGCCGATAATCTCCAAAAAATGGGCTACAAGAATGTCATCTCCATGGACGGCGGCTGGCGCGGCTGGACCGAATCTAATTTTCCTGTCGCCAAAGATTAAGGCGCGACTCACGAACGCAAGGAAGGCGAGCTTCAGATGGCTGGGGCGGTTGGATTCGAACCAACACCGTCTGCATTAACAGTGCAGCGTCCTACCAATTGGACCACGCCCCAAAATCTCCCCGCACATTAGGCTTACATTTTAGCTGAAAGAAACCAGCTACACGTCCCTATTCTGGGAGCAGGCCATGGACAAGGAAGAGTCAAAGAATTTCGGGTGGGATGTGGCGAAGGCGGGGGGTATGACGGCCCGAAGATTGTCGATGTCTTTATCGTAGCCCTGCACTACTCGGGCGTTCACGGCTTCGCTGACGAAGTGCAGGAATGTTGGAACAAGGAAGCGGAGCGGGAAGAACAGATGTCGCACCTCCCGAAAGGGAGCTTGAAGGTTGGGTCTTGACCGACTTGCGCCCGCAGAAAACCGAGACGAGCGCCCGCCAGCATCTTTGTGCTCCAACTTGGCAACGATTCAATGGTTTCCATGAACCAACAAACTGAAAAACGACTGCCCCTCACCGACACGCTCCCCGCGTCTGCAAACGAGCTTCGGCAACTTCTCACCGAGTACGGCGAACCGGAGTTGGCCGCCCAAGTCTCCAGCTTGGCAATTCTTGACCGATGCCGCGCCGCCGAAATCATTCTCATGCACCACGAGCAATACCGAGGCGGAGGCTACCCGCGCGTCCTCAAGGGGGAAGAGATTCTTCTGGGCGCGCGGATATTCGCCGTTGCGGACGCTTTCGATGCCATCACATCCGACAGGCCCTATCGACGTGCTTCTTCGTTCCAATCCGCGCGAGAAACGATCGGTCGCCTCTCTGGTAGTCAATTTGATCCACAAGTCGTGGACGTCTTCCTGAACATTCCCGAAGACATTTGGCCGACGATCGCAAGACATCAGAGGCAAATTCCTGCGCTCTCACCAGAGCTACGCGGGAGCACTCCTATTCGTCGCCTCAGTCTTGGACTAATCCCCTGACTGTGCCAGGACCTGACCGGGGATTTTTGTACCAGCCGAAGTGAGAGAGAATTCAATGAGGAGGACGGCTGGTCATGTACTCCGCAAATTCGTCAAACTTTGCTGCTGTACTTGCTAAGTTTGATGATGCGCGACCGCTCAGAAACTCCCTACTGCAGAATCCAATCGCCTTCTTTCTGGACAAATCGGAATGCATAGCGCGGGTAAGGCGTGTCGCACCCCTCGGATCTCACTACAAGTGCTTTGCCAACGAATTTCGCCCCTCCGTTAACAAGGTTCACCTCTACGGATGATTCCGTCTTCAGTGGAGCTGTGCAACCACAAAAAAACGTGTTTTTACTGAGGTTCTCTGTAGCGGTCACTTCTTCGAAGGGTTTTTCATTGATATCGATTCCCCGAAGTTTTAACATGACTCGCAGGTGAACCCGCATTTCGCTTCTTCGTTCGGGTTGGGCGGCGCGCAACACGTTTGCCAGGCTGACTCTCAGCGCGTCGAAATCAACCGGTTTGTCAAAGTACGCCGCGGCTCCGAGCTCCTTGCAGAATAATTTTGTAGTTGCACCTGCTTCTCCACTAATAATGATGATAGGAATTAACTGCGTGGAAGTCATCGATTTGAACGTCCGGCAAAGTTCGAAGCCGGAATAATTGGGCATTCTTAGATCGAGTATGATGGCGTTGGGTTTGCTTTGCATGGCCATGGCAAGGGCTTGTCCCGAGACTCCCGTATCGAGGATCTCATAGCGGTCTTCGAGATTTATTCGCAAAAGGCGCCGTATGGCTTCCTCATCATCAACAATCAGCAATTTATCCATGGTACGATTGCCTCCTATCCGCTCAGTCTGACGTCAATTCCGGCGACCGCCGACCGCTTCCGTGCCAGCCAGACTACCTGTTTCCTTCATCACTTTACCTGCGTCCAATAGCTCTCGGATTTTGCGCATCAGTACTTCCTCTGTAAAGGGTTTGTGGAGTAAGTGGATGCCTTCCTCAAGGACCCCATGACCGGCGATAAAGTTGTCCGTGTAACCGGACATATACAGCACCTTCATCGCTGGATGAAGGGAAGCCAGCCGTTCTGCCAGTACGCGTCCGTTTATTCCGGGCATCACTACGTCGGTAAGGAGCAAATGAATGGGGTTGGGGGTTTGCGCCGCTACCTGCTCGGCTTCAGCCCCGTCCGCGGCCGCCAAGACGTGATACCCGTTCTCCTTCAAGAACAACTGCGCCAGCAACCGCAGAGGTTCCGCGTCCTCGACCAACAAGATGGTTTCCGATCCACGTATGGTCAGAGGTGCCTGGATGCTCTCGCCTCTGGTAGGAACGGGCTGTTCGATCCGTGGCAAGTAAATCTTGAATAAAGCTCCCTTATCTTTCTCAGATTCAACTGCGATGTAGCCATTGCTCTGTTTCACCACCCCGTAAACGGTGGCAAGACCCAGTCCCGTTCCTTTGTCTCGTCCCTTGGTAGTGAAAAACGGTTCGAAAATCTGCGCTTGGGTTTCCGGGTCCATTCCTGTGCCCGTATCCGTGACGGCCAGCATTACGTACTGGCCTGCAATCGAACCGGGATGCTTCCTTGTAAATACTGCATCGAGTTCCGCGTTTGCCGTCTGGATTGTCAACTTGCCTCCATCCGGCATTGCATCCCGCGCGTTGACAGCAAGATTCATCACAACTTGTTCGATTTGTCCTGGGTCCGCTTTGACCTGGCCGATAACCGGGTCAAGGGTCAAATTCAGCTGAATGTCTTCCCCAATTAGACGAGGCAGCATCTTTTCCATTTCGGACACCAGCGTGTTCAGGTTCAAAATCACCGGTTCTAGGACCTGTTGACGGCTGAAGGCCAAAAGTTGCCGCGTCAATGCCGCAGCGCGCCTACCGGCTTTCTCGATTTCTTCTGCGTATTCATATGAGGGTTGTCCGGGAATCAGATTTCGTTTCATCACTTGGATGTAACCAATGATGACCCCAAGGAGGTTATTAAAGTCATGAGCGATTCCTCCGGAAAGCCGCCCAACTGCTTCCATCTTCTGCGCCATCCGTAGCTGCCGCTCCAGCATTCGACGTTCCGTCACGTCTTCTGCAAAGACCTCCATATCCGTGCCGCTCT
>Ga0307374_10012883_pt1 | contig 11655 bp, 9 predicted proteins | sample OX3MG_FD_202532 | JGI IMG/M metagenome (GOLD analysis project Ga0307374, IMG submission 202532) | Soil microbial communities from Risofladan, Vaasa, Finland - OX-3 | ecosystem: Environmental > Terrestrial > Soil > Coastal area > Acid sulfate soil | place: Finland: Risofladan, Vaasa | collected...
ACGGCGGCCAGGTAGCGCTCGACCACGCCAGACGGGGTCTCGCTGGGCACGCGGCGAGGCTACCGCGCCGTACCGGGAGGCCCGTGGGTGCAGTGTCACGCCCCCGTGGTGGACTGTGGCCCATGGCGACTCTCGACCTCCACCCGGCCGTGGCCCGGTGGTTCGCCCGGCGCTTCCCCGACGGCCCCACCGAGCCCCAGGCTCGGGGATGGCCCCTCATCGCCGCCGGCGGCGACACGCTGGTGGCCGCCCCCACCGGCTCGGGCAAGACCCTGACCGGCTTCCTGGTGGCCATCGACGCCCTGTACCGGGCGCACGACGAGGGCCGCGACGGGCACGGCGCTACGCGTGTGGTCTACGTCTCGCCGTTGAAGGCGTTGGCCGTGGACATCCACCAGAACCTCGAACGCCCACTGGCCGAGATCGCTGCGGTGGCTGCCGAGCTCGGTCGCAGCGCACCTGCCATCACCCTGGCCGTGCGCACCGGCGACACCCCGCCCGGGGCGCGCGCCGCCATGCTCAAGCACCCACCCACCTTTCTGGTCACCACGCCCGAGAGCCTGTACCTCCTCGTCACCGCCGGTCGCAGCCGCGCCGCTCTCAGCCAGGTGCAGACCGTGATCGTGGACGAGATCCACGCCCTGGCGCGCGACAAGCGCGGCTCACACCTGGCGCTCACCTTGGAGCGCCTCGAGCACCTCCAGGCCGGAGCTCGACCGCAGCGCATCGGCCTGTCGGCCACCCAGCGCCCCATCGAGCAGACGGCTCGGCTGCTCACCGGCGTGGGGCCGGGACGACGGACCGACATCGTCGACTGCGGACATGCCCGGCGCCTCGACGTGCGCATCGAGCTCCCGGGCACCGAGCTCGGGGCGGTGGCCTCCACCGAGCAGTTCGGCGAAGTGATCGACCAGATCGCTGCCCACGTGGCCGAGCACCGCACCACGCTCGTGTTCGTGAACACCAGGCGCATGTCCGAGCGCCTGGCCCACCTGCTCGGCGAACGGCTCGGGCCCGACTGCGTGGCGGCTCACCACGGCAGCCTGTCCAAGGACCGCCGCCAAAGGGTGGAGACTCGCCTTCGCGGCGGGGATCTGCGGGCGCTGGTGGCCACCGCCTCGCTCGAGCTGGGCATCGACATCGGCCCGGTGGAGCTCGTGTGCCAGGTCGGATCGCCGCGCGCCATCGCCACCTTCCTCCAGCGCGTGGGGCGCTCCAACCACTCGCGCCGGGGCACGCCCGAGGGCATCCTCTACCCGCTCACGCGCGACGAGCTGGTGGAGTGCGCCGCCTTGCTGGCCGCCGTTCGGGCGGGCCGGCTCGACGCCACCCACCCGCCGGTGGCGCCGCTCGACATTCTGGCCCAGCAGGTGGTGGCCGAGGTGGCCGGAGCGGAGGAGTGGACCGAAGACGGCCTCTTCGACCTGGCCCGGGCGGCCGCCCCCTACGGCGACCTCGACCGGGCCGACTTCGACGCCGTGGTCGAACTGGCCAGCGAGGGCATCACCACCGGCCGGGGCAAGCGCATGGCCTACCTGCACCGCGACGGCATCCACGGCGTGCTGCGACCGCGTCGTGGGGCGCGCCTGGCCGCCTTGACCAGCGGTGGAGCCATTCCCGAGGTGGGTGACTACCGCGTGGTGGCCGAGCCCGATGACGTGCCCATCGGCACCGTGAACGAGGACTTCGCCATCGAGTCGATGGTGGGCGACGTGTTCCTGCTCGGCACCCACTCCTGGCAGGTGCGGCGCGTGACCCAGGGCGAGGTGCGGGTGACCGATGCCCATGGCGCGCACCCCACCATTCCGTTCTGGGTCGGGGAGGCCCCGAGCCGCACCGCCGAGCTGTCGGAAGAAGTGTCGGCCTTGCGAGCCCTGGTGGCCGAGGCCCTCGGTGCCGGGGGGCGCCAGCGAGCCCTCGACACCGTTGTTGAGCATTGTGGGCTCAGCCCCGACGACGCCGGCCAGCTCGTCGACTATCTGGCCGCCGGCCTGGGCCAGCTGGGCGTGCTGCCGACCCAGGACCACATCGTCTTCGAGCGCTTCTTCGACGAGGCCGGCGGCATGCAGCTGGTGGTACACGCTCCCTTCGGCGGTCGGGTCAACCGCGCCTTCGGCCTGGCGCTGCGCAAGCGCTTCTGCGCCACCTTCGACTTCGAGCTCCAGGCCGCCGCCGACGACGATGCCGTGGTCCTCTCGCTCGGACCCCAACACAGCTTCGGCCTTTCGAGCGCGGCGGCGTTGCTTCGCTCGGAGACCGCCGAGCAGGTGCTGACCCAGGCCGTGCTGGCCTCGCCCATGTTCACGTCGCGCTGGCGCTGGAACCTGAGCCGGTCCTTGGCCATCTTGCGGTTCAAAGGCGGCAAGCACAACCCGCTGCCCATCCAGCGCATGGAGGCCGACGACCTGATGGCGGCGGTGTTCCCGGCCCTGGCCGCCTGCCAGGAGAACGTGGCTCCGGGCCCGGTGCCGGTTCCCGACCACATCCTGGTACGCCAGACGCTGCACGACTGCCTGCACGAGGCCATGGACGTGGACGGGCTCGGTGACGTGCTGCGGCGCCTGGAAGCCGGGGACGTGGAGGCTCACTTCGTGGAGTCCACCGAGCCGTCGGTGCTGGCGCATGAGATCTTGAACGGCAAGCCCTACACGTTCCTCGACGACGCTCCCTTGGAGGAGCGCCGCACCCGCGCCGTGGCGCTGCGCCGCGGGCTGCCGCTCGCCCCCGAGGCTCTCGGGCGCCTAGACACCGACGCCATCGTCCGCGTGAGAGCCGAGGCGGCTCCCGACGTGCGGGGCCCCGAAGAGCTCCACGACCTGCTGTTGTCGGTGGTGGTGCTGCGGCCCGAGGGGCGGTGGCAAGCGTGGTGGGACGTCCTGGCCGCCGACGGGCGGGCCATGGCCACAGCCGTGGCCGGAGCCGCGGCCGGAGCAGCGCCTCAGGCCGGCGGTGGGCCGGGGCTCTGGTACGCCGCCGAACGCCGGGCCTTGGTGGAGGCGCTGTTCTCCGGTGCGGTGCACGGGGACCGGGCGGTGGACGAGGACCAGGCGGTGGACGAGGACCAGGCGGTGGCCGAGGCCGTGCGCGGGCACCTCGACGTGTGCGGGCCGGTGACAGTGGGCGAGCTGACGGCCCGCACCGGTCTGCGACCCTCTCGAGTGCAGGTGGGACTCGGGCGCCTCGAAGCCGAGGGCTTCGCCCTGCGCGGCCGGTTCGACCCGGCCGAGCCCGACGAGCAGTGGTGCGCCCGACGGTTGCTCGCTCGCATCCACGCCTACAGCCAGGCGCGGCTGCGACGCGACATCGAGCCGGTGAGCGCCCAGGACTTCATGCGCTTCCTGCTGCGATGGCAGCACGTGGAAGGCCAACGCCAGGGACGAGCCGGGGTGCTGGCCGTGATCGACCAGCTCCAGGGGTTCGAAGTGGCCGCCGGGGCCTGGGAGGAGGCGGTGCTCCCGGCCCGCATCGAGGCCTACCAGCCCCGCTGGCTCGAGGACCTGTGCCTATCGGGCGAGCTGGTGTGGGGACGCCTGGGCCTGCGGCCCACCGGGCCCGAGGGAACCGTGCGGCGGGGTGCGGCCACCCCGTCGAGGGCCACGCCCATCACCTTCGCCCTGCGCCAGGACCTGCAGTGGCTGCTCCAGGGGGCGCGAGGCAGCGGAAGGCCCGAAGAGCCCGCTCATGGCGCCGCGCTCGAGGTGCTCGAGGTGCTGCGGGCCAACGGGGCGCTGTTCCATGCCGAGCTGCGCTCGCTGACCGGGCGGCTTCCGGTCGAGGTGGAGGAGGGCCTGTGGGACCTGGTGGCGCGCGGGCTGGTCACCGCCGATGGCTTCCAGGCCGTTCGATCGCTGTTGTCGGCGCGCCAGGCCTGGCACCGCCGCCACCGACAGGAGACGAGGCGGCGAGTCGGGGGCCGGCGGGCACCCACCGTGCGCCAGGGGGGAGAAGGCCGCTGGGCCCTGCTGTCGGCAGCCGGGACCGTGGAGGAGCCCGACGAGCTGGCCGAGCAGGTGGCCGGTCAGCTCCTAGCCCGATGGGGCGTGGTGTTCTGGGATCTAATGGCCAGGGAGAACCTGGCCATCGCCTGGCGTGACGTGCTGTGGGCCCTGCGCCGGCTCGAGGCGCGCGGCGTGGTCCGGGGCGGCCGGTTCGTTAGCGGATTCGCCGGGGAGCAGTACGCCCTGCCCGAGGCGGTCGATGAACTGCGCCGGGTGCGCCACCTCGAACGTGATGGCGCACCGGTGATACTGAACGCCGCCGACCCGCTCAACCTGGTGGGCATCGTGCTGCCCGGCCCCCGGGTGCCGGCCGTGCGCACCAATCGGATCGTCTACCGCGACGGCGCGCTGGTGGAGAGCTCGGACGAGCCCGGCTCGGGTGCGCTAGACGTGGCACGCTGAGGTCCGCCAACGAGGAGGGGTCATGCAGACATCGGTGGACACGGCGACGGTCGACTCGCGCTGGTATCCCGCCCAACCCCCCGAGTCGCCGTCACCCTCCCCATGGGCCAAAGCCAAGGATTCCCTCGACCGTCGGGTCCGGGCCATGCACGCGCTGTGGCTCGAGGCCATGCACACCATGGACGCGCTGGCCGTGAACACCTGCGAAAGGCCCGGCGTGCTGCCCATCGCCTTTTCGTTACACCATCAGGTGCGCTTAGAGGACGGCTGCCTCTTCCTGCTCGGCGCCGAGCCGCCACTGTGGGGAGAGTGGCACGAGCGATGCCGGGTGGCGGTAGACGACATCGGCAAGGACACCACCGTGGCGCAAATGGAGCGCCAGCAGATCGGGAACTACGACGCCTTCTGCGCCTATGCCCGTGAGGTCTACGCCCGCACCGAGCGCTGGCTGGGACAGCTCGAGCCCGACCGCCTCGGCGACGTGTTGTTCGACGGCGCCTATCCCCAGTTCATCGCCAACGCCTTCATCCACCGCGTAGTGCGTGACGAGACGGTGCTCTTGGTCGACGCCTTGGAATGCTGGGTCTACCAGCACGGCCTGCGGCACATGGGCGAGGTGGAGCACGCCCGGGCTCTGGTAGGCCTGGGCGGCCTCACCTCGTAGGGGTCAGCTGACCTGGAGGAGGTCGACGATGAAGATGAGCGTGTCGTTGGAGGCGATACCGGGCCCCGGCGACGTGGCCCCGTAGGCCAACGACGGCGGGATGATGAGCTCACGCCGGCCACCGACCTTCATGCCGGCCACGCCTTCGTCCCAGCCGGCGATCACCTGGTGGACGCCCAACTGGAACGACAGCGGCTGTCCCCGGTCCCACGAGGCGTCGAACTGCTTCTTCGACGAGTAGGAGACGCCCACGTACTGCACCGACACGGTGGCGCCGGCCTGGGCCGTGGCCCCGGTGCCGACAATGAGGTCGTGGGTCTCCAAGGTGGTGGGCGGAGGTCCCGACGGCACCACCACGGTGGGCTTGGTCCCCCAGGTACCCACGGGCGACCACTGGGAGCCGCTCGCCCTCGACCCGCTGTTGCTGCTGCCGCTGGTGCTGCTGCAGGCGGCGGCCACCATCGGGAACAGGACGGCCGTGATCAGGAGCCTGGCCACCAAGGGAGCACGGGCCGGGCGCGGGGTTCGAGGCGAGAGGTGCACGAGCGGGGACCCTACCCCGGGTCGAGCTCGTGTCCGGCCGGGGTAAGGCCCCAGTAGGAGTCCGACGGGGCGATCTCTCCCCGCACCACCTGGTCGATCGTCCGGCAGATGGGCAGCTCGAGCCCGTAGCGATCGGCCAGCTCGAGCACCAGCACGGCGGTGTGCACGCCCTCGGCCACCATGTGCATGCCGGCCAGGATCTCCTCGAGCCGGCGACCCTGGCCCAGCTGCTCCCCCACGGCCCGGTTGCGGCTGTGGGGGCTCATGCAGGTGGCTATGAGGTCCCCCATGCCGGCCAACCCGGCAAAGGTCACCGGGGATGCCCCCATGGCCACGCCCAGGCGGGTCAGCTCGGCCAGCCCCCGTGACATCACAGCGGCGCGGGTGTTGTCACCCACCCCGAGGCCCTCGCCGATGCCGGCGGCGATGGCCACCACGTTCTTGAGTGCGCCGCCTATCTCGCAGCCGATGACGTCGTGGTTGACATAGACGCGGAACAGGCCTCGCGTCACCACCTTCTGGATGGCGGTGGCGACAGCCAGGTCCTCGGTGGCCACCACGGCGGCGGCGGCTTTGCCGGCCATGATCTCCCTGGCGATGTTGGGACCGGTGAGGGCGGCTGCCGGGTGCCCGGGCAGCACCTCCTTGATGATCTCGGTCATGCGCAGCAACGAGCCCTTCTCGAGCCCCTTGGCCAGACTGACCACCGGGATCCAGGGCCGGATAACCGGGGCCACCTCTTCGAGCACACCCCGGAACCCGGACGTTGGCACACCCACCACCAGCAAGTCGGCGTCGGCCACGGCCTGCTCCAGGTCGGAGGTGGCGGCCAGCTCGGCAGGAAGCTCACAACCGGGCAGGTACCGCGGGTTCAGGTGGTCTTCATGGACGGCCTTGGCCACCTCCGGGCTGCGGGCCCACAGGACCGTGGGATGGCGCGGCGCGATCAGCGACGCCATGGTCGTTCCCCACGACCCTCCTCCGAGGACCGACACGTGCACGATCTTCGGCCTCCCTCCGGCGAGGGCTGAAACTACCGGAAAGCAACCGACCAGGCGTCGACCGGTCGGGCTGGGTTCACGAGTCGGTTGGGTTCACGGGGGCGACGCCTCGGTACGAGGGGAGCGTGCCTGACAACCGAGTGCCTTCACTGACCGTCCTGGTTCCGCCACGCTGGTGGCTGGCCGCTACGAGTTGCTCGAGCAACTGGCCTCGGGTGCGCTGGGGGAGATCTGGCGGGGCACCGACTTGCAGCTTCCCGTGAGCTGTCAGTGCAGCGGCGTGAAGCAGACGTAGCCGGCGATCTCGCTGCAGGTGGGCTGCGTCGGCCACAGCGGTGGCAGGGTGGGCAGCAGCGGCAGCAGCAGCGACGAACGGTGAGCGGGATCCTGCAAGATCGTGTTCACGGCCGGGATCTGCAGGGGCTCGTAGGCGTAGGTCGAGATCGGGTCGTTGATGGGCGGGGCGTGCACGTCGAGCACCAGCTCGTGGCCCGGGTAGAAGACGTGGCCCAACGGGAAGATCTCGACCGGGACCGCGACCGGGGTGAGCGGCGTCAGCAGATGCCGCGTCAGGTAGTCGTGATAAGGCCGGTAGATGGTCCCGGCCATGGGGCCGGTGGCAATGGTCTGGCTCTTGGCTGCGTCCACGGCCCGGTACGACGCCCGCATGAGGCCACGCTGGAGGTACTCCATCCCCCCGGTGGCGGTGTTCAGGTCGATCACGTCCACGAACAGGTCGGTGTCGGGCGCTGTCGACTTGAGCCACAGGTTGAGCAGGATCGGCCCTGACACGGCTGTGGTGGTGGCGAAAGGCAACGTCCAGCGCGCCTCGTTGGGACCGTCGGTGAAGGTCACCTGGCCCACGTTGTCCGAGGACGGGTTGCCCACCGGATTGCCGAACGTGCCGGTGGTGTGCTCGTCGGTCGTGGTGGATATGTAGCTGACCGACCCGTTTGCGCCGGGATCGGTGGCGTTAAGGCTGTGGTCGGTGCGTAGGTAGTAGGTCTGCCAGTCGGTCTGCGGGACGGGCCAGTCCGAAGCCAGCGATGGCATGTTGCGGGTCTGGCCTTGCGGGCCACCTGACAACGAGTCGAAGTACATGAGGACCCGGGCCGCCGGGTCGTTCACCGGTGTGGTCACCATGGCGCCGGACTGGTCCTTACCGGTGACCGTCGGGCAGTTGGTGCCATTGTCGATCAGCCAGCAGTCGAGCCAGGCTCCCTTGTCGCCGGCCGGGTCGTTGGGGTTGTGCTGGCCGTTCGAGAGCACCAGGCGCTTGGGGATCGACGCCGGGAGCTCCTGCCACAGCAGGTACCCGCCGCGGGGCCCGGTCTGCTCGTCCTGGTACTGCTGGTTGATCTGAGTGGGGACGTCGATGTTGCCCACGCCCTGGAACAGCGAGTGCTCGATGGCCCACGAGGTCGAGGTGGCCGTCATCTGTGTGTAGACCGGCTCGAGCAGCTGCACCGGCACGGTGTCGCTGCCCTGATGCTGGGCCTCGTTGGCCAGACATTTCGGGTCGGAGGTATTCGTGTAGTTCTGTTCGTTACCAGAGAATTGGTCGAAGGGGCGCAGGATGGCTCCCCACAGCACGGGGAAGCCGAAGTTGAAGACGCCGCCCGGGTAGAGGATCGAGCGGTACAGGTCGTCGATGAGCCCAGACAGGGCGACGGCCTTCACGTGGGTGGGCGCCGTCTCGGCCACCATGAAGCCCGTCAGGCCGCTGTAGCTGTGGCCGGTGATGCCTACCGCGCCGTTGGACCAAGGCTGCTTGGCGATCCAGTTGTCGATGATGTACTTGCCGTCGAGGGCGCTGCGCTGGCTGAAGAGGTCGAAGGTCCCGCCCGAGCAGCCCGTGCCGCGGATTTGGGCGTAGACCACCACGTACCTGGTGCTCGACCCGAAGAATTCGTTGTCGTTGGGTGACGGGTAGCCCTGGTAGCCGTCCATCTCGAACAGCGCCGGCCACTTCTGGCTCCCGTCGGCCACGAAGCCCGGCGGGTAGGAGATGGCCAAGGAGATCGACGTGCCGTCGTCCACCGTTACGTAGGTATGCCCGAGCGTGACGCCGGTGCTGGTGCGTTGCACGCCGTTCATCGGTGCCACACACAGCCCTGAGATCAGCACGCCGCCGACGAGTACCCACGCCCAGATCCGCGATCGAATCGCCTTCATTGCCGCCTCCGGTCCGCCTCGGCCCCCCGGATTCCGCTGGTGGCAATGTAGCCCAGGAGGCGACTGACAGCCCAGGAGGCGACTGGCAGCCCAGGAGGCGACTGGCAGCCCAGGAGGCGACTGGCAGCCCGGGCGGCGACTGGCAGCCCGGGCGAGGCCTATGGTCTCGCCATGCGCGATGCCGTGACCGTCCACATGCAAGCTTCGCCCGACAAGGTCTGGGACCTGGTGAGCGACGTGACCCGGATAGGTCGCTACAGCCCCGAGACCTTCGAGGCCGAATGGTTGGACGGGGCCACCGGCCCGGCGGTCGGAGCCCGCTTCCGTGGCCATGTGAAGCGCAACGGTCGCGGACCCGTCTACTGGACGACGTGCACGGTAGTGGCCAGCGTACCGGGCCGAGAGTTCGCCTTCTGCGTCGGGCCGCCCAAGAAACCGCTCAACACATGGCGTTACCGCCTCGAGCCGGCTGACGACGGCGCCGATGTCACCGAATCCTTTGAGCTGGCCGACGTGGCACCGCTCAAGCTCTATTGGGCGCTGCTCGGCTGGGCCCGGGGCAAGACCAACCGCAACGGCATGCTGACGACGCTGCAGAGGATCAAGGCCGAGGTGGAAGGGGAGTCCCCGGTCAGCTGACCGTGTACGAGGTCATGGACAGCGAGCCCATGCTGCAGCCGTCCACCAGTACCTCAGCCGCCGTGGACGCCTCGGCCGCCAGCCCGGCCACATAGAGCAGGGGGAGGAAGTGGTCGGGCGTGGGCACCGACAGCGCCCAGTCGGGGTGGGCGGTGAGGGCCAACACCTCAGCCGGATCTCCGGTCATGGCTGCCCGGGCTGCCTCGTCGAAACGATGCGCCCACGGAAAGCCGACCTCGGCGTCGTGCCACTCGAGCAAGCCGAGGTTGTGCACGACATTGCCACTGCCAACGATGAGGATGCCTCGCTCGCGCAGAGGCGCCAGGCGCCGGCCCAGGTCGAAGTGGTACTCGAGGGGTTGGAACCCGTTGATCGACAGCTGGACCACCGGAATGTCGGCCTCGGGGAACACATGGGCCAGCACCGACCAGGTGCCATGGTCGATCCCCCAGCTGTCGGCGTCGAGGCCCACCCACAGAGGCTGGGCCACCTCTGCGACCTCCTCGGCCACCGACGGGTCCCCCGGGGCGGGATAGTCGAAGGCGAACAGTTCGTCGGGAAAGCCGTAGAAGTCGTGGATTACCCGGGGCCGGGCCATGGCCGTGACGGCGGAGGCGTTGATGTACCAGTGGGCCGACACGGCCAGCACCGCCCGCGGCCGCGGCAACGACGCACCCAGCTGCGTCCAGGCCTGCGTGTAGCGGTTGTCGTCGAGGGCGTTCATCGGGTTGCCATGCCCGAGGAACACAGCCGGCATCATGGCGGTCACCGGGCCACGCGCTACGGGGTGCTGGTGTCGAGCTCGCCGTCGAAGGCCGAGGTCAAGCCGGCCAGGAGGCCCACCCAGTCCGCTGGGGTGGCCTGCGGGAGTGGCCCCCGCAAGCTCAAAGCATCGACCAGTCCGGCGGCATCGCCACGGAGGCAGGCGACATCACCCGGTGGGGCCTCATAGCGCACTACGACGGAGGTGGCCGGCTCCTCGCCGACGGTCTCGACCACGAAGACCGACGACGGGTCGGTGGCCTCCACGGCGAAAAAACCCCGGACCGGGCGTCCCATGGTGATGGCCAAGGCCAGGCTGAGGGCGCCGACGTAGCGCAAGCTCGACAAGGTCTCGTCGGGCTCCACGGGAACGGTGCGCCCGAGCGGCAGGGCGATGTCGCGCTCGTGGACCCAACTGTCCCACAGGGCATGGTGGGCCAGGACCCGTATCGAGATGTGGCCGGGGGGCGCTTCGGCAGCCAGCGCCCATCCGCCTTCTGTGGCCGAGGCCGTGGCGAAGAGATCGAGCAGCGCCTCGTTGGAGGCTCTGAGCTGGGCCAAAGTCTCCCCGGGTGCTTGGCCTCTCATCTGAGCCACCATGAGCTCGGGGGTGGCTTTCGGATCGAAGCCGGTGAGCACCCTGGTGGGGGCCCCGGCCAGGCCGGCCGCTACCGACGCGCACCAGAACCTGTTCACGCCGACCAGATGCGCGGCGACGTCGTGCACCGACCATCCATCGCATCGGCTGTCGGCCGCCCACTCTTCGTCGCTCAACTCCTCGAGCATCGCCACCAGGCGGCGGCGCTGGCGGGTCACGGGCTCCAGCTGGTCATCCGGCGCGCCGTCCATCGAGATGATGAGCGGCCCCTCGTATCGCGGCGATACCTGCACCGACGTGACGCTACCAAAGCGTCCCGGAACGACGGCTCAGCCGGCGGCCGTCTCGGGCCGTGCGATCCCCGGTGCCACGGTGCGGGCCAGGATGCCGAGAGTGGCCCGGAGCGCGCTCTCGGGGATAACCGGGAAGATGGCGGCGTCCTTCCAGCTCTGCTCCACCGACGACCAGTCGTAGTACGAGGTGACGAGGGTGCCACCGTCGATCGGCTCCAGCCGGTAGCCGTAGACGTGGCCCAGATTCAGCTGGCCCTCGATGGTCCAGGCGATCTCACGGCCCGGGTTCAACGTCACGATCCTCACCGACACGTCATAGAGGCCCATGGGATAGTCGTTGAGCGCCTCGCGGTCCATGTGCACCGCGAACGTGTCCCCCACAGCCGACACCGGCTCGCCGGTGGCGTCCATCAACATGCCCGAGCTGTCGATGGCCACGTGGCCGCGGGGATCGCACAACACTCGGAAGATAGCGTGCTGATCTGCGGCGATGGCCCGTTGCACTTCGAGGCGTTCAGTCATGGGCGTCATCCTCGCGCAGGTGCCGGTGGGTAGGCTCGCACCGACCGAGCGCGAGCAG
>Ga0307374_10012885_pt1 | contig 11654 bp, 9 predicted proteins | sample OX3MG_FD_202532 | JGI IMG/M metagenome (GOLD analysis project Ga0307374, IMG submission 202532) | Soil microbial communities from Risofladan, Vaasa, Finland - OX-3 | ecosystem: Environmental > Terrestrial > Soil > Coastal area > Acid sulfate soil | place: Finland: Risofladan, Vaasa | collected...
GTCGCGTTGATCGTATTGCCGCACGGCTTCGACGGGCTCGCGGTGCTCCAGGCATTCGCCGGCGGTGCGGTCGGTGGCCTGGGCTTGATCGCCTTCTATCGTGCAATGGCGTTGAACCTCATCGGCGTTGTGGCGCCGATCACCGGGTTCGTTGCCGCGGCGCTTCCCGTCGCGGTCGGCCTGATCGGCGGGGATCATCTCGGCATTTGGCAACTCGTCGGCATCGCGCTCGGGCTGATTGGGTTGCTCCTCGTGACCGGCGCCGACAGCGAGACGGCGAAGAACGCTCGGCGCGGCGTGCTCCTGGCGCTGCTCGCCGGCGTCACCTTCGGCCTCTTCTTCATCCTCTTTCACGCGGCAAGCCACGCCGGGGTCGCCGCGTTTGTGAGCGGACGTCTCGGCTCGAGCTTCGCCGCGTTCGTTGCGGCGCTCGTCAGCGGCACTTCGATCGCGATCCGCCGGCGGGCGTGGCAGTTGATCGTGTTCGGCGGCCTCATCGACGGTTTCGGAGTCGTGCTCTTTCTCTATGCGACTCACACCGGATTGCTGTCTGTGAGCTCCGTGCTGACGTCGTTCTACCCGGCGTTCACCGTGCTGTGCGCTCGCTTTCTGACGCATGAGCGGCTCACGCGGCTCCAGGCGCTCGGCGCGGTGATCGCCGTCATCGCCATCGCGCTCATAGCGGTCACCTGACGGAAACGCGGCGCCCGGCACTGCCGGCGCCGGGCGCCGCGGCGATCGTCAGGCCGAGACGAGCGACATCAGCGGGCCGATCGTGCCCCAGACGTCCGTAACGTCCAGGACTATTGTTTCCGGCTCCGGCGGCATCTCGGCGAAACCAGCATTGCGAAGGACACTGCCGATGACCGGGTGCAGCCGCTCGTCGACGAAGCGTTGGTGTGCCGCCTGCGACTCCCAAACGTCGATGTAGCGCAGTCCCTGCTCTCGCCGGAGGACGAGGTGGACGATCAGACCCTCGGGCGGGGTCTCGCCGAGCCGCTCCATGATCGTGCGGTAGATGTCCATGTTGATCGGCACGTCCTGCTGAAATGCGTATGCCATGTCGATGCCTCCCGCGGAGCCCGTACCTTTCGATCCGAGTCCGCACTGATTCGTCCTAGTTTCACTAGGATCGTCCGTCAGATGCTAGGCTCATCTGGTGGGCGATGTCAAGTCCCGGCGCTCGTATACCTCGCAGCTCCGCGAGGAGCAGGCGCGCCACACACGGGTTCGAGTGCTCGAGGCGGCGCAGCGACGCTTCACGGCGGCCGGATACGCCGCGACGACAGTGGAAAGCGTCGCGCGCGAGGCGGGGGTTGCCGTCGACACCGTGTACACGATCTTCGGCACCAAGCGCGACCTTCTTGCTCAGCTCGCGTACTTTCGCGCCGCAGGGAACGACGAGCCGGTCGCGGTCATCGACCAGGAGGGGCCGCAGGCCGCGCGTCGCGAGACGGACCAGCGGCGTCAACTCGCCATGTTCGCCAACGGGGTGACGAGCATCATCGAGCGGGTGCGGCCGGTGGACGACATCCTGCGCAGCGCCGGCGCCGTCGATGCGAACGTTGCCGGCCTGCGTACGCGCATTCAGGAGGAGCGATTCGGGAGCATCCGCACGTTCGCGCGGTGGCTCGGGAAGAATGGCCCGCTCCGTGCCGGCGTTTCCACGAGCGACGCAGCGACGATCATCTGGACGCTGACGAGCCCGGAGGTCCATCAACTGCTCTGCGACGCCCGTGGCTGGTCGCGCCAGCGCTACATCCGCTGGCTCACGGAGTCGTTGACCGCGACGCTGCTTCCCGAAGCCTGACCGAGCAGCTCACGCGATCACCGGCGGTGCATCGAACTCGAATCGCGTCCCGACACTGTTCTGAATGAACGCATCCGGGCAGCGACTGGCCAGCGCGCGAACCGCGCGCAACCCGGTGCAGTGCGCCGGGACGACGACGTCGGGGGCGATGGCGGCAAGCGCATCAACGGTCACGTCGACGATCGGGTCGAACAGAGGGCCGCTCAAATGAAATCCACCGATGACGGCGTGGACCTTGCTGACGTTGGTGAGCCTCTGCGCGTACTGGACGATGTTGACGATGCCCGCGTGGCCGCAGCCCGTCAGCACGACCAGCCCGCGGTTACGCACATGCACGATGAGCGCCTGATCGTCGAGGACGAGCGGATCCGGCACCCAGGCGCCGTTACGATACGCTTGGTGCACCGCGAATCCCTGCTCGAACGGCGTCGTGCGGTCGACCTCGCCCGTGACAAGCATCGATCCACCAAGGAGAAACGAGGGTTGGCGGTTTTCGACGATTTCGAAGCCGGCATCGACGACCGCGCTGCGACTCGTCGACGGCATCTCGAACGGCTCGCGACCAGGGAACTGCAGTCGCCGCCGCGACCAGAACTCGGGGTGGATGATCACGGGGAGATTCGGCCGTCCCACCGCCCGGATGAACCCGTCGAGGCCGGTTGTGTGGTCGAAGTGGCCGTGGCTGAGCACGACCACCTCGGCATCCCTCGGATCGATGTTGAGCCGGCGCATATTGCCGACCATGCCGTCGGGACTCAGCCCGGTGTCGAAGATCACATGACGTCGCTGCGCTCCGCTCACCACCGTCACGAGCGCCGAGAAGCCGTGCTCCGCACGCAGCGGATCGACCACGGCTTGCCCTTCGATGAAGGCGGCGGGAGCTGTCGGGGCATGCTCGATCGGCGTGGCGAGACCCACGCGATGCGCCGGCCCTTGGTTGGCCAACAACCCATCGATGGCGTTGTCGACGAGCGTCGTCACGTGGAGCGAGTCGACAGGTTCGAGCGCAATGACATTCGCGACCGGGCCCACCACGTCCAGCCGGCGAACCGCATTGACCGTACCGGCTGCTTCGGAATCACCTGCACACATGTGCTGTCTCCCCTACGTTTGCGTACCGGATATCCCGAGTGCGTGCCGGATGAACTCGAGCTCGAGCAGGAGGATGTTCTCGGCGATCACCGGATCATTGGCCATGTGGGTCGCGCCTGTCAGGGGCAGCACGGTGTGCGCGCGTCCCGCCGCAAGCAGTGCTGATGAGAAACGAAGTGTGTGCGCCACCACAACGTTGTCATCGCTGAGACCGTGGATGAGCATCAGCGGCCGCTCGAGCTGACCTGCCTGGCGGAGCAGCGACATCTGGTCGTAGTTCACGGGCTCGCGGGCTGGATGACCGAGGTATCGCTCCGTGTAGTGCGTGTCGTAGAGGCTCCAGTCCGTGACGGGAGCGCCGCTGATCGCAACGCGGAAGACATCGGGACGGCGCAACACCGCAAGCGCCGCGAGGTATCCGCCATACGACCATCCGCGGATCGCGACCCGCGAGAGATCGAAGTCCGGATACCGCGCGGCCGCAGTCTGCAACGCATCCACCTGGTCCTCGAGCACCGGTGTGGCGACGTCGCCGCGGACGGATCGCTCCCATTCGGGCCCACCACCGGGTGTGCCGCGGCCATCGGCGACGAGCACCGCGAAGCCCTGATCCGCAAACCACTGTGACTCGAGAAACGCGGAGGCCGCGGCGAGCACCTGCTGATGGCCGGGTCCCCCGTATGGATCGAGCAGGACCGGCAGCCTTGCGCTCCCCTGTGTATACCCATGTGGGAAGAGCACCGCCGCACGCAGCTCGCGCTTCCCGAGAGACACCATGCGCACGCCGAGCACGATCGCGGGTTGCTCGGCGAATGACTCGATATGGGCGAGCGCCTGATCGCCTCGATGTACGGATACGTGAACACCCGGTGCGTCCAGCCCTCGCCGCACCAGGACCGTGGTGCCACCGCTGCGACGCGCCCTGGTCACACCGTTCCCGGTGAGTTCGGGAAGCACGGCTTGCACGCCATCGGCGCGTGACCACGTGTAGACACCGATCACCGTGCGCTCCACCGATGCGCTGAAGAGCACGACATCGCCGTCAACGTCGAGGACACCTCGAACCTGCAGCTCCGTGGCGGTGACGGGTTGGTCACCGATGACAAGGCGTTTCGCACCGTCACGATCGACCGTCCAGACGAGCGTTCCATCGGAAAGGTGGGCGGGAACACCGCCGATGATGTCGACCCACGAGTCGTCGACATCCTCGTGGAGCACGGTCGTCTCGCCGCTACTGGGATGCACTTCGAGGATGCGCATGGTTCGTTGGTCGCGAGACTGCACGACCACAAGGAGTCCGTGCACCGACCAGTCGGCGGTGGTCACGTATTCGAAGGCCGTGGTATCCCACAGCACCGGCACCGACGTGCCGTCAAGACCGATGACGTACAACGACACCTTGGCGTTGGCGGTACCCGCCTTCGGATATGCGACCTCGGCCGGCAGGCTCTGTGGATTGGACGGATCCGCGATGTGCCATCGCTGCACGGGCGACACGTCGACGCGCGCCACGAGGAGATGAGACCCGTCCGGCGCCCACCAGTACCCCCTCTGGCGCCCCATCTCCTCTGCGGCGACAAATTCAGCGAGGCCGTACGTCACACTGTCGTCTTCCGGCGCTGCGAGCACCCGCGCCGCCGCACCGTCGACGCTGACCGCGCGCAGTTCTCCGCGCTCCACATATGCGACGCATGTCCCGCCCGGATCGAGCTGCGGATCGATGGCGACGCCGCCGGTGGGAATCTCTGTCAGCGCCACGGTCTCGAAATCGACCACGTACAGCCGCCCCGCGAGGTCGAACAGGGCTCGGCGCAGGCCGAGATCCGTCGAGAAACGTACGATCCCGCCTGAGGATTCGCGAGCGCGCTCGCGGCGTGCCCGTTCTGCTGCCGGAATCTCGCCGGCACCATCGTCAGCGACCGTGCTCGGGTCGACGATGAGGCGTTCCTTGCCGCTCGCCACATCGAGCACCCAGAGGCACGTCGCCTGATCGGCGCCGCTGCGCGTCCGCAGGAATGCGACACGACTTCCATCTGCCGCGATCGCGAAGTTCCGCGGTACGCCGAGCGAGAAGTGGCGTGTCCGCGCCTGCTGCCTGGGGAAGCTCTCGGTCATCCCGAGATGGTGCCGCACTCGGGCGTCCGCCCGCGCCCGGCCACCTACGCGGTTGCCACCGCATACGCGACGAAAGCCGCGTACGCGACGAGCAGGGTCACGGCCCCCGACCGCGTCAGGCGCCGAACGACCAACACCACCGCGAGAACGCTCATTGCGAGCAGCCAGACGATGTAGCCGGGCGGCACAGCTGCGCCAAGGCCCGGCACGAACAGGAGCGGCACCGCAATCCCGGCGATCAGGTTCAGCGTGTTGCTGTTGAACGTCGCGCTCACCACCGCAGCGCCGAGACCATCGACCGCCAGCCGGATCGCCGCGTACGCGTTTGGCAGGCTCGTCGCAGCCGCAAGCGCGGTGACCCCGACGAGCACGGTCGGGACGCCCCAGCGCGCACCGAGCACGAGTGAACTCTGGACCACGAGCGTCGCGCCGAGCACGATGATGGCCAGGCTCGGCGCCATGAGCACCACCGGCCGCCAGGAGCGTGGCGCTGCGACGGCGCCGCCGAATTCCTCGAGCTCCGCCTCAAGCTCGTCCCCCTCCATGCCGGCCTCGCTCGATGCCGTGGCGAGCAGCGCATGGACGCGCGCCGGCAGCGGGAGCCGTGCGACGGTGCGCGGTCGCAGCACGAGAAACAGCACATATGGGACGAAGACGACCAGCATCAGCACCCATCCCATGATCACCGGAATCGCGCCGACGGCCGAGCCCCCGACGGCCAGGGTCACCGCGATTGCGACGCCGGCGTCGAGCGTGACCACGGCCCGATGGATGCGTAACTCGCCCCGCGCGAGCGCGGCGCCGCCGAGGAGGATGGCGATGTTGAAGACGTTGGAACCGAAGACCACGCCGGCGGCCGTCGCGGCGGAGCCGTTGGCGATGGCGGCTCCTGACGACGAGAGCTCCGGTGCGTCGGCGCAGAGCGCGACGATCAGCCCGACCAGGCCGCCGAGCATCCCGATATTGCGCGCGAGCCGGCCAACACCACGGACCAGGACTTCGCTGGCCCCGAGCGTCGCCACAAGGGCGACGAGTGCCACGGCGATGACGGCGGCGGTGGGGAGCGCGTTCAATGTCGCGTGCATGATGCGTGACCGGCCATGGGCGCGAGTGCCGCGCTACGTCGTCGGAGGCTGAGAGACCGAGGACGCGAAGATGCCGGAGCAGCGCTTGCTCCGGCATGGACGAGATTCGTTGATCGGTCAGCTCACGCCGACCGCAGCGATCAGGCGGCCTGCCTGGCGCCTGTCTTCGCGGGGTTGAGGCCAGTCGCCTTGATCAGGCGAAGGGTCATGTCCCTCTGGGCGTCGATCATCTGGATGACGAAGTCATAGGACTGCTCGACGACCTCGCTGGTCGAGGGCTGCTTGATCTCGCCGCCCACGGGCACGGCGCGGACTGCCTCGATGAGCTTTGCCTGCGACTCGCCGACGGTGTGCATGGCGGTGAGAAACTGCTTCTGCAACTGGGTGATGTAGTTCTGGTAGTCGGTCATGGTGATCTCCTTCGGGTGATCCGTTTGGTTGTCCTGGTGCTTAGTATACCAAGCACTTGCTGTTTATGTCAACCATCTGCATCACATGGCGTGCCAAGCATTAGGATGTACCCATGCCGACTCCTCCCCCGCCGTTCCGTTCCGTGGGCGACTTCATCCGGGGTCAACGCGAGCTCATGTCGCTCTCGATGCGTCAACTTGCCGAGATGGCTCAGGTCTCGAACCCATACCTGAGCCAGATCGAGCGTGGCGTGTACAAGCCGTCCGCACAGGTCCTCAAGGGCATCGCCGACGCGCTCGACATGTCAGCAGAGACCCTCTACCGCGAGGCGGGCCTGCTCGACGATTCATTTGAGCGTCCGGCAATGTCGGTTGCGGATGCCATCCGGGTCGATCCGCGTCTGACACAGGAAGGGAAGCAGGCGCTGATCCAGGTCTATCAGGGCCTCGTTGCGGCACAGCCTGCGCCTCAGCCACCGACCTCGCGCGCGCCCAGGAGCCCAGCCGCGGCGAGCAGAACCCGCCCCGCGAAACCGACGAGTAGCACGCCTGCGAAGCCAGCGCAGAAGACCTCAGCCAAAGCCCCGGCCCGCAAAACCCAGACACGCAAGGCCCCGACCCGGAAACCCAAACGGCCGACCCGCTAGCGGCGAGCCCTCATGGTGCGCCCGTTCGCGCGCCCCTCGCCCTTTGTCGACACCGCCGTCTTGGCCTTGAACAACCGCCCTGCATCGCCCTTCACGTAGCTCCCGGGCCCGGGTTCACCCCGCGGCATGTCCGGCGGCTCGACAAGCGGCCCGGATCGTTCAGCCGCCCAGGCAACCCAGTCGTCCCACCAGCTGCCCGGCACCCGTTCGGCGCCGTCGCGCCAGGTGTCGGCGTCCATCGCCGGATCCACCTGCGGGCGCGTCCAGTACGCCGCCTTCGGGTTGCCCGGAGGATTGACGATCCCGGCGACATGCCCGCTCGTGCTCAGCGTGTACCGAACCGTGCCGCCGACGTGACGGCTGATGAGATACGAACCCTTCCATGGTGCGATGTGGTCGTTCTCCGCGCCGAGCACATACAGCGGCTGCTTGATCTTGCGCAGGTCGATCGGCGTATCGCAGATACGAAATGCAGCGGGCCGGGTGAGCAGGTTGTCGACGTAGCACGCTCGCAGATACTGCGTGTGCATCGTGGCCGGCATGTTCGTGCTGTCGCCGTTCCATGCCAGCAGGTCGAACGCCGGGGGCGTCTTGCCCATGTACCAGTTGTTGACCACGTACGACCACACGAGGTCGTTGCCGCGCAGCCAGTCGAAGGTCTGCGCCATCGTCGATCCTTCCAGATAGCCGCGCTGCGCGAGCGTCTTCTCGAGCCGAGCCACGCTGGCGCGATCGGCGAAGACTCCAAGGTTCCCCGGCACGCTGAAGTCGACGAGCGTGTTCGTCAGCGTCATCCATCCCACGCGCCCACCCTCGCCTTTTGCAGCGAGATGCGCGAGGCCGATGGTGGACATCGTCCCGCCGAGACAGAGACCGACGATGTTGACCACCGGAGCGCCGGTGAGCACCTCGACCTCATCCAGCGCCGCCATCAATCCCAGACGCAGGTAGTCGTCCCAGCTCACGCTGCTCATCGACGCGTCCGGGTTGCGATAGCTGATGCAGAACACGGTGAATCCGTGTTGCACCGCATACTCGATGAAGGATCGCCCCGGCGCGAGGTCCATGATGTAGTACTTGTTGATCCATGGCGGGCTGCACACGATCGGTTGCGCATGCACACGCTCCGTCTGCGGCTCGTACATGAGCAGTTCGATGAGCTCGTTGCGCATCACCACGCGACACGGCGTGGCGGCCATGTTCTTACCGAGAACAAACGGCGTCGCATCAACCTGCCGCGGGCGTCCCTCGTTGTGCATCAGGTCGTCGACGAAGTTCGCCGCGCCGGCGACGAGGCTCTGGCCACCTGTGTCGAATGCCTCCTTCCACACGGCGGGATTGGCCCACGGCACATTGGTCGGCGAGGCGGCATCGAGCATCATCCCGAGGGCGAACTTCGCCTTGCGGCGATTGGCCGGACTCGCGTGTGACGACTCCAGCATCGTCTCGGTCCAGCGCACCGTCTCGAGGTAGCTCTCGGCGGCCGCACGAAAGAACGGGTTGAGCTGCCACGCCCTGTCGCTGAAGCGCTGATCGCCGGGGGCGAGCTTGTCGTCGCCGTCTCGCACCCCCAGTGAGCGACGCAGCGCCCGCATGCCGACGCCGGCTTGCCCCATCGACAAGCCCGCCACGGCCCGAGCGAAGTGCAGGGGGCGGCGCATCGCGTCGGAGCGGACGACGTCGCGGAGTGCGCCGCTGAAATCGCTCGGATCCACGCTGGAGAGCAGTGCCGTGTACGCCGCGTCCTCGGTTGCGTCCTCGATCACGTGCGACTCACGTGAACATGCCGCCGTTCACGGTGTACAGCGCACCGGTGATGTAGGAGGAATCATCCTCAAGCAGGAAGCGGACCACTCGAGCAACCTCATCGGGTCGCCCAAGCCGGCGCAGGGGCACCTTCTCGATGATGCCCTCGAGAATGTGCCGTGGAATCGCGGCCACCATCTCGGTCTCGATGAATCCCGGCGCCACGCAGTTGACCGTGATGCCCTTGCGCGCGGTCTCCAGCGCGAGACTCTGCGTGAGACCGAGCAGCGCGGCTTTGGACGCCGCGTAGTTCGCCTGGCCGATGTTGCCGGTCTGCCCGATCACCGAGCTGACGTTGACGATGCGACCGCTGCCGCGTTCGAGCATGTGATCGAGAATCGCCTTGATCATGAAGAAAGCGCCGGACACGTTGATGCGAAGCACCGACTGCCAGTCGTCGACGCTCATCTTGCGTACGGTCTTGTCGATGGTGATGCCCGCGTTGTTCACCAGAAAGTCGACGCGCCCGTGCGCCTCCAACACCTCCTGAGCAACGCGATGGCAGTCGTCCTGCTCTCCGACATTGCCCTGATGGACGGAAATCGATGCGCCCTCTGCCGTCAGTTCCTCGCGGAGTTGGCTCGCGGCGTTCGCGTCGCGGTTATAGCCTGCGGCGACATGGGCGCCGAGTCGGGCCAATTCGACGGTGATCGCTGCGCCAATTCCACGGGTGCCACCGGTGACAATCGCCACTTTGCCGGAGAACGGACGTGCGGCGGGATCCACCACAGCCATAGCAACGCCATCGTAGTGCCTCAACAGCGCGCTCCGCTAGGCTAGGCCGATGGCCACCGATCCGCGAACCCGGCCGCAGTCGCAGCCGTCCCCACGTGGAGGGCAGCCGCCGGCTCGCGGTCCCGGCTACAACCCGATCCGGTGGGGTCGCTTCTGGCTGATCTTTGGGGTGCTGCTCCTCGCCAACATCGTCATCAGCGCGATTGTCCAGAACGCCAGCCAGCCCACGACGGTCACGATCCCCTACGACGTCTTCATAGCGCAGGTTGAAGCCGGCAACGTCGCGAACATCACGGCGACCGGGGATTCGATCACCGGAGTCACGAAGACAGAGATCAGCGGGGGATCCGGACAGCCCAAGGCGAAGAACTTCGACACGGTGCGGCCGTCCTTCGCCAACGACAGTCTCGAGGCGGAGTTGATCAAGGCGAAGGTCAGCATTCTCGCCGAGCCGACCAATCCCCCGACACCGCTGTGGGAAACGCTGCTCTTCAGCTTCGGGCCAACGCTGCTGCTCGTGTTCGGCTTCATCTACCTCATGCGTCGGAGCGCCGCCGCGCTCGGGGCCGGCGGCGGCGCCGGTGGCATCCTCGGGCGCTTCGGCCAGAGCGGCGCCAGGCTTTTCGACGCGGAGAAGCCGGGCGCGACGTTCGCCGATGTGGCAGGCATCGACGAGGTCAAGGCTGAATTGGTCGAGATTGTCGATTTCTTGAAGCAGCCCGAGAAATATCAGAAGCTCGGCGGCACCGTTCCAAAGGGCGTGCTGCTGATCGGGGCCCCCGGAACGGGCAAGACGCTGCTCGCACGCGCGGTCGCCGGTGAGGCCGGCGTGCCATTCTTCTCGATCTCCGCCTCGGAGTTCATCGAAGCAATCGTCGGTGTCGGAGCCTCTCGTGTCCGCGACCTGTTCACGAAGGCGCGCTCAGCGGCTCCGGCGATCGTCTTCATCGATGAGCTCGACGCCATCGGCCGATCTCGTTCGGCCGGACTCCGGTTTGGCGGCAACGAGGAGCAGGAGCAGACGCTCAATCAGATCCTGACGGAGATGGACGGGTTCGACCCCCACGAGGGCGTGATCGTGCTCGCCGCAACCAACCGAGCCGATGTGCTCGACGCTGCACTGCTCCGGCCGGGTCGGTTCGATCGACGTGTGACCGTGCCCTTCCCGGATCGGCGTGGACGTGCCGCGATCCTGCGGATCCACACAGTGCACATCCCGCTGTCGACCGACGTCGACCTCGACGTCATCGCGTCGCAGACCGCCGGCATGGTCGGCGCCGACTTGCGCAATCTTGCCAACGAAGCAGCACTCGCCGCCGCCCGCCGCGACGCCTCGACGGTGGCGCAAGCAGACTTCACCGACGCGCTGGAGAAGGTGGAGCTGGGCTCGGAACGCAAGCTTTCGCTCAGCCAGCAGGACCGCGAACGCATCGCGTACCACGAGTCCGGTCATGCGTTGCTCGGATTACTCCTTCCCGGCGCCGACCCCGTGCGCCGCGTTTCGATCATCCCTCGGGGCCAGGCACTCGGGGTCACCGTGCAGACGCCTGTCGACGATCGCTTCAACTACGGCGAGGAATATCTTCGAGGCCGCATCACCGGCGCGCTCGGTGGACGTGCTGCCGAGCAGCTCGTGTATCGCGTCGTCACCACCGGCGCGGAGAGCGACCTCCGCACCGTGACCGCGATCGCACGTCAGATGGTGACGCGCTGGGGTATGAGCCCGAAGGTCGGCGCACTCAACTTCTCAGACGACGGCGACGGCGCGGGGCAGACGATGACGATGACCAAACCCTACAGTGAGGAAACCGCCGCGTTGATCGACGCGGAGGTAAAGCGCATTTCCGATGAATGCCTCGCGCAGGCGGTCGAGATGTTGACGACGCACCGCGACAAGCTCGACGCGCTCGTACGCGCGTTGCTCGAGCATGACACCCTCGGTGAGGAGGACATC
>Ga0307374_10012886_pt1 | contig 11653 bp, 9 predicted proteins | sample OX3MG_FD_202532 | JGI IMG/M metagenome (GOLD analysis project Ga0307374, IMG submission 202532) | Soil microbial communities from Risofladan, Vaasa, Finland - OX-3 | ecosystem: Environmental > Terrestrial > Soil > Coastal area > Acid sulfate soil | place: Finland: Risofladan, Vaasa | collected...
AGCTCCTGAACGTTGAGCATCACGCTGCCGTCGCCGGCCAGGCAGATGATGCGCTTGCCCGGCGCGGCGAAGGAGGCCCCGATCGCGGCCGGCAGGTCGTAGCCCATTGAGGCGCAGCCCGAATTCGTGTACAGGCGCTGGCCGGGCTTCAACCATGCCGCCTGAAACGTGACGACGCACGCCGTGCCGTCCGCGGTAACGACGATGTCGCCGTCGTTGAGCTCCTCAAAGAGCGCCTGCACGAACACGTAGGGGTTCACCGGTGCCTCGGCCTTGGCGTACTCGGGGAGCACCACCGGGTACCGGGCAACGCGCTCCCGGCACCACTTCAGGTAGTCGCGGTGCGCGGGCGGTGACGCGTACTCCGACGTCAAGAGCGCCCCGAAGGCGTCATTCAGGTCGGCATTGATCGGCAGGTCGATCGAAAGGGTGGGCTTGGCGAGCTCGGTCGAATCGACGTCGATCGCGACAATGAACGCCGCTCGTGCGAACGACGACCAGTCGTAGCCGACTTGGCGGATGTTCAACCGGCTACCGAGCACGAGAAGGAAGTCGGCGTTCTGCACGGCGAAGTTGCCGGAACGGTCCCCGATCGACCCGGGCCGACCGACGAAGAGTGGGTGGTCGTTCCACAGGGCGTCGTGGGCGTTCCATCCGGTCGTGACCGGTATGCCCAGCTTCTCGATCACCTTCAGGAGCTGCTCGTGCGCTCCGGCGAGGCGCACCCCGGCCCCGACCAGGACAACCGGTCGCTCGGCCCGGGCGAGCTGCTCCAAGGCCGCATCGATCACCGACCGCAAGGGTTCTCCGGTCACAGGCGACGGCTGGGCGGTGGGTGGCTCGTAACCCAGGGGATCGAACCGCCGCAAAGCATCGGGCTCGATGTCCGACGCCTGGACGTCGATCGGGACGTCGATCCACACCGGGCCGGGGCGCCCGGCCCGGGCCAGCCACAGGGCGCGCTCGACCACGTAGCGCGTCTCGTCGGGGTCGGCGAGGAGGGTGGCTTCCTTGCAGACGGGCGACGCCATGGCCACGATGTTCACCTCCTGGTCGCCCAGTTGGCGCAGAGGTAGCTCGTAACTGGTGACCAGGGTTTCGCGCTTCACCTGGCCGGAGACGACCACCATGGGGATGGAATCGACGAACGCCCCGAACACCCCGTTCAGTGCGTTGATCCCGCCCGGCCCGCTGGTCACGTTCACCACTGCGGGCCGGTTCGACAACCTGGCGTAGCTCTCGGCCGCCATCGCACAGGCCTGCTCGTGATGGCAGCACACCGTCGTGAGATCCGCCCGGCGTCCGAAGGCGTCGTTCAGATGCATGGCACCGCCACCGGTGATCATGAAGACGTGCTCGATGTCAGCTTCGGCGACGAGCTGCGCGATGTAATCGGCCACACGCATGGGCTCTACGGCCCCTCAGCTGCGATCTTGACTGTTCAAGACGTGCCACCGTCGCTCGAGCATGTCGATACGCGCCGCGTCCTCTCTTTCGATCGCGCTGTAGTAGTTGCGCTTGTTGAGGAGCCACAGGAGTTCGAAATGGACGGCCTGCACCAATCCCTTCTCGAGATCGAGACCCTCGAGCGACTTGCCGTCGAAGATGATCTTCCGGGTTTCGAAGCGCGAGAGATAGGTCTGCTGGATCGCCCGCAGGGCTTTGAGGGCGTCCATCGACACACCACCCCCCACGACGTAGTCGAGCCCCGCGTCCGAGAGCGTCTGTGCCACACTCAGGCAGTAGTCCGTGATGACGTCGCTGTTGATGTCGTCCCTGCTCCGACCGGTCGACAACGTGAAGTCGACTCGCCCGAACACCACGCCATCGGCGCCGTTCGGCGCCTTTGCCAGGGCCATGATCTCGGCGAACTGCTTGTAGGCGGTCTCGGTCTCGAGATTGAAGAGGAACTGCGTGTCCTCGCGCTCCTCTTCGGTGAAGACCAGGTTCTTCGCGTCGATGTACTTCGAGAGCGCATACGGGCTCTCGATCATCGGGGCGATGACGTACTCGACGCCGATCTGCTTGGCCTCCATGAGGTCCCGCATGGCCTCACAGCCGCCCACCTTGAGCCCCAAGCCGACGTCGGCCTTGCGGGAGATCTCCATCAGACGCAGCAGCTCGTCCGTCCGGGTGCCCTCCGCCTCGTACTCGGCCTTTACGGCAACGTAGCCGGACTCGTCCCGCCCGCGCTTCAAAATGTCCAGCATCTGGCGTTCCTGACGGTTCATGCCATTACCTCTCGCCTCGCCCGAAGGACCTAAGCTAACCCAGCAGTGCCCCAGCCCAACACCCAATCCACGGAGAACGTCATTGATGCCCCTCGCCTGGCCGACGGGTCCGCTGCGGGTGCGGCAGGTCTACCCCCGAATCCTGCCAGGCGCGAAGACCCAGGTGCGGGATCCGAGGGTGAGATCGACGTGGCCGACGGTCCTGAGCAGGAGATCCTTGCCGAGCCGTCCGTCGCCGCCCTCCGCCAGGAGATCCTCGACAAGGTAGCCGTCTACAGCCGGGCCCGATGGGCGAAGAAGCCCTATGTCCCGGGCAAGACCCCGGCCCCGTACGCCGGCCGGGTGTTCGACGAGGACGAGGTGGTGACCCTCGTCGATGCGAGCCTCGACTTCTGGCTCACGAGTGGTCGCTTCTGCCGGGAGCTCGAGAAGGGCCTGGCAGAGTTCGTCGGGGTGAGCGACTGCCGCCTGGTCAATTCGGGATCCTCGGCCAACCTGCTCGCCTTTTCCACATTGACGTCGCCAAAGTTGGGCGACCGTCGGGTGCGGCCCGGCGACGAGCTGATCACCGTCGCCGCCGGCTTCCCGACCACGGTGGCACCGGCCATTCAGCACGGCGTCGTCCCCGTGTTCGTCGATGTCGACCCCGTCACCGACAACATCGACATATCGATGCTCGAGGAGGCGCTCAGCCCGAAGACCAAGATGGTCATGATCGCTCACACGCTGGGCAACCCGTTCGACATCGACCCTGTGCTCGACTTCTGCGAGCGTCATGGTCTGTGGCTGATCGAAGACAATTGCGACGCGATGGGCTCCCAGTACGAGACGACGAGGAATGGGTCCCGGGAGCTCCGTCGGACGGGCAGCTTCGGGCATCTGGCGACGAGCAGCTTCTATCCGGCCCACCAGATGACCACGGGCGAGGGTGGCGCGGTCTACACCAGCGACGACGAACTGGCTGCGATCGCCGAGTCGATCAGGGACTGGGGCCGGGACTGCTACTGCCAACCTGGGCGGTCCAATACGTGCGGGAAACGCTTCGGTTGGTGCCTCGGGTCGCTACCCGAGGGCTACGACCACAAGTACACCTACTCACACTTCGGCTACAACCTGAAGATGACCGACCTTCAGGCCTCGGTCGGGGTGGCCCAGCTGAAGAAGCTGCCTGGCTTCGTGGAGGCACGGCGCCGGAACTTCGACTACCTCCACAAGCGGTTGGCTCCGCTGAGCGACGTACTCCGACTGCCCGAGGCAACGCCGCGGTCCACACCCAGCTGGTTCGGGTTTCTGGTGGCGGTGCGTCCGGGCTTCGCGGTAACGAGGGACAGCCTGGTCAACGCGCTCGAGGACGCCCGGGTACAGACCCGGATGCTCTTCGCCGGCAACCTCGTCCGCCAACCGTGCTTCGACGAGATGCGCGAGACCGGCACCGGGTTCCGGCAGATCGGGGACCTCCCCAATACCGATCGCCTCATGAACGATGCATTCTGGTTCGGCGTCTACCCCGGCATGACCGAAGACCACCTCGACCACATCTGCGGGGTAATAGAGGGACACTTGACAGAGCAGGGGTTGCGGGCTTGATAACCAACCCGGACCCTACAGCCATGGCGGGCTCATTTCCCGGGTTCGGTTACGGAATCCCTACCTTAACCCCTATGAGCCCCAGACCAAACTTCAACCAACGGAGTCTCCATCAATTCTCCGTTATCTCCCCGACCAGCGCTCATCGTGTGGGTCCCTACCTCAAGCCCTCCGGACGCCCCGCGTACATTTATCGATAGCCGTGGAAGAGACAACACCGCCGGACCGGCTATACGCCAACGCCTTCAGAAGTCTTTCGATAGCCCACAGGGTCATATAATGGCGACCGACCGGCCAAGGTCGCCATCTTACTTGACCAAAACAGTTATCTTGTGCCTACTGTCCTTAATGGTGGTGAGCTTTACCATAGCTTCATTCATCATCCATCCCACCAAATCGGCTACCCTCAAGACGGAAACCGCGGGCCCTTATACTGTTATACCAGGACAGCCGGTAACCATCAATGACATTTCCCGGACCGCCACGCCCCACCTGACCGATTTACGAATCCGTTTCCACCTTGATGCCTATCAACTGGTGACCGGTCAGACCCTCTTCACGGCAGGCTCCAACCCAATCGTACTGCGAGCTCATATTAGCCGCACTATTGCTGGAAACCGATATGCGCTGCTAACCATCCAACCGACCACCGACCACCCAGCCACAGTAACCCTTATTGGCCACATCGTCCGCGGGCGTACCTATTTCGTCTATCTCCACATTGCTACTGACGGCACCATCTCGGCAAGCGTGAACGGCCATCCGGAGTTTAGTTATCCAATCGCCGGTCTATCGAGGCCCACAATGGTCCCCATCACGGTCGGAGCTACCACTCCAACGTCCTCATTCAGCGGCCGCATTAGCGATTTTCGCGTCTCTTCTACAGAGGTCCGTCTCCTCGCCAGTAACGATCTCAGACAGAGGCTTCTGTCGACCTTGGCAGGCTTGTCGTTTGCGAGCCTAGCAATCACAATGCTAATCATTGCGATTGATACGCCCTTTGCTCGGCAGAAACTGGGGATCCGCCACGAGAGGAAGAAATCGCCAACCCGTAAACTTCACCGAAACTATCCAGTTTTTTGCGGGCTACTGTTATTCGTCGCTGGAATATCAGTTCTAAATATCATTACACCTCCCGACAATGTCATCCTCCAACCTGGTGGTTATCAATATATCCGATCGAATGGCGTCGGTGCGGGCCAAACGACCTCTTACTACCTCGCCAATGAACCCAAACTGATGGCGAGCGCTGCCTCGGCAGATGTTCACGTCAGCTTTCGACTTTGGCTTAACTCGGAACCAAAACAGACAACGTCTCTACTAACAACGGTCAGCGATCAGAGAGGGGTACTTTTCCAGCTAACTCCTCCAGGCGCTCTCGTCGGAAGCATCACCGGAAGTGGAGGCGGTAATCTGAGGGGTCTTTCCTCCTACGTATTGAATCCTCATCTTCCTCTCCGGAAATGGGTCGCCGTCACAATCAGTGTTCAACGGGAACAGTCCTTCCAATTTGATGTGGCGGGTAAGCAAGTACAGGCATGGACTTGGTCCCTTCCTGTTGCATTGGCCACGCCGGTCGTTTTCTCGATCACCGCCCCGACGGTCGGTGTTATACAGCATGCAACCGTCGCCACCTTTCTTTTTCGCGAACCTCCGAATCGGATCCATTATACGACCATTAGAATCGGACAGATCTTAGCAATAATAGCAATTGCGGTATCGGTGATCCTATTGTGTAATGGCTTACTGCATCGCCTCTTTCCCGTTAACCGGTCAATATCACGCCCCATCGCCTCGCTAGCTTTCGGAATTGCCGGAGCGGGGACTTTATTGAATATTGGAATCGACCTCCTTCACATTCAGCGCAGCAACAATATTTACTACGGTCGAAATTCTTGGCTCTTATCACAATACCCGAGATTTTCGGACTTCTTTCAAGTACTCACTACTTTTAGAAGCCTAAATCCATATGGGATTCAATCGGGAAGTTACCCGCCTGTCGGGTACTGGCTACTCTCACCACTGATCTGGTTCGGGCAATATCCGGGCCTATTCATTTTGATCACTGTATTTCTCACTTTTATTATTTGGTGGGCCTATAGATCTTTTGCGAGCTGCTTTTCGCTCATACCTTGTCTAGTCATATTGGTCGCCCTCATGTTTTCACTTCCAGTAACTTTCGCGGTAGATCGCGGAAATGTTGATATGATTTTGACGATCTTTCTCATTTTCGCGATCGGAGCGCTGGAACAACGTCGGCCGTTACAATCTATCGCCTGGATCAGCGCCTTAGCAGCAGCGAAAGTCTACCCATTTCTATACTTTTTTCTGTTTCTTAAACGAAAACGAGTCAGATTTATCTTCTTGGGTATCGTAGTGGGTGCCGGCGCCACGATCGCTGCGTTTCTCGGGTTCCAAGGTTCAATCGTTCACAATATAGATGGACTGAGGCATGCCGAGGCTGCGCTACAATCTCAACTTACCAATCTGCCGGTAGCAGGCATATATTACAATGTCTCGATTTCAGCTTGGTTGGGGAGCATCGGGTATACCTTAAATGGTTCATCGGGAGCCGGCAGCGTGATGAACTTTATAAGACCATTCCTACTTCCATGCGATGCCCTTGGTGTTATAGCGCTCGGTTGTTACCTCCGCTGGCGAGAGACCTCCCTTTGGCGAGCAGTCACACTTATTACATTGGCATTTTTGTTATTAAGCCAACTATCCAACTATTACGCCCTTCTGTTTCTCCTAATTCCCTTGGTCCTCTTGATCAAATACGGCCACGCTACAAAGGGTGAAATGATTATAAGCCTTCTATTCGGATTAATTATTAGCCCGAAGGAATATTTTTATTTTGGAAATTTCGTCGATAGTAGCGTCTTAATAAATGCTCCACTTCTGATCTTTCTGGGCATGATGGTTATCCGGGAGGGTGCTAAAGAGCGCCGCTCTCTCGGTGGTCCTCTTGTCGACCTATTGCCAGGTGTGCCGGATAAGACCTGGGCGAATTAGGTGATAATGCTCGGCCAGCCAGTCCGATTGTGCTTAACCGAAGGCCAGGTGCGAGTCGGCATGGTCGGCTCCGCCATATCGGCGATGGAAGCGACTACTAGACGAGCGGCCGTGTCCGCCATTGCCTGTGTACGGAAGTCCGTAGTATGAGCGAAGCGATCGAGTCCCTGGCTACCGGTCCAGCGGACAGTGCGGGTGCCTGTCGCAGAGGCGGAGGAGAACCGGCTTGGTCCGAAGTGGCTGAGACCTCATACCACTTCACCGACCAGGCTTTCTGGGTCATCATTCCCGGAGGGAGGCATGAGCTGCGCTTATGAGCAATTCTGATCCATCAAAAGCGGCCAGGCCCGAGCGAGCCCGAGCACCAACTTGGTCTCGGCTTTGGATGCCGAGGCCTTCGGCGCTCCGAATTGCCATTTGCCTCTGCGGGGTCGGTGTCGTGATCCTCTCTTCAATCGGTGGCCACGTAACGTGGACTCACCGCTTGAGGGCTGTATCTTCGGGAAGCCCCGTGTACCTCGGCCCGGATTCTGCTGCATGTCGATCACTTCATTCTGGCAATGGTGTGGCCAAAATATCCGGGCGGGTAGTCGCCGACTCTTTCAGTGGATATCCCGATGTCTTTCAAACCTCGACGGGAAATAAGGGGATCCGCATGGAGCTTGCCTCGAACGGCAACGCTGCGGTCATCGTCGGAGCCCGGGCCGCTACCTATGGCGTCATGGTGTCTTCCCAACCAATGATGCTCCGAGCACGGGAGAGCTTCGACCTCACACTATTCTCGACAGGGAAGGCTGACTTGTCGATCGGCTCGGGTTCGGTCACGGCAGAGTTTTCCGATATCAACCCTGTCTGTGACGCCCTCGCGGTTGGCGTCGGTTATGATTCTTCACGGCGCTTGTCCGGTTCGGCTGAGGTCGTATTCGTGAACGGCAGCTTGACCCCGTTCTTTCCCTGGCAGCGTGTATTGGGATTGACGGGCTATCTCCTTCTGATTTGGATCGGTATGACAACACTTGCCGGCGACTGGCCACGCCGATGGGAACGGAATGGTCGGCAGTGATCGAAGCCATCCTCGGGCTACCGGTTATCGCGATTGTCGCCCTCGTGCTGGGCGGTGGATGGGCCAGTGCGCTGCCATGTATGCCCCCTCCGGGAGGACTGGGGTTCCTCTTTCGATCTTGGGCCTTCGCCATAGCCTCGACCTCGTTCGTCTGGGCTTGGGCCTACCCGCTTGCCGTGCCACTCACCTGGGCCGTGGTGCTTACGGCAATGGTCGGCGGTGTTGGCTATTTGGTCGCAATGCTCCGTCGATCCTTCCCCGATCCCCGAGAGATCGTCGGGTCACTTACTCGGCTTACCGTCCCGTTCCTTGCGACTCTCTTCGGGTTGATCCCCGCCATGACGAATGTCTTCCGGCTGTCGGTCGGCCAACGCATCGGTCCCGATGCCGTCGGGTATGCCATCTCGACGAGCACGCTGGCTCGGGGACTTACCCGGCCGATGATCGAGCACGCCCTCGTTGCCCAGGTCGGTGGCGGTACCGCGGCACAAGCGGTGTCGCCGGTTCACAGCGCGGTGGACGCCACCGCTTCGTTCACCGTTCAGGTTGCAAACGAATTTCTCACCGGTGCCGATCGTTGGGGACTCCCCGGAGTAGCCGCCTCCATACTGCACATGATCGGCCTTTCACATCTCTGGCCTCTCCTGAGCCTTTTGGTCGGATTCGCCCTTTTCACCGCCTGCATAGGCCTATGGGCGACAATCGAAGCACTGACTACGAGCCGGTTGGCCGCCACCGTCTCGGTGGCACTGCTCGCTCTGAGCCCGTCCGTGCTCAACAATTGGCACGAAGGTGGCCTTGCCGAGATGTGGGTGATGCCGCTGTGTGTGCTCCTTGTCCAACCCATCCTCACCATCGGTGAGCGGCCGCGCGCCGGGGCTGCCGCCGCTGCTCTGGTCGGGACGCTCGGACTCATTCCGGCGATGAACGAGGACCTCTTCGCTTATGCCCTTGTTTTTGGGCTGGTGATGATTTTTTCACTTCCACTACTCCGGGGGGATTGGTGGAGAGCGTGGTGGCCATCCTTCTTGGCAATTTCTGCCGGTACCGCCCTCGTATTTTCTTCTTCCCTCGCATTCGCGTCCACCGCAGTTAGAAGCCTTTCCGAAAATGGCAGCGCCGGCTGGCCGCAGCCGTACTGGCCCAGCATCTCGGAAGCCTTCGGTTTGGGGAACATTTTCAATACCACCTCGCAGCAGACCCAGGCCCGAGGGACGGTCCTATCGGCGACTACATCGATAGCGGACGCGGGAGTGATCGCCTTTCTGTTGGCGCTCTTCTTGCGGCGAGCGCGCCGCGGGGCGGGACTACTATTGGCAGCAGTACTCGCGACGGGCTTGGCCGTTTATGCAAGAACTCGTTTCTTCGAGCACACAACCAACTACCAATACTTCAAGACGATTGCGATTCTGGCACCAGCCGGTGCGCTCGCCGTGGGGGTGCTCCTTGGCAATGCTCTTACCATGTCTCCTAGCCGGAACAGAGCGGACCGCTCGGTGTTCCGGCGCGAGATAAAGCCTCTACGTGTAATAAGTGCGATCCTGGCTATCGCCGTCGTCGCTTCTGCTACGTCTTATGTCGTAGACTACCGGATCGAGGGCAGCACCGTTCCCTCCAGCTATGCCGTGCTTGCCTCCTCTGGGTATGCTAAAAGCATCTTTCGGGAATACAATGTTCTGATCGCGCCCCTGTCCGGGGGCAAGACAGCGTCCATCGTCGGTCTTTCGACCATGGCGATTGGGGCGGAGGTCGACCTCAATTGGATCGGTCGGAACGCCCCGCGCGTGCCGACCCGGCTGGGGAGCAGGATCAACAATCCTGTCGCCCTTCTCGTGCTCGAACAGGAGTGCCCCGGTTTTCGTTGTCTCGAGAAGCTCGGTGGTGCCGTCGTTCTCGAACAATCCGGCGTCGCGCTGGTGCGACTCGACCGCACCACCGTTACACTGGCCGAGTTGTCCCAGCTGGACTGGCCGAATTGGGGCGTTCGTCGCTATCTGGCCGAAGGGGGATTGGCGTTTCCGGGGCTACAGTTATGAAAATCGATTGCATCTGCCAACGTCTACCTCGCTGACTATCGATAGGCCGCCACCATGGGAACACGAATGGCCGTGGAAGAAACAGGAACATGACTGACTTTTCCGACCTTGTTGATAGAGCTTGTCCGCTATGTGGTGCTCCCCCACCTCCCTTCCCCCTATATCGTTCGCCGATCCCGGCTCTCTCGGTCAGTCATGACGAGCGCGCCTTGTATTGGCGGGGCTTTCGGAGCCGCACGTGCTTTTTCGACTACTATAAATGCGAGACGTGCGAGATGGTGTATTGCCCGGTCTATTTTTCGCACGACGCGTTGAAGAAACTGTACGCCTCCATGCCCGACAATACGGCCGGAGCCTCCGAGGACGTGTTGAGCGAGACCCATCATCGGTATATTTCCTTCTTGAACGATCACGTCCCGATGAAGGGGACGTACCTCGAGCTCGGACCTGACATCGGAATAGCAACGACAGCTGCAATCGAGTTGGGCGATCTGGAACAGCTTCTCTTGGTAGAGCCAAACCGATCCGTTCATGATCGGCTTCGCGCGTCAGCGGGCGAATTGCGGATCGAACTTGTAGAATCGCTATCGGATCTGGATCCTGAGGCGAAAGCCGGCAGCGCTGCCCTCGTTCATGTGTTGGATCACTTGACTGAACCGCGGATTTCACTCAACGAAATCCGCGACCATCTATCGCCGGGAGCGGGGATTTTGGTGGTAGTTCATAACCATTCCTCCTTGTTGAGGAAGGTATTGGGGAGACGCTGGCCGCCATTCTCCTTGCAACATCCTCAGCTCTTTTCGAAGGACACGCTCCGACGGATGCTCGAACTAGAAGGATTCATGGTTACGGCCGAAGCAGATACCAGAAACTCGTTCCCGCTTCGGTATCTTGCAAGGACCGGTTCCAATCTGGTCGGTATGAGTATTCCGGGGATCGATCATCTACCAGATTGGAGTGTTCGGCTTCGCCTCGGCAACATTATGGCAGTGGGCGTGGCGGCATGAATTCTTTCCGTACGGCGGAAGATATCGTACGCGGTCTCGAGCGCCATGGGCTGCGGTTCCGATCCTTCAAAGTCGCAAGCGAGGGACAGTGGTCTTCCGAAGACGCCGACTGGAACTACAAGGACGTCCCCCATTTGAACCAGGTTCACACAATGGCGAGGACGGTGCCTGCGGCGGTCGGCGATGAATTCATCGCGACGGTCAACGTGCAGCGTTTCGCGGGATTTGCCGCCCCCATTTCGTTGGCCAACTATGTGGCGCGCGATGGATCTCAGGTTTATTTTACTACCATTCTGTGGTTTGTACTTGTGGTCAAGACGGTCATCATCCCCATTGATTCGATCGGCTCCCATACAACTCGCGTGGAGACTACGTACCAGATTGGGAGCCCCGCTGCGCTGAGGTGGCTGTTTCCATTGCTCCGGAGAGTCCTCGCATCTAACTACCGAGTATTGATGAGCGAGGATCTTCCCATGCGGGAGCAGAGAGGCCGGCTACGCAGTGCGGGCTACAATTTCGCTTCGGACGGCCGCCAGCGGACTTTTTCCGAGACCGTGGACTTACAGCGACAAAACGTGCTGCCACCCCCGCCGGGAGGGCGCGGAAAGGTATCATTGAGCGGTCTCGTTTCGGATGGGGACTCGGTGCTCTTCGAGGACGGCCCCGGTGGCCTTCGATTCGTTCGGGCCAAGGACGGCAGGGCTCTCGTATACG
>Ga0307374_10012887_pt1 | contig 11653 bp, 12 predicted proteins | sample OX3MG_FD_202532 | JGI IMG/M metagenome (GOLD analysis project Ga0307374, IMG submission 202532) | Soil microbial communities from Risofladan, Vaasa, Finland - OX-3 | ecosystem: Environmental > Terrestrial > Soil > Coastal area > Acid sulfate soil | place: Finland: Risofladan, Vaasa | collected...
TACCAGCTAGGGGCCGTAGCTCAGTGGTCAGAGCAGGGGACTCATAATCCCTGGGTCGCAGGTTCGATCCCTGCCGGCCCCACCACGTCGGCCCTGGTAGCGGGCTTGCCGAACTCGACGCGCGGGCACGGGTCCCCCCGCCGAGCGACGGCCCGGGCCTCACGCGGTGCCGGGGCCCGCGCGCGCACCGTCGTCGACGCCCGCGCCGCTGTGCACGCCGGCGTTGCCGCCGGACGCTAGACCGGCCCGGCGGAGGCCCCCGACGCGTCGGAGCGTGAGCACGCGCTCGGCGTGCCGCTCCTCCTCGAGGAGCTTCTGGCGGGCGTCGAACAGGTCGAACTGCGTGACGAGGCCGACGAGGCGCCGCGGGTCGTCACGCTCGACGACCGGCAGCGCCCCGAGGCCGCTCACGGCCATCCGGTCCGCGACCGATCGCAGGATCTCGTCCGGGTACGCGACGACCGGAGACGGCCGCATCGCGTCGCTCACCTTGCGGGTGCGGTCTCCCTTGGCTGCGAGGACCGCGGAGAACGGCAGGGCGCCGAGCAGCGCGCCGTCACCGTCGAGCACGGGGTAGAGACGCTGACGCCTGGCGGGAGAGCCTTCGGGAAGGTCCTCGTAGAGCTCGGCAAGGTCGCGCGCCGGCTCCGCGGTGTAGACGTCGGTGTCCATGACCTCACGGACGAACGTCGCCTCGAGCGGGTCCACCGCGTACTCCCGCATGACGTGGAAGCCGCGCCGCGCGACCTTCTCGGTCAGGATCGATCTCTTGAGGACGAGCACGCTGACGAGGTGCGCGACGGTCGCGACGACGAGCAGCGCGAGCAGGCTGTTCTCGTCGTGCGTGAGCTCGAGGGCGAAGAGGATCGCGGTGAACGGCGAGCGCGTGACGCCACCGAGCGCCCCGGCCATGCCGAGCAGCGCCCACACCCCGGGCGTCGTCCCGGGGAGCACGTGGCCGAGGACACCCCCGATCGCCGCGCCCATCATGAGGATCGGGGCGAGGATGCCGCCGCTCGTCCCCCCGCCGAGACCGCCCGACCAGACGACGAGCTTCACGACGAGCAGCAGCACGAGGGCCCCGGCGCCGAGACGGCCGAGAAGCTCCGCGTGGATCGTCCCGTAGCCGACTCCGAGCGCCCTCGGGTCGACGAGCCCGCCCGCGCCGATGAGCGCGCCGCCGAGCATCGGCCACCACATCCAGTGGAGGTGTCCCGTGAGCTTCTTGAACAGGTCCTCGAAGCCGTACACGGCCTGGGTCATCACCCATGCGCCGAGACCGCTCGCGATCCCCAGCGCGACGGCGCCCACGAGGACGACTCCGCCGAGCGGCGGATGGCCGGGCACGGGGAACAGCGGCTGGGCGGCGACGAGCCCGGCGCGCGCCATGACCATCCGCAGCCCGTCGGCGGTCGCAGCCGCAAGTCCGATGAGGACCATCGACCGCGGCTTGACCTCGAACACGAGCAGCTCGACGCCGAACAGCGTCGCCGCGACCGGCGTCCCGAACACGGCGCTCATCCCGGCGGCCGCGCCCGCGACGAGCAGGGTGCGACGCTGGGCGGCCGTGAGCCGGAAGAGCTGCCCGACGATCGACCCGACAGCGCCGCCGGTGAGAATGATCGGCCCCTCCGCGCCGAAGGGCCCGCCGGTGCCGATGCTGATCGCGCTGGAGATCGGCTTCAGGACGGCGAGGCGCGGCTGGATCCGGCTGCCGTTGATCAGGATCCGCTCCATCGCCTCGGGTATCCCGTGCCCGCGGATCTGCTCGGACCCGAAACGGGCCATCAGACCGACGATCGCACCGCCGCCGATCGGGACGACGACGGCGACCAGGCCGAGCCTGCTCCCGGCCGGCGAGACGAGGTGGACGCCGAGGCGCTGGTAGTAGAGGAGGTTCGTGAAGAACCCGATCATGTCGAGCAGCGCGAGCGATATCCCCGCGCCGAGCGCGCCGATGACGACCGCGAGCGGGACCAGCCGGAGCAGCGCCGGCGTCGCGGTGAAGTCGCCGAGCTGCCCGGCGGGAGCGTCCATCGGGCGCAGGACGTCCGGCGCGTCGACAGCCCCGGCGCGCGCGCCCTCCTCGGCGCCGCCGGGCGGGTCGCCGGGCGCCCGCGCGCCGGCCGGGGTGCCCTCGTCGCTCACGCCCGGCACCCGTCGCCGGCCGCCCGCGCGCGGCCGCGGGCGCGCGCGACACGGAGGTGCGTGGAGAGATACATCGCGGCGCGATGATATCGCGGCACGGTGTTATCGTTGGGCAGTGAGCCTGCCCGATGCCGCGTACACCCGGCTCCTCGCGCTCCGCACGGGTCTGCGCCACTTCCAGCGATGGAGTGAGATGCAGGCCCGGGCGGCCGGCCTGACCCCGGCGCAGCACCAGCTGCTGCTCGCGATCAGAGGACATCCGGATCCACGCGGCCCGACGATCGGAGAGGTCGCGGACTACCTCCTCCTGCGCCACCACAGCACGGTCGGCCTCGTCGACCGTGCCGACGCCGCCGGCCTCGTGACCCGCACGCGCGACGGCGACGACCACCGCGTCGTGCGGCTCCGCCTCACGAGGACCGGGGCCGAGCACCTCGAGGCGCTCTCGGCGCTCCACCTCGAGGAGCTCGAGCGCCTCGCGCTCGAGCTGCCCGACGTGTGGCGCGGACTCGGCCCGCTGCACGCCACCCACGGCTTCGCGGACGCTCCGGCGACCGGCCCGGGCCCGGCACCCGCCGGCGTGGAGATCGCTCGCGCGTACGACGCGGTCGCCGAGCCGTCGGGCCGGCGGGTCCTCGTCGACCGGCTGTGGCCGCGCGGCGTCGCGCGGGCGGGCGCGCCGTTCGAGCTCTGGTTGAAGGACGCGGCGCCGAGCACGGAGCTGCGCCGGTGGTACGGGCACGAGCCCGCGCGCTTCGCCGGGTTTGCCTCCCGGTACCGGGACGAGCTCGCGGACGGGCCCGGCCGCGAGGCCGTCGAGGAGCTCCGCTCGATGGCGGCGACGGAACCCGTCGTGCTCGTGACCGCGACGAAGGACCTCGAGCGCTCGGGCGCGTCGGTGCTGCGGGACGTCGTCAACGGGTGCTGAGGCCGGGCGCGCGGCGGACGACCTGCGCGGCCGTGCCATCATCGGCGACATGCGCGCGAGGAGCGACGGGCGCCCGGGGCCCGTGGGCGCGCCGTGGGAGCTGCGCCCGATGACCGTCGACGACGTCGGCGGGGCGCTCGCGGTCGTCGCGGACGCGACCGCGGCCCGAGCACACGTCGAGCCGGACGTGCCGCCCGCGCCCCCGAGCCGCGCGAGCGAGGAGTCCGCCCGTGCGGCCCACGCGCGCTTCGTCGCTCGCGACGGCCCGGGCGCGTGGGTGGCGGAGTCCCACGGCCGCGTCGTCGGCGTCGCCGAGTCGATCCGCAGGGGCGACTTCTGGGGCTTGTCGATGCTGTTCGTCCACCCCGACTTCCAGAGCCGCGGCGTGGGACGCCGGCTGATCGAGGCCGGCCTCGGCTACGCGGCGGGCGCGCGGGTGCGCATGATCCAGTCGTCGCCGGACCCGCGGGCCATGCGCCGGTACGCGCTCGCCGGTCTTGCGATGCACCCGGCGGTGGAGGTGCGCGGAACGCCCGACCGCCGCGCGGTGCCGGCCTCGCTGACAGGCCGGGCCGGCAGCGCGGCCGACCTCGACATCGTCGCCGCAGTCGAAGCGGAGCTCGGTCGCGACCGCGCCGACGACGCGGCCTTCCTCCTCCAGGACCCCGACGTCCGGCTCGACGTCGTCGACAGCGGAGGGCGGCGGGGCTGGGTCCTCTGGCGCGCCGGGCGCCTGATCATGCTCGGCGCGACCGACGAGGGCACGGCAGCTTCGCTCCTGTGGCGGTTCCTCGCGGGCAACGACGGCGACGTGTCGGTCTCCGGACTCACGGCCGCACAGGACTGGGCGTTCTCCGTCGCCCACGCCGCGCACCTCACGCTCGCCTCGAGCGGGGCGATGTTCGTGGACGGCATGCACGTGCCCGGGCCGTGGATCCCTTCCGGCTGGTACTTCTGACCGACCGTCGGGTCGGGGCGATCTCGCGCCGATCCGTCGCAGGTGGCTCGCCCGGTCGCGTGCACGACACCGCGACTTCGCGCGCCTGCGTCGATCGCGTCGCGTTCGTGCGACCTGTATGTGACTTCTCGAGTCACGTGTCGGCGGACTCTCCGCGCCCCCGCTCGGGTCCGAGCCACCGCGCCGCGCTCCTCGGTCCCCAGAAGGCACGACGCGTCGCGGGTGCCGGTCGTGGACGCGCCCTCGGGCGCGCCGGCCCGCGCTCGCGGGACGCGATGTCGCCAAGAGTTCATTTGCTATTTCATGGCTCTCCATATCAAGTGATTGCTAGCGTGCGCTCATGAGCACCGCGACCGAGTACCTGAAGAAGGCCGTCGACGCGCTCGTCGCCGAGCGGGACACGCTCGATCGTCAGCTCGAGGTGATCTCGCAGGCGCTCACCACGCTCGAGCGCCCCGTGGAGCCGGGGAGCGCGCGCCCGACCGAGCCCGCGTCCGACTCCGAGCCGCCGATGGACGTCGAGCCCGAGCCCGAGATGGACGTCGAGCCCGAGCCCGAGTCCGAGATGGGGCACGCCCCGCAGGAGCCCGGCGAGTAGGGGCACGCCCCGCAGGAGCCGGCGAACGCGAGCCCGTCGCGCAGCGGGCTCGCGGCGAGTAGCCGCGCGCCCCGCCACGACGGCGCGGCCCGCTCTCTAGGATGCGGCGATGGACCCGCAGCCGCTCGCCGGCAGGACGGCCGCGGTCACCGGAGCGTCCCGGGGCATCGGCGCCGCCGTCGCGCGCGCGCTCGACGCCGCGGGCGCGCGGGTCGCGCTCGTCGCGCGCGACCGCCCGGGGCTCGAGACGACGGCGCGAGACCTCACCCACGACCCCGTCGTCGTCACGGCCGACCTCGGCGATCCGCTCGCGCCGGCGCGCCTCGCGGACGAGCTCCTCGCGACCCTCGGCTCGATCGACGTGCTCGTGAACAACGCGGCGGCCGCGTCTCGCCAGCCCACGAGCGAGGTGGACGCCGCAACGATCGACGGAATCCTCGCCGTGAACGTGCGGGCGCCGCTCCTGCTCGTCGCCGCCCTGCTCCCGTCGATGCTCGACCGCGGTCGTGGCGTGATCGTCAACCTCTCGTCGGTGTCCGCGCTCGTCGGCACGCCCCGGCGCGCCGCGTACGCGGCGTCCAAGGGTGCGATCGACGCGATGACGCGGTCGCTCGCGATCGAGCTCGGACCGTCGGGCATCCGCGTGAACGCGGTCGCGCCAGGCGTCGTCGACACGGCGCTCTGGGCGAGGAACAAGGCCGTGCCGGGTGTCGCCGAGACGATCGAGCTCCAGACGCCGCTCAGGAGGTGGGCGAGCCCCGAGGACGTCGCCGACGTCGTCGTCTTCCTCGCGACCGACGGCGCCCGCTTCGTCACCGGCGAGACGGTCGCGGTCGACGGCGGCATGGCGCACACCCTCGACCTCTACGGCGGACCGGTGTGACCCGGGGCCAGTTCGGCCGCGCGCACGCGCCGCTGCGCCGGGATGAGCGGTCGTAGCATCGGGTCGGTGGCCACGGCGCACGGCGGGCACGGCGGCGAGCCCGCACCCGCCGGCCGGATGCCCGTCGCGTTCCTCGGCCACGGCACGCCGATGAACGCGCTCGACCGCAATCGCTACACGGAGTCGTGGCGGGCGTTCGGCGCCGCGGTGCCCCGACCTCGTGCGATCCTCGTCGTCTCCGCCCACTGGTACATCAACGCGTCGGTCGTCACCGCGATGGCGCGTCCGAAGACGATCCACGACTTCTACGGATTTCCCCCCGAGCTCTTCGCGGTCGACTACCCGGCGCCCGGCGACCCCGCGCTCGCCGAGGAGGTCGCGGACGTCGTGAAGCCGACCTGGATCGGGAGCGACACCGACGGCTGGGGACTCGACCACGGGACCTGGTCCGTCCTCGTCCACGCGTTCCCCGCGGCCGACGTGCCCGTCGTGCAGCTCTCGATCGACGCCGCGAAACCCTTCGAGTACCACGCGGACCTCGGCGCGAAGCTCGCACCGCTTCGCGAGCGCGGCGTGCTCGTCCTCGGGAGCGGAAACGTCGTGCACAACCTCCGCCGCATCGACTGGAGCCGGCCGGACGGGGGATTCGAGTGGGCCCGCCGCTTCGACGACGCGGTCGCCGAGGCCGTGACGAGCGCTCCGGAGGACCTCGCGCGCCTCGCCGAGCACGAGGACTTCACGGCGGCGGCACCGACCCCGGACCACTTCATACCTCTGCTCTACCTCGCCGGGCTCGCCGCGGCGTCGGGTGAGCGCGCACGAGAGCTCGTGCGCGGGTACGCCATGGGCTCGCTGTCGATGGCGAGCTACGCGCTCGGCGAGCGCGGGCAGCTTTCGGCGAGCGTCGCCGAGGACGCAGAGGTTCGGACGGGCGGCCGCTCCTCACGCGACGCCGCCGCGCCCTTCGAGCCCGAGCGCGAGCCCCGCGCCTAGCGCACGAGCCCGAGCGCGATCCCCGCGCCGGCCGCGACGAGCCCGACGACCAGGCCCACGAGCGCGTTGAGCAGCGCCTCGAGGAACTCGCTCTCCTCGATCAGGCGCACGGTCTCGAAGCTCCACGTCGAGAACGTCGTGTACGCGCCGCAGAAGCCCGTCCCGACGAGCGCCTTCACGAGCTCGGGAACGTGGACGCGAAGGCCGAGCCCGGTGAGTAGACCGAGCAGGAACGCGCCGGAGATGTTGACGAGGAACGTCCCGAACGGGAAGTCCGTCTCAACCCGGTCCGCCACGAAGCGATCGGCCCGGAAGCGCGCGGGTGCCCCGACGAAGCCGCCGACGGCGACTGCGAGCGCGACGAGCGCGTCCACGGATCGGCGCTACGCGCGGAAGGCGACGACGTCGACGACGACGACGATCGCCTCTGCGAGCAGCTCGGCGTTGTCTTCGAGGAACGCGGCGATCTTCGCCTCGTCGTCGACGACGACGAGCGACAGCGGCGCGTCCTCCTTGAACAGGTGCTGGCGGTGGACGACGCCCGACCGGCCCTGACCCTGCTCCGCCTCGAGGAGCGTCGCACCCGCGAGGCCCGCGTGCCGCGCGCGCGAGAGCAGCTCCGTGGCGAGCGAGTGGTGGTGCACGCGGTCACGCGACTGCAGCATGATCGTGAGGCGCTGCATCCGCGCGCGGTCGTCGCGGGCCATCAACCGAGCTGCTCGCTCAGGCGGTGCTCGACGGCGATGAGCGCCCTCGCGCCCACGACGCCGGCCGCCGCGGCGAGGATGCCCGCGAACAGGCTCGCGAACGCGTAGACGACGCCGGTCGTGACGTCGTGGCCGCGGAAGAGCAGGTCCGCTTCGACCGCGTACGTCGAGAACGTCGTGTACGCGCCGAGGAAGCCCGTGACCACGAGCGGGCGCGCGAGGCGCGCTCTCGGGAAGCGCTCGGCGAGCAGCACGAGCACCAGGCCGATCGCGAGGCTCCCGGTCGCGTTGGTCCAGAACGTGCTCCACGGGAAGTGCCCGGAGGGGACGCGGACGAGCCGCGACATCGCATACCTCGCGAGCGCGCCGAGCGCGCCGGCGCAGCCGATCGTGACCATGATCGTGCGCTGGGCCCCGGGGTGCGTGCGCGGACCGTGCCGCGCGCCGCCACCGGCGCGGCCCGGCGGGGCGCCATCGCGGCTCGCTCGGGGCTCCCCGGCGCCCCCGGCGCGCACCTCGTCCCCGGCCGCCCGACGCGGAGCCGTCATGTGACCAACCTCCGTTCCGGACGCCGTCGCGCCGGCCATCGACCGAGGCGCCCGCTCCAACGGTAGGAGCCATCAGCCATTCGGCGGTTGTCGGCGAGCTCCATCGCCGCCCGGACTCTATCGAGGATCGAGCTCGTCGCCAAAACTCGGCTGCCCGCTTGACGCCAGAAGACGCCCCGATGTAGAGAGGCGCGCGACGTGGAGGCGACGTGACCACTGGAGCACCGGCAACCCGGTTGATGGTCTTCCTGACCGAGGACGACCGCGCCGGTCACGAGTCCCTCGCGGACGCGCTCGTCCGGCGCGCGCGCGACGCGGGTCTCGCCGGCGCGACGGTGTGGCGAGGGATCGAGGGGTTCGGCGCGAGCGGGCACCTCAGGGCCGCGAGGCTTCCCGACCTCGTGCGCGGGCTCCCGCTCGTCGTCGAGGTCATCGACGGCTCCGAGGCCGTGGAGCGGTTCATCGCCGTCGTCAGCGAGCTCGCCGGGGGTGCGCTCGTGACCACCGAGCCCGTCTCCATGTCGCGGGCCGCGCCCGCTCACGACTGACCGGCGGCAGACGCACCCTCCGACCTCCACGGCACCAGCGCCGAGATCGGGCCGTTCCGAATGGAGCCCAGGTGCGCTACGAGCGGGGCGGCGTGCGACCGAGCGACCGAGCGACCGAGCGACCGAAGATCCTCGGCCATCGCCCCTTCGCGATACGTCGAGCGTGGAGGACTCCGATGGCCCCAGGTGCAGCTGAGTTCGGCAGCGAGTTCGGATGTGGGTGGGATGTTCCGCCCCGGTCGGGATCTCGACGGATCCTCGACGGCAACGGCGTGTTGCCGACAGGGGTGCCGGTCGGTGTGACTCAGCGAAACGGGAGGCTCTGGCCCGCTCGGGCAGCGATGTCGGCACCGAAGGAGTCGAGCTCTGGATCCTCGGGTGCGTGTGGATGGGCGACGAAGATGGCCCCGAGACCTCCTCGGCACTGGTGGAGCCGACCTGCGACCACATGGTGATCACGTCGGTGACGTCGTTCGGTTGCGACCGATGGAGCTTCATGACGAAGACGTCGCGCAGAGCAGCCCCGAGTACCCGCAGACGCGAGCGTTCCGACAGGAGCTCACACGTCCGCTCGTCAACGGTGGGCGGAAGGAAGGGCGCGGCGTCTGCGTTGGGCCACCCCGGTGCGAGGCCGCGCGCGCGAGCAACGCTCGCGACCGCCACCAGCAGCTCATCGTCGAGGCGACGAACGCTGTCGACGTCCTCGGTCGAGTCCCGCAGGTCGTGCCAGGCGAGCAGGGAGCCTCCCACGATGACCACGACGTGCTGCTGGTCACCCGGCTCGAGGCGTCCCGCGACCTCGGCAAGCAGTGAGCGGATGCCGTCGCCGCGTAGCGGACGCCCAACCGTCACGCGGTGCCACGCCACAGACCGGTTGCAGGGATATGGATGCGTCGCACAGCACGCTGGCGCGGCGTGGCCGCCGCGTGGCTGGGTCTCATGCGGGTCGTCCCTGGGCTCTCCCATGTCTCGGTCAGGGGAGGGATGCGCTTCGTCCGGGCCGCGCGAGGGAGCGTGCTCGGGGAAGCGCCCGAGATGGTCGATGAAGGACCGCAGCCGTGTCCAGTCCGGCTGGTCCTGCCCCGCTCGGTCCTTCGACCAGGCCCGGCTGAGCGACGCCAGCATGGGCCCCTGCTCGACGCGGTGCCTCCCGAGCTCGAGGTCCTCACCCGTCGCACTCGACAGCTTGCGCAGGGTGCCCGTGGTCGGGTCGATGTGGCCCCGCTCGATGCGGCAGATGGCCGTGGAGCGACGTCGGAGCGAGCCGCCGATGCGCGCAGCGAGAGGCCGGCCTCGTCGCGCGCCGCGCGCATCGAAGCGCAGCGTTGTCCACGCGTGTTGGCATGCTCGCTGACCGTGCGCTCGCGAATCCGCCCGGCAACGGGCCCGGTCGGCGCCGCCGCTTCCCTCGACGGGCGCGCCCGGCGCATGGCTCGCACGGGCCAGCGCTGGGCTCCCCCGGCTCCTCGCCCGGAGTCTCCCACCCAGATCCGAGCGTGCTGGCGAACTCGGGCGAAGCTGACGTCCGTTGCCGTTGAGCTGGTGCGGGACATGCCAACCGCGGGCGCCCGCAGCAGTTCGCGCGCCGCCCTCGCGGTCGCCCCCGCCGTTACCATCGTCTGCGGCCCCGGGTGCCGGCGTGGCCGTTCCCGTTCGCCGCCGTGCTCCGGCCGGCGCGGGCCGACCGAGTGGCACGGCAAGAAGATCGAGGGGCGCGACGGGCGTGGCGAACAACCGGCGGCGAGCGTGGACCACGGTGCACTGCCCGGGCGCGCCCGCGCGCGACCACGCGCGCCCCGCACGGCGCGGCCCGCTCGGCACCGCGGTCGCGACGACCGCGATGTGCGCGCTCGCTGCGGCCGGCGCCTTCAGCCCTGCGGCCGCGCAGGCGACGGCGCGTGCCGGCGGGCGCGGGGCCGCGTCGCCCGCCCAGCGGGCCCCTCGAGCGCCGGCAGCGCCGGCCGTCGCGCTCTCGCGGATCACGGCGCGCCACGGCCCGCTCGCGCGCTACCGGGTCGACCTCCCCTATCCGCAGCTCGTCGGCACGCTCACCCCCGCCGAGCGTCGGATCGACGCCGCGATGCGCGCCGCTGCCGAGCGCAGCGCGGCGACCTTCGAGCGCGAGGCGATGGCGGACCGGCCGTCGCCATCGGGGCCCGGGGGGAGCGGCGCGACGTCCACGCTCACGGGTGTGGTGACGACCGATCTAGTCGGCGCGGGGACGGTCGCGCTCACCCTCGACGCCGAGGGGTACTTCGCGGACGCCGCGCACGGCTACACGACGGTCACGACGTTCGACTTCGACACCGGGACCGGGCGCCCGATACCGCTCGCATCCCTGTTCGCCCCGCACTCGGGCTGGCTCGCGACGCTGTCGCGTGCGAGCAGGGCGGGCATCCGGCGCGTGCTCGGCGACCTCACCGTCGCGTCGATGCTCGACCCCGGGACCGCGCCGCGCGCGTCGAACTTCTCGGCGTACGCGCTCACCCCGTGGGGCCTGCGCATCACGTTCCAGGACTACCAGGTCGCTCCCTACGCGGCGGGAACCCCGACGCTCACGCTGCCGTACGCGTCCCTCGCGCGCGTCGCGCGGCCCGGCGGGCCGATGGCGAAGGTCGCGGCGGACCGGCCGACGCGCATGGCGCTGCTTCCCGCGACGACGCCGCCCGTCGTCGGCGAGTGCTCCTCCCCGATCCACTTCGCCGGCTACGTCGTGCCCGAGCCGAGCCGGTGCGCCGGCGGCGGCGTCAACGCGGACGCCTGGGACGCGTTTGCGCTCGCGGGACTGCGCGTCCTCGCGCTCGGCCCGGACGCGACGCTCGCGCAGGTGCGGCGCGCGATGTGCGCCGACGACGCGATCCGCTACGACTCCTCGACCCTTCTCGAGGACCGGGCCGAAGCGCTCTCGGCCGCCTACCACGGATGGCGGTTCGGCGCCGCCGCCCGCACCGGGTTCCCCGGCTCCTGCAGGCACGCCGCGACGGGCTAGCCCGGGCCGGGGCGGACGGGCGGCGGACCGTCAGGCCGGCTTCTCGTCGTGGCCGCCGAACTGCTTTCGCATCGCGGAGAGCACCTTGTTCGCGAAGTCGTCGAGGCCGCGCGAGGAGAACCGCGAGTACAGCGCGCTCGTGAGCACCGGCGTCGGCACGCCCTCGTCGATCGCCGCGACGGCCGTCCAGCGGCCCTCGCCCGAGTCGGAGACCCGGCCGGAGTACCCGGCGAGCTCCGGCGAGTCGAGCAGCGCCGCGGCCGTGAGGTCGAGGAGCCACGACCCGACGACGCTGCCGCGCCGCCAGACCTCCGCGACCGCGGTCGTGTCGATGTCGTAGCGGTAGAACTCGG
>Ga0307374_10012889_pt1 | contig 11651 bp, 10 predicted proteins | sample OX3MG_FD_202532 | JGI IMG/M metagenome (GOLD analysis project Ga0307374, IMG submission 202532) | Soil microbial communities from Risofladan, Vaasa, Finland - OX-3 | ecosystem: Environmental > Terrestrial > Soil > Coastal area > Acid sulfate soil | place: Finland: Risofladan, Vaasa | collected...
CGTTACCTGCAGCGTTGACGTAATCTTGCAGCACGTCGAGGATGATCTCCGTCGACGAAATGACGGTGACGGGATCCTTAGGATCGAGGGACTCGAATATCTGGCGGTTGCGCGGATTGTTAACCCGGGCGATGCAGCGCGCCTTCGATCGCTTCTTCGTGATGAGCGCGACGACGAGATTGTCTTCGTCGTCGCCCGTATCGGCGACCACGACGTCCGCGCGCTCGAGGCCGGCGCCTTCGAGCACGATTGGGTCGCACCCGTCTCCGACGACGGCGACCTGCCGATCGATGAGACGCTCGAGCATCCTCGCCTTGCGCTCGTTCTTCTCGATGACGACGACCTCGTGGCCGGCACCAATGAGCGCTCGCGTGAGATAGGAGCCGACTTTCCCTCCGCCGACGACGAGGATGAACACTATGCCGGAACCTCGGCGCGCGTCGCCTCTTTGAAGAGCTTCGCAAAATCGCTGATGGCGTCCGGTGCGACGACGGCCTGCACTTCATCCCCGCGCTCGAGCACCGCGTCGTCGGTCGCAACGACCGCCTTCCCCGGTCCGCGGCGAATCGCGCTGATGCGAATGCGCCCGCGCGACTCGATCTCCGAGACGCGCCGGCCTGCAGCCTCGTTTCCGACCACCGCGCAGAGCGCGGTCAAACGTCCGTAATCGAACGGCTGCATGCCGTTCCACGGCGCGTCGACCAGCCGATCGCGAATCAGCTTGGCGCCAACGGTTGTCGGGCAGACGGTCTCCACGCCCAGCTCCCGATACATCTGTCCGCGGGGCGGGTCGTAGATCCGCGCAACGATACGCTTGATCTCGAACATGCGCTGCGCGATGAGCGCCGCCATGATGTTGCGATTATCGCCGTCGGTGACGGCGACGAAACCGTCTGCCGAATCAGCGCCGGCGTTCCTCAAGACTTCGTAGTCAATGCCGTTGCCGACGACCATGTGACCGCGAAACTTCTGGCCGAGCCGCTTGAATGCGTTAGGGTTCTCATCGACGACGATCACTTCGTGGCCGTCAGCATCGAGGAGTTTCGCGAGCGCGGAGCCTACGCGACCGCACCCGACGATTAGGAATCTCATGTGCGCCTCGTGACCTTCATGCTGCGACGGCGCCGCCCCTTGCGCGGGGCCTCTCGAGCGAGCGAACAAGGCAAGAGAGGCCTGCGAGCCGGCGGCTGCGAAACCTCTCCATCCCTCGGGGCGTGGCTCAGCTTGGTAGAGCGCATCGTTCGGGACGATGAGGTCGCTGGTTCGAATCCAGTCGCCCCGAAGTTCCTCCCGCTGCTCCGTAAAAGGACCCGGCTCACCGGTTGTTTTCGCACTTCACTCCCGCGTCGTGGCGCGTCGTTCGGGCGGCCGAGCAAGAGTCTCGGAACCACAACGACTACTTCATCGGTGCCGAGCATTTGCTCGCGGCGCTCTTGGAGGAGCGCGACCCGGCCGTCCTCTCTGCACTCGGCGCATCCGGCATAGACCTTCACGAGGTTTACGCGGAGGTGCGCCGCTGTCTTGGCAATGCCGGGGAGCGGCTCTGGGAGGGAATATTGGTGACGCCGCGCGTGCGCACGATCGTCACCTTGGCCGAGCAAGCGGCGGCGGGTCGCGAGGTGACGCCGCTCGACCTCTTCAACGCGCTGCGCGCGGAGGGAGGGAGTACGGCCGCGCAGGTGCTGCGCAGGCTGGCTACACGAAACACGGCACCGGCCGCCGAATAGCTATCGACGTTGATGCACTTTCAGAACGCGGTCCTCGCGCTCGTCCATCACTATGGCTACTTAGGCCTGTTCGTCGGACTGACGCTCGGCAACGTCGGCTTTCCGGCCGGCGCCGAAGTGCTCGTTCCGACGGCTGGCGCGCTGGTCGCAAAAGGCCATCTGAGCCTCGCGCTCGTCTTCGTCTCGGCGCTCGGCGGCGAGCTCGTCGGCGGGACGCTCGGCTACGCCGTGGGCCGCTTTGGCGGGCGCACCGTGGCCGAGCGCTATGGCAAGTACGTCGGGTTCCACCACGAGCGGCTCGACGCAGTGCACGCCTTCTTCGAGCGCTGGGGAAGCTTTGCCGTCTTCATCTGCCGCTTCATTCCGATGGTGCGCGGTTTGTCGCCCTTCGTCGCCGGCGTCGCCGAAATGGATCTCATGCCGTTCTACGTGTGGACGCTGCTCGGCTCGGCGATCTTCTGCGGCGGCCTGGCGCTGCTCGGCTATGCTCTAGGATCTCGGCTCGATAGCGTTCTGCCGGCGCTCGATCGGTGGAAGTACGCGATCGTGTCGGGGGCCGTCGTGCTCGCCGCCACTCTCGCGCTGATTGCCCGCGCGCGCGGACGCCGCACGCCTCGCTCCCGTCCGTGACGGCGCAGCTCGAGAGCACGCTCGCGCAGATTCCCGACGCTCCCGGGGTCTACATGATGCTTGCGAAGGACGCAGAGACGCTCTACATCGGGAAGGCGGTCTCGCTGCGCAACCGCGTACGTTCGTACTTTCAAGAGCGTGCCGCGCACCATCCGCGCATCGCTGCGATGATCGAGCGCGTCGCGGACGTTCGAACGATCGTCGTCACGAACGAAATCGAAGCGCTGATCCTCGAAGCGAACCTTATCAAGCGGCACCAGCCCGCCTTCAACGTGCGTCTGCGCGATGATAAACGCTATCCGTATCTCAAGGTCACGAACGAGGCGTTTCCACGTATCGTCTTCACGCGGGTCGTGAAAGACGACGGCGCGCGCTACTTCGGGCCGTATACGAACGCGCAGGCGCTGCGCGAGCTGATCGACCTCGTCCGCTTGGTGTTCCCATTGCGTACGTGCCGCGAGCCCATCGACGGGCGCCGCAAACGCCCGTGCTTGCAGTACCATATCAAACGCTGCCTCGCCCCGTGCGTCGGCTTTCAATCCGAGGCGCAATACGATGCGATGATCGACGAAGTCGTGCTCTTTTTGGAAGGTAAGCAGGACTCGCTCTTGGTGCGTCTGCAACGCGAGATGAAAGGCGCAGCCGAAGCACTGCATTTCGAGGCTGCCGCGCACATTCGCGATCGCATCGTGCACATTCGCCGCGTGACCGAGTCGCAGAAGGTCGTGTGGAAATCGCGGCTCGACATGGACCTCGTTGCCGTCGCGCGCGCGCAAGGGCAGGCGTGCGTACAAGTATTTTTCGTGCGCGGCGGCAAGCTCATCGGGCAGGAGCGATTCGTCCTCGACGGCGTCGCGGACCAAAGCGAGGCGTTCTTGGCGGCGGAGTTCTTGAAGCAGTTTTACACGGCGCGAACAGCGAGCGCGCCGGAAGCGAAGGGGGCTTCGGCGTTTCCCACGCGAAACGCGCGCGAGAACGAAGCGCCGGTGCCGCTGCGACGGCGTGGCGACGCGGCACTCGCGAGCGCCGCGATTCCCAAAGAGATCCTGCTGGAAACGATACCCGACGAGCGCGAGACGATCGAGGCGTGGCTTTCTACGCTGAAGGGCGCGCGCGTGCGGACGGTACGACCGCAGCGCGGGCCACGAGCGGAGTATTTGGCGCTGGTGCGTGAGAATGCGGAGCAGAATCTTCGCGCGTTCCTCGCGCATCAAGAGGTGCAGGAGTCGGCCCAGGCGCGCTCGCTCACGGAGCTCGCCGATGCGCTCGAGTTGCCGCGTCCGCCGCACCGTGTCGAATGCTACGACATCTCGAACATCCAGGGTGCTCACCCCGTCGCGTCGATGGTCGTCTTCGTCGAAGGACGGGCGAAGAAGAGCGACTACCGAAAGTTCAAGATCCAGTACGATCGCGGCGCGAATGATTTCGCAATGATGCAGGAGACGCTGCGGCGTAGGCTGCGTTACCTTCGCCACGCGACCGACGAGGACGTCGACGGCGATCCGCCGCGCCATCTCGCAATGCGCGAGCGCTTCGACAAAACCCCGGACCTGCTGCTCATCGACGGCGGAAAAGGGCAACTGTCGGCCGTCGTCGACGTCCTGGAGGAGCTCGACATGACGGGTATCCCGGTGGCGGGGCTCGCAAAAGAGCACGAGTGGCTGTACGTACCGGGCTCTTCCGAGCCGGTCGTCCTTTCGCCGAACTCGGCGGGGCTGCATCTCGTCATGCGGATTCGTGACGAAGCTCACCGGTTTGCTGTGACCTTTCACCGGGAGCGCCGGCGCAAAGCCATGACGCGTTCCGCGCTCGACGCGCTCGAGAATGTCGGTCCGGTGCGCAGGCGGCGTCTGTTGACCGCATTCGGTTCGGTCGCGGAGATCGAGCGGGCTCCACTCGACAAGATCGCTGCGGTGAAGGGGATGACGCCCGCGCTCGCCGCGCGCGTAAAGAGTGCGCTGGAGGCGCGCCACGGCGAATGATGCGTAATCCTCCACCGAGAATACCGGCCGGAAGCATGGATTCCGAAACGGTGGCGTCGGCCGCGCGGGAGTTTCGACAACGCGTACGCGCTTTCCAGCGCGGCATGTGGCGCAGCGGCCTCGCCGCGCTCTCGTGCGTCGGCATCATCGCCGCCGTCCTTGGCAACTTCTCTGCGCTCGAGCTGCTGTACGTCGCGGTCCTCATCGCCGCGTTCGGCACGGTCGCGTATTGGCTGGCCTCGGTCGTCGACCGGCACGAGCTGTCCTACGTCCGGCGTAGGCTCGCCGACGAATCCGCCCTGGACTTCCCGTCGGCGGTCCGGCGCCTACGAAACTTCGCGTGGCACGTAGCGGCGATCTACGTCGCGTGTTATGTCGTCGGCGCAATCGTGGTCGTCGGAGGCGCAAACGCATTGGCAGGTCTGCCCCTCGCCAAGAACCTTGGCGTAGGCGTTTTCGCGGCTTTCGCTGGAGCGGCAATCGACGTGGTACTCAGCACGCTCAACGCCGAGACGCTGGTTGCCGATCTCATCGCGATCCTTTGCCGCGTCCGCGATCGCGCTCCGCCGCTCGCCGGGCGGTCGAGAGGCGGAATCGGTCGCCGTTTCACGATCGTGGTGTTCATGGTCGTCGCGGTGCTCGTCGCCACGATGTCCGGCGCCGGCGTGCGTTTGTTCGGCGACTTCGTTTCGGGCCGGAGCAGCGCTTCCGCCGTGCTGCGCGAAGGGGCGTGGGACGCAGCCGCGCTCTTCGTCGTCATTCTCGCCGTCGGCCTCCTCGCGACCCACGCGCTCTCTCGTTCGATCGCGCGTCCCATCTTGCGCACGGTCTCGTTGCTCGAGCGATTTCGCGCCGGCGACATCGTCGAAGACCCGGGTCTCTTCGGCGAGCCGCGCGTGCCCCACGAGGCGGGGCTGCTCGTGGCCGCGGTGGCCGACGCGAATGCCGCACTCGGCAGGCTCGCGAGCGGCGGCGAGCGCCTTGCAGGCGGCGATCTTTCGGTGCAGCTCGTCCCGAGCAGCGATCGCGACATGGTTGCGATCGCCTTCCGCAAGGTCGTCGACGCGATGCGTACGGTGGTGAGCGACGTGCGCACGACGGCAGAGCTGCTCGAGAACTCCGCCGACGCACTGCGCGTGCGCGCGGAAGAGTTCGCAGGCGACGCTCGCGCGAACGCAACCGACCTCGCGCGCGCCGTGCTCACCGTCGGGACGCTCGACGAAACCGTTGCCGGCGTTGCCGAAGGCGCGGTCGACCTTTCGTCGATGGCGGCGCGCGCGAAAGACACTGCAGAACGCTTGGGAGCGGCCGCGCAGAACAATGCTGCCGGGCTCGACCAGCTCACGCGCACGGCGGCCGCAACGATCGACGCTGCCGGGGACGCGCGCGACATCTTCGAGTCCGCGGGACGCAGCGCCGACGACGCCGCACTCGCCATCACCGAGGCCGACCGCACCGCGCAAGACACGGAAGTCGTGATGAGTGAGCTGGTCTCAGGGATCGATTCCCTTCGCCTGACGTCCGAGCAGATCGGGTCGATCACCGAGAAAATCGACGAGATAGCGGATCAGACGAATCTTCTCGCGCTCAACGCTGCAATCGAGGCGGCGCGTGCGGGCGAGCACGGGCGAGGGTTCGCGGTCGTTGCCGACGAGATTCGCAAGCTTGCCGATTCGTCGGCGACCGCTACGCGCGAGATCTCGACGTTGATTCGCGCGGTGCAGCAAGAGATCGATCGCGCCGTGTTCGTCGCGAGGCGTGGAAACGAAGCCGTCGCGCACGGGCGCGTCAAGACGTCGCAAGTCGCACGAGCTCTCGTGCAGATCGTGGACAACGTGAAGGCCGTACGCGCGCGGATCGACGCCGTCGTGCTCGCGCAGCGCGAGCAAAAAGGCGCCACCGACTCGCTGGTCGACTCGACCCGTCTGGTCGAGCGCCTAACGTCGGACAACGCGCAGCTCGCGAAGACTCTTGCGAAGCTGGCGGGAGATTTACGCGGTTCCTCGGCGCAAGGTCAACAGGCAGCGCGATCGACGATCGAGGACGTGCAGGCCGTTGCCAGCCGCGGCGAGGGAATCGCGGCGGCCTCCGCCGAGCTCAAAGCGCTCACGCTTTCGTTGCGGGACGAGGCGGATCGTATTCGCGCGGCTATCGCAGGCTTCTCTCCCGCGGAGCGTTTGCCGCCGACGTCAGGCAACGGCGCGAAACGCGCCCTACGTTGACGAGATCGCGTCGAGCACGCGTTTTAGGCGCGCGTTCACATCGCTCGCGACGCCGTCCAACTGCGGGTTCCCCACGATCGCGAGCATCGCGCCCGCATCGACCGCGGAGACCGACGTCGCGCCGTCCAATTCTTGAACGACGACGTTGCACGGGAGCAGCAGACCGATCTGCGGTTCGGCCGAGATCGCACGATGTGCGAGCTGAGGATTACACGCGCCGAGGATGCAATACGGACGAAACGTCTCGCCGAGTTTTTCTCGAACCGTTGCTGCGACGTCGATCTCGCAGAGCACGCCGAAGCCTTCTTCCCTGAGGAGGGCCTTGACGCGCTCGACGGCCGCCGAATACGGGAGTGTGGTTTTTACCTGATTTCCATAGCTGGGCATGGATCAGAGTATACCCGGAGGCTGTGACGAACCGATGAAGCCTCTTCACCGGGCCTTCACGACCGGTGCGAAACCGGCGCTTGCTCGGGTGTGTTAGAATAGGTGTCCGCGGGGCTGAGATAGGTTCGACGGGAACATCCGCGGTTGACGCAAGCAGGCGGAGTTGCGAGCTCTCCTAAAACGATCGCAACGGCAATATCTGCCGACAATACCTACGCACTGGCTGCCTAATCTAGCGTAGCCACGGGACGCGAGAGGCTGCCGGAGCCATCTCGCCGACCGCCATGAAATCCGGCTAGCGAAGGCAATCGATCCGCCGCCTTCGCGAACCTAAGGATCTACGGCGAGTGCTAAGCCCGGCTTCGGGGCGTACGCTCGCTCAAAAACAAATGCGAAGCTGAGCCTGGAGAAAGCGGCAGCCGGGATTCTCGGACTCGGGGGGCAGCACCCCGACAGCTCCACCATTTTTGCTTTCGGCTCGCCTCGATCTCCGCGTCGGGCTCCGTCTTTGATTTCGCTTCCGAACGAGATCACGGATTCTGATCTTGAACGCCGCCGGTCACAGTAGCTGACCGCATGCGGGTGAAACCTGCGGTGGCCTTGAAGCGACTTCACGAATATGACCGATCAAGAAATCAACCCCTATGTCGGCAAGCCCGCTCGCGTGACTCTTGCCGATGGGCGCGTTCTCGCAGGGGTCCTACGCGCCAGCGATGACCACGGGCACGGGCATCGGCACTATGCCGTCTTCTCGGCCCCCCTCCGCGAAGGCGAACCGCCGGTGCGGGAGCTGATCCACGGAGGCGACCAGATCACGAATATCGACGACGCCTCCGGAGATGCCGCCGCCTCCCTGTAGCTCATTTCACGACCGAGCCAACTGGAACCGAGCATAATGAAGCATCCAGCCGTCTTCATGGCTAGCAGCGGCCGATGCATTCGTAGAAAGAGCGTTCAGCGGCTTCCGGAGGTGGCGTTATGGAGTTCACGCAGGTAGCAGACACGGGGCTGTGCCCTTCACGCATCGGCCTCGGAACGTGGGCGATGGGCGGATGGATGTGGGGAGGCGCTGACGACGATGCGGCTATTGCTACGATCGCTCGAGCGTTCGATGCCGGCATCACGCTCATCGACACCGCTCCTGTCTATGGACAGGGACATTCGGAGGAGGTCGTCGGTCGGGCCCTGTCCGGGCGGCGAGAGCGCGTGACCGTCGCTACGAAAGTCGGTCTGCGATGGGACGATCGCGGCGGCGTCACGCGTGACGCCTCGGCGGCGCGCATTCAACAGGAGGTTGAAGATTCGCTGCGGCGCCTCAGAACCGATTACATCGACATCTATCAAGTGCATTGGCCCGATCCCAGGGTTCCGATGGAAGAGACGGCGACGGCGATGGATGCGCTCTACCGCAGCGGCAAGATCCGCGCCATCGGCGTAAGCAACTTTTCGCCTATACAGATGGACGCGTTTAGGCGCTTTGCGCCGCTGCATACCGTGCAGCCGCCATACAACCTCTTCGAGCGTGGAGCGGAACGCGATGTGTTGCCGTACGCGAAAGAACATGGAATCGCGGCGCTGACGTATGGAGCGATCTGCCGCGGGCTGCTCAGTGGCCGCATGCGCGCCGACTCTGTGTTCACCGGCGACGATCTTCGACGCGACGATCCCAAGTTTCAACCGCCTCGCTTCGCGCAGTATCTGCGCGCGGTCGAGCGCCTCGACGCCTTGGCGCGCGAGCGCTTCGGCAGGCGCGTCATCCATCTCGCGCTACGGTGGGTGTTGGATCAGCCCTGGATCAGCGTCGCGCTCTGGGGCGCCAGGCGGCCGGATCAAGTCGATGCGCTCTCCGGCGCGCTCGGGTTTGCGCTCGATGATGCATCGAAGCGTGAGATCGAGCGCATCGTGGACGGCGAGGTGACCGATCCGATCGGTCCCGAATTCATGGCGCCGCCACTCGAGACGAGTGCCGTATGAAGCGCGTTGGAGTTGCCGGCCTCGGCAAGATGGGAAGCGCGATCGCGTGCAATCTCCTCGATCACGGCTATTCGGTATCGGTGTGGAACAGAACGACGGCGACTGCAGAAGAACTCGCCTCGGCGGGCGCGGTCGTTTGCCCGGACATCGCATCACTCGTAAGCGGAGTCGATGCCGTTATCGCGATGCTTTGGGACGATGCGGTCGCTCGAGAGGTTACGCTCAGCCAAATCATTCCTGCCGCGAAAAAAGGCCAGCTCGTCGTCGAGTCGTCGACGCTCTCACCGCAGATGTACGAAATGCTCGCGCAGGCGGCGGCACAACGCGAGATCGACTTTCTCGCGTGTCCGGTTATCGGGAGCATAACGGAGGCCCGCGCCGGTGCGCTCATTACGCTGCCGGGCGGTACGCAACAGGCGTACGATCGCGCCAACCTGCTCCTCGAAGCGATGGCGTCGACTGTCACGTACACGGGATCGCCGCTGGCAAGCGGTTACGTCAAACTTGCGAGCAATTCGGTTTTGGGCATCATCGCCGAAGCGGCCGGCGAACTCTTGCGCGTAAGCGACCGCGCGGGCGTCGATCGAGCGCTCGCGATCGAAATGATCCTCCACGCGTTCGCGCGTGCCCCGGGCAAGAAGGAGCAGCTGCTCGAGCGAGACTCGAAGCCTCGATTCTCCGTCGGCGCGCTCCTCAAAGATCTCCGGCTCGCTGAGGCCGCGTACGCAAAAGTGGACGCACCAGCACCGATTCTTGACTGCGTGCTGCCGAGTTTTGAACGCGCGGTAGGAGCTGGACTCAGCGACGCCGATTACATCGCGGTCGCACTTGCCATCGAAGAGTCGGGGCTGCCCGCGCGCTAGCTTTGTAAACATACACTGTGCCTCCGCCTGACGCACGCCGTACCTCGTTCGAGAAAGGAATCGCACGGTGCCCACACGTGGGGTGTCTTCGAATATACCGCCGAACGAGGACAATTCTTGGAGACCTTCGTCGTGGAATCGTGGGCGGAGCACTGCTCTCCCTGACCGTGGAATGAACGCGAAAATAGGGCATCCTCTGATCTCGAGGTAAGGTTGTGTACGTCAGACTCCCTTGCGACGACCGGCCGCCTTCCAGCGTGCCGAAGCACCCCGCATACGATGCCACGGGATCCGCTTGGGTGCTCCTTGCGACGATTTTAGGATCCGCGATGCCCGGTATCGATGCAACGGCCGTCAACGTAGCGCTTCCCGTACTGCAGCGCGAAATGCATGCCGGCGCAGATGCGATACAATGGGTCGTCGAGGGTTACTCCCTGTTTCTCTGCGCGCTGATCCTCGTCGGCGGATCGCTTGGAGATCATCTGGGGCGGCGGCGGATGTTCTTGTTGGGCGTGCTCGTCTTTGCCGGCGCATCTGCGGGGTGCGCTCTCTCGCAGACGATCGCCGAGCTGATCGCCGCGCGCTGCCTACAAGGAATCGGCGGCGCCTTGCTGGTGCCGGAGAGTCTCGCGCTGATCGCGGCGTCATTTGACGAGCGCCGCCGCGGCGCCGCCATAGGGACGTGGTCGGGCTTTCTCGCCGCGACGATGGCGATCGGGCCGCTGCTGGGCGGCTGGCTCGTGCAAGCCGTGTCGTGGCGCTTCGTGTTCGTCATCAACCTCCCGATCGCGCTCGCGATCGTCGTCGTCACGCGTCGCTACGTCGCTGAGAGCCGCGACGAACGAAGCGGACGGCGCATCGACTGGTCGGGGGCGGCGATCGTCACGGCAGCGCTCGGGCTGCTCACGTACGGCTTTATCGTGCTGCAGGGCACGCACGTAGAGATGGTGGGTTTTGCCGCGGTCGCGGGCGGCCTGGCGCTGTTCGGCCTGTTCGCGTACCTCGAGCATCGCGTTTCCGCGCCGATGGTTCCGCTGGAGATTTTTGCGTCGCCTGGCTTCGCGGTGGCGAATCTCTATACGCTGCTGCTGTACGCGGCGCTCGGTGCGGCCTTGTTCTTCGTTCCGTTCGATCTGATCAACGTTCAGCACTACGCGCCGGTCGTCGCCGGGGCGGCACTGCTGCCGATGATTCTCCTGATGGCCCTTTCGTCGCGCTGGTCGGGAGCGTTGGCGACGCGTATCGGTGCGCGCATTCCGCTTGCTCTGGGCGCGCTCGTCGCGGGCCTCGGCTTTGCCGCGCTCGGGTTCGCAGGCATCGGCGGCAGCTATTGGAGCGCGTTCTTTCCCGCCGTGCTGCTCGTAGGAATCGGCGCGTCGACGTTCGTCGCACCGCTTACCACGACGGTCATGAACTCCGCACCGCTGGAGCTGGCGGGGAGCGCTTCCGGCATCAATAACGCGGTCTCCCGCGCTGCCGGCTTGCTCGCGATCGCGCTCCTCGGCATCGTGATCGTTTCGTCGACGCATCAGGCGCTGCGGCGCAGCGACGGCGGTCTTCCGCCCGCGGTACGGCACGTGCTCGAAAAGAGCTCGCTGCTCAGTGGGCGCGCCCCGGATCGCGGCATCCCTCGAGCGCTGCGTGCAGCTGCGCAGCGCTCCGTCGATCGATCGTACGCAATCGGTTTCCGCGACGCAATGATGACCTGTGCGATCCTGGCGTGGATCTCGGCCGGGATTGCGCTCAGGCTGGTGCGTCCGGCTCCCGCGTAGACTCCCGGTCCGCTTCGTCCAGGCGACGCCACATGCGTAGGTGCGCGCCTACCGTTACGTCGCGCTGGAATCCGAGCTTGCTGAAGAAACCCGA
>Ga0307374_10012890_pt1 | contig 11650 bp, 9 predicted proteins | sample OX3MG_FD_202532 | JGI IMG/M metagenome (GOLD analysis project Ga0307374, IMG submission 202532) | Soil microbial communities from Risofladan, Vaasa, Finland - OX-3 | ecosystem: Environmental > Terrestrial > Soil > Coastal area > Acid sulfate soil | place: Finland: Risofladan, Vaasa | collected...
CTGCTCTTCTAACTTCCGCGCCAGCGCCTCCGCCGGCGGGCAATCGGAACATCCCTCGGACGTGAATAACTCAACCACCACCGGCGCGCGCCCCATACTCACCGCGGGCGCTTGCCCCTTCGCCTGCGAAGCACATACGCCGCAAACCGCAACCAACGCGACGCCCGCCAGAAATATCTTCATCCTCGCCATCCCTGAAAATTGTCACAATCCGCGAAGCCTCTCTCGTACTCCGCCAGTTGAATCCGGCAATCCGGTTGTGCGTTCGCCGCCATATTCGTCGCCCGTGCGCCTCCGCTTTAGGGGGTCGGAGCTTTAGCGCCGACAATCACCAAGGACCAAAAGAAAAGGGGCTTCAGCCCCTGAACTTTCTACGGTCAATCGCTTACTGAATTTTGTAATCCGGTTGTGCGTTCGCCGTCATCGGTTACGATCTCTCGCTCCTGATTGTCCGCATTACGCTTCTGCGGGTGTCCCAACCTGAGCGCCAGTCGTGAACAATGGCGCGAAGGGTCGCGCCTTTCGTAGGGGCGACCTTCAGGTCGCCCGCGGCAACGCCAGCGGCCGATCGCGCATCTCAGTCGCTCGCCGTCACACTGCCTTTATCTGCGCCCGCCCGTCATTCTTGTTCCCCAAACGCGTCGTCCTGCGTGTAGGGCCCGACTATGGTCGGGCCGTCGGCGCGCAGTGCCGAAATGCCGAAATATTGATACCGGGGCCTACAAAAATCGACTCCTTTCCCCCCCTGCCCCGACACAGGAAAGGCGCGTCACACGCGGGAAGTAGTCGAAGTTTGCTCCGCGTCTATTTCTCGGCTGCGACTTTACCTTTGCCAGCGCCGATTGTCGCGCCCGGCCTTCCCGCTGCTTCCCAATTGAATACTGCCTTGCGCACGCGCTCCATCGTCTGTTCGGCCACGCGTTTCGCGCGCTTCGATCCGTCCTCCAGTATCCCCCAGACGCGCTGCGGATTCGCCTCATATTCTCGCCGCCGTGCCTGAACCGGCTCAATCCATTTCACCAGCGCATCCGCCATCAGCTTCTTGCAATCCACGCAACCAATTTCCGCCGTCCGGCATTCACGATCCACGCGCTCGATCCGCGCGCGATCCTCCGCGCTTTTCTCGACAGGAAATAGATTGTGATACGCAAACACAGGACAAACCTCCGGACGCCCCGGATCCGTTCGCCGCACTCGCTGCGGGTCCGTCATCATGTTGTGTGCTTTCTTGCGAATTTCTTCCGGCGTGTCGCTCAACCAAATCCCGTTCCCGTAACTCTTCGCCATCCGCCGCCCATCCGTCCCCGGCACCCTCGGCGTCTCGGTCAAAATCACATCCGGCTGCTGCAACACATCTGTGACGAAAAACAGCTCCCGCAGTTCACCGAGGCTATCAAGGAAGTTCTCGCGACCCACTTCGAGGGCGCGGCGTCGAATCAGGGAAAGAAATAACGAAAGCTGCTCCGGCTCGGTCGAAATAACTTCCGTCACTATGGGTAGCGATGAAACCCGCCCGCGCTCGAAAATCTCCCGTAGTTCATCGAGAGTGGGCTTCCTTGCGAAGCCAAGGCCAAACAGCGTGTTAAATCGACGCACAATCTCTCGGGTCATCTCGATGTGCGGCGCTTGATCCTCTCCGACGGGAACTAACAATTCGCAACCAGGCTCGCCGTACATCACAATGTCCGCGCCCTGCAATAACGGATAACCCAAAAACCCATACGTCCCCAAGTCCTTGTCGCGCAAATTCTCGATTTGCTCTTTGTACGTCGGGACGCGCTCGAGCCACGACAGCGGCGTAATCATTGACAGCAGCAAATGCAACTCCGCGTGTTCCGGCACGCTCGACTGAATAAACAGCGTCGCCTTCGCCGGATCCAACCCCACCGCCAGCCAGTCCGTCGCCACTTCCAGCGTGTTCGACGCGACCTGCGAACTATCAGCGTAATGCGTCGTCAGCGCGTGCCAGTCCGCCACAAAAAAGTAGCAGTCGTACTCCTCCTGCATCTTCAGCCAATTCGACAGCGCGCCAAAGTAATGCCCGATGTGCAGCCGCCCCGTCGGCCGCATCCCGCTCAGCACCCGTTTCCGTTTTGTCTTTTGCGTTTTGTCCGTCATCGTGAAAACTTCATCCCACTGACTCTATGCGCTCCAGCTGTCATTACGAGCAAGGACGCGTCGCTAAGACTTTCTTACCTAAAAAATGCGCAGCAAAAACACGATGCGCACCTGCCAAGGTTCCATCTCCTAAAATCTCAATGGGATACTCCTCTTTCCAGTTCACTGCTAACCAACCGATTCTCCCAATATGCCATCGTCGGTCCCCTTTAACTTCTGGTCGTGATTCCCCCCCTTCTGGCCAAGGTGTTAGGTCGTCATTTTTTATTGCATGACAAATTTGCTCTACTGTTGGTGCCGACCCTAAACCCCAGTAGGGAGCCGTCTCCTCGTCTCGCTCGGCTTTTTTTGCGAATAATCTCCAAAAGCTCGTCCACTGTTTTTAAGAGAGTGTCCTCGTCTTTCACGGATCACCGGCCAAGCCTTTTCACGTCACAAGCCACTTGCTTTCAGCAATTCCCTCGCAATCACTGTTCTCTGCATCTCGTCGCAGGCCCTTCCAGCCGCGCCGGAAAAGCCGAAGATCCTGAGCGCCTTCCGCGAAGGACAGAATCACAAACAAATTTCGTTTCTCATTCCTTTCGCGCGTTTCACCCGCCTGTCCTGAGGGATGAAGGGCGCGATGTAGTCGCCTTCGCTCCTCACTGATCACTAACCACCGTCCACTTTTTCTCTAGCCACTTGCCACTAGCCACTGTTTTTCAGCAGTTCTCGTGCAATCACCGTCCGCTGCATCTCGCTCGTTCCTTCATAAATCGTCAACACGCGCGCATCGCGGTAATACCGTTCGACGTCGCTCTCGCGCGAAAATCCCTGGCTGCCATGAATCTGCACCGCCTTCGCGCATACTCGATTCGCCATTTCGCTCGCGTACAATTTCGCGCGTGACGCGTACGATCCGCGACTCGACCCTCCCTGATCCCGCATCCACGCCGCGTAATACATCAACCCTCGCGCCGCCTCGATTTCCGTCTGCATGTCCGCGAGCATGAACTGAATCGCCTGAAACTCGCTGATGGTTTTCCCGAACGCGCGCCGCTGCTTCGCATATTTCACCGCCGCTTCAAACGCGCCCTGGGCAATTCCCACCGACTGCGCCGCGATCCCCACGCGCCCGCCGTCGAGCGCTTCCAGCGCGATTTTCAGTCCTTGCCCTTCTTCTCCGATGCGATTGGCCGCCGGCACGCGGCAATCGCTCAACGAAATCTCCGCCGACTTCGAAATTCTCAGCCCCATCTTATCTTCATATCGCGCAATGCGGAAACCCGGAAACGACGGCTCGACCAGAAACGCCGTCACGCCTCTCGCTCCTGCGGCTGCATCCGTCTTCGCAAACACAACGTACACGCCCGTGTGCGCCCCGCTCGACACCCAGCTTTTCGTCCCGTTCAGCACGTAAAAATCGCCGTCGCGCACCGCGCGCGTCTGAATCGCCGCCGCGTCCGAGCCGGCTTGCGGCTCGGTCAAACAAAACGACCCGAGAATTTCCCCATGCGCCAGCCGCGTCAGATATTTTCTCTTCTGCTCGTCCGTGCCATGCTTCCAAATCGGCACCGCGACCACGGAATTCGTCACGCTCAGCGTCACCGCCGTCGACGCGCACACGCGCGCCACTTCTTCGAGCATCACCACGTAGCTGACCGTGTCCATCCCCGCCCCGCCCCACTCCTCGGGGATCAGCATTCCGCAGCAACCCAGTTCCCCCAATTCGCGCAACTCCGCCGCCGGAAATTTCTCCTCGCGTTCGTACGCGCGCAGCACGGGACGCATCTCCGTCTCCATGAACTGCCGCACCGTGTCGCGCAGTATCTTCTGATCGGAGTTGAGCGAAAAATCCATCCGGCAGGTGTAAGTCCGATGCTACCACGCCTCCGTCAACTAGCAGAAAGCGCAGTCGCGCTTGCCTCTCGTACTTTCACATCTTAAACAATTCCCGCAATCTTCTAGTCTGCGAGCGGCTCACGGGGACTTCGCTGGCGCGTTTGTCATTCATTTTCAGCATGTAGCTCGACTTGAACCACGGCACCACTTCCTTGATGTGATTAATGTTAATTAAATACGACCGGTGCGCGCGCCAGAAGCAATCCGAATCGAGCGACGCCTGCAGCTCCTCAATCGTCCGGTAATTCGACACGCCTTCCGAGTCCTTCGTGAAAATCGTGATCGCGCCGTCCTGAATCGACGCGTACACCAACTCGTCCGCGTCCACCAAAAACATTCTTTGCTGCGATTTCAGCAGCAGTTTTATCGCCTGCGAGGCCGGCGGCGCTTTTGGCGCGCCCAGTTGCCCGATCAGCGTTTCCAGCCTTTCCACCGGCGATGTATGCGCCTCGATCATTTTTTTCGCGCGCTGAATCGCCTTCGCCAGCCGCCCTTTGTCGAACGGCTTCAGCACATAATCCACTGCATTCACTTCAAAAGCCTGCACCGCGTATTCCTCAAACGCCGTCGCGAAAATAATCTGCGGCACGCGCAATTTTCTCTCCGCCAGCTTTTTGATCACGCCGAATCCGTCCAGCCCCGGCATCTGCACGTCAAGGAAAACCAGGTCCGGGTTGTGTTCCTTGATCAAATTCACCGCGTCGATTCCATTTTTCCCCTGCGCGATAATGTTGATCTCCGGAAAGGCCTTCAGCAGATACGCAAGCTCCTCCCGCGCCGGTCGCTCGTCATCAATAATCACCGTATTTATCGCCATAATTCCGACTTGTCGCTCTGCTCCAAAACGCGTTTGTCATCCCGAGCCGCCACGCCGCGAGGGATCTGCTTCTTCTTTAGGCTCTTACCGCGCATCAAACAAATTCGGCCGCCAGTATACGCAATCGTCTCCGCCCGACCAAGACTCCGATTTGTCATTCCGACGGGCCACGGCGACGCGCAGTTTGCGTTCCGGATGTTTTTGCGGAACGAGGAATCTGGCGGGTGCCGGGCAGGCAGAGCGCGATGCAACGCGTCGCGTCGTTGCCTTTGCGGGTGCCCCATCCTGAGCCGGATTGCCTTTATCCCGCGAAGGGTGGGGATTTTCGACTGTCGCTTTTCGCTTTTTGCTCGTCACTTGCCGCTGATCACTCGTGACTGCCTTTTCCGATTTTCGTTTTTGGGGTTCGCTTTTGCTGGTCACTAACCACTCATCACTCGCTTGCCCTGACAAAGGAAGGGCCACTGCATTTCCGTTTTTCGACTTTCGACTTTCGCTTGTGGGTTTTCGCTGTCATCCCGAACCCGGTCGCCCGTCTTTGGCGAACGTTGGCGAGGGATCTGCTTTCTGTCTTTTCGCTTTTCGAGTTTCGAGTTTCGTCTTTTCGGTTATCATTCGTGTCGTGTCACCGCGCGCAAAAATCATCTCCAGCAAGACTATGTTTCGCGGACGCGTCTTCAGCGTTCGCCGCGACACGGTCATCGAGCCTGGAGGCGTCCGCGCCACGCGCGACCTGGTCGTTCACAACGGCTCCGTGGTCGTCCTTCCCGTCTTCGATGACGGCCGCCTGCTCCTCATCCGCCAGTACCGCCATTCCGTGGGAGGCTATCTCTGGGAACTCGTCGCCGGCCGCATCGAGCCACGCGAGCATCCCATCCCCGGCGCGAAACGCGAACTCCTCGAGGAAACCGGCTACACCGCGCGCCGCTGGCAGAAAATTCTCGACATCTTCCCCACTCCCGGCTTCGTCAGCGAACGCATGGTCGTTTACGTCGCACGCGATCTTCGCGCCGGCCCCGCGCATCCCGAAGCCGACGAGCGCATCACCATCCGCGCGTTCAGTTCGCGCGAAATGGAAACATGGATCCGCACCGGCAAACTCCGCGACGCCAAATCCGTTGCCGCGATTTTGTACTATTTGCGCTTCTGCCGACGATAGCCCATGCACGGCACCGTAAAGTGGTTCAACAACGCGAAAGGTTTCGGCTTCATCGGCCGCGACGACGGCCCTGACGTATTCGTCCACCACACCGGCATCGTCGGCGAAAAATTCAAGACTCTCCGCGAAGGCGACCGCGTCGAATTCGACATCGTCGAAGGCCCCAAAGGCCAGCAAGCCGCCAACGTCGTCAAACTTTAGAAGCCATCTGACTTGGTCGACATCATGGTCTGTGTCCTGGCGGGGCGGGATTTCAACCCCGCCGTTATGGCGTCGTAGCTAGGAGGGGCTTTAGCCCCTGGGGACCGTCGCGTATACAACCAAGGGATTTATGAGAACGTTCTGGGAACGCATTCGTCCAAAAGAATTTTCATTCGAGTCGTGCGACGACCAGCGCCTTGGCCTCTTCGAGCGCGGCAATGGCGGTCTCTCGAGTAACGGTAGGAAAGTCGTTGAGGAAGTCACCGAGCGTCTGCCCGTCATCCAAATAGTCCAGCAGCGCTTGAAAGGGCACGCGCGTGCCACGGAAAACAGGAACGCCGCCGAGAATATTTTGGTCTTTGACGAGGACGTTGCCAGACATTGTCATGCTCTCCCCCTCATCAAGACGAGGAAAATTACCAACACGAGCGCGGCAATCAGGGCGAGCCACCTGGCAATCCGGTACACGGGTTCTCCCGAGCGGACACGATCCCACTCCGTCTTGAGAATGAGCTGCACCTCGTCTACTAACCTTGCCACCAGACCATCGAACTCCTGTTTGTCAGGTCTTACTCTCCTGTCGAAAAGAGCCTGGTGTTCACCGAGGGTTTTCAGGACAGCCCTGGATTCTGCTTCTCTTGGATTTAGACGCAATCTAATTCTAAACGAGGCCTCGTTAACTCCCAGGAGATTGCTTGCCATCCGCGCACGCCATTCCTCAGTTGGGGTTCCTTCCAGCGGGTTCGCCTCTACATACATGCAGACGGCCTTAGCGAGCAAAATCGCTACGTCCTGGCGAAGCGCATCTATCCAAGCCTGGCGAAACTCGGAGACCTTCGTTTCCTTGCTGATAATCAGGCCAAGCAAGGAGACAAGCGCTGTTATAACGGAGGCAACAATCGCCCCAGTTGAGACCCTGACACGGCTAGCATCGGATTAGGCCGCCCCAACTAACGAATTGTCATTGTTCGCCACTCAGGCTCCGAGGCAGTCATCCTAACAGCGCAACCTCTTCTGAACAATGGAATCGTCGTGACTTCAGGGGACATCTGACTCCCTTTTTTCGCTCCCTCCTTCTATAATCCTCCCATGGAAAATCGGGACATTTCGCGCATCCTGCACGAGACCGCTCAGCTGCTTGAAATTGACGGCGCGATCATCGGCCGCTATCGCAGCTACGAAAAAGCCTCCGAGCTGATTTACAGCCTCCCCGAGCGCGTCGAGGAACTCGCGAAAGACCGCAAAAAACTCACCGAACTTCCCGGCATCGGCGACAACATGGCCGATCACATCGCCGAAATTCTCAAGACCGGGGATTACGCCCTGCGCAAGAAGCTCCTGAAAAAATATCCCGTCACGCTCTTGGACGTCATCTCCCTGCAATCCCTCGGCCCGAAAAAAGCCGCGCTGCTCTGGAAAAAGTTCAAAGCGGGCAGCGTCGAAGACGTTGCCAAGCTGGCGCGCGAACAAAAACTTCGCGACGTTCCCGGCTTCGGCGAAAAGTCCGAGGAAAACATCCTCAGAGCCGTCGAATTTTTCCAGCGCTCCACGAGCCGCTTCCGCATTGACGCCGCCGAAAAAGCCGCCGAGCAAATCGCTGCGTACATCGAAAAACTCGGCAAGCAAATCGAATCCGTCACGCCCGCCGGATCGCTTCGACGCGGCAAGGAAACCATCGGCGATCTCGATTTCATCGTCATTCCCACGGGAAAATATTCGCAAAAATCCGTCGACGCCATCTTCGACCACATTTTGAGATATCCTCCCATCCAGCAAGTGCTCGCGCACGGCGAAAACAAAGTCAGTTTTCTTCTGCCGAATGGCATGCAGGTCGATGCTCGCGTGATCGCGCCGGAAAGTTACGGCGCCGCGCTTTTATATTTCACCGGCTCGAAGGAACACAACGTCGCGCTGCGCGGCCGCGCCAACACAATGGGCTACACGCTTAATGAATATGCACTCACCACTCTCAAGGGCGCAAAAACCGTCGCCGGCAGAACGGAAGCCGAAATTTACGCCAAGCTTGATCTCCCCTACATCGAACCCGAGCTGCGCGAACACACCGGCGAAATCGAAGCCGCCGAAGCCGGCAAACTCCCGCGTCTCGTCACGCTCGCCGACATTCGCGGCGACTTGCAAATGCACACCACCGCCTCCGACGGTAAAAATTCCATCGAACAAATGGCCGAAGCCGCTCGCGCTCTCGGCTACGAATACATTGCGCTCACCGATCACTCGAAAGCCGTCACCGTCGCCAATGGCCTCGACGAAGCGCGCACCCTCGCGCAAATCAAGAAAATCCGCGCCGCGGAAAAATCCGTTGGCGGCATCCGCCTGTTCGCCAGTAGCGAAGTCGATATTTTGAAAAACGGCTCGCTCGATTTGAGCGACGAAGTTCTTGCGCAACTCGACGTCATCGTCGTTTCCATTCATTCCTATATGAATCTCGAACGCGCCGCGATGACGGAGCGCATTCTCGCCGCGCTCGAAAATCCCCACACGCAAATTCTCGCCCATCCCACGGGACGCCTCGTGCTTCGCCGCGACCCCTACGATTACGACATGGAACGTGTCCTCGACGCCTGCCGCGAGCGCGGCGTCGCCGTCGAGTGCAACGCTTATCCCGACCGCCTCGATCTGCGCGACGCGCATCTCCGCCTCGCCAAGCAGCGGGGCGTCAAAGTCGTTATTTCCACCGACGCGCATTCCACCGCACAGCTCCAAGTCATGAAATACGGCGTCCAAACCGCGCGCCGCGGCTGGCTCGAACCCCGCGACGTTATCAACACGCTCCCTCTCGAAAAATTCCTCGCCGTCCTCCGCCCCAAACCGAACGGCGCCCCCGCATCCGCCGCCGCGTCAAAAACCGCGCCCTCCGCCCGCCGCACATCCGCCTGAAAATCGACAGCCTGTCATTCCGACGAGCAGACGCGAGGGGGAATCTGCCTTTCGTTTTGCCGCACCCGGCTGTCGCGGCACACGACTGCCTGCCGCAGGCGGGCTTCAGTCTGTTTGCCCTGAGCATCGCCGCGAAGGGTGCGTGTTGCATTTGTCATTGTCGCGGCTCGCGCCGCCGTCTCGGCGTGTTTTTGCGTCCTGCCTCTTAGTTTTCTGTTTTGGTTGCCTGTAATTTCTTCCACATTCCGCGCGCGTTGAAATCGAACTCGAGGTCCCCACTGCCTCGAAACTCGGCCTCAGGACGTGCTTCGGCAAAGTTCGCGTCTCTCAATTCGAGGGGTGCACTTTTTTTCGCATTTTGTCCCGCCGTTTTCCCGCGAAGCGTATGTTTCCGCAGACACTGTCGCCTCCCGCGCACGCCACTTTTTGCCCCCTGCTCTCTTTCTGCCGTCAAATCAACGCCTTGAATTCCTCACCTCGTGGCCTTTCGCTTGCTCCTCCCTTTCGCTTGCTCCTCCCTTGCGTGTGAGGAGGCTCTTTATGGGTGCCATTCTCGTCATCTCTCGATCGTCTGCGTTCAAGTGTTTCTTTGCTTTGCCTCCGGCCTCGAATCCCTCTCCGCCCCCGCGCCGTCAGCCAAATCCACGCCCGCCCCGCCCGCTCCCAGCGGAGCCCGCTCATCTCGTTAGTGTCTTCCCCGCATTTTTCGAATTTCGCTTTTCGAGATTCGCTTTTCCCTCGTTTACCCTGAGGCACGAAGGGCCGCTCATCGCTTACCGCTTACCACTTGTCACTCGCCACTGCTTTTTCGACTGCTTCTTGCAAATGTTCCCCGCTTCGCGCATGATAATTCGTTTTTCTGACGCGCGCATTTTTAGCAACGCATATTTCGCGCTCAAATCCAAATCATTCGAGGAGAATTGCATGCGGAAACCCGGAAACATCGCGCGGGCCAAGGGCAAGCTCGGAGTTTTGACGCCCGGCATGGGCGCGGTCAGCACCACTTTCATGGCGGGCGTCGAATTGGTGCGCAAAGGCAAAGCGCTGCCCGTCGGCTCGCTCACGCAAATGGGCACGATTCGCCTTGGCAAACGCACCGAAGGCCGCACTCCCAAGATCAGCGACTTCGTTCCGCTCGCGAATTTGAACGACATCGTTTTCGGCGGCTGGGATCTTTTCCCCGACACCGCTCACGAAGCCGCCGCGCACGCCGGAGTCCTTGACGCGCGCCATCTCGCCCAAGTTCAGCCCTTCCTCAAAAATATCAAGCCCATGAAAGCGGCTTTCGACCAGAACTACGTCAAAAACCTCTCGGGCACGCACGTGAAGAAAGCGAAAAACAAATTCGATCTCGCCGAGCAGCTTCGCGAAGACATTCGCAACTTCAAAAAGAAAAACAAAGTCGCGCGCACCGTGATGGTCTGGTGCGCCTCCACCGAAATTTTCCTCAAGCCCGAAAAAACCCACGCCACGCTGAAAGAGTTCGAGCGCGCCATGAAGGAAAATCACGAATCCATCGCGCCCTCGATGCTGTACGCCTACGCCGCCATTCAGGAAGGCGTGCCTTTCGCCAACGGCGCGCCGAATCTCACCGCCGAGCTTCCCGCGCTCGTCGAACTCGCCCACGAAAAAAACGTCCCCATCTGCGGCAAGGATTTCAAGACCGGCCAGACTTTGATGAAAACGGTCCTGGCCCCCGGCCTCAAGGCGCGCATGTTGGGCGTGCACGGCTGGTTCTCGACGAACATTCTCGGCAATCGCGACGGCGAAGTTCTCGACGATCCCGGCTCCTTCAAAACGAAAGAGGAATCCAAACTCGGCGCGCTCGAATATATTTTTCAGTCGAAGCTGTATCCCGAACTGTACGGCGATCTCTACCACAAAGTCCGCATCAATTATTATCCGCCGCGCGGCGACAACAAAGAGGGCTGGGACAACATCGACATTTTCGGCTGGCTCGGCTACCCCATGCAAATCAAGGTCGATTTCCTCTGCCGCGATTCGATTCTCGCCGCTCCCATCGTTCTCGACCTCGTGCTGTTTCTCGATCTCGCGCAGCGCGCCGGAATGCGCGGCATTCAGGAGTGGCTCAGCTTCTATTTTAAATCGCCCATGTGCGCGCCCGAGCTTTACCCCGAGCACGACCTCTTCATCCAGTCCATGAAGCTCAAAAATACTCTCCGCTGGATGATGGGCGAAGACCTGATCACTCATCTCGGCTCCGAATACTACGATTAGACGCCATCTCATACACAGTCTTAGTCAGGGCACGGCTTCAGCCGTGCCGAAAGCGGCAGGAAATTCAGGGGTTTTAACCCCTGAGGTCGGCGCGATACTCGGTCAAGGCATTTATGAGATAGGCTCTAGGCGTACACAGCGCGATTGTGATTCCGAGGAGCCTGCTCGCCCCTTGAACGCGGAGTCTGGGGGCTCGGCGATGGAGCCTAGCGAGCGGCCACGCTTGGACTTGGCTTTTTCGGGTGCCCCATGCTCGTTGTGAAGCTGTGAAAAAACCTTCTTGAAATCTCCTTTTGAAAAGTATTTGAAGCTGGCTATTCTCGGCGCATGAGCCAAGG
>Ga0307374_10012891_pt1 | contig 11649 bp, 9 predicted proteins | sample OX3MG_FD_202532 | JGI IMG/M metagenome (GOLD analysis project Ga0307374, IMG submission 202532) | Soil microbial communities from Risofladan, Vaasa, Finland - OX-3 | ecosystem: Environmental > Terrestrial > Soil > Coastal area > Acid sulfate soil | place: Finland: Risofladan, Vaasa | collected...
GTGGTTCATCACGGGCGTGCCGGTCAGCGCCAGCCGCAGCCCGTCGGCGGGAACCGCGTCGCCCAGCCGCCGCATCGCCCGCGTGCGCTTGGCATGGGGGTTCTTGCAGTAGTGGGACTCATCGATCACCAGGGCTCGTGGCCCGCTGGCCACGAGCCCTGCCAGACGCGCCTGGACGATGTCGTAGTTGAGGATCGTGATCTCGGCGTCGCCGACCGGATCAGGCTCGCGGCCGCTCAGCACCGCCCGCGAGCGGTGGGGCAGCCAGCGGGCTGCCTCACGCTCCCAGGTCAGCTTCATCGATGCCGGGCACACGACCACGGCCGGGAATGCGTCGTCGGCCTCGAGTGTCGCCAGCGCCTCGACGGTCTTGCCGAGTCCCTGCTCGTCTGAGAGGAACGTGCGGCGGGCCTCGAGCGCATAACGGACCGCGACCCACTGGAAGGGTGCGAGCACGCCGCCGAGCCGCGCTGCAATCTCGGCCAGCGGCTCGGCCGCCGTCGCGCGTGACGCCGCCACTGCCCGCTGCGCGGCGCGGTGCTGTTCGGCGAGGACGGTGATCGCCTCAGTGGCGCTCGGCGCGACCTCGACCTCGTGCAGCGTGATGAAGGCGTCGAGCTGATCGACGATCCACGCGTCGAGCTTGAGCTCGTTCGCGGCTGCGCCCGGCAGCTGCTCAAACGCGGCCTGGATCTCGGGATCCCAGAAGGTCTCGAGCGTGAAGCGCTCACCGGCGACGCCGCGCGTGAGGATCAGCCGCGCCGCCGGCGGCTGCTCGCCGTACTCGAGCGCCTCCAGGCAGCGCCGAGCGCCGACGCTGAGCCGTGGGTCGCGCAGTTCGGTCAGCGCTACTGCGGCCTCGCGCGTCAGCGGTGCCAACCACCGACCGTCGAGCTCGATCTCGCGCAGCGCCTCCGGCGGCGTGCCCGCGAGCGTATCGAGCGCGAACCAGCCACGGCCGTCGTAGCGTGTCGTGCGCACGTGGCCGATCCAGTACTGCTCGGCGTTGGCGAGCCACTCGTCGAATTCGGGCGTTCGGCTCAGCTCGGGGCGGAAACGCAGGATCTCGGCCAGCTTCGCCGCCACCCAGCCGTCGGCCGGGGCCGACCACTCGCGGCGGTCCCAGTCGAAGCGGCGGCCCGGCAGTGTGCGCACGGCCGCGACCAGGTGGGCGTCGTAGGGGAAGCTGAGCACGACCTCCTGCCCGTAGGCGCCGGGACGCAGCGCAATGTTCGGCTCGTCGGGCACCGCGCGCATGTTGGGCTGCCTAGCGGGCGGCACCGCGCGTCTCCATCCTCGCGATCAGCTTCTCACGCACTGCGGGCCACTCATCGTCGATCACAGAGTAGAAAGCCGACGAGCGCTTGCCGCCGTCGGACTCGCGGATCGAGTAGTTGCGCCACACCCCTTCGAACTGCGCCGGCAGCTTCGCCAGCGCCGCCCGCGAGCGCGCGTTCTCTTTGTAGGTGTCGAACTCGACGCGGATGCAGTCGAGCTCCTCAAAGGCGTAACGCAGCTGCAGGAACTTCGCCTCGGTGTTGGCGCCCGTGCCCCACGCCGCCGGTGTCAGCCAGGTCCAGCCGATCTCGAGCCCGCGGTCGTGCTCGCGCGCGGTGCAGAAGCTGGTGCTGCCGACGGGTGCGCCGGTTGCCTGCAGGATGGTCGCGAAGTGCGCATCGCCACCGTCCGCCGCGTCCTGCAGGCAGCGCTCGAACCATTTGTCGAAGGCCGCGTCGCTCACGCCGGGGTTGAACGACCAGTACTCCCAGATCTCGGCCGGCCCCGAGACCGCGAACAGCGCGTCGCGGTGCTCGGGCGCGAGCGGCTCGAGCCGCACGATCTCACCGATCAGCGTTGGCTGGAGATCCCACATACGAGCCTTGAGCGTACGAGGTGCGGTGGTTGGCGCCGGCGAGGTGCGATGGCTGCCCCGCGCAGCCATAGAATCCGCACCAGTGAGCGGCGCTGATCTCGATCACGACCGCTGGTCATCGCCGCAGGGCAACGTGACCGGCCTGGGGATCATCGCCTCCTACAGCATTCGTTTCTGGAGTTTGGTGATCGGGCTTGGTGTGATCTCCGGGCTCGCGGCCGCGGCACTCGTCGGGCTGCTGCGGCTCACGGAATGGCTGAGCTACGGCGTGCACCGGCCGACGTTGCTGGCGGCTGTCGATGCGTCCCCCGGCTGGCGGCGGATCGTGGCGCTGCTGCTGGCGGCCGGGATCGTGGCCGTCAGCCTGCGGGTGCTGGGTCGCGCCTCGCCCGGCGGCACCGAGGTGACCGAGGCGATCTGGCTGCGCTCAGGCAAGCTCGACTTCGTCCACAGCCTGACGCGCGGTGTGCTCTCGATCGTGACTGTGGGGATGGGCGTCTCGCTCGGACGCGAGGCGGGGCCGCAGCTGGCGGGCGCGGCGTTCGCGAGCCGCGCCGCGGAGTGGGCGAAGCTGCCGGTGTGGCAGCGGCGCCTGCTGGTCGCGGCCGGTGCCGGTGCTGGGTTCGCCGCGGTTTACAACGTGCCGCTGGGCGGCACGCTGCTGGCGCTCGAGGTGATGCTTGGCACGCTCGCGCTGCCGCTGGTGCTGCCGGCCCTGCTGATGTCGGTGACCGCGACCGCGGTCGCGTGGATCTTCCTTGGTGACCACCCGCTCTATCACGTCGGCGCGGTCGGCTTCCGTCCGTCACAGCTCGTGTTCGCGATCCTGATGGGCCCGATTATCGGCCTGGTCGCGACCGGCTGGACACGGCTGATCGCCGCCGCCAACCGCCACCGTCCGCAGCGAGCCGGTCGCTGGCTTGCGCCGGCCGGGGCGTTCGCGGCGCTGGGGCTGCTGTCGCTGCAGTATCCGCAGCTACTCGGCAACGGGCGCGGGATCGTGCAGCTCGGGATCGCCGGCAACATCAGTCTGGGGCTGCTGGTGATGCTGCTGCTGCTGAAGCCGCTGGTCACCGCGGCGTGCATCGCCTCGGGCTCACCCGGCGGCCTGTTCACACCGACGTTCGCGGTCGGCGTGCTGCTGGCGGGGGTTGGCGGCGCGCTCTGGACGCACGTGTGGCACGGCTCAGTGCCGGAGTCCTACGCGCTGATCGGCGGTGGCGCGTTCCTGGCGGCGGCGATGCAGGGCCCGCTGGCCGGCACCGTGCTCGTGCTCGAGCTCACGCGGCACTTCGACGCGCTGATGGTGCCGACGCTCGTGGCCGTCGTCGAGGCCACGGTTTTGTCGCGCAAGCTCGGCGCCGCCTCGATCTACTCGGCAAGGCTGGCCTCCGGTGCTGTGCTGGCGAGCAGCCCAAGCGCCAATGCCGCCTCGATCGCGACGATCCACGCGCTCGACGAGGCGCTGCCGGCCGACTTCACGCGGCGGCCGGCCGACGACGCTTCGGACGAGGCTTGACCGCCAGATCGATCGCGTCGGGGGCGACATGGTGCCCCGCCTCGCACTGCAGCACCGCGTGGACTGGGCTGCCGCAGCCGGTGTGCGCGAGCTCCACGCGCCCGCCGTCGGGAAACAGCCAGCGATCGCCCCAGCGCATCATCGCTACCAACACGGGCAGCAGGTCGCTGCCCTTCTCGGTCAGCCGGTAGCCGCTGCGCGTGCGCTGACCCGGCTCCTGATAGGGGAACTTCTCGAGCAGTCCGTCAGCGGTCAGCTCGCGCAGCCGCGCCGCGACCACCGGCTCGCTCGTGTCGGTTCGTTCGACAAACTCCTCGAACCGGGTCGCGCCATAGAAGGCCTCGCGCAGAAGCACGTAGGCCGACTTGGTGCCGACGGTCTCGAGCGTGCGCACGATCGGGCAGTGCTGCGGTGCGCCCCAGTCGGAGCGGGGCGCGAGCTCGCCTGTCATGTGGATCTCTGCAGTGGGGGTCTCGGTCGTGTGCGTCTCAGCGGTCATGGGCACATTCTAGCTGACATAGAGAGATCGAAGTCAGGTGTGCTAGTTTGCTGGCTATGTCCAGACTAAGTCAGGTTCGCCGCCAGGATGCGTCCGCATCGCTCGTGCTCGTGATCGTCTGCGCGAGCGTTGTGCTCGCCAGCCTTGACCTGTTCATCGTCAACGTCGCAATGCCGAGCATGGCGCGCGACCTGCATCAGCCCAACCTGAGCACGCTCTCTTGGGTGCTGAACGCATACGCGATCGTCTACGCGTCGTTGCTGGTGCTGCTCGGTCGGTTGTCGGAGGCCCGCGCCCGTCAGAACGGCTTCCTGCTCGGCGCCCTGATCTTCACCGCCGCCTCAGCGGCCTGCGGGGCCGCCACGAGCCTCGGGATGCTGATCGCGTTCCGCGTGGTCCAAGCGACTGGCGCGGCGCTGCTGACGCCAGCCTCGCTCAGCCTCGTGCTCGCGACCACGGCCCCCGAGAAGCGCCACGGTGCGGTGCGCGCCTGGACCGCCGTCGGCGGCGCGGCGGCGGCGCTCGGCCCGGTGGTGGGCGGCCTGCTCGTCGCCGCGAGCTGGCGCTGGGTCTTTTACGTCAACGTCCCGATCGGCCTGCTCGCCGTGACGATCGGCTGGCTGCGCCTGCCGAACGTGCCGGGCCACCCGGTGAAGGCGCCTGACGCGCTCGGCGCGACGCTGCTCACGGCCGGCGTGGCGCTGCTCAGTCTCGGCCTCGTTGAGGGCAACAACTGGGGTTGGGGGTCGGCGCGCGTCATCGCTGCACTCGTGATCGCGGTCGTGCTGCTGACCTTCTTCCTCGCACATCTGCTGCGCCACCACAACCCGCTGTTCGATCCGAAGCTGTTCCGGATCCGGGCGTTCAGCGGCGCCTCGGCGGTGGCGCTCATTTTCTCTACCGCGTTCGGGGCGATGCTGCTCTCGATCGTGCTGTGGATGCAGAACGTCTGGGGCTGGTCGGCGCTGCACACCGGCCTGGCGTTTGCCCCGGGGCCGCTGATGGTGCCGCTCTTCGGCTTCCTGGTCACCGGGCGCCTGATCGCACGCTTCGGCCCGGGTCGCGTGATCGCCGCCGGTGCGACGATCTACGCCGCCGGCGTCGGCTGGTGGGCGCTGCGCGCGGGCCTGCACCCGAACTACCTGGGCCAGGTACTTCCGGGGACGATCTGCACGGGCATCGGTGTCGGCCTGACGCTGCCGACGTTCATGGCGACCGGCACCTCGGCGCTGCCGCCAGAGGCGTTCGCGACAGGCTCGGGCGTCGTCAACATGCTGCGCCAGGTTGGGCTCGCCGTCGGGGTCTCCGTGTTCGTCGCGGTCGTCGGCACCCCGGCGGCCGGACCCGCGTCGCTGACGGCCTTCCAACACGGCTGGGAGGTGATTGCGGCGATCGGCTTGGCGGCGGCGCTCGTTGGGATCGTCGCGCTGCGGCCGCGTGCGATGACGAGTTCGACCGTCGGCGTGTCCGCCGGCCCCGATATGCGGCCCGTCGCGGTCACGGCCGATTGACGTCCTATCCCGAATAAATAGCGGTCCTGAACACCACGACCCGGCCATACGCAACAATTGAGGTAATGATCTGGGGCACGGAATCTCGTCGCCTGCTGCTGTCATGGCCGGCGCCTAAGGTCGAGTACGCGCTCGCGCGCTCGGTCGGCATTGGGCAGGCTCGCCGCTGGTCGACGCTCAGCGCGCTGTCTCGACTGAAGCAAGAGAAATTCACGATTTGATGGCTGAGGCGCTCGACAGAGACGCGAGCCCCGCCGTGGGCAACGCAACAGGCGGGGAAGCGTCACGCGCACTCGAACTCGAGTTGCGTCACGTCCACAAGCGCTATCCCAGCCGCCGCGAGGCGGCGATCCCAGACCTCAGCCTGACCGTTCCCGCGGGCGAGGTCTGTGTCCTGGTCGGGCCTTCAGGCTCCGGCAAGACGACTGCGATGCGGCTGGTCAACCGCATGATCCCGCTGACCGGCGGCGACATCCTGCTCGGCGGACGCAGCGTGCTGCAGCGCGACCCGACCGAGTTGCGGCGCGAGATCGGCTACGTGATCCAGCAGGTCGGGCTGTTCCCGCACCACACCGTGCGCGACAACATCGCCACGGTCCCGAAGCTGCTCGGCTGGCAGCGCGCGCGCATCGACGCGCGCGTCAACGAGCTGCTCGAGCTGATCTCGCTCGATGCCGATGACGTCGCCGACCGCTACCCGAACCAGCTGTCCGGTGGGCAGCGCCAGCGCGTCGGCGTGGCGCGCGCGATCGCCGCCGACCCGCCGCTGCTTCTGATGGACGAGCCGTTCGGCGCGATCGACCCGATCAACCGCACCATCCTCCAGGAGGGCTTCCTCGCGCTGCAGGCCCAGGTCCGCAAGACCGTCGTGTTTGTGACCCACGACATCGACGAGGCGATCAAACTCGGTGACCGCATCGCGATCCTGCGCGAGGGCGGCGTGCTGGCGCAGTACGCGACCCCCGCCGAGATCCTCGACAGCCCGGCCGACGACTTCGTGGCCGAGTTCGTCGGCGCCGACCGCGCGCTGAAGCGCCTCGGCCTCGCGACGCTCGCCGACGTCGAGCTTGTGGCGATGAACGGTCACCGGCCGGTAGGGGAGCTCCCCGTCAGCACGAATGTGCGTGACGCGCTCTCGGTTGTGCTCGCCGCGGGAGGGGAGCCTTTCAAGGTCATCGGTGACGACGGTGAGGTGCTCGGGCTGGCCACGCTCGATGCAATCGGGGGTGTGTTGAAGGACGGCAGGGACATCGGGTCCAACGGGATGCCGGACTCCGGCCCCGCCCACCCTCCGGCCCACCCGGCATCCCGGGAGAAAGCATGAACCCGCCCTTCGCCGCCGGCGTCGTGCCGATCATCCCGAAGAGTTTGCTTGGCACGCCGCACCAGTACGCGTGCGAGAAGGCCAACCGACTGTTCTGCTGGGGCTGGTTCAAGCAGAACTGGTCGGGCATCTTCTGGCCCGCGCTGCGCCAGCACGTGGTGCTGGTGCTGATCGCGGTGACGATCGGCTTTGCGATCTCGATGGCGCTCGCTCTGCTCGCGCATCGCTTCCGGCGTGCCGAGCAGCCGGTGGTCTGGTTCACGTCGTTCCTCTATACGATTCCGGCGCTGGCGCTGTTCGAGCTGCTCGTGGGCGTGCCAGGGCTTGGCCTCAGCCGCACGACAGCCGAGGTCGCGCTCGTCTCCTACACGCTGCTGATCCTGTTTCGCAACATCCTCACAGGGCTGCGCAGCGTCTCCGCCGATGTGCGCGATTCGGCGCGCGGGATGGGCATGAACAACCGGCAGCTGCTGCTACAGGTCGAGCTGCCACTGGCGCTACCGGCGATCATTGCCGGGCTGCGGATCGCGACCGTCAGCACGATCGCTCTGGCGACGCTGGCGGTGCTGGTCGACGGCAACGAGGGCCTCGGCGCGCCGATTATCAGTGCGATCAACGACGGCTACTTCAAGACCGAGCTGATCGCCGCCGGCGGGCTCGCGGTGCTGCTGGCGGTTGGTGCTGATGGGCTTCTGGTCGGCACCCAGCGACTATTGACCCCGTGGGCGCGGGCACGCGCGGTTTAAGGGTGCGGGGGCTAGATGCACAACTTCGTTGAGGCGTTCAAGTTCATCGGCCGCAACGGCCAGCTGCCGAGGGAGCCGCACCTCCCGACGCTCGTCTACTACTCGTTCGGGACGCTTAAGATCACGGTCATCGCGATGGCGATCTCGCTCGCGATCGCGCTGCCAATCGGCCTCTGGCTCGGCCACATCCATCGCGGCTCGTTCGTTGCGATCAACCTCGGCAACGTCTGGCGCGCACTCCCGAGCCTGTTGGTGCTGGCGATCGGCTTCGCCTTCCTGGGGATCGGACTCAAGAACGTGCTGCTGGCGCTGATCGTGCTGGCGGTGCCGCCGATCATCACCAACGCCTACGTCGGTGTCGATCAGGTCGACGCCGATCTTGTGGATGCGGCGCGGGGGATGGGGATGACCGGCTGGCAGGTGCTGTGGCGGGTCGAGCTTCCGCTGGCAGTGCCGCTTGTAATGGCCGGGGTACGGACGGCGGCGCTCTTCGTCGTCTCGACGACCACGATCAGCGCGCTCACCGGCTACGCCGACAGCCTCGGGGAGATCATCAACAACGAGGCGAGCTACCACCTCTCGGGCGTGCTCGGCGCGGCGATCTGCATCGCCGGGCTGGCGATCCTGATCGAGTTCGTGCTGGCGCTGGTTCAGCGTGCGTTGACACCCGTGCCGCTGAGGCGGATCGACGCCCTCGCGATGCCCGACGAACTGCTGCCGCTGAAGCTCGAAGCGGCGTTGTGAAAAGGCTTCTTGACAACGAGAACAACAGGAGGACGCATGAGGTTCAGTTACTCGCGATTGACACGGTTGCTCACCGTCGCTGCGGCTGTGGCCGGGCTGGCCGTGTCGCTGGCCGCCAGTGCCAGCGCCGCAAACCTGCCCGGTAAGGGCAAGCCGACATTCGTACTCGGGGACAAGAACTTCCCCGAGGAGAACATCCTCGGCTCGCTCTACCAGGAGGCGCTACAGGCCAAGGGCTACAAGGTCACGCTGAAGGGGAACCTGGGGTCGACGGAGATCGCCTGGAAGGCGCTCAAGGCAGGCCAGATCCAGGGCTATCCCGAGTACGACGGCACGCTGCTTGCGACCATCGCCGGGATCAGTAAGAACGCCGCGAACGCGAAGGCAGAGGCGACTGAGACCAAGACCTGGCTGGCCAAGCACGGCTACGTCTTCACCAACACGACGCCGTTCACCGACTCGGACGCGATCGCCGTGCTGAAGTCATACGCCAACGCCCATGGGCTGAAAACGATCGGTGACCTCAAGAAGCTCGGCGCCGCGGTGAAGCTCGGCGGGGCGCCGGAGTTCAGCACCAGGTATCCGGACGGCTTGCTCGGGCTGCACCGGATCTACAAGGTGTTCCCCACGTTCACGCCGCTGAACATCCCGAGCTTCTACACGGCGCTCGACAGCAAGCAGGTCCAAGCGGCAGCCGTGTTCACAACCGACCCGCCACTGAAGACCGGCAAGTACACCGTCCTCAAGGACACGAAGTTCATCTTCGGCTTCCAGAACGTCGGCATGGTCGTCAAGAAGAGCGTCGCCACCAGAGAGGGCTCCGCGTTCACCTCGACGATCAACGCGGTCAGCCGCCTGCTCACGCAGTCAACGATCATCGATCTGAACTCGGCCGTCGAGGTAAACAAGGAGCAGCCGGCGGCGGTGGCACACGCCTTCCTCAAGGCCAACCACCTGCTCTAAAGCCGGCCTTCCAATCATGGGCTGAACTCTGGGGTCGGCGGGCGTGCAGCCCGCCGGCCCCACGTATTCGACATTTGAACGTGTCGAGGAGGTCGCGCAGGGGCGCTTGATGACCGTCGAGTCCTGAAGTCCCAGAAGTATGGTTGGTGGGACTGGAAAGACACGATGGCCTCTGCGTAGTGTCGGATGTATCGTCGTGCGCCGTGGAACGTCATCGTTTCCGCTCGTTGGACGGTCTGCGCGGTCTGCTCGCGCTCGCCGTCGTCATTCACCACTGCATGCTCACCGCCAATCCACCGGCGAGCTTCCGGGCGAACCCCCTGCTGTGGGTGGCGACCTACACGCCACTACACCTCTTCTGGGCTGGCACGGAATCTGTGTTCGCGTTCTTTGTGCTGAGCGGATTCGTCCTCGTCATGCCCTGGGTCGACGGGCGCGGGATCACATGGCGCTCCTACTATCCACAGCGCCTGCTCCGTCTGTATCTACCGATCATCGGTGCTGGCATCTTGGCGTACACCATCTGGCTGGTGTTCCCTCGCACGCCGGGTGGCGGCCTTGATGCGTGGGCTGCCATGCACGCCGGAACCTACGGTTTCACCGACTTTCTCAAAGACCTCGCGATTCTCCGCGGCACGAGCGAGCAGCTGGACGCCCCTTTCTGGTCGCTTATCTGGGAGGTCGTCTTTTCACTGGCCCTGCCTGTGGCGGTGCTCTTGGTGCGTCGGGTACCGCGCGCGCTGTCGGGCCTCGTCGCGGCAGGGCTCCTATACCTGACGTGGTGGGCTCAGCACCGGTGGGGTGATGCCGGCGGAGTTCACCAGCTGACATTCGCCGGTGTGGTCACGTTTCTGCCGATCTTCGGCGTCGGGGTTGTCATGGCCATGAATCGAGACCTCGTGCGAAGAGCTGTGCTGGTCGCGACCGCGACTGTCCCGTCGACACTGCTCGTGTGGGCGGCGGTGCTCGTGGCATTCCTATGGCGGTTCCTGCGGCTCCCCTCTGAGCTGTGGCCAACTGCGCCTGTCATTGGGGCGGCGTGCCTGGTTGCGCTCTTCGCGTACTCCGGTTCCGGATACCGGCTGGGCACAGCGCGCGTGACGGCCTGGCTCGGGGCACGGTCGTTCAGCATCTACCTGACCCACTTCCCGATCGTGATGACGTTCGCGTTCGCGCTGCGCTCGGGCCAGCCCTGGATCGTGCTCGTCACGGCGCTCCCCGTCAGCCTCGCAGTGGCGACGCTCTTTCACAGGTGGGTTGAGCGGCCCGCGCATGAGTTGTCGCGAACCGTTGGCGCAGTCCTTCGCCTACGACCGAGCGAGATTCCTGCCTGAGGGCATCAGCCGACGAGGCCGGTCCCCTTCCCCGCGGGCTTTCCGGGCGCGACGGCGCGATCGTCGTCGGCCGTTGCCACTTTCGCGATCCGCTGGGTGTCGGGTAATCTTCACAGTCCGGCGGATTGCCCACTCGACCACGGGCCGCAAGGCCCAACCGGCGCCACGCGCTCTGCTTCGGTGGGGCGGCCAGTCCCGGTGGTCGGGAGTGTCACGCCACCCAGGCAACGACACTCATTAAGTCCTGGGACGTTGTAGTTCAGTGGTGATCCATGCAGGAGTTCTTGGGCCCGGCGATTGAGTCGGGCCTAAGGCTTTCTGGGCTTGGGTTTCGGTCATCACTGCTGGGTCGTTGACGACGAGTTGGCTGCGGCCGAGCACGAGCACGCTGCGGTCTGTGTTGGTGGTTCTCACGTGAAGCTCCTGTGTCTTTAGTGGGATGGTTGGGGGGCGATCCCGAGCGGGGCTGCGCTTGGTGCAGGGCTGGTTGTTGTCTCGTGAGCGGGGGCGGCGTGGCCTGCCTGCATCGCGTCTTGACGGGTGTTGGCGGTGCGCAGCGAGATCAGCGCTGCCGCGGCGGCGAACGCTGCCCCGGCCAGCAGCGCGTGGTCAAAGCCTGAGGTTGCGGCGGTACGCACACCGGCGCCGGTGGCGAGTAGATGCGTGGTGCGGCTGGTCGCGATCGCTGAGAAGATCGCGAGCCCGAGCGCGCCGCCGACCTGCTGGGAGGAGTTCATGATCGCGGCAACGACACCAGCCTGCTTGGTTGTGGCGCCTGTGTTGGCGGCGGCTGTGACGCCGACGAACACGGGTCCGACCCCGAACGCGAACAGCATCAGCCCGGGCAGGATGTTCGTTAGGTAGCTGCCGTGCACCGGGACTTGGGCAAGTAGCAGCAGTCCAGCGCTTGCGATCAGCGCGCCGGTGCAGATCACCGCACGGCTGCCGAGTTTTGTCACGAGTTTCGCGCCGACGCCTGCGGAGATGCCGATCCCGAACGTCAACGGCACGTATGCCGCGCCTGCCTGAAGCGGCGAATAGCCCAGCACGGTCTGCATGTAGAGCGTCAGGAAGAAGAACATGCTCAGCATCCCGGCGAACCCGACCAGGCCTGTGAGGTTGGCGGCCACAAGCCC
>Ga0307374_10012892_pt1 | contig 11648 bp, 9 predicted proteins | sample OX3MG_FD_202532 | JGI IMG/M metagenome (GOLD analysis project Ga0307374, IMG submission 202532) | Soil microbial communities from Risofladan, Vaasa, Finland - OX-3 | ecosystem: Environmental > Terrestrial > Soil > Coastal area > Acid sulfate soil | place: Finland: Risofladan, Vaasa | collected...
GTTTGGCAGGCGCGGGACTGGCGAGCGCCGCCAGCTTGCGCAGCTCCGCGTGGCGGGCACGGGTCTCGCGGCTGGCGGCGGTTTCCTCATAGAGCTGTTGTGCGGCGCTGGCGGCGCCGCGTTTTGCAATCAGAGCACACACCACGATCTCGTAACGCTCGGCATCGCGGGTGATTTCCAGCCAGTCGCCGATGCGTACTTCGTGGGCGGGCTTCACACGCGCGCCGTTCACATGCACCTTGCCGCCGCTGACAGCCGCTGCTGCCAGACTGCGGGTCTTGAAAAACCGCGCGGCCCACAGCCACTTATCGAGGCGAATTTTCTGCAGGCCTTCATGCATTGATGATTTCCTCAGCTTGGGCCTGTTTGTGCATTACTCGCCAGCAAATCTGCAAAGGCAGGGCGGGATTGCCAACCTACAGGGCTGGGCTTAAGGCCTTCATGCATTGATGATTTCCTCAGCTTGGGCCTGCTTGCACATTACTTGCCAGCAAATCTGCGAAGGCAGGGTGGGATTACCATACCACCATCTTCTTCAATGTCGGCAAGGGATTGCCGACCTACATTGGATGCACTTGCACGCTACTCACAATCAATGCCACCGTCTTTGATGTCGGCAAGGGATTGCCGACCTACAGGGATGGGCTTGAGGCAGCGCGGCGATCGCAAGCCTTGAAGTTGGCTGAAAGACATTATCATCGGCATTCCAGCGCCCTGGTTTTTGCAGGCTGGTATAATTCCACGGTTCCCCTCCCCTGTATACCGGAACCCGTCGTGAAACAGGCTTTGCTCGCCCACCTTCGCAAGGAAATCGCCGGCCTGCGCGCCGCCGGCCTCTACAAGTCCGAGCGCGTCATCAGCACGCCGCAGCAGGCGGTCATCAAAGTCACATCCGGCGAAGAAGTCGTCAATTTCTGCGCCAACAACTACCTGGGTCTCGCCAATCATCCGGAATTGGTGAAAGCCGCCCAGGCAGCACTGGCGCAATACGGCTTCGGCATGTCCTCGGTGCGCTTCATCTGCGGCACCCAGACGATCCATAAGGAACTGGAAGCGCGTCTTTCCAAATTTCTCGGTACCGATGACACCCTTTTGTATTCCTCCTGCTTCGACGCCAACGGCGGCCTGTTCGAGACGCTGCTGGACGAACAGGATGCGGTGATCAGCGACGCGTTAAATCATGCCAGCATCATTGATGGCGTGCGCCTGTGCAAAGCCAGGCGTCTGCGCTACCACAACAACGACATGGCTGATTTGGAAGCCAAGCTCAAGGAGGCTGCCGGTTGCCGCTTCAGGCTCATCGCCACCGATGGCGTGTTCTCCATGGACGGCATCATCGCCAACCTCAAGGGTATCTGCGACCTGGCTGACAAATATGAGGCACTGGTGATGGTGGATGACTCCCACGCGGTGGGCTTCATGGGTGAACACGGCCGAGGCAGCCACGAATTCCGCGGCGTCCTGGGCCGGGTGGACATCCTCACGGGTACGCTCGGCAAGGCGCTGGGCGGCGCTTCCGGTGGTTATACCTCCGGCCACAAGGAAATCATCGAATGGTTACGGCAACGCTCGCGGCCTTACCTGTTTTCCAATACCCTGGCGCCGGTGATCGCCGCCACTTCCATCAAGGTATTGGACCTGCTGGAGAAAGGCGGCGCACTGCGTCAGAAACTGCATGACAACAGCCGGTATTTCCGCGCCGCCATGCACAAGCTCGGCTTCACGCTGGCGGGCGCCGACCACCCCATCGTCCCGGTGATGCTGGGAGACGCCAAACTCGCCAAGAGCATGGCGGATGACTTGCTGCAGGAAGGCATTTATGTGATCGGCTTCTCCTTCCCGGTGGTGCCCCAGGGCGCGGCTCGCATCCGCGTACAGATGTCCGCCGCCCATGAGCAAGCACATCTGGACAAGGCCATGGCCGCGTTTGCGAAAGTCGGCAGAAACCTGGGGGTAATTCAGTAACCTGTAGGAGCGGCGATACTCGCCGCGATTCTTTGTAATCATGGATCGCGACGGAGACCATCGCTCCTACAAATTGGTATTAGGTTTGTGTAAATGAAAGCACTCGTCAAAGCGAAAGCCGAACAAGGCATCTGGTTGCAGGATATGCCAAAGCCCAAGATCGGCCCCAATGACTTGCTCATCAAAATCAAAAAGACCGCCATCTGCGGCACCGACATCCACATCTACAACTGGGACGAGTGGGCGAAGAAGACCATCCCGGTGCCCATGACCGTGGGCCACGAATTCGTGGGAGTGGTGGCGGAGATCGGCAGCGAAGCGCAGGGGTTCAAAATCGGCCAGCGGGTTTCCGGCGAAGGCCACATCACCTGCGGTCACTGCCGTAATTGCCGCGCCGGCCGGCGGCATTTGTGCGCCAACACCGTGGGCGTGGGCGTGAACCGGCCGGGTTGTTTCGCGGAGTACCTGGCGATTCCCGCCATGAATGCCTACCCGCTGCCGGAGGTGATCTCCGACGATATCGCCGCATTTCTGGATCCCTTCGGCAACGCCACCCACACGGCGCTGTCATTCGATCTGGTGGGCGAGGACGTACTCATCACCGGCGCCGGTCCCATCGGCTGCATGGCCGTGGCCATCGCCAAGCACGTGGGTGCGCGTTACGTGGTCATCACCGATGTCAACGATTACCGTCTCGGGCTTGCAAAAAAAATGGGGGCCACCCGCGCGGTCAACGTGCAGAAGGAAAAACTTGAAGACGTGATGAAAGATCTGGGCATGCAGGAAGGCTTCGACGTGGGCCTGGAGATGTCCGGTAATCCGCAGGCCTTCCGCCAGATGCTCGCCAACATGGTGCACGGCGGGCACGTGGCACTGCTGGGCCTGCCGCCGGCCGAGGTGGCGATTGACTGGAATCAGGTGATCTTCAAGGGCTTGGTCATCAAGGGCATCTATGGCCGCGAGATGTTCGAAACCTGGTACAAGATGGCCGCAATGCTGCAGAGCGGACTGGATCTCACGCCGGTGCTCACCCACCACTTCCCCGTCAGCGATTTCCAGAAAGGCTTCGACGTGATGCGCTCGGGACAATCCGGTAAAGTGGTGCTGGATTGGTCCTGAACTCAAACCCGGTTTCCAAACCTGATTGCCGGCGTACCGTTCAAATCCTGATGCGATGCGCGGCGGAAGGCAGACCCCCCGGGTAAGCGTTGACTGCGCCGCCCCTGCGGCACAGGCTTTTATCCGACGGCTGTCGGCGGAGAATCATCGTGCTGTTCCTGTGGCTGGCGGATGCGGTCGTCAGCCTGCACTTCGCTTTCGTAATCTTCGTGGTGGCCGGCGGGCTGCTGGTGTTGCGCTGGCGGTGGATTGTCTGGCTGCACCTGCCGGCCCTCATCTGGGGCGCGCTGATTGAATTTACCCATGGGATCTGCCCGCTCACCTATCTGGAGAACTGGCTGCGGGGCCTGGCGGGCGTCGCTGCCTATCGCGGCAACTTCGTGGAACACTACCTGCTGCCGATACTCTATCCGGCGCACCTGACCCCGGATATACAGATTGTTCTGGGCTTCCTGGTGATTGGCATCAACACCGCCATCTATGGGTGGTGGCTGGCCCGCGCCAGGCGTAAATAGATTCAGCCAAGAGTATCCTAGCGCCTCCATTGTCTACCGATCGGGCAATACAATTGAATAACCAAACGTCCGGTGCTGATAAAGACCTGGCTGCTTCCATCGCCCTGCAGGAGGCCAACAAAAATGCGAAGTCCTTCGAGCAGGCCGCGAAGTATCTGGACGAACAGCTCAAGCTCCAGCGTGAACACGCCCAACGCGAAGCGGCGCTGCACGATCTGAATGCCGAGAATCTGAAGCTTCAGAGCCAGGCGCTGCGTTCCCAACATGCGCAGCTGCGCGCGCAGCGGCTACACGACCGGTTGCGCACGGTGTATCAGTCGGTGCTGAGCATGATCGCGCTGTCAGTGCTGATGGTAATCGTCTACGCGGTGTATTCCGCCGCCACTGACCAGTCGGTGGTGGTCAATCAGTTCCAGGTACCGCCCTCGTTTGTAGCAACCGGCAACAGCGGCACGGTGGTGGCAAGCGCGTTCTTGGATCGGTTGAATACCCTGCAGGCGTCCGCGCGCAATTCCCAGTCGGCACTCGCCTTGCAGGATGCCTGGAGTAACAACATTCAATTACAGGTGCCGGACGTGCATGTATCACTTGGCGATATCCGCCGCACCCTGCACAACTGGCTCGGACACCAGATCCAGATTAACGGAGATGTAGTCCAGCAGGGAACCCGGATTGTCCTTACGGTGCGCGGCACCGGCTTAGCCGCCAAGTCCTTCGCAGGTGCGCCCGAATCTTTACCTGCACTTATCAACAGCGCCGCCGACTATGTGTACGGCCAGGCCGAACCGTATCAGTTTGCCACGAACCTCGAAATAAGTGGCCAGGATGCCGAAGCTCTCGCCCTAGTTCAAGCGGCGTTCCCGACGGCTTCTGCCAAGGAGAAACCCTGGCTGTTGAATGCCTGGGGCAATGCACTCGCTGATCTGAACCAGTATGCCGCCGCTGTGGAGAAATACAGCGAGGCCATCCACCTCGACCCCCATTTCTGGATTGCTTACAACAATCTGGTGGGTACACAACTGGATATGGGTGAAGAAGAAGCCGCCTATCAGGCTGGCGTCAGCTTCGACCGCCAGACTCGTCGCGGCTCCTGGTTTGGTGCGCGTATAGATACATCCAATTACCAATATGTGGATTACCTGCGCATGGACCTGCCTGCCGTGCATGCAGAACTGGTTGCCGATGAGGCCGCCCATAACGGAGTGGGTACGAACGTTGCTCCAGACCCGCCCCTGGATGCAGAGATCCTGGTGCGCATGCATGCGAATACCCAGGCGAATCTCATCCTGCAGACTACGCCGGGTGCCGGGAGTGATCACTATGTGGTGGCTGCCACCAACTATGTGCAGGGACTGATGGCATTGGATCGGCACAACTATGCTCAAGCGGCGAGCGTGCTTGAGACAGCGCAAGCCATGCTGATCCAGTATCCGGTACTGCAGTCTGATTTCTACAGTCCACCCGTTTGTTATCTGGAACTGGCCGAGGAACTGGCCGGTCATCCTCACAAAGCGGATGCCGCTATTGCCAAGGGCGGCCACTTTGTGGATTGCTACCGCTTCCAGGGGGATATCGCCGACCATGACGGCGATTGGGCGCAGGCGCAGAAAGACTACTCAGCGGCCGTGGCGCTGGCGCCGTCATTACCGCAAGCCTACGAAAGCTGGGGCTTGGCGCTGCTGCGCCATCACGACTATAAGGGTGCCATCGCAAAATTCCAGCAGGCTCACCGGCGTGGACCCCATTGGTGCGATCCGCTGGAATATTGGGGCGAAACGCTGGCGGCGGAAGGCAACTACAAAGACGCTGTTGAGAAATATACCGAGGCGGCGAAGTACACACCCGGCTGGGGCGCACTTGAACTGCACTGGGGCGAGGCACTGGATAAACTCGGACGGCATCGTGAGGCGCTTGCGCATTACCAATCGGCCCAAGGCTCGGAAGATCTGACCGCCGCCGAGCAGACCACACTCGCAAGGCTGCTGGGTCACGCCAGCTTACCTGCATCATAATTGCTGTTGAGGATTATATATGAATGACAAAACAGCCAAGGGCGATGCAGATTTGGCAGCAAGCCTGATCCTGGGTGAGGCCGCCAAGGACCCCAAGCTGAAAGCGCGCGCCGCGGAGTATCTCGACGAGCGCATTGCCCTCGCTAAAGCCCAACAAGAGCAGCTTAAAGTCGAGCGCGAGCGCAATCAGCGCGAAGCCGCGCTGCATGATCTGCATGCCGAGAATCTAAAGCTCCAGAATCATGCGCTGCGTTCCCAGCATAACCAGCTTCGGGCGCAGCACCAGCACGAGCGGCTGCGCATGGTGTATCAGGGCGTGTTGAGTGCTATCGCTCTGACACTACTGGGCTTGATCGTGTATGCGGTGACTTCCGCCGCCACCGACCATTCGGTGGTGGTGAACCAGTTCCAGGTGCCGCCCGCGTTTGACACCGCGGGCGAAAATGGCACGGTGGTAGCGAGCGAGTTCCTCGATCAGCTGCAAATTCTGAAAGCCAGTGCGCTCACCTCCCCGGACTCGCGTAGCTTGCAGGGCGCCTGGAACAACAACATCCAGTTGCAGATTCCCGACGTGCATGTGTCCCTGGGCGACATCCGCCGCACGCTGCATAGTTGGCTTGGCCACCAGATTGAGATCAACGGTGAGGTGGTGCAGCAGGGCAAGCAAATTGCCCTGACGGTGCGCGGCACCGGCTTTGCAGCTAGAACCTTCAACGGCGCTCCGGCTGATTTGCCGAGTCTCCTCGCCAACGCCGCCGAGTATGTGTACGTCCAAGCGGAGCACTGACGGCGCGCCGGTTAGGCGCGCTCAAACGGAAACGCGATCACGTCTTCGATAGAACTTGCTTTCGCTGCCAGCATCACCAGCCGATCAAAGCCGAGAGCCACGCCGGCACAGGCCGGCAAACCCGATTCAAGAGCGGCAAGCAAATGCTTGTCCATCGGCACCGGCGGCAAGCCCTGCGCCGCGCGCAATTCGAGATCATGTTCAAAGCGCTGTTGCTGTTCTGTGGCGTCCGCCAGCTCATGGAAGCCGTTGGCCAGTTCCATGCCATTCAGGAAGGCTTCGAAGCGTTCCGCCACCGGCGGGTCATCGGTGCGCAGGCGCGCCAGCGCCGCCTGGTTGGCGGGATAATCGTAAACGAACGTGATCCGTCCCTGGCCCAGGGCCGGATAGACCAGGGTGCCGGCGGTGAAATCCAGCCAGGCGTCGTAATCGAGGTCAACCGCCGGCGGGGTAATGCCATGCTGCTGTAAGGCGGCACGACAATTCGCGGGATTGCCATTCAAGGGGTTGAACCCGGCGTAGCGTTCAAAGGCTTGCCGATAGCTGAGATAGTCGGGCTCCGCATCCACATCCGGCAGCAGCCGGCACACCAGCTCCGCCACCTCCTGCATCAGACGGCGGTGATCGAAACCCAGCCGGTACCATTCGAGCAGGGTGAACTCCGGATTGTGCCGGCGTCCGGCTTCCCCGGCCCGGAATACCTTGCACAGCTGGTAGATATCGCCGACACCCGCCGCCAGCAGGCGCTTCATGTGGAATTCCGGCGAGGTTTGCAAATAAAGATTGCCGGTATGCGGCTGTTTCACGCAGAAACTGGCGATCTGACGATCAGTGGTACCGGCATGGGACAGGGCCGGCGTTTCCACTTCCAAGACACCGCGGGCGTCGAAAAACGCGCGCGCCTTTTTCAGCAGTTCAGCACGCAGTCTGAAATTGGCGAGACTCGCCGTGGGACGCCATCCTGCCTCCCGTCTCACAGCTCACTCTTTAGCCCGCGCCACATAGGTGGCGTTGCGCGTATCCACCTTGATAAGTTCGCCTTCGTTGATGAACAAGGGCACGCGCACGCTGGCGCCGGTCTCGAGTTTCGCGGCCTTGGTGCCGCCGGTGGCGGTGTCGCCGCGCAAGCCCGGATCGGTTTCAGTGACCTTGAGGACGGCGAATACCGGCGCGGTGACGGCCAACGGACGGCCATCCCAGAGCATGACCTTGCAGGCTTCCTCACCCTTCAGCCACTGGGGTGCGTCGCCCATGGCGGTGGCATCTGCGGCCAGCTGCTCGTAATTCTCGGGATTCATGAAATGCCAGAACTGGCCGTCGCTGTAGAGATACTGCACGTCCATTTCCACCACATCGGCGGCTTCCACGGTCTCGCCGGACTTCATGTTGCGGTCCAGGACCTTGCCGGTTCGCAGATTGCGGATTTTGACGCGGTTGAAGGCCTGGCCCTTGCCGGGTTTCACGAATTCGTTTTCGATGATGTTATAGGGGTCGCCATCAATGATGATCTTGAGACCGGCCTTGAATTCATTGGTGCTGTAACTTGCCATGTTCTTACTGCCAGGTTGGATGCAAAATGGCGGCCAAGGCCGCCTGAAAGGGGCGTAATGATACGCTAACGCCCCCCTAGAAGGCAGCAATCCAAGGTTTGAACCATTCATGACCGCCCAATGGCAGACAGAATTGGCCGACGCGGTGCGCGATCCGGCGGAACTCCTGCGCATCCTGGAACTGGATCCGGCGCTGCTGGCGGCGGCGCGCGCCGCCGGCAGGCAATTTCAGTTGCGGGTACCGCGGGCTTTCATCGCCCGCATGCGCAAAGGCGACCCGGCCGATCCGCTGTTGCGCCAGGTTTTGCCGCTGGCGGCGGAACTCGAATCCCCCAGCGGCTTCAGCCACGACCCCGTGGGTGATCTTGCGAGCCGCGCGGCGCCCGGCGTGCTGCACAAATATCATGGCCGCGTGCTGCTCATCACCACCGGCGCCTGCGGCGTGCACTGCCGCTATTGCTTCCGCCGCCATTTCCCCTATGCAGACGAAAGCGCGCGTCACGCTGACTGGCATGCGGCACTTGAATACCTGCGCGCGAATGCCAGCGTGCAAGAAGTGATCCTGAGCGGCGGCGATCCGTTGTCGCTCAACGACCGGACGCTGGCGCAGCTGGCTTCCGCCCTGGAACAGATACCGCATATCACCCGCCTGCGTATCCATACCCGCCAGCCCATCGTATTACCTTCGCGAGTCAATAACGCATTGCTGGCGTGGCTAAAGAATTGCCGCTTGCAGAAAATCGTGGTGCTGCACGTGAATCATGCCCACGAGCTGGACGTGGCTGTGATAGCCGCCTTGTCACGACTGCGCGCGGCGGGCCTGACCCTGCTGAATCAATCGGTGCTGTTGCGAGGTGTGAATGACTCGGTGACGGAGCTTGCCGCGCTTTCCGAGGCGCTGTTCGCGGCCGGCGTGTTGCCCTACTATCTCAACCAGCTGGATCGGGTCCAGGGGGCGGCCCATTTCGAGGTCAGCGAGGAACAGGCGTGCGTCCTCATCCAGGGGCTGCGAGCCAGGCTGCCGGGCTATCTGGTTCCCCGGCTGGTGCGTGAAATTCCCGGGGCAGCCAACAAGGTGCCGCTGATGGACATGCCGGCCCGTGCATCCACCAGCAATACCCTCTAAAATTCACCCTGTTAACCAGCAGTTTTGAGAGGGATACTCTTGTCGCCGCGGAACGCCCTACCCATCCTCATCGTCACGGCCTCGCAAAACGAGGCCGAAGAACTCAATGGCGTACTCCGTAAGGCGGGTTATCCGGTGCGCCCCCTGTGGGTGGCGAATCTCGATGACGCGGGCAAGAGCATCCAGGAACAGCGGCCCGATCTGATCCTCTGTTCCCTGAGTGTGGCCGGCGCCTCTTTCCAGGACATCGTCAATCTGCGCGACATGGCGCTTCCCAATGTGCCCATCATCGCACTCAGCGACGCGACCGTACCGGCAGTGGTGGCTGAAATCATCAATACCGGCGCCCGTGATCTGGTATCCATGGAACAGTCGGAGCATCTCCAGGCGGTGGTGTCCCGCGAACTCGAAGTTCTACAGTTGGCCCGGGATCTGGAACAAAAGGGCCTGATTCTCAAAGAGTACGAGCAGCGCATTGACCTGGTGATGAAAGATTCCAGGGATGCCATCGCGTACGTGGATGATGGCATCGTGCTGAGCGTCAACCCGACTTTTCTGGAGCTCTTTGGCTATGCCTCCAGTGGTGAGATCGAGGCTATGCTGGTGCTTGAGCTATTCGCAAATGAATCCCAGAGCGCCATCAAGGACGCACTCAAGATTACCGGCAAAGGCCAGACGGTCAAGCCACTCAAGGTAAAAGGCAAGCATAACCAGGGCAACACCTTCGATACCACCATTGAGATTGCGCGCACCGAGATCGAGGGCCAGCCGGCGCTCGAGATTGCCATCCGCGATCACAGCGACAGCAAGCAAGCTGAAGCGCACATTCAGAACCAGGCGCAGGTGCAGATTGATTTGCTCAGCCAGAAACTTGCGGCCAGCGTGCAGCAGCTCACCACCGCCCGTAACCTGGATTTGCTGACCGGCTTCATCAACCGCATACACTTCGTTGAAGTATTACGCCAGGAACTGGCGCAGGAAAAAAAACATGTGGTGCGCGCCCTGCTTTATATCAAGCCGGATAAATTCTCAGCGGTATCCGAAAAGGTGGGTATTATCGCCAGCGACGGCATCATCAAGGGTCTAGCCGATCTGATTCGCGCAAATGCCACCAAGCAAGACATCGTGGCGCGCTTCAGCGGCACCGTTTTCACCATCATCATGACGCGCCACAAGATGAAGGAGATCATCAGCTGGACCGAAAAATTCCAATCACTGGTAGGCGCGCGGATTTTCGAATCCACCGGTAAATCCACCAGCCTTAGCTGCAGCATCGGCTATGTGCAATTGGATGAGCGCCATCACGATGCCGAAAAGGCGATCGCGCATGCCCACGAAGCTTATCAAAGCGCCAGCGCCGATGACGGTGGCACGATCGCCGGCTGGGCGCCGCCAACCATGGATGCCCAGGGACAGGCAACCGACACCGAATGGAAACGGCGGCTGACCGCAGCCCTCAAAGCCAACCGCTTCATGCTGGCCTACCAGTCCATCGCCAGCCTGACGGGGGACGCCATGGAAACCCTGGACATCCTCTTGCGGCTGCGGGATGAGGAGGACATCGAAATACCGGTTAAGGATTTTCTCCCGGCCGCCGAACGCACCGGCACGATGATCGCCGTTGACCGCTGGGTGCTGGAACGCAGTCTCAGGATGTTGACAGAACACAGCGAGCAGAACCGCTCTACGCGCCTGTTCGTGCGGCTCTCGGACCAATCGCTGACCGACAAGAGTCTGTTGCCGTGGCTGGAAAAACTGCTGGGCGGCGTATTCTTCTCCTCTGGACACCTGGTCTTCCAGATCGCGGAAAAGTCCGCTGAAAAATACATCACCGACACGCGTGCGCTGGCTGAGGGCGCGCATCGCCTGCAATGCGGTTTCGCGCTCGAACATTTCGGCCTGGGGCACAATCCACTGCATACCTTGGGGCTGATCCGGCATGTGGACTATATAAAGATCGACGGCAGCCTGACCGCGGCGCTGACCACGGAAGAAGAGAAACGCGAGACCGTCCAGAAATTCATGGGACGGGCGCGCGAGCTGAAAATCCACACGGTTGCCGAGAAGGTGGAAAAACCCGAGACCATGGCGGTTCTCTACCAGCTCGGCATCGAATACATCCAGGGCAATTACATCCAGGAACCGGACGTGGTCATGGGCGACGCCGATGCTACGCCGGCGGCCGCCGGCTGATCAGAATCCCGCAGCCGTTTCACGCCTTCGGCGTTTTGCCGGGTAAGCGCGATTCCGGATACATCCCGTCCACCGTCCGGTAACCCCGCGGAAGCTTCAGGCCGCGCCGACCGCGCTCCCCGGCGTAGCTCTTCAGTTCCTTCGGCGACAGCGTCATGTGGCGCTGGCCGGAAATAATCACCAGCGCCTCGCCCTCCGGCACGCAGCTCACGGCCGCCATGAATTCCTCGTGGCTCGCGGCTTTCTTCGAGGGAATGCCCATGATCTTGTTGCCCTTGCCGCGGGCCAGCTCCGGCAGAGCCTTGACGGAGAACACCAATATATGTCCCGCGCTGCTCACCGCCACCAGCAGATCGCTTTTGATGTTGGGCACCGGCGCCG
>Ga0307374_10012893_pt1 | contig 11648 bp, 9 predicted proteins | sample OX3MG_FD_202532 | JGI IMG/M metagenome (GOLD analysis project Ga0307374, IMG submission 202532) | Soil microbial communities from Risofladan, Vaasa, Finland - OX-3 | ecosystem: Environmental > Terrestrial > Soil > Coastal area > Acid sulfate soil | place: Finland: Risofladan, Vaasa | collected...
GCACCATCCGGACGCGCAGCAGCGGACCGGCCGCCAGGTCGAACGGCCGCGCCGACTCGTCCGCGAGGATCCGCGAGACCGCCGCCTCGCGCGCGTCGCGGTCGAGCGCGCTCAGATCCTCGACGGAGGGGGCCAGCGGCCGCGGCGCCGCAATCCGCTGCACGGGCTGGTCGCCGTCCATCGGAAACACCGTCCGCAGGGTTTCGTGGCGGGCGACGACGGCGTCGAGGCTGTGGACGAACGCGGCGGGCGAGAGCGGGCCGTGCAGGCGGAACGCGACCGGCACGTGATACGCGGTCGTGCCGGGCACGAGGCGATCGAGGAACCACAGCCGCTGCTGCGCGAACGAGAGCGGCGCCCGGTCCGGATCCGGGCGGCGTCCGATCGGCGCGCCGACCGCCGCCGGACCACCGGCGTCCCGCAGCAGGAGCGCGAGCAGCTCCTCGTCTCCGGGGATTCCGGAAGCACCCGGTGCCGACGCGGGTCGTGTCATAGCAGTCTCGAACGTGCGCGGAACAACCGTGCTGAGCGGGCAGACGTGCCGCCCGTCACCCGCAGGATCGGACGAGGCGGGGCATCATGACGCCGAGCAGGCCGTCACGCGCGTGATTCAGATAGAAGTGGTCGCCTGGAAACATGCGTCGCGAAAACGGGCCCAGGGTCTGTTCCCCCCAGGCGTCCAGCGCCTCTTCGGTGACCCGCGGATCCTGCAGGCCGCCGAACGCGGTGATCGGGCAGGCGAGCGGCTCCGCCGCGCGATAGTCGTAACACTCGACCATCGCCAGGTCGGCGCGCAGCGCCGGCAGCACGAGGTCCATCAGTTCCTGGTGTTCCAGCACCGCCGCCGGAATCCCGCCGTACCGCGTCGACACCGCGTCGACGAACTCGGGATCGGGCAGGCGATGCAGCGGCGCGTCCGCGCTCGGCACGTGCGGCGCGCGCGCGGCCGACACGAACAGGTGCTCGGGCGCCGGCCAGTGCCGATCGCGGATCGCGCGCGTCAGCTCGAACGCGAGCAGCGCGCCCATGCTGTGACCGAAGAAGCAGTACGGCCGATCGAGCTGCGACCGGACGGCCGGCGCCAGCGCGTCGATCAGCGCGTCGACCCGAACGAACGGCGGCTCCTGGAGCCGGCTCTCGCGCCCCGGCAGCCGCACGGCGCACAGTTCGACCGGTTGCGCGGCAAGCGCCCGCGCCCACGGCACGTAGCCCGCGGCCCCCGAGCCGGCGCCGGCGAGGCAGATCAGCCGCATCGTCGCCTGCGGCTTCGGCTGCGGCACGAGCCACCAGGGGCTGCCGGCGACCGTCCCGCCCGTCACGCTCCCTGCGGGCCCTGGCCCGTCTGGCCGGCCTGCTCGGCCATCCGCTTGCGGAGGCTCAGCGGCCGCATGTCGGTCCAGACCTCCTTGATGTACGCGAGGCACTCGTCCTTCGTGCCCTTCGGGCCGCGCTCGGTCCAGCCGGCCGGGATCTCCTTGAAATCCGGCCAGATGGAATACTGCTCTTCGTGGTTGACCACCACCCGGTATACGGTGGGGTCCTGATCTTCCTCGGTGGCCATACTTGAAAAACCTCGATCCGGGCGCGGGCGCCGGGATGCGCCCGCGCAGCCCGGCTATTGTACCGTACCGGCGCGTCGTGCCCGGGGCGGGCGCTTCAGGAAAATCGGCGACGGGAAGGGAGCGCCGGCGCCTCAGTGGGGCGGTTTGGCGGCCGCGCCGCCCTTCGGGGGCGATTCCATGTTGAAGAAGAAGGGGAACCCGCTGCCGCTGCCGCTGCCACCGCCGCCGAGCACGATGATCTTCGAATTGTTGGACTTGGCCAGCGCCAGCGCCGCCTGGATGCTCTCGTACTGCAGCACCTGGGGCGTGAGGCTCGAGGCCAGCGTCTGCTGGTACATCTTGATCCCCTGTGCCTCGAGCCGCCGTCGCTCGGCCTCCTGCCGGGTCTGCTCCAGCCGGTACTGCATCGCGAGGGCGTCCTGCTCCGCCTCGAGCTTGCGCTGGATCGCGGTCGCCACGATCGGCGGCAGCGTGATCTTGTAGATCAGGACGTCGTCGATCGACACGAATCGCTCGCGCACCTCGCTGCGCGCGAGATTGACGACGTCGTTCTCGATCTTCGAGAACGACTGGGCGTACAGCTGTTCGGGCCGGTACTGCCCGATCACCGCGCGCAGCGCCGTGCCGACCTCGGGCACGACGACGGTCGAGACGTAATCCGGCCCGACCTCCTGGTGCAGCCGCCCCAGCAGCTTTTCGATCGGCCGGAACCGGATCGAGAGATCGACCTTGAGGTCGAGTCCGTCCTTGGCCAGCACGTCGAACGAGCGGTCGATCTTCTGGTACCGGACGTTGTAGATCGTCATGATATCGATCGGCAGGATGAAGTGAATGCCCTCCGGGTAGACCGCGTTCACTTCGGTCCCGACGAACCGCGACCACAGCACGCCCGCCTGGCCCGCGCCGATCGAAATCACGATGCTCGACCAGTAGTAGACGACGAAGAAGGCGACGGCCAGTACCGCCAGCAGCAGCCGGACATCGTGCTCGCCGGCCCATCGGCGGGCCTCCGTCTCCGACGCGAGCGCCACCTTCTCGAGCTTCTGCGTGCGTTCCTTCAGGCTTTCAGACATGAGCCGCCTTCTCTTCCGGGCGCCGGACCACCCGCCTGCCTCACGCGCCGGCGTACGGCACGAACCGTCCGTAATCCATCTTCAGCACCCGATCGGCCACGCCGAAGTACCGATCGTCGTGGGTGACGGCGATCACGGTCCTGCCCTGGCGCTTCAGGTCGGCCAGCAGCTCCTCGTAGAAGAACCGCCGGAATTCCGGGTCCTGATCCGCCGCGACCTCGTCGAACACCAGGATCGGCCGTTCCTCCAGCAGGCTGACGACGACGGCCAGCCGCTTCTTCTGGCCGTTCGACAGATCCTGGGTCGTGAACCGGCCGTCCTCGAAGCGGGTCTTCTGGTCGAGCTGCATCAGCCGCAGCAGCGCGTCGACGCGCGCCGGATCGACGTCGCGCAGCCCGTACAGCCGATCGAACAGATGATAGTCGGAGAAGATCACGCTGAAGTGGCTCCGATACCACGGCGCCTCGGCCGGCGTCAGGACGGTCTGATCCAGGGCGATCGTCCCGCTCATCGGGTGATACAGCCCGGTCAGCACCTTGAGGAACGTCGACTTGCCGCTGCCGTTGCCGCCGACGATGAACAGCAGCTCGCCGGACGGAATGGCCAGGTCGACCGGCCCGATCCCGAAGGCCCCGCTCCCCTCGTCCGCGTAGCGGAACGTGACCTCGCGCAGCTCGACCGTCCCGAACCGGCCGTCGGGCCGGATCGGCTCGTCGGCCGGCGGCTCGGGCGACGCCGCCTGCTCGAGCGTCTCTTCCAGCGCCTCGATGTTCTGCGCGGCGACGTTCGCGCGCGCGAACAGCGGAATCGCCGCCACCATGCCGGAGAGCGGCCCGATGATGAACAGCACGGCCGCGGTCGCCTTGATCACGACCGACGAATACGTCGGGCTGATGCGCGGCAGCAGGAAGACGATCCCGCCGATGAGGGAATAGAAGGACACCTGCGCGAAGACGAAGTGCTCCGTGAACGCCGCCCCCGACCGGACCTTCAGGTCGCCGACCGCGCCCGACACGTCCGTCAGGTGCTCGAACAGATCGGCCGCGCGCCCGCGGCTCATCTTCACTTCCTTGAAGCCGTCGAGCAGGTGCGTCAGCACGTCGAAGAAATCGTTCTCGCGCGCGGTCGCCTCCTGCAGCAGCCGGTTGTACTCCAGGGAGCGCCGGAAGTGAATCTGCAGGCCGAGCCACGTCAGCACCGCCGTCAGGGCGAACGCCGTCCACGACAGCCACGCGAGGTAGATGACGCTGAAGAACACCATCAGCGTCGACTGGAGCGCGATGACGAGCGTCGTCGCCGCCTGCGAGATCGTCTGCGTCTCGCGGTTGACGCTGGCGTAGATCTCCGACCGCCCGAGGCCCTCGAGCCCCAGCAGATCCGCCTCCCGGATGCGCGCCGACAGCCGCACCCGGATCCCGTGCAGCAGCCGCTCGACCTCCACGATCGACGTCGAGAGAATGTACCGCTCGGCGACGACGAACAGGACGATCACGACGATGAACAGCCAGAACAGCTGCGTGTTCGCGATCGCATTGGAGGCGTTGCCGGCCGCCGCATTGATGAGAACGAGCAGCAGCGCGTTCGCGAGCCCGGACACCGCCACGATCGCCATGAGCTCGACCGTGAACTTCGCCGAGCCCCGCCGCAACAGGCTGAGCAGGGGCACGCCGTCCGCGCCGATCAGCATCGCCGCGAAGCCTCCGGCCGGCAGGGCGCGACACGCTCCTGACGCCCGCGAAGACCGCCGGACGCCTTCACCGCCCCGTCTCTCCCAGATTCATCATCAGCGCGCCGTACGTGCAGCTGGCCGAGCTGCAGTCCTCCCACCGGGGATTCTCCTCGACGCGGATCGCCTTCGTCAGATCGACGGGCTGCCCGTTTTCCGTCGTGCCGTGCAGCACGTACACGTCGTCGTTCGCGGGGCCCGCCCAGTCGAAGCGGAACCGCAGCCGCTGGCCGGGCTGCAGCGACGTCGACCCGATCGTGGAGTCCCGCATGGTCGCCCGCAGCCTGAGCGTCTGCCCGCTCGTATTCGCGATGGTCGTACAACCGCAGTTGGGCTCCTGAGCGGCCAGCTTGATCGTCCCGGTCGCCGGCTCCATGGCGATGCCGGACCAGACGACCTGCCGGCGGCAGCCCGCCAGCACACCGGCCAGACACAGCGCCACTGCGGCACCACGCAACATCCTTGAACTTGTGGTCTGCAAGGAACAACACCTCCTGGATTGGATCCTCGGGCCCCTGCGCGCTGCGCCGGCACCGGCACGCCGTCGGAGGCCGGGCCGCGCGCGACCGCCGCATCGGCGAACCGATCCGCTCAATGGGTAGAGCCGGGCGCGTGCCCTTTGAACCAGGTGAGGGGAACGAGGACGAGCACGAGCGCAAACGCAAACGGGATCGACAGCAGATCGACGCCCGATTCCAGCAGACCGCGCGCCGGCGCCGCCGGCACCAGAGCCGGCACCGGCGCCGGTCCGGCCGCGGCCGGCGGCAGCGCGGCCGGCGGGGGCGGCACGTCCGATCCGCCGGTCCGCCGTCGCCCCGCAGGCTGGCGCGTCCGCCCGGCTGGCGTCGACCGATACACCCAGCCGGTCTGCCCGTCCGGACCGTCCGGCGGAGCGGGGTCGTCAAAGGACGGCTTGCGTGTTCTGGACTTCGCCATCGGCTGAGGTCTCCCGGCGCGGGCACGGCGCCGCCACGAACTCGACGAACGCCGTGTAGTCTTCCGCCGCCCGGCTGGACGGCGCGTATTCCCAGATCGTCTGATGCGCGGCCGCGGCGTACCGCAGGTCGATGCACTGCCGGATGCCGGGCCGCCACACCGACGCCGCCATCTCCTCGTCCCGCTCGATGGCCTCCAGCGTCGCGCGGGCCGCGTTGGTGCCGGGGTGCACGGCGGTCGGCAGGATCGCCAGCAGGCTCAGCGGACGCTCGGGCCACAATTCGCGGATCTCGCGAACACCGTCGAGCGTCTGGCGGGCGCCGACGATCGCCAGCCAGTCCATGCCGATCGGCACGACCGCTTCGTCGGCGTAAAGAAGCGCATTATAGGTCATCAGACTCATGGCTGGCGAGCAGTCGATCACGACCGCCTCGTAGCCGTCGAGCGCCCGCAGCCGCCGCGCGAGCAGCGTCTCGCGCTGCACGACGCCCGCCAGCTGCGCCTCGAGCAAAAACGCAGCCGGCGTGCACGCGATGACGTCCAGGTTCGTCCGGACCTCCCGCACCACCACGGCGTCGGCCGGCGCCTCATCCAGCAGCAGGTCCCGGAGCGTACGCGCCGGATGCACGCGCAGGACGTGCCCCACGTTGCCCTGCGGATCGGCGTCGACCAGCAGCACCCGCCCGCCGCGGCCGGCAAGGCCGGCCGCCACATGAATGGCCGTCGTCGTCTTGCCCACGCCGCCCTTCATGTTGACGATCGCGATCTTGCGCATTGCAGGCCTCATCGTCGCGGCGCCGTCGCGCATCCCGGACGCAGGCGCCGCGACCGCGCCCCCCGGGCGGTGTCGCCGGCCGCGGGAGCCGGACCACAGGGCACGACCGTCGCGCCGGCGGATCCGCGCAGGCGGCCGGCCGGCGACCGCCTCCGGCCGACGTCCCGCGGGAACTCCGCCTCGATGAAGGGGGAGGAGACACGACGGACCGGCACCGGAACGGCCATCGGGAATGTCCCGATGGTAATGACCGCCGATCCGGGTGTCAAACAGAACGTGCACGGAGACAGCCCGCGCCGCACACGATTTCGTCATTCGTGCCGGAGTGCCGCCAGGGGGTCGATGCGGGTCGCCCGGCGGGCCGGCAGGAGGGTCGCCAGGAGCGCCACGCCCGCCAGCACGACCGGCACGACGAGGTAGGTCGGCACGTCCACGGTGCCGACGCCGTACAAGAGCCGGGACTCGACCCGCGCGAGCGCCAACCCGGCCAGCAGCCCGACGACGATGCCGGCCAGCGCCAGTGCCATCCCCTGCCGGACGATGAGCCGGCGCACGTCGCGCGCCGTCGCGCCGAGCGCCATCCGCACCCCGATCTCCGGCGTCCGCTGCGTGACCAGGTACGCCATCACGCCGTAGAGCCCGATCGCCGCCAGCACGAGCGCCAGCAGACCGAACGCGCCGAGCAGAGCGGCGCCCATCCGCGGGCCCCACAACGCCGACCGGACCTGCTGCCCCATCGTCGAGAGGCCGGTCAGCGGCAGGTCGCGGTCCAGCCCCTGGACGACGCTGCGCACGGTGCCGAGCGCCGCCTGGGTGTGCCCGGACGTCCAGACCTCGAGCCACACCTGCCCCATGTAGCCCTGGTCCAGCGGGACGTAGACACAGGGCCTCGGCGGTTCACCGACCGAGCCGAACTCGTTGTCGGCGACGATGCCGACGATTTCGAGCGGCGCATCCTGTCCGTAGAACCGGAAGCGCTGCCCGACCGCGTTGCCCGCCGGAAAGAACCGCCTCACCATCGCCTCGTTGACGATCGCGACCCCCGGCGCGCCGGCGACATCGATCGGCGCGAAGAGGCGGCCGCGGCGGAGGGCGATCCGCATGACGTCGAAGTAGCCGGGCGTGACCGAGCTGGTCAGCACGACGAGGCCGCTCCCGCCGGGCGGCGCCGCCCGTCCTTCGAGGATGATCGTCCGTCCGAGCCCACCGCCGGCCATCGGCAGGACCGTCGAGAGGCTGGCCCGCCGGACGCCCGGCAGCCCGGCGACCCGATCGAGGACCTGCCGGTCGAACGCGCGCCCGCGCGCGTCGCGGTATCCGGCCGCCTGCAGGTTGAAGTTCAGGACGGCGACATCGTGTGTGCGGAATCCCGGGGCGATCCGCTCGGCGTTCTGCAGGCTGCGCACGAAGAGGCCGGCGCCGATCAGCGCGGCGAACGACAGCGCCACCTGCAGCACGACCAGTGTCTTCCGCAGGCTGAGCCGTCCGAAGATATCGCTCACCTGACTCGACCGGTCCTTCAGATCGGCCACCAGGTCGGGGCGCGTCCCCTGAATGGCCGGCGCGAGCCCGAAGAGCAGGCCGGTGACAATCGCGACGCCGAACGTGAACGCCAGCACCCGCCCGTCCACGGCCGGGCCGAGCTGCATGGCGAACGGGCCCGGCGGGCGCAGCCCCCAGATGAGATCGCGCACCCAGACGCCGACCAGCAGCCCCAGGGCGCCGCCGAGCAGCGCGAGCAGTACGCTTTCGGTCATCAGCTGCCGGCCGAGCCGCCGGCGCCCGGCCCCGAGCGACACGCGCACCGCGATCTCGCGGCGCCGCGCCGCCGCGCGCGCCAGCAGCAGGTTGGCCACGTTCGCACAGGCGATGAGCAGCACCAGGCCGACGATCGCCATCAGCACGACGGCGATCCGCGTGAAGAGCGCCCGCGCATTCGGGTTCAGCAGCGCCTCGTTCAGCGGCACCAGACGCACCCCGCGTCCCGCATCCGGCATCGGATAGGCCTGCTGCAGCCGGCGGGCGACGGCATTCGCCTGCACCTGCGCCTGCGCGATGGTCGCGCCCGGCGCGAGCCGTCCGAACGCGCTGAACATGAGCGCCCGCCGGTGGTCGAACACGAGGGTGTCGAGCGGCATCACCAGGTGGTGCATCATCGTCGGCACCCACACGTCGATGCGGACGCCGGTGATGAGCCCCGTGAACGCGCGCGGCATTACCCCGACGACCGTGAACGGCGTGCCGTCCATCCGGATCGATCGCCCGAGGATCCGGGGGTCGGCGCCGAAGCGCGTGCGCCAGATCGCGTCGCCGAGGACCGCCACCGGATCGCGGTCGGGCACCTGGTTCTCTTCCGGCAGAAAGAACCGGCCGAGCGCCGGCTTCAGGCCGAGCAGACTGAAGTAGTTGGTGGACACCATCTGGCCGGTCACGATCTCCGGCTGTTCGCGCCCGCTGGATCCCAGCGTGATCGGCACGAACGTGTCGTGCGCCACGCCGGAGAGGGCCGGCACCTGCCGGCCGTAGTCGATGGCGTTCAGACGTGAGATTCCGAGGAGACCCGGGTTGTGCCGGTCGGTGGTGAACAGCTCGACCAGCCGCGACGGCTGCCGCACCGGAACGGTCTGGAAGAAGATGGAATCGATGATGCTGAAGATCGCGGTGTTGGCCCCGATGCCGAGCGCCAGCGACAGCACCGCGACGGCGGTGAAGCCGGGCTGTCGCCACAGCATGCGCGCCGCGTAACGCAGGTCCCGCCACAGCGCCGTCATGTCGCCCCCTGTCTGACCGTGCGAGCGTGGACGCCAACCGGCCGGCTACATCCATAGACACCGGTTCGCTGGCGCCGGCCGGGCGTCTCTGAAATTTTTCCGGGAAGCGCGCGGCCACCTCATCCATGACCGGCCGCAGCCGACAGGGCGGGATGTGAATCGGGCGGCGTTTCGTGCGGTCGGCGCAGGGGCCGGACGGCCCCCAGCGGCGTCATTCGCAGCGGAGCGCGAGCATCGGATCGATCCGGGTCGCCCGGCGGGCCGGCAGGATCGTGGCCAGCAGCGCGACCGTGCCCAGCAGCAGCGGGATGACGACGAACGTCGGCGCGTCGATCGCGCTGACGTTGTAGAGCAGGCCCGACGCGGCGCGCGCCAGCAGGAGGCCGGCGCCCGCCCCGACGCCGATGCCGGCGAGCGCGAGCACCATCCCCTGCCGGACGACCAGCCACCGCACGTCGGCCGCGCGGGCACCGAGCGCCATCCGCACGCCGATCTCCTGCGTCCGCTGCGTCACCAGATAGGCCATCACGCCGTAGAGCCCGATCGCCGCCAGCACCAGGGCGAGCAGACCGAAGGCGCCGAGCGTGATCGCGCCCAGCCGCGCCGCGACGAGCGACTGGTCGAGCACCTGATTCATCGTGGTGACGCCCGTCAGCGGCAGGTTCGGATCCAGGCCCTGCACGGCGGACCGGATCGTCCCGAGCGCGGCCGCCGGGTCGCCCGTCGTCCAGGCTTCGAGCGACACCTGGCCGGCGTAGGCCTGCGCCATCGGCGTGTACGCGCACGACTGCGGCTGTTCGCCGAGCGTGCCGAACTTGCTGTCGGCCACCACCCCGACGATCTGCAGCGGGTCGTCCTGCCCGAAGAAGCGGAACCGGTGGCCGACCGCGTCGCCGGCCGGCCAGAACTTCTTCGCCATCGTCTCGTTGATGATCGCGACCCGGGGGCCGCCGGCGATGTCGGTCGAGGCGAACATCCGCCCGGTCCTGAGCCGGATCCCCATCGTCTCGAAGTAGCCCGGGGTGACCGTGTTGGTGAGCACGAGGACGCCGTTGCCGCCCGGCGGGGCCGCCTGCCCTTCGATGAACACGCTCCGCATGAATCCGCCGCCCGACAGCGGCAGCATCGTCGACAGGCTGGCGCGGCGCACCCCCGGCAGCCCCTGGACCCGATCGAGCACCTGGCGGTAGAACGCCTCGCCGCGCGGCTGGCTGTACCCCTGCGCCTGGACGTTGAACGTCACGAGGGCGAGGTGGCCGGTGCGGAAGCCGGGATTGATCTGCTGCGCGTTGTGGAGGCTGCGCAGGAACAGGCCGGAGCCGACCAGGGCGACGAACGACAGCGCGACCTGCGCCACGACCAGGATCTTCCGCAGGCTGAAGTGGCTCCGCATGTCGCTCACCTGGCTCGAGCGCTCCTTCAGATCGACCACCAGGTCCGGCCGCGTCGCCTGGATCGCCGGGGCCAGCCCGAACAGCACGCCGGTCACGACCGCCACCGCGAGCGTGAAGCCCAGGACGCGGAGGTCGAAGCCGCCCCCCAGGTCGATGACGAACGGCCCGTTGGGCGCCGGCGCCAGCCCCAGCAGCAGATCGCGCGCCCAGACGCCGAGCACGAGCCCGAGCCCGCCGGCGGCGAGCGAGAGCAGGAGGCTCTCCGTGACCAGCTGCCGGGCCAGCCGCCACCGGCTCGCCCCGAGCGACACGCGCACGGCGATCTCGCGGCGCCGCGCGGTCGCCCGGGCCAGCAGCAGGCTCGCCACGTTCGCGCACGCGATGAGCAGCACCAGGCCGACGACCGTCATGAGGATGAGGCCCGCCAGCTTGAATACGCCGCGGATGTTCGGATTGACCGCCGCCTCGGCCAGCGGCACGATCCGCCCGCCCCGCCCCTTGTTGTCGGTCGGATAGGCCTGCGCCAGACGCTCGCCGACCGCCTGCACCTGGCTCGCGGCCTGGGCCGTGCTCACGCCCGGCTTGAGCCGCGCGATGACGCTGAACATCAGCGCCCGCCGCGAATCGAACGTCTCGGCATCGAGCGGCAGCACCCGGTGATGCATCATCATCGGGACCCACAGCGCCACCCGCACGCCGGTGTCCGTCCCGATGAACGCCCGCGGCGCCACGCCGATCACCGTGAACGCCATGCCGTTCACCTGGATCGTCCGGCCGACGATCCCGCGGTCCGCGCCGTACCGCGTCCGCCACAGCGCATTCCCGAGGACCACCACCGGATTGCGGTCCGGCACCTGATCCTCCTCGGGCAGGAAGAACCGCCCGAGCGCCGGCGTCACGCCGAGCAGCGAGAAGTAATTGCCGGTGACGATCTGGCCGGCCACGACCTGCGGCTGCTCCCCCCGCTCCGCGCCCAGGCTGATCGGCACGAACTGGTAGGCCAGCGCACCGGAGAACGCCTCCGTCTGGTCTCGGTAGTCCTTGAAGTTGTCGAAGGAGACCGGCAGGAAGCCGGGGTTACGCGCGTCGGTGGTGAAGACGTCGACCAGCCGCGACGGTTCGGCCACCGGCAGCGGGTGGAAGAAGATCGAGTTCAGGAGGCTGAAGATCGTGGTGTTCGCGCCGATGCCGAGTGCCAGCGACAGCACGGCCACGGCCGCAAAGCCTGGCTGCCGCCGCAACATGCGAGCCGCATAGCGCACGTCCTGCCACAGAGCAGCCATCGCCCCCCTGCAGTGAGACGAGAACGGCCGCCCGCCGGTTCCGGGGGGACGGGTTATGTCACGGCGGATGTCGCAGTTTCTGAGACGTCAGCCGAGCCGCGGCTCGGCGACCGGCTTGTACAGCAGCC
>Ga0307374_10012895_pt1 | contig 11647 bp, 9 predicted proteins | sample OX3MG_FD_202532 | JGI IMG/M metagenome (GOLD analysis project Ga0307374, IMG submission 202532) | Soil microbial communities from Risofladan, Vaasa, Finland - OX-3 | ecosystem: Environmental > Terrestrial > Soil > Coastal area > Acid sulfate soil | place: Finland: Risofladan, Vaasa | collected...
CCTCGACGCCGGCCCAGTCCTCGAGGCATTGGACGATTTGGGTGAAGTCGGAATCGGGGCCGAGCTTCGCATTGGCGTATTGCCACAACTGGCGCACGGCGCTGCCAACCCACATCGGCACCTGCTGCGCCTCGGCCTCCTCGAGGCAGAGCTTCACGTCCTTGTACATGAGCCCGGTGGCGAAGCCGAAATCGAAGCGGCGCGGCAGCACCGCGTTGGGAAACTTGTCCTGGCTGGCAGTGTTGCGTCCGCTTCCCGCATTGATGACCTCGATCATCGTGCGCGGATCGAGCCCGGCCTTGACCCCCATCACCAACGCCTCGGACGTGATCGCCATCGCCGTGGCGGAAAGGAGATTGTTGGCGAGCTTCATCACCTGGCCGAGCCCGGCGCGCTCGCCGACATGGAACACCTTGCCGAAGGTGGCGAGCACCGGGGCGAGGCGCTGGAACGATGCCGGCGGACAGGCGGCCATGACCGCAAGCGTCCCCTTGCGCGCGCCGCCGACCCCGCCGCTGACCGGCGCATCGACCGCTTCGATGCCGCGCGCGCCGAGCAGCGCGGCGATCTCCGCCGCGACGCGCGGCCCGGTGGTCGAGAGGTCGACGAAGGTCTTGATCCGGCCGCCGGTGACGACGCCGCCCTCGCCGACCGCCGCCGCGCGCACGATATCGGGCGTGGGCAGGCTCGCGAACACCGTCTCGACCGCGTCGGCGAGCGCGCCGAGCGATGCGGCCCGAACGGCGCCGCGCGCGACGAGCGGTGCCATCGCCGCGTCGCTCACGTCGAAGACGGTGAGACGATGGCCCGCATCGAGGAGCCGCCCCGCCATCGGCCCGCCCATGCGGCCGACGCCGACGAAGCCGAAATGTTCCGCCATCGCTGCCTCCTGAAAACGCGTTCCTTCCGTGGCTCGCGGCCAGCATACTACGCCAGTCGCTGCGGCGCGCCCCCCGGTCGGGAGACAAGCGGATGAGGAGCGGCTGGAGACTGGTCTATGCGCTCGCCGCGGCGCAGCTCGTCTCTTGGGGCACGATCTATTACAGCTTCTCGCTCTTCGTCGTGCCGATGGAGCGCGAGCTCGGCTGGAGCCCTACCGCCATCAACGGCGCCTTGTCCGCCGGCCTCCTGGTCGCGGGCCTCGCCGCCTATCCGGTCGGACGCTGGATCGACCGACGCGGCGGGCGCGCGGTCATGACGTGGGGCTCGGCGCTGGGGGCGGTGTTGCTGGCGGCGTGGTCGCAGGTCACCGGCGTCGTCGTCTTCTACGCCGTCTGGCTCGGCCTCGGCCTGGCGCTTGCCGCGACGCTCTACGATCCGGTCTTCGCCGTCATCACCCGGACATTCCCCGAGAGCTACGGCCGGCGGATCACGGTGCTGACGCTGGTCGGCGGCTTCGCCAGCACCGTGTTCATTCCGCTGACCCAGTTGCTGATCGGGACGTTGGGCTGGCGCCATGCGCTGATCGCGCTCGCGCTCGCCAACGCGGTCATCTGTTTGCCCGTGCATGCCTGGGGCCTGCGCGCGCCGGCGGGCGACGGGGCCGCGCGCGCGGCACGATCGCCCGCGCCGCGGGACGAAGCGTTCCGCCGCGCGCTGCGGCATCCGGTGTTCTGGGCCTTGGCCCTCGCGTTTACCGCCTATTCCGCGACGCTGTCGGCGCTGACGTTCCATATCATCCCGCTGCTCACCCAGCGCGGCGTGCCGACCGCCACCATCGTCGCCGCCGTCGCCACGTTCGGACCCGCGCAGGTCGCGGGGCGCATCGCCCTTTTGGCCTTGGGCCGGCGGACCAGCGCCGCCCTGGCCGGGCGCTGCGCCTTCCTGGTCTTTCCGGGCGCGGTCGTGATTCTGGTGCTGTTTCCCTCGGCCGCGGCGGCGCCCTTCGCCTTCGCCATCCTGTGGGGCGCCGCCAACGGCATCCTCACCATCATCCGCGGCACCGCGGTGCCAGAGCTGCTGTGGCGCGAGAGCTACGGCGCCATCAATGGCGCGCTGACGCTGCCGGCCAATATCGCACGCGGCCTTGCCCCCTATGGCGCGGCCCTGATCTGGAGCGCGACCGGACGCTACGACGCGGTGCTGTGGACCGTGCTCGCGGTCAGCGCCGTCGCCGCCGCCGCGTTCTGGTACGCTTCTTGGGGCGCCATGACCGAGCGACGTTGAATGGCGCCGGCAAACATGCATCGTTGCGGTGCGGGATGACGGGGCGGGCATGAGCCGCAGGATCGGCGTAGCTCTGGGCAGCGGCGGGGCGCGGGGCTGGGCGCATATCGGCGTCCTGCACGCGCTCGAGGCGGCTGGATTCAGCCCGGACATCGTCTGCGGCACCTCGATCGGAGCGGTGATCGGGGCGCTCCACATCAAGGGCGCGCTCGGCGACTTCGCCCGGTTCGTGCGGCGCATGAACCGGCTGCGCCTGAGCCAGTATTTCGACATCGCGTTCGGCGCCGGCGGCATCATCGCCGGCAAGCGCGTGCTCCAGGTGCTGGGGCCAATGTTCGGCGATACCGCGATCGAGGACCTGCCGCGCGGCTTCGCCTGCGTCGCCACCGACCTCGTGACCGGCGACGAGTTGTGGCTGCGCCGGGGCCGCGTCATCGACGCCCTGCGCGCCTCCTATTCCATCCCCGGCCTGTTCCCGCCGGTGCAGCTCGATGGGCGCTGGCTCCTGGACGGCGCGCTGGTCAATCCGCTTCCGGTCTCGCTCTGCCGCGCGCTTGGCGCCGAGGTGATCCTCGCGGTGGACGTCAATGCCGGCCTGCTGGCGCCGATGCGGGTCGACGCCGGCGAGCTCGCGCTGGGCCAGCGCCGCGGCCTCATCGGCCGCGGGCTGCCGGGGTTCTCGCGCGGCTATTTCGGCCGGCGCAAGGGCGGGCCCAGCACCTTCGGCGTCATCACGCGCTCGTTCCAGATCGCGCAGACGCGGCTGAGCCGCATTCGTCTCGCCGAGGACCCGCCCAATCTGGTGCTGTGCCCCGATGTCGGACGAATCGGGCCGCTCGAGTTCTATCGCGCCGGCGAATGCATCGCCGCCGGCGAGGCTGCCGTGCACGAGGCGCTGGCGGCGATCACCGCAGCGGTCGCCGCCCCGGCGCGCCCGCGCGAACGCCCGCATCGCGGCCCCGGCTGAGCGCCCCGCATTGACCGCGGCGCGAAGCTGCGATTAAATCCGTCGTGGCACGGCGCGGCATCGGTGCGACGGCGCCATCGGGTGGGAGATGCATCATGCGTGGCGATGGCCCAAGCGATCTTGCTCGTCTGGTCGAGCCGGACCGCGTCCATCATTCGGTCTACAGCGATCCCGACATCTTCGACCTGGAGATGGACAACATCTTCCACAAGGTGTGGCTCTATTGCGGTCATGAATCGCAGGTGCCGAAGGCGGGCGACTATTACACCGTGCAGCTCGGCCGGCAGCCGATGGTGATGGTGCGCCACGATGACGGCAAAATTCACGTGCTCTACAACCGCTGCCCGCATCGCGGCACGATGATGTGCGGCAACCGCCACGGCAATGTCGGCAAGGCCTTCATCTGCTCCTATCATAGCTGGCAGTTCCATACCGACGGCACGCTTGAAAGCTTCCCGCTGCCCAAGGGCTATGACGGCACGCGGCTCACGCCCGACAATCCCGACTGCCACATGAAGCATGCGGCGCGGGTCGAAGCCTATCGCGGCTTCGTGTTCGCGACCCTGGCCGAGGACGGCCCCAGCCTCGCCGAGTTCCTGGGCGATGCGCGCGTTGCCTTCGACGACATGTGCAACCGCGCGCCCGAGGGCGAAGTCGAGGTCGTCCCCACCTGCTTCCGCGTGATCCAGCGTTCGAACTGGAAGATCTTCCTCGAGAATCAGCTCGATGCGCTGCACCCGTCGGTAACGCACGAATCGACCGGCCGCGCCGCCGAGGATGTCGAGCACGAGATCGCGCGGCGCAAGGGCAAGGCGCCGCTCGATTATCATTATCTCTCGGCCTTCACCCTGCCGTTCCACAAATGGGACCAGGTGCAGACCGTCAATTACCCCAACGGCCATTGCATCCTGCAAGGCTATATGGGATTGAGGCCGCAGGACCCCGACACGCTCGCCTACGAGGCGGTCATGCGCAAGCATTACGGGGCGCAGCGCACCGAGGAGATCCTCTCGGTCAATATTCACCACGTGCTGCTCTATCCCGGCCTGTCGGTGCAGTCGCCGCTGCAGCAGCTTCGCGCGGTGCGGCCGCTGTCGGTCGACCGGACCTTGACCGAGATCTGGCATTTCCGTCTCAAGGGCGCGCCCGAGGCGATCTATCGCCGCGCGCTCGGCTATTACAATCTGGTCAATTCGCCCTCGACCATGATCAATGCCGACGATCTCGAGAATTTCTGGCGAGCGCATCAGGGGCTCGCGTCCAACGGCGGCGAATGGGTGAGCTTCCACCGCCATGCCGGCCAGGACGACGTCGAGGGCAACGTCGTCAAATCACGCTGGGGCACGAGCGAGGCGCCGATGCGCAACCAGTTCCGCGCCTGGGTCGACCTCATGGCGCGGAGCTGACCATGGCGAAGGGCACGACCAAGGCGAAGGCCAAGAAGCGCGCGCCGGCGAAGTCCGTGCGCAAGGCCGCGCCCGCCAAGCGGCGCACGCTCAAGGCGCCGCCGGCGCGGCGCGCGACCGCACGCACGGCCAATGGCGGCGACCGGCTGCGCGACGTCGAGCAGTTCCTCTATCGCCAGGCGGCGCTGCTCGACGGCCGCCGCTGGGCCGAGTTCATCGACCTCTTCGACCAGGACGGCGTCTATTGGGCGCCGGCCTCGCCCGAGCAGACCACCGGCGACGGCGTCCCCTCGATCTTCTACGAGGACCGCGACCTGATGCGGGTGCGGATGAAGCGTATCACCCATCCGCACGCCTGGTCGCAGGCGCCGGACTGGGGCACGAACCATGTCGTCGGCAACGTCATGATCGCGAGCGAGAATGCCAGGACCGGCGAACTGGTGGTGCATTCGCGCTTTCACATGATGGAGTTTCGGCGCGACGCATCGCGGCATTTCGCCGGCTCCTATGTTCATCACCTGCGCCCCACCGCCGACGGTTTCCGCATCAAGCTGCAGCGCGTCGACATGGTGAACGGCCAGGGTCCCTACGAATACGTGCTGCAAGTTTGGGTGTAGGATGTCGCGTCCAGGAGACGCGAAGAGGAGAGAGCGCCGATGCGCCAGCTGGTGTTGGAGACCACCGCCCCGTTCCAGGGCCTGCCGGAACTCGTCGCTTATGACGACGGGCTGTTCGCGAAGGAGGGGATCGCGATCGCCTGGGCAGACCGCGAGGCCGGAGTCGAGAAGAAGGTGCGGACCGACATCACCAGCCCAGAGGGCGCCGATCCCTTCACGAGCCACGGCAAGCTCTTCGAGAAGGGCAAGGCCGACATGTACAACGCCTGCGAATGGGGCAATTACTGCCGCGTCTCGGCGACGGAGACGGGAAGCCGCCAGCTCGGCCGGCGCGCCATCGTCGCCTATTCGGCCCTGGTCGTGCGGCCCGACTCGCCCGTCTATACGCCGCAGCAGCTCGCCAACCGCGTCATCGGCGTGCCGTTCTATTTCGGCACGCATTACATCGCGCTGCACATGCTCGAGGGCTTCCTGCCGCGCGACATGATCAAGCTGTGCAGCGCACCCAACGGCTCGCGCTATCGCCTCGATGCGCTGATGGCGGGCGAGGTCGAGGCGACCACCCTGACCGAGCCGCATGTCACGCTCGCCGAGAAGAAGGGCTGCCGCATTGTCTGCTCCGCCCTGTTCCACGGCACCGAGGTGGCGTCGTCGCGGGTCGATGCCGACACCTATGCCGCCTTCGCCCGCGCCGTGCGCGCGGCGGTGCGCCGCATCAACGCCGACAAGCGCGCCTATCTCCATTATTTCATCGACTACTACAAGGCCAAGGACCCCGAGATCGCCGCGCTCAAGGTCGAGGACCTGCGCGAGAGCCGTCTCGTCGTCTGCGACCCGGCGCCGATCCCGGCCGACGAGATGCAGCGCACCTACCAATGGCTCAAGAGCTGGGGCATGCTCGAGGCGACGGCCTCGCCGTTGGACCTCGTCAACCTGCCGCTGCAAACCGCAGTCCACGCCGCGCAATAGACACCGTCGGCATCCTGATTCCGCGACGGCGCGACGGCTGGCGGTGATGGCTCGTGCCAAGCCCAAGCGCTATCGCCTCGGCGTCGATGTCGGCGGCACGCACACCGATCTGGTGCTGCTCGACAGCGCGACCGGCGCGATCGCGGTCGAGAAGGTGGCAAGCACGCCGCGCAATCCGGCGCTGGGCGTGCTCGACGGCGTCGGCCGCTTCATCGCCAAGGGCGTGGCGCCGGAAGCGATCGAATTCTTCGCCCATGGCACGACCATCACTACCAACGCGCTCCTGGAAATGCGCGGGGCGAAGGTCGGACTTCTCATCACCAAGGGATTCCGCGCCGTCCAGGAGGTGCAGAGCCAGGTCCGCGACGCCAACCCGTTCGACTATTTCTACCGCAAGCCGGAGCCGATCGCGCCGCAGAGCCTGACGCGCGAGATCGGCGGCCGCATCGATTTCTCGGGCGCCGAGCTCGATCCGCTCGACGAGGCGGCGGTCGGCCGCGCCGTGCGCGAGCTGAAGGCGGAAGGCGTTACGGCAATCGCGGTGTGCTATCTCTTCGCCTTCGCCAATCCCGAGCACGAGGAACGGACGGGGCGCCTGATCGCGGCCGAGCACCCCGAGATCACGGTGTCGCTGTCCTCGACCGTGCTGCCGCGCATCCGCGAATGGCCACGGCTTTCGACCACGCTGCTCAACGCCTATCTCGAGCCCGTGCTGGTCGGCTACATCGCCGATCTCGATCGCGGCCTCGACGCGCGCGGCCTGCGCACGCGCCAGCGCTTCCTGATGCAGTCGAATGGCGGGGTGATGCCGTTCTCGGCCGCAGTGGCGGGCGGCAAGACGGTGCACACGCTGTTCTCCGGGCCGGCCGCGGGCGCACAGGCGAGCGCCTGGCTCGCCGGCGCGGCGGCGAATCCCGGGCTCGTCACGCTCGACATGGGCGGCACGTCCTGCGACATCGCCTTCATCGAGAGCGGCGTCCCGCTCGAGGCGAGCGAGGTAACCGTGGCGCGCCGGCCGCTCGGCGTGCCGGCGCTCGACCTCACCAGCATTTCCGCAGGCGGCGGCTCGATCGCCTGGATCGACGGCGGCGGCCTGTTGGCGGTGGGGCCGCGCAGCGCCGGCGCCGATCCCGGGCCGGTGTGCTATCGCCGCGGCGGCGAGACCCCGACCGTCACCGACGCCGATCTCGTATTGGGCTTTCTCAACCCGGATTATTTTCTCGGCGGGACGCAGCGCCTCGACCGGGCGGCGGCGGCGGCGGCGATCGAGCGGCGCGTCGGCGCGACGCTTGGCATGAGCGCCATCGAAGCGGCCGCGGGCATCCGCCGCATCGTCGACATGCGCATGGCCGACGAGATCAGGGTGGTCGCCGCCAAGCGCGGCGTCGATGCGACCGACTTCACCCTCCTGCCCTTCGGCGGCGCGGGCGCGGTTCATGCCGCCGCGGTCGCCGCCGAGATCGGCATCGCGCGCATCCTCGTGCCGCCGCGGCCCGGGGCGTTCTCGGCGCTGGGGCTGCTCTGCACCGATATTGTCCACGACTACATCCGTTCCGAGCTGCGCCCGCTCGACCAGGTGACGCCCGCCCATGCCGAGTCGATCTTCGCCGCGCTCCAGGCGCGCGCCGCGGTGGAACTCGCAGCCGAGGGACTGGACGAAAAGGCGGCGCGCTATGTCCGGTCGCTCGACATGCGCTATTCCGGCCAGGGCTACGAGCTGCCGGTGCCGCTCGCCGGCAACGGCCGCAATCCCCTGACGCCGGCATCGCTCGCGGCGGCGCGGTGCGGCTTCGATGCGGCGCATGCGCGCATTCACGGCCATGCGGCGCGCGAGCGGCCGGTGGAAGTGGTGAGCTATCGCCTGCGCGTGCGCGTCGTCGCGCCGAAATACCGGCCGGAAACCGCGGCGCGGGTCCGGGCACACGCCGTGCCACGCGCAGCGGCAAAGGGCGAGCGCCGGGTCCATTTCGACGGCCGCCGCGCCGTCGCCGCCGTCCTCTACGAGCGCGACCGCCTGATGCCGGGCGCGCGTTTCGCCGGGCCCGCCGTCGTCGAGCAGTTCGACGCCACTACGGTGGTGCCGCCGGGCTGGACCGCGTCCGTGGATGCCGCTTCCAATCTCGTGCTGACGAAAGGAGCCGGCCGCCATGGCTGAGAAGCGGCGCCGCGCCGCCGTCGATCCCGTCACCGTGCAGATCATCCGCAACAAGGTGGCGAGCCTCGTCGACGAGATGCACGACCATTTCTTCCGTTCCGGCTATTCCACCATCATCCGCGAATCGCGCGACTTCAGCTGCGTCATCCTCGACCGCGACGGCCGGCTGATCACGCCGCCGCCGATGTTCTTCCACGCCCCGGTCTATCGCCATTTCGTCGGCCGCGTGCTGGCGCTCTATCCGCGCGACGCGCTCCGCGACGGCGACGTGTTCGTGTCGAACCATCCCTACGAGGCCGGGATGCCGCATGTCTCGGACATGGGGTTCGTCGCGCCGATCTTCGTCGGCACGACGCTCATCGGCTTCAGCGGCTCGATCGCGCACAAGGCGGATATCGGCGGCACCAATCCCGGCAGCACCTCGGCCAATGCGACCGAGATGTTCCACGAGGGCCTGTTGGTGCCGCCCGTGAAGTTCTGCGACGGCGGGCGCGGCGACCCGGACCTCGAGCGGCTCATCCTCGCCAACAGCCGCCAGCCCGACCTGGTACGCGGCGACATCCGCGCCCAGGTCGCGGCGACGCAACTGGGCGCGGCGCGCATGGCGGCGCTCGGCCGGCGCTTCGGCGCGGGCACCGTGACGGCGGCGTTCGCATCGATCCTCGACGGCACCGCGCGAGCCTTGGCCAAAGCGATCCGCACGCTGCCCGAGGGCACCCAATCGGCCGACGGCTTCATGGACGATGACGGCGTCGAGCTCGACAAGCCGGTCAAGTTCGCGGTCGCGGTCACGGTCGCCAAGGGCGGCATCACCTTCGATTTCTCGGCAAGCGGCCCGCAGGCCAGGGGCCCGGTCAATCTGCGCCCGGCGATGGTCGAAGCCTGCGTGTTCTACTCGCTCATCGGCGCGCTCGACCCCGAGCTGCGCTTCAACGACGGGATGCGCGACGTGGTGACGATCCGCCTCGCGCCGCGCACGGTCACGAACGCCTCTCCGCCGGCGCCGGTGTCGAGCTACCAGAAGGCCAATCTCAAGCTGGTCGACGTGATCCTCGAAGCGCTCGGACGGTTCCGGCCCGAGCGGGCGATCGCCGGCTCGGGCTCGTCGGGCTCGCTGCTCATCAACTGGCACGAGGGCGGACGCCCCGGCCACGGCACGCTGCAATACGAGATCTTCGCCTCGGCCTATGGCGGCGGCAGCGGGCATGACGGCGCCTCGATGGTGGCGACGCATCTTTCCAACCTGCACATCACCCCGATCGAGATTCTCGAATCCGAGTTTCCCTGCCGCATCACCGAGTTCATGCCGATCCCGGATTCGGGCGGCGCCGGCGAATATCGCGGCGGCGTCGCGTTCCGCCGGCGCTATCTTCTGCTCCAGGACGCCCTGGTGGTGCGCCGCTACGACCGCGCCCGTTATCCCTCGCACGGCGTCGCCGGCGGCATGGATGGCCGGCCGAGCCGCTTCGTCCTCGTCGCCGGCGACGGCAGCGAGCGCACCGTGCCGTCCTCGGGCAGCTATCGGCTGAAGGCGGGCGAGGGTTTCTATCTCGACAAGGCGGGGGGCGGCGGTTACGGCGACCCGCACCAGCGCCGTCCGGACGCCATCACCCGCGACATTGCCGAGGGCTATGTCAGCGAGGAAGCCGCGCGGCGCGATTACGGCGACGAAGAATAGGCGACCACGCCCCCGATTCGCCGCGCGCGACATCCGGGCGCGGGCCCCGGCAGCCTCCGGGTTGCGAAAAAACTGCCGAAATCGGCCCTATTGGATTGATTCTACACGAGTCGCTTGCGACTGCGAGTCGGCCCTGGCAGGCTTCGACACACCCGCACCTTCACCATCCGACTCGCGAGCATGGCCTTCAAGATTTTTCCGCAGATCGCGCCGCAGGACGAGGCGGAACGGCTCCCGATGGGGGACGATCCGACACTGCAATCGGCATCGCGCCAATTGGCGCTTCGTCTCAACGCCCGCCCCGTGGGCGTCCCGGCATCGAAGCCGCCGCCCGGACGCACGCGCACGCATGGGGTCCAGGTCCATATCGCGCATCTCGCGGGACAGATCGAGGCGCTGCGCGCGCAGCTTCGCGATCACGCTAGCGACCGCATCGCGCTCCTGCTGCGCGAGATGATCGCCGAGCGCGAGCACGAGCTCGACCGCTGGCTCGCCCGCGAGGAAGCCTGGGACCGCCGGCTCGACTCGATCGAGGGCGCCATCGCCGAGCGCGATGCGTTTCGCCAACGCGAAGCCGACCTCGTCCGCGAGCGCGATGCGGCGCTCCAGGCGGCGGCGGCGGCGCGGGCGCAGCGCGAAGCCGCCGAACGCGTCGCCGAGGCGGCCCGCAACGAGGCCGAGTCGGTTCGGCGCCTGGCCGGCCAGGCGACTGCCGAGCAACTGCGCCTGCGCGCGGAACGCGAAATCGACAAGCAGGCCTGGATCAGCGAGCGTCGCGCGCTGGCGCAAAAGCTCGAACGGCTCCAGGACGGCGGCTGGCTGTCGCGGCTGGTGAAGCGGTAGGAACGAGCAACCGGGCTCAGGCGTGGCCGGCATCACCTGAAAGGGTCATGGGGTGGACACCGAGCTTGGCCAGCGCGCGTCCCCATTTATCGTCAAGCCCGGGGCCGAACACGATCTCGTCGTCGGCAGCGACGTTGAGCCAGCCATTGGCCTGGATCTCGGCATCGAGCTGGCCCGGCCCCCAGCCGGCATAGCCGAGCGCCAGTAAACTGCGCCGGGGGCCCGCGCCACGGCCGATCGCCCGCAGGATGTCGAGCGTGGCCGTCAGCGCCATCGCGTGGCCGATGACGAGCGTGCCGTTCTCGACATAATCCGACGAATGCAGCACGAATCCACGACCGCATTCGACCGGTCCGCCGAAATGCACGCGCGGCCGGCCGCTTACGCCCGCAATCTCGATGCCGAGCTGCTGCATCAGCTCGGGCAAGGTGAGCTGATCGAGCAGCTTGTTGACCACGAGGCCCATTGCTCCTTCCTCGTTGTGAGCGCACATCAGGATCACCGAGCGCGCGAAGCGCGGGTCCTGCATCTGCGGCATCGCGACAAGGAGTTGTCCAGCCAATGAAGTCACGCGGTCATCCTCGCCCGGTTTGTCTTGACATGGGAGGGAGACTGCCGCCTTACAAGCGTCAGGACGCCATGGAAACTCCCGCCGCCTTGAAGCTGCTCGTGGTTCGGCTGGGCCTCGCCGTCGTCGCCCTGATTGCGGCGCTCGGCGGCGGCCCGGCGCTTGCCGACGGGGCCGCCTCGGCCTGGTTCGTCACCGACCAGGGGCGGGTGCGCCTGATCGCGGCGCAACCCTATGTCGGCGCGGACAAGGGGATCGAGCTCGGCCTCGAATTCGAG
>Ga0307374_10012897_pt1 | contig 11647 bp, 12 predicted proteins | sample OX3MG_FD_202532 | JGI IMG/M metagenome (GOLD analysis project Ga0307374, IMG submission 202532) | Soil microbial communities from Risofladan, Vaasa, Finland - OX-3 | ecosystem: Environmental > Terrestrial > Soil > Coastal area > Acid sulfate soil | place: Finland: Risofladan, Vaasa | collected...
TCACCCTCTTTCGCTCGCTGGGTCTGGCGGTCGAGGACGTAGCGGCGGCGCTCTCGGTGGTTGAGGCGGCGGAGGCGGCAGGGGTGGGGAGCAGGGCGCCCTGGTAGGATCGGTGCCCGCCGACCAGTCCCGCGCGGTTGATGAGTCATGAATTGCCCTACCGCGCGGAACCTGGGAGGGTACTACCCTCGCCTCATTGGAGACAGCTAAAGGTCTCGGTGTGCTCCGCCCGGCCCGTCCGCATGAAGTCCAGCACCTGCTCGCCGCTCTCACCCCGATGCACGATCCGGCTAATGGCTCGGCCGACCAATTGGGGATCGACATTCCCCGGATAGAGCACGTTGCGTCCAACCATGGCACCGCGCACATTGGGGCCGGCGGCCATGCCGGTGGAGAATTCCGCCAGCATGGGGGCCGGGTTTTCCAGGGAGGCCCCGCCGAGCATGAGAATCGGCAGGGTACTCGCCCCCGCGACCAGCTCGAAGTCTTCGCAGTAGGGAACCTTGAGCCAGGAGTGCCGGGAGGATCCGCCCAGGGCCGAACAGACGCATACCAGGGGAGCGAGGGCATCCGCATGTTTCCGCAACGAGAAGGCCCCATCCTTCCTCTGCACTGGTATGGGCTCGATGAAGGTCGGCACTCCAGAATCGGTCAGGGCGTTAATGACCTCGGCGGCCGCGACAAGGGTGGGCAGGGTCTCCGCGTGCTCCAGGGATGCTCTGAGCAACATCTTTGCCCCATCAAGCCGCAACTGCACAATATGGCGTGGGGTGTAGGACGTCGCTGGGCTATTCAGTTCCCAGGTGGAACCGCCAAGGCCGCCGGGATTAAGAGTCCCCACCAACACCTTGTGGTCGAGCAGGGCCGCCACACCCTTACGGGCTAACAGAGCATCCACGATGAGCAGATCCTCGATGATGTCGGGCGTTGCCAAAAGCCCATCGACCTCGGGACTGACCAAGACCCGAAGAATACGGCCCAACAGCTCATAGCGGTTTGCCATGGCTAGAGGATTCGCCCCAACCCGTGCATCATGGTGGGCCGTATGGTCAGCCGCGATGATCACCAACCGCCCATCTTTTGTCAACTTTGGGCGCCGAGCTCGGGCTTGCGCTTGCTCATACATGATCGTGGGTGCGTCAACCCGCACCTCGGTGATCTGGCCCATGATGGAACGGGGGAAAAAGGTCGGTAGGTCAAAGGCTAGGGCAGCGCCGGGGAATCGAGTTTGCGTCGTGGCTGTCATTGTCTCTTCTCGTTTTCTCTTACTGGCAGGCGACTGGAGACCAGTGCTTGCATTTCTATACATGGACTCTTTCTTCTCCCACTAGCGGCCCTGGTGTTCACGCCTGGTCATCTGTTCCGCTGGTGGCTCATGACTAGTTCACCTCCTTCGCCGGTGGATCAAGACCGGTGAGCAACGCGCCGGTAAAGCTGTCACCCAGGCCGACCGTCGCCAGGCCAACCTGGATATCCCAGGCGGGCACGACCACGAGATCTCGGCGACCGGCCGCCGCCGCCGCGCATGTGATGCCCAGGGGCGACGCGGACCAGACGCGCGCGGCAGCGCGCAAATCGTCCCATGTCCCGTCCCGTCCCTGAGCAAAGCGAAACCCAGCCGCCGTGTTACCCAGGGCTAGGGCGCGGGCCACGATGGCGCGTCCGCCGAGGTCGCCAGGCGTCCGGCTTAGTAAGCAGCTCATCCATGACGTGTGCACCACGAGACGCTCAAGGCCATACTTGGTCAGAGTGTCGCGCATTAAGGCGAACTGGGTTTCGGGCGGCATCAGCGCCATGGGGCGGTACGGATCCAGCGCGGCAGCGCATTCGTCTTCGTTCATCCCAACGGCGTCCACGGCTGGTCCAAGAACATTCAACACGCGGCGCATCGGCTCGGGAGAGGCGAAGCCGGCCAGCTCAAGGTGGATCCAGAGGTCTGATACCGCTTGCTTTAACCCCCGCAACCGAAGCGCGACGTCGGTCAGGGCGTGCTCAAGGAGTGTGGGGCTGGTATATGTGTTGAAGCCGGATAGGAGGAGGATTGACACGGGGGGGCTGGACTCGAGCAGACGAGTAATGAAGGCGTCCGGTATCAAGGGTGAGAGTGGCTCGTCACCATGGAGGATGAGCCGATTTTGACGCCGTGTGCACGCAGGCCCGTTGCCAACTTCTTGGTCGGATGGTGCTTCGGGCATTTCGATGACGTAGTGGATTGGCAAGGGCGTATTTCCCATGGAGAAGGATGGCGCGGCCAGGGTTACCAGGTGTGTTGGGAGGAAAGGAGCGAGGAGAGGATCGTGGGCTGAAACGCTCACCAGGGTGCGCTGACCCAGCAACGCGGCCTGGGCGGCCGCTCGTACCCCAGTGCCGCCGAGCGTCCTCGCTTGACCATAAGTGTCAAACCGGTGCAACACCGCCGCTGGTTCGAGCGCGAGTTCACCCCCCCTCCCCTCGCGAGCACAGTGCGCCTGCGCGTCGAGGATCGCGCGCCAAACCTCCGCTTCCGCCCCACTGCTCTCCGCCTGCCATTGGCGCATACGCGCGGTGAGAGCGGGACCGCCGGGCAACAGCACATCAATGTTCGCCGTAAACCCCATGGCGATGGTGCGCCACCGTGCGGGAGGCGCGCCGTCGATCAGGTCCGTGAGCGTTTCGCGCGCGAATGTGTGGGTCATGCCGGCATGTCTCCCTTCAACCGACCAGCGCTCCGGCTGTGATCCCGCGGATGATGTATCGCTGGAAGATGAGCACGATCAGAATGAGCGGCAGGGTGACGATCACCGCGGCGGCGCAGATGTCGCCCCAAGGAATGTAGTACCCGGACGATAAAAACGAGAGTCCGACCGTCACGGTCTGATGCGCGATGGAGTTGGTAAAGGTGAAGGCAAAGAGAAACTCGTTCCAGGCCGCGATAAAGGTGAGGATCCCGGTGGTAAACAGCCCCGGCAGGGCGAGCGGAATTGCGATCCGCCAGAACGTGCCGAGAACGCCGCAGCCATCCATGCGCGCCGCCTCGGCCACCTCGCGTGGCATTTCCCGGAAGAACGCGGTGAGCACCCAGACGGCGAGAGGCAGGGAAAAGGTGATATACGGAATGACCAGCCCGCTGTAGGTGTTGTAGAGCCCGGCGGACTGAATAAACTGAAACAGAGGCACGACAATCGAGATCGGGGGGAACATGGAAATAGCGAGGAAGAACACCAATACGGGAATCTTGCCCCGTATGGGAAGCTGGCCCAGTGCGTAGGCGGCCGCCGCGCCCAGGGAAACACTGACCAAGGTGGTGGTCGTGGCCACCACGCAGCTATTCCAGATGTAGTGCGCGAAAGGAGAAAAGAGAATGTTCTGGTAATGCGCGAGGGTGGGCGGCTGGGGCAGAATGGGCGGCAATTGTCCAAGCTGGTTGTCCGGTTTGAGCGAAGTAATGATCAGCCAGAGGAATGGAGTCAGAATGAAGGCGAGCAGCGTGACCAGAGCCACGACGGTAAGGGCTGGCCAGATCCTACGCTGTTGCCAATGTGCCAGTCGCTGCCTGCCTATCATCAGCCCACCTCCTTATGCCTGGTTCAGACGCCGCCCAAACACGGCCAGGGTGGCTATGGTGACCAGCAGAAGCGTGGCGAACAGCACGACCGCCATGGCCGCGCCGTAGCCAAACTGCGTGGCGGAAAACATGGTTTTATAGGTATAGGTTGACATGGTCTCGGTTGACCCGGCTGGGCCACCTTCCGTGCTGGCAAAGATCAGGGTGAAGATCTGGAAGGCACCGAGAAAACGCATTAGCATCGCTATCACCAGCACCGGCGTTAACAACGGCAAGGTGATCACCCGGAAGGCCGTAAGCCCGCTCGCCCCGTCCACGGCGGCGGCCTCATACAAGGGCGCGGGAATACTTTGCAGCCCAGCCAGGAGCAATAGGGCCATGAATGGGGTTGTTTTCCAAACGTCCGCGATGATAAGGGCGTGCAAGGCGAGCTGTGGATCGCCGAGCCAGTTCACTTTCTGGCTGCTGATATGCAGAGACTGCACAACGAAATTCAGCACGCCGTAGGTTCCGTCGTATATCCAGGTCCAGAGGCGCGCGGATACGATATCCGGGACCGCCCACGGAATGAGCACGACGGCTCGTAACCAGCCTCGGAAACGCCACGACCGGTTCATCAGCAGGGCGAGCAGCAGCCCTAAAACGGTTTCGCCCGCCAGCGACCACAAGCTGAAGGTCCAGGTATTCTCGTAGGCCTTCTTGAAGAAAAAGTCCTGTGTGAGCAGATGATAGTTTTGCAAACCGATGTAGGCATTGGTCTGCTCGGCCAGAACCTGGTTGGTAAAGCTGACCTGGAATGTGCGTAGAAGAGGGAAGACGGTCACGGCGCAGACCAGGATGACCGCCGGCAGGAGGAGCAGATAGCCGACGATCCGCTCCTCCTTCCCGCGCCAGGTCGGCCGGCGCTTCATTCGGGAGGCGAGGGGCGCCGCCGATTGTGGCGAAGCACCTACCGGCGACTGGGACTGATTCATGAGCCCTCTCCTCCCGGTGAAATGATGCGCCGGTTAGCCACCACGACCATGGGCGTTAAATCTGCCCGGTAATCTGTTCGAGCCGCAGTTGCACGTCGGACAATGCTTGGTTGACCGGCAGCGCGTTGCTCAGGGCCGCCGAGAGATCCGCCTGCAAGGCAAGGGACATCTGCGGGTACTTGCCCGACACGGGCCGGGGCGAGAGATGCTCGAAGATAGACCGCAGCTTCACAAGGAAGGGCTGCGCTTGCTGGACGCGTGGATCGGCCAGGACGGCCGGCCTGGTCGGACTGAAGCCATTGTTCGTGGCAAAGTAGACCTGTGACTCCAGGCTGGAAAGAAACTTGGCCAGCGCCACGGACTCCGCCGGATGCTTGGTGGATTTGGCGATCATGTACTGAAAACCGCCCTCATTCGAGGTGCTATGTCCGCCCGCGCCGCGCGGCAGGGGCACCACGCCAACCTTATTGACGACTTTCGATTGGGTGGGATCCTGGGCGATCCCATAGACGTATGACCAATTGCGCAGGAAGATGGCGTTCCCCTGCGTGAAGGGAATGCGGCTCGGCTCCTCCACCATGGAGGTGACGGCCGGCGGGGAGATCTTGTACTTATAGATCAGGTCATGAAGGAAGGTCAAGGCGGCGGTGGCCTGTGGGGTGTTCATGGAGGGCAGGCCCCTGGCATTGAGGACCGAGCCGCCGAACGCCCCGAGAAATTCCACCCAGTCACACACCAGCACCTCGGCCTGTGCCGCCTGCCAGAGAAAACCCATGAGGTTGGGGTTGGCGCTCCGCTCTCCCTGCAAGATGACCTGGCATTGATGCACCAGTTGGTCGTAGGTGGTCGGAGCGGTGAAGTGGTATTTGCTGAGTAGATCCTTACGGTAGTAGAGCATACCGCCATCGACGAACCAGGGGACACCCGCGAGTTTTCCCAGGTACGAAACAGCGTTCACCGCGCCGGCGTAGTAACCAGCGAGGTCCGACTTGGTCATGTATTGAGCCGGCGAGAGCAGCCAGCCAGCTCCGTAGAACTCAGGCACCCAGATCACATCACCGGTCAGGACATCCATCTGACCGCTTCCCGAAGCCAGGTTGGTGACCAGAAACTCGTGATTCGAGGTGCTCTCGGAGAACGATTGCATGGGGATGAATTCGACTTTGATCGTGGGATTTTGCTTCTCGAACGCCGCGATCAGCGAGGGCCAGGGCTGCGTTCCATTCGTCTTGACGCCGGCAAAGCGGATGGTCACTGGCGACGGAGATACCTGTATCGCCGGGGACGCCGAAACCGGCCTGGCCTTGGCTCCAAGCCCGATCCCAGCGGCCAGGACCGCGCCGGTTTTCAGAAGGGCCGCGCGGTTGATCTCCGTGGACACCAGTGGGGACTTCTTCTCGGAATCGACGGGAGCGGATCCCGGATCCGGTAGGCTTTTACTGACCATTGAACTCCTCCATGTGCATAACGTCGCCCGTGCTGCTGATCTTTCCGCGTGCCCTGTTGAAGATCCTTGACTACTATCAAGTAGCGGGGATCCCTGGGCCGTTGAAGTGCCATACTGTCAATTCTTGATGCGCGCGCATCCTCCTTTCGCGGGCAATTTAAGCATGATGCTCCGTGGATGACACTCGCTAAATGCCACCGGAGACGATCAAAATAGTCTAGGGTGCTCGGCGTGGGTCACTACCCTGGGCCGCGGCGCGACTGTGATCCCTGGTTATCACAGGCGCCTGGCGGCCTCTCCACGTAGGCTAGTACTTCGCGTCGGACAACATGGCTTCCGTCAGGCCAATCGACTCAATGGCCGCGTCCGGCAAACGCAGCGCGCTTAGCACGAACAGGGTATCCATCACCGAGAGCTGGGTGATCCTGGTGCTCATTGCATCTTCCTGAAACAGGGTTCCACGCGTGCTCGTGTAGAGAGCGATATCGGAGACGGCATTGATCGGCGAACGCTGATGATTCGTGATGCATATGGTGGTCGCGCCAGCTTCACGCGCCAGGCTCAACGCATGCACGGTGCTTTTTGAGCTACCGGAGTGGCTTATCCCAATCGCCACATCCGTTGAAGTGAGCAAACGAGCTGCCACCGCCTGTAATGTCGGGTCCATGTAATACAGGGACAACTTGCCGATGCGCATGAAGCGGTAGGCGGCATCCTGGGCCCCAGCCAGGGAGTTACCGGTTGCGCAGAACTGGATCATCCTGGCGTTGGCCAGCGCGTCCGCGGCACGAGCCAGGGTAGGCCCATCGAGCATGGTGCGCGTTTCCTCGAGTGCGCGGCTATTGAGTTGGAAGATCTTTTCAATAACTTCATCGGGGCTGTCGGAGCGGTCAATGCGTTCATGCACCACGGTAAACGAGTTACCGGCAACTTCTTGGGACAAGAGAATACGAAACTCCTGATAGCCCTTGAGCCCGATACGCTGGCAAAAGCGAACGACCGTGGAGTCGCTGACCTCCGTTTTCTCCGCTAACTCGGTAATCGTCAGATAGATGCTATCGGTGGGATAGGTACGCACATAATCCGCGACCCGGCGCTCGGCTGGGTTTAGGTCCTGGTAGATGTTGTGAATGAGCGCGGTCGGACGCTGCGGAGGGGTACTGATCGAGGGGTTCATTGACCCGTTGTCCCGGTCCACGTCCCACCTCCCGCGTGTACCTGCTGAGTATCACGTCCACCCCAAGGGCTCACTGCGGCTAGATTATCACCATGTCCCGTGATCTGTCAAGCATATTTCCATGAATTCTCTATTTCCATGGAAATAATTTCTGTGGACGTCGCCAGTCCCTACCGCTCGGCATGCGGAAGCGATTTCAAATTTTCCTGGCGTCCCGCGTCACCTTCCCCGTACATTGCAATGCGACAATGCGTGAGGCGCCGCGGGCCGGCGCGGAGAGGGAAGGCGGTAGGTGATGGCTGAATCGGAAGTCGTTTCCGCTGGGTCGGTGGAGGCGCTGGCGGAGGGCGGCATGGTGGTGGTGGAACTGGGCGGGGTGGAAGTGCTGGTTACTCGCTCGGCGGGGACCGTGTACGCGCTCGATAATGAGTGCAGCCATCGCGGCTGCAATTTGAGCGATGGCGATGTCTCGGGCCATGAAATCGCCTGCCCGTGCCATGGGGCCATTTTCGACCTGCGGAATGGCGCCGTACTGGATGGCCCCGCCCCCTCGGCCCAGCGAATCTATCCGGTGCGGGTGGCCAACGGTCAGATCGAGGTGGGCGCCGAGTGAGGCCCCCGCACGCAGGAGTGGCTTCTTTGGTATACTCTCAGGTGATATCTCGTGCGATTCAGCGGACCGCCCCGTAGTCCGTGGTGTCGAACCCGTCTACTTCATCGCTCACGGTGAGGAGGGAACTTAGCCATGCCTACCGGCGTCGGCGCGTACACGCCCGTTTTACTGATTATGGCCCTGGCCCTGGGGCTGGTGATGCTGTTGACCGGGGTTTCCATTTTCCTCGGCCCGCGCCGGCCCACCGCCGCTAAACTGGCCCCGTATGAGTGTGGAATCCTGCCGGTGACGCAGGCGCGGCAGCGCTTCCCGGTGAAGTTCTACCTGATGGCCATGTTGTTCATTGTGTTCGACATTGAGGCTATTTTCCTGTATCCTTGGGCCGTTTGGCTCAAACACCTCAAAGTGTTTGGCCTGGAGGAGATGGTGGTGTTCATCGGCGTCCTCTTCCTGGGCCTTGTCTATATCTACCGGAAGGGAGTCCTGGAATGGGACTAGAAACCGCCTTTGGCGACAGCATCATCACTACCTCGATCGAGCAGGTAGCGGATTGGGGACGGAAATCCTCGCTCTGGCCCGCCCTCTTTGGCTTGGCGTGCTGCGCCATCGAGATGATGGCGGCCGGCGCGAGCCGCTACGATCTGGCCCGCTTCGGCTCCGAAGTCTTCCGCGCCTCACCGCGCCAGGCCGACCTGATGATCGTCTCGGGACGGGTCTGCCAGAAGATGGCCCCGGTCCTGCGTCAGATTTACGACCAGATGCCGGAGCCCAAGTGGGTTATCTCCATGGGCGCCTGTGCCTCCTCCGGCGGGATCTTCAATAACTACGCCGTGATCCAGGGGGTGGACAAGATCGTCCCGGTCGACGTCTACGTTCCCGGTTGTCCGCCGCGGCCCGAGGCTTTGATGGATGGGATCATGAAGCTCCAGGAGAAGATCTCCCGCGAGCGCCTGGTCGCCCGGCGCGCGAGCTAGAGCGATGGCCGAGATGAACGCCGCGTTGACCGAGAGCCCCGCCGAGGCCAATAGCGCCGTGATGGCGCTCCGCGCCGCCTTCCCGGATGTTCCCATCCGCGCCGCCAGCATGTACGGGCAGGATTGGGCAATCGTGCCCGCCGAGGCAATCGTGGCCGTGGCCCGCTTTCTGCGCGACGACGAGACTCTGCGGTTCGATTCCCTAGTGGATATTACCGCCAGCGACCTCTTGCCGCGTGCCCCTCGCTGGGAGATTGTCTATCAACTTACCTCCATGCCGCGGAACGTCCGCTTCCGCCTGAAAGTGGAGGTTGAGGATGGCCCGGATCCAGAGGTCCCCAGCTTGACCCCGGTCTATCTGGTGGCGAACTGGTTTGAGCGGGAAATGTTCGACCTGATGGGGATCCGCTTTGGCGGCCATCCCAATCTGCGCCGTATTTTGCTGCCCGACGACTGGCAGGGTTTTCCCCTTCGCTATGACCATCCAATCGGCGGTGAGGAAGTGGGTTTCACTTCATGAGCCCCCGTGTAACGAGCACCTCTCTGGTTAGTGACTGGCGGATCTCATGACACCTGAAGTTCGCATCACGCCCAGTACCGATGGGCGGACGGCCGTCCTGGAGCGTCCCGATACCCGCCAGGAAGGCGACCTGATGACCGTCAACATGGGCCCGCAGCACCCCAGTACGCATGGGGTCCTGCGGATCATCTTGACCCTCGACGGCGAGACGGTCGTGGATGCCGTGCCCGACATCGGCTTCCTCCACACCGGGATTGAAAAATCCATTCAGTGGAAGCGGTATGAGGCGGCCCTCACCTGCACGGACCGGATGGATTACCTCTCTCCCTTGTCGAACAACCTGGGCTACTGCCTGGCGGTGGAGAAGCTGCTCGGCCTGGAGATTCCTCCCCGCGCCACCTGGCTCCGGGTAATGCTGGTCGAGTTGCAGCGCATCGCCAGCCATCTGGTGTGGCTGGGTACCCATGCCCTGGATCTTGGGGCCATGACGGTCTTTCTCTATTGCTTCCGCGAACGCGAGATGATCCTCGATCTGTTCGAGGAGTTGACCGGTCAGCGGATGATGACCAGCTATATTCGCTTCGGTGGGGTCGAGCTGGAAGTACCCGATGGTTGGCTGGATCGGGTCCACGCTTTTATTGACCCCTTTCCCAATCGGGTAGACGAGTATGAGCGGCTCCTGACCAAGAATGGGATCTGGAAGGAGCGCCTAACTGGGGTGGGAGTGATTTCCGGGCAGGAGGCGATTGAATGGGGCTTGAACGGTCCCAGCCTCCGCGGCTCCGGCGTTGCTCGCGACCTTCGACGGCAGGAGCCGTATCTGGTCTACGATCAACTGAAGTTCGAGGTGCCGGTGCGCACCGAGGGCGACTGCTACGCGCGCTACCTCGTCCGCGTCGCGGAACTGCGCCAGACGCGGGAAATCGTGGTGCAGTGCTTGAAGAACCTGCCCGGCGGCCCGATCCGCTCGGACGATCGGAAGGTGGTGCCTCCGCCCAAGGACGAACTGGCCAATAGCATGGAGGCGGTCATCCATCACTTCAAGCTGCTGACCGAGGGTCTGAAACCGCCGATTGGCGAGGTCTATCAAGCTATTGAGTCACCTCGCGGCGAATTGGGCTTTTACCTGGTCAGTGACGGCAGTAATCGGCCCCGGCGTTGTCACGTCCGGGCGCCCTCGTTCGCGAACCTGCAGGCGTTGCCCCGTTTGTGCCGGGGCCACCTGGTGGCCGACGTGGTGGCGATCATCGGCAGTATTGATATTGTGCTAGGTGAAATTGACCGATGAGTGGGGCAGTGCTTTCGGAAGCTACCCGTGACCGAATCACCGAACTGATGGGCCGTTATCCGCATCCCCGCTCGGCCCTCTTGCCATCGTTGTATCTGGTGCAGGAGGAGAAGGGCTTCGTCAGCGAGGAATCGATGGCGGAGGTTGGAGACCTCTTGCATCTGACCGCCGCCGACGTGAAGTCGGTAGCCAGTTACTATACGATGTTCGCCAAGAAGCCGGTGGGCCGGCACATGCTGGAGATCTGCACCAATCTGGCCTGCAAGGCGCGCGATTGCGACGCCGTGGTCTCCCATGTGCTCAAGACATTGAACGTGGAGCTTGGCGCCACCACCGCCGACGGTCGGTACACGGTGGAAGAGGTGGAGTGTCTTGGCCAGTGCGAATTCGCGCCCATGATCGAGATCGATCTCGAACCGATTGGGCCGTTGAACACACCCGAGAAGATTGACGCGGCCCTGGCGCGCTATTCCTGATACGGCGAACATGAAGCCCGGAGGAGCGGATGGCTGAACTGGTTTTGACCAAACACCGGAATGTGCCGGACATCGAGCGGCTGGATGTATACGAGCGGCACGGCGGCTATACCGCCCTGCGTAAGGCCCTGACCGAGATGCAGCCGGCGCAAGTTACCGAACTGGTGATCAAGGCCAACCTTCGTGGACGCGGCGGAGCCGGCTTCCCCGCTGGGCGGAAGTGGAGCTTCCTCCCGAAGGATCCGGCCCTGGACAAATATCTCCTTTGCAACGCGGACGAGGGGACGCCGGGGGCCTTCAACAACCGCCTTCTCATGGAGTTCAACCCCCATCAGCTGATCGAGGGCTGCATGATCACCTCGTACGCGATTGGGGCGAAGCATGCCTTTATCCTCATTCGCGGCGAATACGAGCACGCCCGAAGGCGCTTGCAGGCGGCCGTGGACGAGGCCTACGCCAAGGGCTATCTCGGCGCGAGCGTGATGGGCACCTCGTACAAGCTTGACATGCTGGTGCAACGGGGCGCCGGTTCCTATGAGGTAGGTGAGGAGACGGCCCTGATCGAGTGCATGGAAGGCAGCCGCGGCCAGCCTCGCCAACGCCCGCCTTTCCCCGCGATCAAAGGACTTTACCA
>Ga0307374_10012900_pt1 | contig 11645 bp, 5 predicted proteins | sample OX3MG_FD_202532 | JGI IMG/M metagenome (GOLD analysis project Ga0307374, IMG submission 202532) | Soil microbial communities from Risofladan, Vaasa, Finland - OX-3 | ecosystem: Environmental > Terrestrial > Soil > Coastal area > Acid sulfate soil | place: Finland: Risofladan, Vaasa | collected...
ACGGTGTCGAGCTGACTAGCGTGCTGCCCCTGGCCGACGGCTACGAGACGTCGGATCTCCTCGGTACCGCCGCCGGCGTCGCCGCCGCGGCCGGCTCACCCTGGGGCGGCCTCTTCCGCTCGGTCGCGACCATCCCCGCGCGTGACGGCCGGTTCCATCGCGGCGTCGCCAGTGGGCACGTCGACGGTGCCAGCTACACGCTGCGCACCGCGACCGACGCGGACCACCTCCCGGCCGCGGCGCGCCTGGCGGCGCGGGGCGAGACGGTGCTGGTGCTCCGCCGTGAGGACGACGAGCAGTCGCTCGCGGTCTTCGGGCTGCGGCCGCGGCTCCGCGCCGGCCACGCCGATCTGGTGGCGCTCTGCGCGCGCCACGGCGTCGAGCTCGGCGTGATCGAGCGCGGCGACCGCGAGGCGGCCCGGGCACTGGCACGGCGGTCCGGCATCGCGCTGGTGACCGAACGCCACGCGGTCGCGGCCATTCGCGCCCGTCAGCGTCAGGGCAAGGTCGTCGCGTTCGTCTCCGACAGCGCCGAGGCGGCCGAAGCGTTTGAGACCTGCGACCTCGCCATCGGTTTGAGCGATCGGCGCACGCGCCTCCCGGCACGCGCCGACGTGCTGACGCCGGACCTCGGCGGGGTCACCGCCATCGTCGAGGCCGGCGCCCGACGCGAGGCCGCGCTGCGGGACTCCGTCGCGCTCTCGGTGGCCTCGAACGTGTTCGGGGCGGGCTGGGGCTTCCGCGGGACCCCCGGGGTCCAGAGCGCCTCGGTCGGGGTCTACGCCGCCTCACTCGGCGCGCTCACCGATGGCTGGGTTCGCCTGCGCGGCGGCGAGCGCAAGGTGCCCATCCTGACCCGCGTCGCGGAGCCGCGGCCGGAGCGTTGGGGGCAGCGCGACGTCGACAGCACACTGACTGCCCTCGGTAGCCGCGCGGAGGGGCTGAGCCAGCCGGAGGCCGACACGCGTCGGCGGGCCACGACCGCCCGGCGGCAGCACCATCCTGTGCTCCAGGCCCTCGTCGAGCAGCTCACCTCGCCGCTCACCGGCCTCCTCGCCGTCGGCGCGGGGGTGTCGCTGCTCGTGGCAACCCCGGTCGACGTGGCCATCATCGGGGCGACCATCGCGGCCAATGTCGCCGTCGGTACCTGGCAGGAACGGCAGGCGGGGCGCGCGGCCGAGGCGCTGCACGCGATGTCCGCGCCCACCGCGACCGTGCTGCGCGACGGCGCACCGCGGCCGGTTTCGGCGCACGACGTCGTCCCCGGCGACATCCTCCTGCTGGCACCGGGCGATCGCGTGGTGGCCGACGCCCGCCTCATCGAGTCCAGCAACCTGGAGGTCGACGAGTCGACGCTGACCGGGGAGTCGGTCCCGGTCGTCAAGGCCGCCGATGGGCCGAGCGGGGAGAGCCGGGTCGTCCTGGACGGGAGCGACGTCATCGTCGGCCACGCGCGAGCCGTGGCGGTCGCCGTCGGCCGGAGTACGCGGCTGGGCGCGACGGCGGCCGCGCTCGACCTTGACGGCACGGAGCAGAGCCCGCTCGGGGTGCGCCTGACGAGCCTGCTCCGCCAGTTTCTGCCGCTCGCGCTGGCGGGTGGCCTGGTCACGGCCGGGGCGGGCCTGCTGCGCGGCGCCTCGCCGCTGAGCCAGCTCGGCATCGGGGCCACCATCGCCGTGGCGGCCATCCCGGAGGGGCTGCCACTCCTGTCGCGCGTGGCCGAGAGCGCCGTCTCCCGGCGGCTCGTCGGCCGCGGGGCGCTGGTGCGCCGGCTCGGGGCCGTCGAGGCGCTCGGCCGGGTGGACGTCGCCTGCACCGACAAGACCGGCACGCTGACCGTCGGGCGTCTCGCCGCCGGGCTGGTCGCCACCGCCGACCGGGACGCGCCCCTGCCGGGCGAGCTGGACCCGGCGCTGCGCCACGTGCTGCGCGCCGCGGCGCTGGCGAGCCCGCCGCCGGACGCCCCCGACATCACGGCACATCCCACCGACGTGGCGGTCGTCGAGGGCGCCGTCGCGGCCGGCCTGGGCGACGAGCTGCGCCGGCCGCGCGCCGCCGAGTCTCCGTTCGAGTCGGCGCGCTCCTTCCACGCGACGCTCGTGGACGGCTGCCTCTACGTGAAGGGTGCCCCCGAGACGGTCATCGCCCGCTGCGACCGGGTGCGCCACAATGACGGGGAGCGCCCGCTGGACGCCGACGGGCGCGATCGCCTGCTCGCCCGGGCGGACGCCCTCGCCGCCCGCGGCCTGCGCGTCCTGATGGTTGCCGAGGGGCCGGCCAATACGCGCGTCGACGACCCGCTCCACCTCGTCGCCTCCGGGTTCCTCGGCATCCGGGATCCCTTGCGGCCCGACGTCCAGGACGCGGTCCGCCGCTGCCACGAGGCCGGCATCCGCGTGATCATGCTGACCGGGGACCATCCGGAGACGGCGCGGGCCATCGGCCAGCAGGCGGGTTTGCTCAACGGCCGGGGCGAGATCCTGGTCGGCACGGAGATCGCTCAGCTCAAGGACGGCGAGCTCGACGAGCGGCTCGAGCGCGCCACCGTGATCGCCCGCGCCACCCCGCTCGACAAGGTCCGCATCGTCGAGAGCCTGCAGCGCCACGGCCATACCGTCGCCATGACCGGCGACGGCGTCAACGACGCCCCGGCCCTGCGCCTGGCGGACGTGGGGGTGGCGATGGGCCGGGGTACCGAGGTGGCGCGCCAGGCGGCCGACATCGTGCTGGCCTCGGACGACTTCAGCACGCTGGTCGAGGCGCTGGTGGAGGGCCGCAGCTTCTGGCGCAACATTCGCCGAGCGCTCGGCCTGCTCCTCGGCGGCAACCTCGGCGAGCTGGGCCTGCTGATCGGTGGGAGCGTCGTCGGGCTCGGCTCACCGATGACCACCCGCCAGATCCTCGCCGTCAACCTGATCACCGACGTCCTGCCGGGCCTCGCCGTGGCGCTGCAGCGCCCCGAGCACCGCAACCTGGCCGGACTCGCCCGGGAGGGGACGACCGCGCTCGACACCACCCTGCGGCAGGACGTGCTGCGCCGCGCGATCTCGTCGGCCGGGCCGTCGCTGGCCGCCTACTTCGCGGCGCTGGCGCTCGGGCTTCCCGAGGCGAGCACCGTGGCCGGCGCCAGCATCGTCGTCACCCAGCTGATCCAGACGCTCGATGCCGGCTGGGTCGAGGGGAGCCTGAGCCTGCCGGTCCTGGCAGCCGTCGGGGCCTCGGCCGGCGTGCTCGGCGCGGCCATCGCCGTGCCGGCGCTCCGCTCCCTGCTGACACTGGCCGTCCCAACGCCGGTCGGCTGGGGCCTCATCGGCGGCGCCGCGGCTCTCGGCCTCGTCCTGAGCCGGCTCACCGCGCTCCAGGGGTTGAACCTGCCGGCCCTGCGGCCGCCCGCGCTGCGCCTGCCCCAGCGCGCCGAGGGGTGGCTCGCCCGGCTCCAGACTCCCCAGGCTCCCGCGCCGGCGTCCTGATCGATCCCGATGCGGTGGCCGTCCGGCGTCGGCGTGCCGCGCGGCCCGGACCGGTCTGCGCGGTGCTCTGGCCCGGGCGACAGCCTGGTCCCGCGGGCTCACAGCTGCGGGGCGGGTTTGACACCCGCCCCGCGGAATTCCGATAGGTGTACCAATCTAGCCTGTATGGACGGCCCCGTGTCCGCCCGGTCTCGATCGATCGCAGCGGCCGTGCCGGCCCCGACGATGCGGGTCGGCACGCGTCCGTCCCTTCCCGAATGCCGACGTCGCACTCGATCGTTGCGCCCTCGCGGTGCGTGACGGACACGCCCTTCGAGAAGCGCGCTAATCCGCCCCGGCAATGACCGGCACCAGCTTCAGGACCGCCGGCTTGGCCGAGCGCAGCAGGCGCAACCCGTTGGTGACGACGATGATCGTGCTGCCCTCGTGGCCCACCACGCCGAGCGGCAGCGGCACCTTCCCGAGCAGGGTGAAGATGATCAGCGTCACGATCACGGCCAGCGCGAAAGTCAGGTTCTGGCGGATGATGCGCCGCGCGCGCCGGCTGAGATCGATCGCGTAGGGCAGCTTGGTCAGGTCATCCGCCATCAGCACGACGTCGGCCGTCTCGAGCGCCACATCGGTCCCGGCCGCGCCCATCGCGATCCCTACCGTGGCGGTCGCCAGCGCCGGCGCGTCGTTGACGCCGTCGCCCACCATGGCCACCGACAGCCCGGCGGCCTGCAGCTCCTGGATGACCGTCAGCTTCTCCTCCGGCAGCAGCCCGGCGCGCCACTCGTCGACGCCAACCTGGCGCGCGATCGCCCGCGCCGCCCGCTCGTTGTCGCCGGTCAGCAGGATCGTCTTGGTCACCCCGAGCCGCTTTAGCTCCGCGATCACCCCCGGCGCCACCGGCCGGATGACGTCGGCCACCCCAATCACGCCTAGTGGACGGTCGCCGACGACGTACATCGTCGTCTTGCCGGACTCGCGCAGGCCGTCGGCCGTCTGGCGCAGCTCGTCCGGCAGCGCCACCCCCTCGCTCGCGAACAGCGCCTCGTTGCCGATGCGCAGCGTCTGACCGCGAACCTGTGCCCGGACGCCGCGGCCCGGCACCGACTGCAGGTCCGAGACCTCCCGGTCGGCCAGCGGCTCGATCCCCAGCGCCTCCGCGTAGTTGACGACCGCGATGCCGAGCGGATGCTCCGATAGGCGCTCGACCACGGCGGCCATCCCCAGCATCTCGCGCTCGTCGACACCCGCGCAGGTGATGACGTCGGTGACCCTCGGCCGGCCCATTGTGAGCGTGCCGGTCTTGTCGAAGGCGATGGCCTGGATGGTGCCGGTGTTCTCGAGATGGACCGCACCCTTGAAGAGCATGCCCTGACGCGCGCCGTTGGCCAGCGCCGAGAGGATCGAGGCCGGCGTCGAGATGACCAGCGCGCAGGGCGACGCCACCACCAGCAGCGTCATCGCCCGGTTGAACATGGCATCGAACGGCTGTCGGAACAGCAAGACCGGCACCGCCACCGCGAGCGCCGAGGCAGCGATCACGGCGATCGCGTACCTCCCCTCGAAGGCGTCGGTAAAGCGCTGCATCTGTGACTTCTGGCCGCGGGCGTCCTCGACGATACGGATGATCTTGGCCAGCGTGCTCTCCTGGGCGACCCGCTCCACCCGGATCCGCAGCAGCCCGTGGCCGTTGATCGTCCCGGCAAAGACCTGATCGCCACTCCGCTTGCCCACCGGGATCGACTCGCCGGTGATAGGCGCCTGGTCCACGGCCGACTCGCCGGAGATCACCCGGCCGTCGACCGGGATGCGCTCGCTGGGTTTGACGATGACGGTGTCGCCGACCAGGACGTCGTCGACCGGCACACGCGTCTCGCCGCCGTCCCGCAGGACCAGCGCGTCCTCGGGGCTCAGCTCCATCAGCGCCCGGATGGCGCGGTGCGTCCGGCCCAGCGCGTAGTGCTCGAGCGTGTTCCCCAGCGAGAAGAGGAAGAGCAGGATCCCGCCCTCCACCCAGCCACCGATCGACGCGGCGCCGAGCGCTGCCACGACCATCAGCAGGTCGACGTCCACGTTGCGCTGCAGCAGCGACTGGACGGCCTGGCGGGCAGCGTAGAAGCCACCGGCGATATACGTGATGACGTAGAAGCCGAGCTGGACGTCAGGCGGGATCACGCCGAGCGTGCCGAGCACCCAGCCGCCGACCAGGAAGACCAGAGTCGTGACGGTGGCCACGATGAGCCGGTTCTGCTCCCACCAGGTCTCCTCGTCCTCGGCGGCCTGCGGTTGTCGCTGAGTGGACCGCTCCGCATGGACGTGGACGCCGCTCGCGTCGATCTCTCGGACGACGTCGCCGAGTCGCTCCCGCGCTCCTGAGTACTCCACGCTCAGCGTTCCGCTCGGCGGGTTCGCGCTCGCCCAGACGACGTCGGTGTGCCCTGCGACTCGCCGCTCGATCGCGCGGCCGCAGGTACGGCAGGTCAGGCCGTCGAGCGCGAGCACGCAGTGGTGGAAGCGCACCGCGAAGTGCACGCCCTGACGGCCCGCGATCCCCTCGATCGTCTCCAGCGAGATGCGCTCGGGGTCGTAGCGCAGCTGGAGCGCCCTGCCGTCGGCCTCGAGCCGCACCGCGTCGATCCCCTTGTGCCGCCGCAGGTCACCGACCAGGCGGTCGACGCGACTCTGGTCGGGCACGCTCTCGATCTCCAGCGGAATCGTCTGGTCGCGCATGGTTTCTTGCCTACCGTCCCCGTTACTCAGCCTTGATCGGTCTGCGTTGAGAATGAGTCCTATTATCAGTAAGCCTATCGAAAGCCGCGCCGAGCCGTCAACCGCAGCCGGTCACCACGCCTGGAGCACGATTTGCTGCCCTCCGGCGGCATCCGTCTCCCGGCGGTACTCGAAACCGGCAGCGGCAGCGGCCGCCCCCAGCACATCGTACACCCGATTCATCTCCTCCCGGCTTACCCCGGCGGCTTCCAGCAGATCCTCCGTCGACAGTAGTACCTCGAACCGGTCGTCGAGATCCCGCATGACCCGCTCGCCTGGGAGGTCGGAGAGCACCGCTTCGGCCTCCTCCGGGTTCATCGCGCGTCCGCGAACGTCCGCGCCCAGAGCCTCGGCGTTCAAGAGGAAGCCGAGCATGGCCGCCTCGACCCCGCCTCCGGCCGGCGCGCCCCAGCGCTCCGACAGCCGCGCGGACGCGAAGTCGATGAACCGGTCCACCGAGCCGTCACGCTCCCGCGCGTAGCTCAGGGCGACGCCGACCAGCGTCAGCGCGGCGAAGCGCGCCCAGGTCAGCAGCTCCGCGGCCGTGTACTCACGTGGCTCGAACATGGCTCCCCTTCTCGCCGGCGCGTCCTCCGTGTCGGTCTGTCACGATGATAGCGCCGGGCTGACGCGGTGGACCGGCTATGTGGACAACCCGGAGGCGTTTGTGGAAAAGCCGCCGGGGTTGTGGATAGGTCTGTGTACATACACCCCGGCCGGGCAGCGTGGCGCAGGTCTGCGGTGGAACACCGGGGGACGGCTCAGCCGTTGACGTGGAAGTCACAGGACCACATCCACCACTGCCGTGGAGGTGTGGATACGTTGTCCACGGGCCGGCAGAGGTCGAAATCCGCGTCCCGGCGGACCTCCTGGGCGTTGTCCACACCGTCAACACGCCTACTGACACGACGGATCTCTCTACTCTTAAGAGATAACTACTCACGCGCCGGCTGGAAGTCAGGCCGCCCGATCTCCACCTGCCGCGCCGGGGGCCGGCAACCCGAACCGGCGGGCCGGCCCCGCCGAGGCGCGCATACCCCGAGCCTATGCGACCGTCCGTCCCAAAGTCGTCGTCCTGGGGATACCGGTGTTACAGAATCGTTGCAGTTGGCGGTTCGTCCGCGCGGCGGACGGGATTCAGTAGCAGATCGTGCGCGTGCGGTGGTAGGGCAGCACGCCGGCGTCGAGCCGCTGGCCGGCATCCCAGAGGAGCCAGTCCAGCTGGTAGGCGTCGAAGGTCCGCCCGCGCTCCGCGAGCGCCCGGCGAAGCTCCTCGACGGCCCAGATGGTCGCCGCCCGGATCTCCACCTCGTCCGGGCTGCCGGCCGGGATCTCTACCCGCCCGGCCAGCCGCTCGACGAGCTGCGGTGCGTAGTCGAGCACGCCCAGGTGGTGCAGCACCTGCGGCACCTTGTAGTCCGCGAAGGCGGTCAGCTCCGCCAGATCGTCGAAGGTGCCCGGCCCAATGCCACCGAAGGCGCCGTGCAGGTCACTCACCAGGATCTGCGCCCGCTTGTAGAAGCGAACTTCGGCGCCTCGGTACACCGTGACGTCACGGAACGAGGGGAAGTCGGCGCTCACGATCTCGACTAGCCGGGTGCCGCGTCGTCCGGCCGCGGCGATGGCGTCGGAGAACCGGCCGTCCCAGCGGTCGCGCAGCCCGTGTCCGACCTCGCGCAGGATCTGGACACGCTCGGCCAGCAGCGGGATCTCGTGCTCACCGGCCAGGATCTCTCCGAGCTGGTCGCGGCCGATCGCCGCCAGGTAGCGGGCGTCGTCGAGGGGTACCCCGCGCGTGAGCGCCCGTGTCAGCGCCGCGGCCAGCGCCCAGTACCCGTCCAGCAGCACGTCGTCGTGGCGGACGCGCCAGCGCGGCTCGCCCCAGAAGCTGAAGTTGAGCGCGTCGAGCACGAGCAGGTAGTTCGCCATCCGCTCGTTCCCATCGCTCCAGTGGAGGTCCCGGTTCCAGGCGGGCGGCGTGGCGTCGCGCCCGGCCAGGTCGTCGGCCAGTGCCGCGATGCCGGTCGGCTCGATGCGCACCCACGTTGCCTGGTCGACGACGTGTCGCGTGGTCGCGAGCACGCCGAGCGGGTCCGATCGCGGCGCCATCATCTCCTGCATGGCTCTGCGTGCCTCCGTTTCGCTGGCCCGCATGGGTCGCGCCGGTGCCGGTGCCGGGCGGGACGACATGTGGGTCGTCGCGATCCGGGTCGATGCCCGTGCCGGCTCCCGGGGGCCTGCCCGTCCGGCTGGGAATAGTGGATCGCTCGGGTCCGCCTGTCCAGCGACCAGTTCTCGCGCGCTGCGTCCGGCCGTCTGGGTTCGCGGCGGCTCGGTTCCGGGGCCGAGGCCGGTGTTTTGGGAGTATTGGACTAGAGGACACTGCTTGAGCCGGCTTCCACTCCCTTCCTATACTTGCTCATGCGCAGACCGCGCGGCAGCGGCGTTCGACAGGTGGTGGGCGGGGCGAGTGCCAGACGCAAAGCCACGTCGGCCCCACAGAATTGAGGATGACATGCCGGCGCTTCCGCTCTCCGAGGCAATTCAGCACGCGCACGACGCTATCAGCGGCGGGAACTACCGCGGCGCCGTCGACACGTGCCGTCGTGTGCTCGACCAGTATCCGGACTTCGGGGCCGCCTACCAGCTGCTGGGGGAGGCCTACCTCGAGCAGCGCGACGTCGCCGAGGCCGAGCGGGCCTTCCAGGAGGCGCTGCGGCGCGACCCGCAGAACCTCGCGGCCTACCTCGGGCTGGGAGTCATCGCGGAGGAGCACGCGGACCACCAGCGTTCGCTGGCCTACTTCCAGGCGGCGTGGGAGATTCACCCGCAGCGGAGCGACCTGCGCGACAACGTGGTGCGACTCTCGCAGCAGATCTACGGGGTCGATGGTCGACTACAGCTGACGCGGGCGGCGCTGGCCTCGCTGCACTACCTGTCGGGCCGCTGGGGCCGGGCGGTGGCGGAGTGCGCCGCCGTGCTGGCCGAGCATCCGACGCGCGTCGACGTCCGGCTTCGCCTGGCCGAGGCGCTCTGGCGGCGGGGCGAGGACGTGCGGGCCGTCGCGGTCTGTCGGCAAGTGCTCGAGCAGGCACCCCAGGCGATCGGCGCGCTGCTGATCGTGGCGGCCGTCGAGCGCGGCCACGGGAACGAGGCCGAGGCGACCAAGCTGCGTGACCGCGCCCGCGCCGTCGACCCGCTGGGCGCCCGGGCTGCGGAGGTCATCGCGACGGTCGCCCCGGACGGCGCGAGCTTCTTCGTCCCGACCGAGGCTCCCGTACTCGAGGATCGCGTGGCGGCTCCGCCGGAGCCCGAGGTGCGCCGGATCGCCCCCGCGCCCGACTTCAGCGCACCGCTGCCCGAGGAAAAGGTGGTGCTTGAGGTTCCGGCTCCGGCGGCCGAGGCAACGCCGAGCCTGTTGCTGGCCACGGATGCCGAGCTCGCCGCGGCGCGACCTTCGTCCGGGCTGGCGGGCGAGTACGCCGACGTACTGCGCTCGCTGGAGGGTACCGGCCTGGAGCCGTTCCAAGCCCCAGACTTCGCGTCCGGTCCCGCGGCCGTCGAGGCGAACGGGACCAGTGCGCCGGCTTCGGCCGCGGCCGAGGATGAGTCGGCGCTGCTGCAGCTGCCGAGCGACGACGATCTGGAGGCGGCGCGGCCGGGCGAGGGTGAGATCCACGGCTACACCGGGCTGCTGCGCTCGCTCGAGGACACCGGCCTGACGCCGTTCGCGGTCGAGGGAGAGGACGCGCCCGCGGCTGCCGGCGCCCTGAGCCTGGGTGCGGAGCCCGAATCCGTCGCGGAGCCGCTGGTCGCCGCCGCGCAGGCCGCGACGACGGACGCGGTGGCGTCCGCTCCGGATGTCGTCGCGGAGATGCCATCCGAGCCGGCGCAGGGGGTGGTGGAGCCGGTCGCGGCCGAGCCGGGGGTCGGGGTCGACTGGGATGCGATCGACGACGAGATCCGCCGGGCCATTCCGGGCGAGATGCCTCACGGCTACACCGAGCAGTTGCGCTCGCTCGACGAGAGCGGCGTCGAGCCGTTCTCGTTCGATGGCGAGGAGATCCCCTTCTTCCAGCGCACGCGATCGCCTCGAACCGCCGCGGCCGAGGAGGCGGTTGCCGAGCAGCCCGCGGCCGAGGTTGAGTCGGAGCAGCCGGTCATGGCTGCCTTCGAGGGGGAGGACGAGGTTCTGGATCTCGATTCGCTCGAGCGGCTTGACGAGGAGCCGCTGGAGCACGTGGTCGTGGCCGCCGCGCTGAGCGAGGCTGAGGTCGTCGGGCTCGAGCCGGCTGACGCGGAGGTACCCGTGAGCGCCGAGGTCGCGGCGCCGGCCGCGGACGTCGAGATCGTACCGTCCGTCGTCGCGGCGGCCGAGTCGACGCCGGTCGCGGAGGACGTGGTGGTCGAGCTGCCGCGGGTGGCGGCCGAGCAGCCCGCGCCGGTGGAGACGCTGGTGGACGAGGTCGCGGCCCCACTCGCCGCGGAGTATGCCGATCAGGCGGAGGTCGCGTCGGTCCAGATGGCGCTCGACCGCCTGGGGGTGAGCGCCGAGCTGTTCGATCGGGTGCGGGCGGCCAAGGTTGAGCTGGTCGACACGGGCCGCATCGGTGGCGGCCGTGCCATGCCGGGGACGGAGCCCGAGCCGGAAGTGGCGCCCGCTCCGGTGGTGGCGGTGGAGGAGCTCGAGGCGACCGCGTTGCCTGCTCCGGGCGACCCCGACGCACGGCTTGCATACGCCGAGACACTGGTGACCTCCGGGCAGATGGAGGCGGCGCTCGACGAGTATCGCTGGATCTACCATAACAAGCCGGAGTACGGTGACCGCCTGCTCGCCGGGCTGACGAGGATTGCCCAGTCGGGCACTGGTGCGGCCATGGCTCACCGGCTGCTGGGGGCGATCTACCGGCGACGCGGTGACGTGCAGCTGGCGACCCGGCACTACGCGCTGTCGTTGGGACACGAACGCCAGCTGGCGGGGAGACGGTGATGAACATGGAGGGGGTGCTGATCGAGCTCCTCGACTACCGGGACGTGCTGGGAGCCGTGGCGACGACCACCGACGGGCTCGTCATCGCGGCGGTAGGGATCGGCGACGAAGATGCTGAGGTCGTCGCGGCTGCCGGGTCGACCCTGGGGAAGGTGCTGGCGCGGACCCAGGAGCAGGAAGGCGATGTGGCCGTGCGCTCCGGGGAGATCCACGTCGTGATCGACCGCGATCTGATGCTGGTGACCTTGACCGAGCCGGGGGCGGCGGCCGACCGGCTGCGGCCGATGATGCGCGGTGCACTGGAGCGCGTGGGTACCGCGCTGCATCCGGACGAGCGGCCGGCCTGACTCGAACGCTGTGATACGCTAGGCGCCGCCGGCACTTGCCGGCGGCGTTTTCTATGCCGATGGGTGCGGGAGTCCAGG
>Ga0307374_10012901_pt1 | contig 11645 bp, 7 predicted proteins | sample OX3MG_FD_202532 | JGI IMG/M metagenome (GOLD analysis project Ga0307374, IMG submission 202532) | Soil microbial communities from Risofladan, Vaasa, Finland - OX-3 | ecosystem: Environmental > Terrestrial > Soil > Coastal area > Acid sulfate soil | place: Finland: Risofladan, Vaasa | collected...
GACGCCGGAGCTGAATTTGTTCAACTGGTCGTGGCCGATCATGAGCGCGAATTTCAACCAGCCGCCGGCCAAGTTCGTCTTCGACGAGGAGCAGCGGCGGGGCGAGGCGCTGCAATCGCTGATCTCGGGTGGCTGCATCATCGCCGGGGGACGGGTGAAGGACTCGGTGCTGGGACACAACGTGGTGGTGGACGAGCGGGCCGAGGTGAGCGACTGCATCATCATGGACAACGTGGTGATCGGGCGCGGGGCGCGGCTGCGGCGGGCGATTGTGGACAAGAACGCGCACATCGCGCCGGGAGCGACGGTGGGGCTGGATGCGGCCAGCGATTTGGCGCAGGGTTACCACGTTGACGAGAGCGGGGTGACGGTGGTGGCCAAGGCGCCGGAGACGCCGGAGAGCCGGGTGCGGTATCGGTAGACGGAGAGGGCTGGCAGCTTGCAGCCGGCAGCTTGCAGCTTGGGATGGATAGGCGGATGGAGGGGGGACGGCGCTGGGAGCGCACAGCCAAGCCTAGCCGCCGGCGGCTAGGCGGCGGAGGTAGGCGACCATGTCGGGGGCGGTCCAGTCGGCGGCGCTGACCAGCTTGCGGGCGACGTGGCTGTCGGGGGAGATGATGTAGGTCTCCGGGATCTGGACGGTGCCGTAGCGGTGCATGAGCGCTTGGCTGGGATCGCGGGCGGTGGGGAAGGCGATGTGGAAGTTGGCGAGGAAGGTGCGGTAGGCGATTGGGTCTTCATCAATGGAGACGCCCAGGACCACCACGTCGCCCTTGGGGAACTCTTGCGCCAGGGCGTTGAGGGCGGGAGTCTCCTCGACGCAGGGCGGACACCAACTCGCCCAGAAGTTCAGCACCACCACCTTGCCGCGGTAGCTGGCGAGCGAGACCTGGCGGCCGTCGCGCAGGGTGAGATGGAAGTCGGGGGCGGGGCGCCCTGCCTGGGCGCGGCGGGAACAGCCGGCGAGCGCCAGCAGCAAGATGGCGAGGACGGGGATGGAAGCGTGCCGCAAATCCCAGAATACAATAAGTACATGAAGACCGAATTGGCGCTGCCGTCGAACCAGGAGTTGGTGCGCACGCTGCTGAGCCGGCTGGGCGAGGATCCGGACCGCGAGGGGTTGACGCGCACCCCGGAGCGGTTTGTGCGGGCGATGGAGTACCTGACCAGCGGATACACCGCCGACCTGGAGGGGATCCTGCGCAGCGCGCTGTTCACCGTGGACTACGACGAGATGGTGATCGTGCGCGACATCGAGGTGTTCAGCCTGTGCGAGCACCACCTGCTGCCGTTCTACGGGCGCTGCCATGTGGCCTACCTGCCCAAGGGCAAGGTGCTGGGGCTGAGCAAGATTCCGCGGCTGGTGGATGCGTTTGCGCGGCGGCTGCAGGTGCAGGAACGGTTGACGACGCAGATTGCGCAGACCATCGAGGAGTGGATCGAGCCGGAGGGGGTGGGGGTGGTGATCGAGGCGCGGCACCTGTGCATGATGATGCGCGGAGTGGAGAAGCAGCACTCCTCGGCGGTCACCAGCCACATGCTGGGATTGTTCCGCACCTGCGCGGAGACGCGCAGCGAGTTCTTGTCGCTGATCCACTCCAAGTCGTAACGGGGCTGGCCGCATGCGTCCCCCGAAAGTGGGGATGCGCGCGGCCGGGGAACGGTCCTAAGCTGATCTTCCACGCACGGGAAGATCATGCTTTTGCGGCCAGCAAGTCTGGCGCTTGTGCTTTCGCTGGCGGGTTGGGGCCAGAGCCCCAGTGGGCCAGCGGGACTGCAGAGCGCGGATCTGACGCCGCTGGCCAGCCCCATGGCGGCGCTGGCGGCGCCCAGCAACGGCGTGGTATGGGCGGGCGGCGCAGGCGGGCTGTGGCGGCAGTCGGGGCAGGGGTGGCAGAACGCGGGCGGCGGCGCAGCGGTGAGCGCGGTGGCCAGCAGCGCGGATGGGAGCATTCTTTACGCCGGCACGGGGGATGTGAACGACCAGCCGACGCGCGCCGGCATCGGGCTGTGGCGCAGCCAGGACGCAGGGGCGAGCTGGGAGTTGGCGGGCGGGGCGCTGGCCGAGCTGGCCATTACCCGAATCGCGCTGGACCCGGGCAACGCCCAGCATGTGCTGGCGGCGACGGTCGCGGCGGCGGATAGTCCGAGCAGCGCCCAGCCCGGCCTTTATGCCTCCGACGACGGGGGGGCAAGCTGGACGCAGGTGCTGGCCGGGGGGGTGTGGGACGTGGGCTGGAGCGGCAGCAGCGTCATCGCGCTCGGCGCCAGCGCCCTCGAGGTTTCCAGCGACAACGGGGTGACATTTGCGCAGGCGCCGGCCAGTGGATTGCCGGACGCATGGCAGAGGGCGGCGATCTGCCCGCATTCGGGCGGGGGATATTGGGCGCTGTTTGCAGGGGCGGCGCCAGGTGGGGCGGCGAGCCTGCTGCAGCTTGCCGGCGACGGCGCCAGGGCGACGGCCGCAACATTGCCGCCGGGCTTGGGGGCGAGCGGCGCCGCGATCACTGTGGGCAGCGATGCGCAGGGAGACTTGTGGGTGGGCGGCGGCGATCTGTGGGAGCTGCCGGCCGCGAGCCCGCAGTGGCGGGATGTGACCCTCAACACCCACGTGCACGCGGGGCAGCATGCATTGGCGATGGCCCCCGATGGCAGCTTGTGGCTGGCCAACGACGGCGGGGTGTGGCAGGCGGCGCCGGGCCAGACGCCGGTCAGCCGGAACGCGGGGCTGGCGAATGCAGCGGTTTTGGCGTTCGCGCTGACACCGGGGGGTGTGGTGGCGGGGATGGCGGGCGGAGGGATGGCGACGGGCGGTAGCGCGAGCAGCAGCGTCTGGACGCTGGCGGCGGGGCCGGGGGGGGCGGGAGCGAGCATCACGGCGCTGGCGGCCGACGGCGGCGATTCCACCGGGCAGTCGGTATACGCGGCGACGGGCAGCCAGCTCTGGCACAGCGCGAATGCGGGAAGCCAGTGGGCGGCGGCGGCGAGCACGCCGGTGATTCCGGGAAGCATCACGGCGCTGGCGGCGGGCGCGGGCGGATTATGGGTGGGCACGGCCACCGGGCAATTGCTGGTGTCGCAGGATGGCGGCCTGAGTTTTGTCGGGGTGGCGCCCCCCGCCGGCGCGGGCGCGATCAGTGCGCTGGCGGTGGCGGGCAGCGGCGCGGCGACGGTATGGCTGGGCGCGGCGGGCGGGTGCTACGAGAGCGAGGATGGCGGCAATACCTGGGCGGGCGTCGCCGGACTGACCGGAGCGGTGGCCGGCTTGGCGGTGGATCCGCTGCGGCCGGCGGTGGTGGCGGCGGCGACGAGCGCGGGCGTGCAGATCAGCCTGGACGGGGGCGGGCACTGGGTGGACATGGCGAACGCCGGCAGCTTGCCGACGGCGCCGGTGACCGGGTTGGCTCTTGACGGGAAGGAGACGCTGTGGCTGGCGACCTTGGGGCAGGGAATGTGGAGCTGGCCGCTGGCGGGGGCGGGGGTGCAACTTACGCTGGCGGCGAATCCGGGGAGCGCGCCCAGCGGGAGCACGGTGAGCCTGCAGGCCAAGGTGACGGCGCTGGCGCAACCGCTGGCGGGGGTGGCGGTGACTTTTTATGCGGGCGGGCCCTCGCCAGGGTGGAGCGCCACGGCGGTCAGTGATGCGCAAGGGCAGGCCACGGCCAGCTATACGCTGCCGACCACCGCGGGGACGGTGGCTTGGGCCGCAGCCGCAAGCGGGGCGGCGGGGACGGTGACGGCGAACGCGACCTTGACCGCCACGCCGGGACCGGCGGCCACCCTCATCGTGGTCTCGGGCGCGAATCAAGCCCAGGTAGGGGGACAATTGTTGGCGCAGCCGATCGTGTTGGAGGTGGTGGACAGATTTGGCAATCCGATCGCCAACACGGCGGTGGGGCTGAGCGCGTCGGAGGGCAGCTTCGGCGCCGCCAGCATTACCACCGACAGCCAGGGGCGGGCGAGCGCGAGCTATACGCTGCCAACAGGCAGCGGGGCAGCGATCCTGACCGCCCATGCGGGGAGCCTGAGCCAGAGCTGGAGCGAGGTGGCGCTGTCCGCGCCCGACTACGTCCTCACGCTGACGGCTCCGAGCGTCGGGGCGGCGCCGAACCAGACCGCCAACCTTACGGTGGCGATGGCGGGGACCGGCGGGTATAGCGGGACGGTGGCGCTGCACTGCGCCGCGCCGGCGGTGGGATGCAGTGTGGCGCCGGCGAACCTGGCGCCGGGGCAGACGGCGGTGGTGGCGGTGGCGGTGGGAGCGGCGGAGGCCAATCAGGCATCGGTGCAGGTGGAGGTGGCCGGCGACGGCGGCCACAGCGCCAGCGCGTCGCTGCCGCTGGAGGCCTTTACCTTGGCGGCGAGCGCTGCGGCGGTGAGCGTGCAGGCGGGAGGGGCGCCGGCGACAATTGGACTGCAAGCGGCACCGCTCAATGGCCTGACCGGGGCGGTGACGCTGGCGGCGACGCTGGCGGACGGCAGCCCGTTGCCGGCGACGCTGGTGCCGCTGTTCCAGCCCAGCGGACTGGCGTTTGGCGCCAACGGCGCGCCGGTGAGCGCGCAATTGATCGTGACCGTGGCCGGCAGCCAAGCGGGGGCGCCGTGGACGCTGCTGGGGCTGTGGCTGGTGGGAGCGGGTTGGGCGGCACGGCGGCGGCGGCGCTGGGGGTGGCTGGCGGGCTGGGTGGCGCTGGCGGCGGCGGGCTGCGGCGGGGCGGCGCCGGCGGCGCCCGACCCGCCGCCGGCGGTGGCGGCGCCGGCCGCCAGCTACGCGCTGTTGATCACCGCGACCGCCAGCGGCCTGCAGGCGTCGGCGCCGGTGACGCTGACGGTGACCGCGCCCTAAGCACGGCGGCCAGCCGCGGCGCGGACCAATGATTTAGAGCAGTTTCACGATAGCGGTAGCCCGCTGACGCGGACCATTGATTTATCTGCTGGCGCGGACTAGGGACTGGGCATTGCTGTCTTCCACGCGGCCGTGGCGGAGCTGCAGGCGCTGGGTGGCGAGGCAAGCGATGGCGGGATCGTGGGTGACCATGACGATGGTGCGGCCGGCGCGATGGGCGTCGCGGAGGAGTTGCATCACGATGGCCTCGTTGGCTTCGTCCAGATTGCCGGTGGGCTCGTCGGCGAGGATGATTTTGGGGTCGTTGATGAGGGCGCGGGCGATGCAGACGCGCTGGCGTTCGCCGCCGGAGAGCTGGGCGGGGAGGTGGTGGATACGGTCGCCGAGGCCGACCCGCTCGAGCGCGGCGCGGGCTTCGCCCTCGTCGGCGAGGCTGTGGAAGTGTTGCGCCAGCATGACGTTTTCCAGGGCGGTGAGATAGCCGACGAGGTGGAACTGCTGGAAGATGAGGCCAATTTTTTCGGCGCGGAAGCGGGTGAGTTGGCGGCGGGAGAAGGAGCTGACGTCGGTGCCGTCGATGCGGACGGCGCCGCTGGAGGGCTGATCGAGGCAGCCGATGAGGTTGACCAAGGTGGTCTTGCCGGAGCCGGAGGGCCCCATCAGCGCCAGCCAGGCGCCGGCCTCGACGCGGAGGTGGACGCCTTGCAGGGCGGCGACGCTGCCGTAGAGCTTGCTGACGTTTTCGATGGCAATGGCGGGAGACATGGGGCTATTCGCCGCGCAGGAGGGCGGCGGGGGAGGCGGCGCGGACGATGGGCCAGGGGAGCAGGGCGGCCAAGCAGGCCAGGCCCAGGGTCAAGGCCAGGCAGAGGGCGAGCGCGGCGAGGCTGGGCAGCAGCCACAAGCCGAACAGGGCGCGGCCCATCAGGCCGGCGAGCAGGGCGCCCAGCAGCATGCCGGCCAGCGCGGCGATCAGGCCGAGCAGCGCGGCCTCGCCAACAAAGGCGGCCATGACGGCGCGATCGCTGCCGCCGAGGGCCTTCATCAGGCCGAAGTCGCGGCGGCGTTCGAGGGCGAGGGTGGTGAGGGCGGCGGCGACGCACAAGCCGACCGTGAACAGAATTAGGGTGGTGGTGGCCAGCAGCATGGAGCGGGTGCTGAGCAGGATGGCGCCCTCGCCGGCGGCGATCTGGCGAATGGGCTGGGGCTGGGCGCCGGGGAGTAGTTGGCGCAAACGAGCGAGGGCGGCGGGCATGGCGGCGCCGGCGGGGACGCGGAGCTGCAGGGTGGTGAAGCCGGAGCGCTGGGCGAGGGCGGCCACCTGGCTGTAGGGAGCGAGCAGTTGATTGTCTTCGGAGGTGCCGGCCTGGATGGTGCCGACCACCCGCCAGCGGGCCGGGCGGCCGTTGATGGAGAGATCGAGCGCATCGCCGACGCGGTGGTGCAGCAGGCGGGCGGCGTTGACGCCGAGCCAGGCTTCGCCGGGGCGGGGAACAGCGGCGGCGCCTTGGATCTGCCACTCGGAGTTGAGCCGGCGCAGGCGGGCGAGGTCGGCGCCGGCGATGACGAGGGACTGGCCGCCGCTTTGGCCGACGTCATAGAGCACGCCGACGCTGTCGGGAAACTGCGCCAGCGCGGGTTGGGCCTGGGCCAGGGGCAGGAGCAGCGCTCCCGGGGCGGGGGTGACCACCAAGTTGGCGCCATAGCGGCGGAACTGGTGGCTGAGGTTCTGCTGGACGCCGCGATACAGGGTGAGCAAGGCGGTGACCAGGCAGGCGCCCAGGGCGAGGGCGGAGAGCGAGAGCAGGGCGCGGGATTTCTGACGGCGCAAGGGCGCCAACATCAAGCGCCAGGGACCGAAGCGGGGGCGAGGCATGGGGCTAACCCTCTCCCCTCAGCGCCACGGCGGGATCAATGCGCATGGCCTGGCGCAGCGGGTGCAGGCTGCCGAGCAGGGTGACCAGCGCGGCCAAGGCGAGAATGACGGGCGCCAGGGCGGGCTTCCAAGCGAGGCCGTGGCCGAGCACGCGCTGGGCGATGGCTAGGGCGAGCAGTTCGCCGAGGGCAAAGCCGAGCGCGCCGCCGCCGATACCGAGCAGGGCGGCTTCGCTGAAAAACAGCGCGCCGATGGCGCGGTCTTCAGCGCCGACAGCCTTCATCAGGGCGATCTCGGAGCGGCGCTCGAGCACAGCAGCGGTCATGGCGCCGCTGATCGCCAGCCCGCTGGCCACCAGCGCCAGCGCGGTGATGAACCAGATCAGCAATTGGAGCTGGTTGAGAATTGCGCCCTCGCTGTCGGCCACCGGCCGGATTACGGCGGCGCTGGCGCCGGGCAGGGCTTGGCGCAGTTGGGTGGCGATGGTGACGGCGTAGGGGGAACACATCCAGCGCTCGGCATCGGCGGCGGACATTTGGTCGGGGTTGCGGCGAGCGAAGTCGTCTTCGGGCTTGGTGATGGCGGAGACCAGGAGTTGGCGGTAGCGGCCGGGCTGGCCGGCGAGGAACTGCGCCCAGCGCAGCGGGGCGACGACTTCGCCATCTTCGGCGCCGCCGGTCGAGACCACGCCGGAAACCTGCAGCGCCACGCTGCGGCCGGCTTCGGTGGCGGTGAAGGCGCTGCCGACGGACAAGCCCAGGCGGCGGGCCAGGTTTACGCCCAGCAGGACTTGAGGGCCGTCGTCGGACGGCCAGGCGCCCTCGACGCTCCAGGCGCTGTCGAGCTGGCGCAGGCCGGTGTGGATGGTTTGGCCAGAACCGGGCACCACCATGGGATGATCGAAATACGCGCCCTCGACCGGCACGGTTTGGCCGGCGACCTGCGCCTGGGTGTCGAGCAGCGGGGCAAAGGCCAGGATGTTGTTGGTCCAGAAGATGGTCTTGATGCGGGGCAGATCGCTCTCATGCAAGAGCGTGCCGCTGCCGGCGGGGCGGAGGTCCACGCCGTTCAAGGTCACGGGCAGGGAATCGGAGGCGGGGGAGACCACGATGTTGGCGCCGATATGGCGCAGTTCGGCATTTAGGTCGTCGCCCAGGCCGACGCGCAGGGTGAGCATGGCGGTGGCCACGGCCATGCCGGCGACCACCGCCAGCGCGGCCAGACTCTTGCGGCGGCGCTGGCGGCGGAACGACTGTTTGAGGATGCGGGCAAACATGAATTCTGGGGCACTACACTAGGGCCGAAAGCGGGGCGCCGCCTGCGCCAGCAGCGCGAGCGAGATGGCGATCACGCCGCCACGCTGGACCGCTTGGAGCGGAATGGGATTGCAGCCGCCGAAGGTGCCGACCGAGGCGATGTTGATGGGAGCGTCGCAGTTGCGGCAGAACAGTTGGCCGCCGTGCTGGTAGTAGCCCTGGCTGCCGCAGATCTGGCAGGCGTCCAAGGCCACGGCGATAGTGCCGTCGGGGCGGCGAATGGCAAAGAACCGCACCGGGCCGGCGGGGGTGACGGCTTGATAGCGGTGGAGGCTGCCATCGGCCACCTCGGCGACCGGCAAGCTCACCCATCCCGCCTGGGCGACGACGGTGACCGCGGGGGTGAGCGCGCGCGCCGAGCGGGCGTAGACGTAGTCGGCGGAGATCAGCACCATGAAGAGGAAAGCGCCGGAGTAGGCCAGCGTCATCCAGCGGCGGTTGGAGCGGGCCGCCGAAATCTGTTTGCGGCGCTCCGCCGCCGTGAGGGTTTCGCCGCCGCCGGCGGCCACGGCCTGCGCCTGTACTGCCTCCTGCACTTGCCCGCGATCGAACAGAATCAACAGACCGGCCAGCCCCAGGATGACCACGAAGAAGAAGACGTCATTGGCGACGATGGGGCCGACGATCGCCATTTCGCGGGGGGAAGAGGGCAGCACGCCCGCCTCCATGAGTTCGTGCGTGCCGGTGAGCAGCAATTGCGCGCCGATCACCAGCAGAATGACGGTGGTGATGCGGAAAAAGCGCGGCAGATGGATGCGCATGCTGCCGCGCACAAAGGCCACGGCGAAGCCCACGGCCAGCAGCAGGCCGAGGACGCTGCCCATCCAGGCCAGCAGCTCGGAGGAGTTGAACGAGACCGCGGAGAGCATCAGGACGGTTTCCACGCCCTCGCGCAGCACCATGAAGAAGATGAAGAGGAAGAGTCCCCAGGCGGAGGCGCCGCGCAGCTTGTCAATGCGCTGCTCGATCTCCTGGCGGAGGAAGCGCGCGGTGCGGTGCATCCAGTAAACCATGGTAAAGACGAAGACCGCCGCCACCAGCATCAGCCAGCCCTCGAAGCGGTCTTCGTTCCAATGGCCCAGGGTGAGCGCAATGGCCCCCGCCAGGCTCACCCCCACCGCGGCCAGCAGCGCCGCATAGACGGTGCGAATCAGGTCGGCGCGGCCGATCTTGCGCAGGTAGGCCAGGGCGATGGCCACAATCAAGGCGGCCTCGACGCCTTCGCGCAGGGTGATCACCAATTGTTCCAACATGCCCATCGGGTTTCCAGATGCGAACAGTTCGCAACTACACAGCCAAGCAAAGAGCCTCTGTCGTTGGTGCAGATGCGGGCAGAGGCCCAATTTACAATTGTGCGATGGCGAGAGCGGGGTGTCAACGGTCCAGCCCGGCGGGGGGCCGGGCGAGGAGGGGAGGGGGTGGGGGGAAGAAAAGGGACGTGGGAGCAAGAAAGAATTTGGATGACGGCGGGGGAATCCTGTAGACTAACTGGCCAAGTAAGAAGTGGAAGTAAATGGAAGCGTTATTACGAGAATTGCGACTGGCCTTGCGGCAACTGCGGCGGCGACGCGCGGTGGCGGCGGTGGGAGTGGGAACGCTGGCGCTGGCGCTGGGGGCGAGCACGGCGGTATTCAGCGTGTTTCGCAGCCTGGTGCTGCACCCGCTGGTGTATCCGGCGCCGCAACAACTGGTGTGGGTGGCAGCGGTAAACCTGCCTTCGGGGGTGGACGACGGGAGCGGTTTTTCTGCGCCGGATTTTCTGGATTATCGCGCCCAGAGTAAGCAATTTCAGGTTTTGGCGGCCTATTTCCCGAATGTGGCGACGCTGGTGGGACGGGGCGGCCCGCAGCACGTGGCGTACGCGAACGTTTCAGGGGATTTCTTTTCCACGCTGGGGGTGGCGGCGGCGCTGGGGCGGTCGGTGCAGCGTGGGGACGAGGTGCCGACCCTGCCGCAGGTGGCGGTGCTGAGCGATGGGCTGTGGCGGCAGCGGTATGGCGGAGACCCGCAGGTGTTGGGGCGAAGGCTGGATTTGGACAACCGCCTGCTGACGATCGTCGGGGTGATGCCGGCGGGGTTTGACGATCCCGCCGGGGCGGAGTTGTGGACGCCGGAGCCTTTTTCCAATCCCGTCATGAACAACCGGTTGTCGCGCTTCCTGCAGGTGGTGGGGCGGCTGCGGCCGGGAGCGACGCTGGGCTCGGCGCAGCAGGAGATGAGCGCAACAGCGAGCCGGCTGGCGGAGCGGTATCCGGGGGAAGACCGCAATCAAGGGGTCAGGCTGACGCGGCTGAGCGATCATGTGGCGGGGCCGGCGAAGGCGACGCTGGCGATGATGATGCTGGCGGCGATGCTGGTGATGGGCATCGCCTGCGCCAACGTGGCCAACATGCTGCTGGCGGGGGCGGTGGGGCGATGGCGGGAGATGGCGTTGCGGGCGAGCCTGGGGGCCAGCCGGAGGCGGCTGGCGGGGCAGTTGTTGACGGAAGGGCTGGTGCTGGCGGGGCTGGGCGGGGGGTTGGGATGGCTGCTGGCGGCGGGATTCATGCCATTGTTGCGCAGCCTGCAGCCGCCAGGGCTGCCGCAGTTGTCCGGAGTGCGCTTGGACGGCGGGGTGCTGGTGTTCACGGCGGCGGCGACGTTGGGGACGGCGGTGTGGTTTGGCCTGGCGCCGGCGTGGGAGTTGCTGCGGCGGAAACCGGGGCGGAGCCTGTTGCGCGCCGCCGATGCGAGCGCGCAAGGTTCGGTGTCGCGGATTCCGGCTTGGGTGGTGGTGGCGGAGGTGGGGGCGACCGTGGTGCTGGTGGTGGGGGCGGGGCTGCTGTTGCAAAGCCTACGGCGGCTGCAGCGCGCCGACCCGGGCTTCCGTCCGGGGCACGTATTGACGTTCCGCACGTCGCTGTTGTTCAACAGCCTGCCGGAGTTCTACGCGCAAGTGCCGTTCTACCGGAAGCTCGATCTCAAGCTGCAAGGGTTGCCGGGGGTGGAGGCGGCGGGGTTGGTGTCGGAGTTGCCGTTCACCGACCCGCAGACGCACTTGCGGTTCTATGTGGCCGGGGCCAAGGGAGCGGAGGGGCCGGAGGGGGTGATGCCGGAAGCGGGGCTGCGGCGGGTATTGCCCGGGTACTTTCGGGCGATGCAGATTCCAATGCGGGGGCGGAGCTTTTCCCAAGACGACGACACCCGGGGGCCGCGGGTGGTGATCATCAGCCGGAGCCTGGCCAAGAGTTTATTTCCCGGCGGCGACGCGTTGCGACATGCGCTGGTGTGGGGATCGCAAACGCTGGTGACGTCGCAGATCGTGGGGATCGCCGGGGATGTGCCGGAGGGGGCGCTGGGGGGCGCGCCGGGGCAGGATCTGTATTCGCCGTATTTGCAGGCGCCAAGCGGGGAGATGAGCGCGGTGCTGCGGACGCGCGGGGATCCGATGGGTCTGATGCCGGAGGTGCGGCGCGAGGTGGCGGCGCTGAACCCGCAGGTCCCGATCTACGATGTGGGGCTGCTCGACCAGCGCGTGGAGGCGAGCACGGCGCCGGACCGGCTGCGGGCGGGCTTGCTGACGGCGATGGCGGGGCTGGCGCTGCTGCTGGCGATGGTAGGAGTGTAC
>Ga0307374_10012902_pt1 | contig 11645 bp, 9 predicted proteins | sample OX3MG_FD_202532 | JGI IMG/M metagenome (GOLD analysis project Ga0307374, IMG submission 202532) | Soil microbial communities from Risofladan, Vaasa, Finland - OX-3 | ecosystem: Environmental > Terrestrial > Soil > Coastal area > Acid sulfate soil | place: Finland: Risofladan, Vaasa | collected...
CGTCCGCCCCGACGAGCAGGGCGCCGCGCAGGGCCTGGTCGGCTCGGCGCGCACCGGCGCGACGGCGGCGGGGGCGGCGGGCTGCGGTGCGCTCTTCTCGCTCTCGCCCGTCCTCCCCTTCTACGTTGCGGGCGGGGTGCTCGCCCTCCTCGCGGCGGCGGCGCTCGCCTGCTGGCGGAGGGTGCCGGGGCGTGCCGCCGGCGCGCCGCGGCCGCTCCCGGTCGAGGGGGCGGAGCGCTCCGGGTTGGGGTCGTGAGCGGCCAGCTGGGTAGGGTGATCCGGTGGAGTACGTCCTCGAGGGCATCGTCGTCGAAGGTGACCACCGCGGCCGTCAGCTTGGCTACCCGACCGCGAACGTCGAGCAGGAAGAGGAGCCCGCGCTCGCTGACGGCGTCTACGCGGGCTTCGTCGAGCGGGCCGACGGCAGCTTCTACCTCTCGGCGATCTCGCTCGGGCGCCGCCTCACCTTCCACGACGCGACCTCGCCGCGCCTCGTCGAGGCCTACCTCCTCGACTTCGACGACGACCTCTACGGCGAGCGCCTGCGGGTGACCGTCACCAACGAGCTGCGCTCGCAGCGGCGCTTCGAGAGCGTCGACGAGCTGATCGAGCAGATCCGCCAGGACGTCGAGGCGGTGCGCGCGCTCCTCGGGGCGCGGGACCGCATCACCCCGAACTGAGGAGCGCCCTGCCCGCCGAGCCCGGCGCAGCGCGCCCCGAGGAGGGCGTCGCGTGCGCACCGTGAAGACCGCGAGCGGCGGAGCGCTCGCCGAGCGCCTCGGCCGCGAGCTCGCGGGCGAGGCGCACTTCGACGCCTCGGCGCGGGCCCTCTACGCGACCGACGCCTCGAACTACCGGATCGTCCCCGTGGGGGTCGTCTTCCCCCGCTCAACCGACGACATCGCGGCCACGCTCTCGGCCTGTGCGGAGCACGGCGTGCCGGTGACGGCGCGCGGCGGCGGCACGAGCACCGGCGGCCAGGCGGTCGGGGGCGGGGTGGTGATCGACTGCTCGCGCCACCTCGACCACGTCCTCGAGGTCGACCCCGAGCGCGCCCTCGCGCGCGTCGAGCCGGGGGTGGTGCTCGACTCGCTGCAGCGCGCCGCCGCGCCGCACGGCCTCGCCTTCGGCCCCGACCCCTCGACGCACGACCGCTGCACCGTCGGCGGGATGATCGGCAACAACGCCTGCGGCGCGCACTCGCTGCGCTACGGGAAGACCGACGCCAACGTCGAGTCGCTCGACGTGCTGCTCGCCGACGGCCAGCGCCTCACCCTCGGCGGGACGCTCCGTGCCGGGGAGGAGGCGGCGCGTGCTGGGGCGCTGCAGCGCGACCTCGAGGGCCTCGTCGCCCGCCACGGCGAGGCGCTGGCACGCGCCTACGCCCCCCTCTTGCCGCGGCGGGTCTCGGGCTACAACCTGCAGCACCTCCTCGCCGACGGCGGCCCGCACCTCGCGCGCGCCCTCGTCGGGAGCGAGGGGACCTGCGCCCTGCTCCTCGGCGCGACGCTCGGGCTCGTGCACCCTCCCGCGGCGCGCGCCCTCGTCGTCCTCGCCTTCCCCGACGTCTACGCCGCCGCGGCCTTCGTCCCCGCGCTCCTCGACCCGGCCGCCCTCGGGGCGGTGCCGCTCACGATCGAGGGGATCGACGAGCGCGTCGTCGCCCTCTCCGAGGCGGCGGGGCGCCGCGGCAGTGTCGAGCTCCTCGGCGGCGGGGGCGCCTGGCTGCTCGTCGAGGTCGGCGGCGAGAGCGCCGCTGGCGCCGCGGCCGAGGGGGAACGGCTCCTCTCCTCGCTCGGCGGCGCGGTGCGCGGGCGGGTCGTCGGCCCGGCGCCAGAGCAGCGGGCGATCTGGCGGATCCGTGAGGACGGAGCGGGCCTCGCGACGCGCCTCCCCGGCGGGGGAGAGGCCTTCCCCGGTTTCGAGGACGCGGCGGTGCCCCCCGAGCGCCTGAGTGAGTACCTCGTCGGCTTCGACCGCCTGCTCGCCGAGCACGGCCGCCACGGCGTGCACTACGGCCACTACGGGGAGGGCTGCGTGCACATTCGCATCGACTTCGACTTCCGCTCGACGCCCGGCGTCGCCGCCTTCCGCAGCTTCATGGAGGACGCCGCCGACCTCGTCGTCGCGCACGGCGGCTCGCTCTCGGGGGAGCACGGCGACGGCCAGGCCCGCAGCGAGCTACTCGCGCGCCAGTACCCGCCGGAGGTCCTCGAGGCCTTCGCGGCCTTCAAGGCGGCCTTCGACCCGGCCAACCTGCTGAACCCCGGCCTCATCGTCGAGCCGCGGCCGATCGACGGCGACCTGCGGATCAAGACGAGCCTGCCCGCGCTCTCGCCGCGCACCCGCCTCGCACTGCGCGCCGACGGCGGCGACCTCGCCGCTGCGGCGCGCCGCTGTGTAGGCGTGGGGCGCTGCCGCCGCCCCGTCGGCGGCGGGATGTGCCCGAGCTACCAGGTGACCCGCGAGGAGGCGCACTCGACGCGCGGCCGCATCCGCCTGCTCGCCGAGATGCTGGAGGGCGAGGTGATCCGCGACGGCTGGCGCTCGCGCGAGGTCGAGGAGGCGCTCGACCTCTGCCTCGGCTGCAAGGCCTGCAAGAGCGACTGCCCCGTCGGGGTGGACATGACCACCTACAAGGCGGAGTTCCTCTCCCGCCGCTACGCCTGGCGGCTGCGCCCACGGACGCACTACCTGCTCGGTGGCCTCCCCCGTTGGGCACGCCTCGCGGCGCGCCTGCCGGCGGCCGCGAACCTCCTCGTCTCGAGCCGCCGCGCCCGCCCGTTGCGCCGCCTCGCCGGCATCGAGGCCGACGCGGTGCTGCCCCGCTTCGCGGGGCGCGGCGAGCGCCGCACCGCTGTCGCTCGGGCCGGCGGGGAGGGCGAGAGGGTGCTGCTCTTCGGCGACACCTTCACCCGCCACTTCGACCCGGCGATCGCCCGTGCCGCGGCCGAGGTCCTCGGCGCCACCGGCTTCTCCGCCGAGCCCTGCCCGTCGGCCGCCTGCTGCGGCCTCACCTGGTACTCGACGGGGCGCTTCCGCGCCGCCCGGCGGGCGCTGCGGCGCACGCTGCGGGCCCTCGCCCCCGCGCTCGAGGCCGGCCTGCCCGTCGTCGTCCTCGAGCCGAGCTGCCTCTCGATGCTCGCCGAGGACGCCGCCGAGCTCTTCGCGCGCCCCCGCGACCGCCGCTGGCGCGAGCGGGCCGAGCGCCTCTCGGGGCAGGTCACCTCGCTCGCCGGGTTGCTCGCCGGGCGCGAGCTCCCGACGGGGCACCTCGACGAGGCGCTCTTCGCGCAGGTCCACTGTCACGAGCAGGCGGCCGGCGGCTTCGCACCGACCGCCGCGCTCCTCGCCGCCCTCGGCGCGCGCGTGCGCTCCTCCACGGGCTGCTGTGGGCTGGCGGGCAACTTCGGCGTCGAGGCCGGCCACGGCGCCCTCTCCGAGCAGGTGGCGCGCGCCGGCACCCTCGCGCAGCTGGCGGAGGGGGAGGAGGGCGAGCTGCTGCTCGCCGACGGCTTCAGCTGCCGCACCCAGCTCTCCGCCCTCGCCGGCCGGCGCGGCCTGCACCTCGCCGAGGTGCTGCACAGCGCCCTCGGTCTCGGCGCGGTCGGCGCGACGCTCGAACCGGAACACGAAGCGAGAGGGAGGTAGGCGATGCAGGTCGTCGAGGCGAAGGTCTTCGGTGGGCCCGAGGTGCTGGAGGTGGCCGAGCGCCCTTCGCCGGTGCCCGCCGCCGGCGAGGTGCTGGTGAAGGTGCACGCCGCGGGGGTGAACTTCATGGACACCTTCGTGCGCGCCGGCAGCCGCGGCGGCGAGGCGCCGGTCGTCCCCGGTGCCGAGGGCGCGGGGCGCGTGACCGCCCTCGGCGAGGGCGTGAGCGGTGTCGCGCTCGGCGACCGCGTCGCCTGGAAGACGGCGCCGGCGAGCTACGCCGAGGAGGTGGTCGTCTCCTTCGACCAGCTCGTGCCCCTCCCCGAGGAGATCTCCGAGGAGGTCGCGGCCGCGGTGCTGCTGCAGGGGCTGACGGCGCAGTACCTCGCCGATTCGACGCACCCGGTGGCGCCCGGCGAGGTGGCCCTCGTGCACGCCGCGGCGGGCGGCGTCGGCCTCCTCCTCACCCAGATCATCGTGAACCGCGGCGGGCGCGTCGTCGCCACGGTGTCGAGCCCGGAGAAGGAAGCGCTCGCCCGCGCCGCCGGCGCCGAGCTCGTCGTCGGCTACGACGACGTGGCGGGAGCGGTCGCCGAGGCGACCGGCGGCGGGGGAGTGGCCGTCGCCTACGACGCCGTCGGCAAGGCGACCTTCGACGCCAGTCTCGCGGCGCTCGCCCCCTTCGGGACCCTCGCCCTCTACGGGGCGGCGAGCGGCCCGGTGCCGCCCTTCGACCTCTCGCGCCTGAGCGCCTCGCGCAAGATCACCCGCCCGAGCCTCGGGGACTACACTCGCAGCCGCGACGAGCTCCTCGAGCGCGCCGAGCGCCTGTTCGGCTGGATCCTCGCCGGCACCCTCGACGTGCGCATCGGCGCCCGCTACCCCTTCTCCGAGGCCGCCGCCGCGCACCGCGACCTCGAGGGACGGGGGACGACCGGCAAGCTCCTCCTCATCGCCCCGTAGCCACCTGGAGCGCCGGGAGGCGCGCGTGGAAGCATGACCCGGCGCCTCCTCCGGCGCAGGGGCGGTGATGCCGAGGGAGAGGTGATGGCGGGGACGGGGCGCGGGGACGACAAGGCGGGCGTCCTCGGCCCGCTCTTCGCCCAGGTCTACCTGCCCTTCCTCGTGCTCGCGACAGGGCAGGGGGCGATTATCCCGATCCTCGCGATCGCCGCCAAGCAGGACGGCGCGCACGCCTCGGTGGCGGGTGTGATCGTCGGCCTCAACGCCTTCGGGACGATGCTCTTCGACCTTCCCTCGGGCTGGGTCGTGGCCCGCCTCGGCGAGTCCCGCTCCACCTGGGTGGCGGCCGTCTTCCTCCTCGTCGGGGTCTCGAGCGTGCTCGCCACCCACTCGGTGCTGATGCTCGGCGTCGGGGTCTTCATCGCCTCCTGCGGCTGGGCGGTGTGGTCGCTCGTGCGCCTCACCCACCTCAGCCGGGTGGCGCCGCTCGCGATGCGCGGTAGGGCGCTCGGCACCCTCGGCGGGGTCTCCCGCGCCGGGCAGGTCCTCGGCCCCTTCGTCGTCCTCGCGATCTTCGGCGCGAAGCCGGTGCGCGGCTCGTTCCTCACCTTCCTCGTCGCGATCATCCTCGGCTTCGCGGCGCTCGTCTGGCGGCGCGACTCGAAGGACCCGGGCGCCTACGAGCGGGTCGGCGGGCGGGTGCAGCCGCTGCGCATCGTCGCCGACAACCGCCACGAGTTCGCCACTGCCGGCGTCGGGACCTTCGGGATCAGCCTGCTGCGCGGCAGCCGGCAGGCGATCATCCCGCTGTGGGGCTCCCACGTCGGCCTCTCGGCGAGCCAGATCGACCTCATCTTCGGCCTCTCCTCGCTGATGGACCTCTCGCTCTTCTATCCGGCGGGGATGATCTCGGACCGTTTCGGGCGGCGCGTGGTCGCGGTGCCCTGCCTCGTGCTGCTGTCGATCGGCCACATGGTGATGCCGCTTACCCACGTCTTCTCGACGGTCTTCCTCGCCGCGCTGCTCGTGAGTTTCGGGAACGGCCTTGGGAGCGGGATCATCATGACGATGGGGGCCGACCGTGCCCCCGCCGTCGGGCGCGCCGCCTTCCTCTCGGTGTGGCGCTTCGTCTCCGACGCCGGCACCGCCGGGGGACCGCTGCTCGACGCCGGGCTGATCGCCACCTCCTCGCTCAGCTTCGCCTGCCCGGTGGTCGGCGTGCTCGGATTCGCGACCGCGGTGGTGGTCGGTGGCTGGCTGCAGGAGCCGGGAGATCTGACCGCCGCGCTGCCGATCGCCGACAGCTCTTAGCGCCTTCGGGCGCGGTCACGATTTTGCCAATTGCTGGTGCCAGATAGAAGCCGTCCCCGAAGGTACGGCGGCCGGCCAGCCGCTCGTCTTCCTGGTTGCCGACCTCGAGTACTACCCGACTTGGATCAAGGTCTACCTGCCCACCCGCCCCGACGGTTCGACCGGGTGGGTGAAGGCATCCCAGATGAGCGTCGCGCAGGTTCCCTACGCGTCCTCGTCAGCCTGTCGGCGCACCAGCTGACGGTGTTCAAGGGCTCCTCCAGGATGCTCGTCACGCCGGTGGGCGTGGGGGCGATCGGTCCTCCCGACACCGCTCGGCACCTACTACATCGTCGATCTGCTGAAGCAGCCCTCGCCCGACGCCGCCTACGGTCCCTACGCGTTCGGGCTGTCGGCGTACTCGAACGTGCTGCAGAGCTTCGGCGGCGATCGGCCTGCACGGCACGAACGACCCGTCGAGCGTCGGGGGGAACGTGAGCCACGGCTGCCTCCGGGTGTCGAACTCGACGATCGTGCGCCTCGCGGGCACCTTGCCGCTCGGCACACCGGTGATCATCCAGTCCTGAGGTCGACGTCGCGAGCGAGCCGGCCTTGGAGGAACCGAGGGCCGGCTCGCTCCTCGACTGCGCACCTGGCTCATTCCTCGGTCCAGGAGCGCACGCTCCCGATGACCTCCAGCTCGGGGTGGGACCAGACGAAGCGCTCCACCTCGTCGAGGACCTCCTCGACGTGCGCCGCGTCGGCGGCCACCGCGGCGAAGCCGAGCAGCGCCCGCTGATGGAGATCCTGGTGGTCGAGCTCGGCGGCGGCGACCCGGTAGCGGCTGCGGGCCGTGTCTAGGAGGTGGCGGAGGACCTGCCGCTTGTCCTTCAGCGTCATTGCCGCCGGCAGGCGCAGGTCGAGGGTGAGACAGGCGGTGGGCATCAGTGGATCTTGTCCCCCCAAGCAGATCGTCGTGGGTCAAAAGTTTTGGCATCACAAACATTCGGCATCAGATCGATTCCCGTGTAGAGACGTCTCACCGCCCCCCGGAGGAGGTCCTGCGTCCACCGCTGCGTCGCATCGCTCGCTCCGTCGTCTCCCCTACGCCATCATCGCGGTGGCACTCGCCTTCGGGTCCGTGCTGGCGCTGCCGGCCATCAGCTCGGCGTCGGCCTTCAACTGGTCGAACGCCCACGTCGACGGCGCCAACAACTTCTGGGACGGGGCCTGCCCGAGCAACTCCACCTGTGTCGCCAGCTGATCGCTGCCGCGAAACGTCACGCCACGATCGTCGAGCAGGCCTCCTTCAACGGCGTGCTCAGCACGACGACCGTGATCCTGCGCTGACCACGCAGCGTCGAGCGGCCGACCGGGGAATCCGTGGAGCGCGCAGGGACGGCCACGACTCGCTGGTCCCGGCGGCGACTACGATGCAGTCTCCACCTGGCGCCTCTAGCTCAATTGGCAGAGCAACGGACTCTTAATCCGCAGGTTGAGGGTTCAAGTCCCTCGGGGCGCACCACAAACTCCCAGGTCGGAGGCATAAGGGCGAGGCGGCAGCTGTATCGCGGTGGTTCGCTTCTCGAAAAGTGGCGCGATACAGCCTCCGATACAGCCGGGCGATACAGTCACCGAAGGCGCCGGACAGGCGGTGGAGGTGATGGCGTGGCAGACGACCGACAGGCCCTCGAGCGCTTCGAGTCCCACGTCGACCGCACCGGCGAGCACCACCTGTGGCTCGGCAGCCGGAACCCGCAACGCGGAACGGGGAAGCTGCAGGTCGATGGGAAGCAAGTGACGGCGCACCGGCGCGCCTGGGAACTCAAACACGGCCCGCTCGCCGCAAATGAAGTCGTCAACCCGTGTCCGGACGAGCCGTTGTGCGTGCGGGTCGAGCACCTCAGCATGTCGGCTCGGGCACGCCGGCGGCCGCCGCAGCAGCGAACGAGAACGACCCGTATTCAGGTTCAGGTCAACGGCAACCGCGCCCATCGGCGCGTTCGCGGCGCGAAGGAGGACGTCGAGTTCGTCCGCGGGTTGCTCCGCGAGCAGCTCCGGCGCGCTGTGCCGCAGGACCAGGACGCGACGCGGTGGACGCTCGAAGACCTCATCGGGCACTACCTGGCCTATCTCGAGGAACAAGGCAGGGAACAGCGAACGATCTACCGCTACGAGAGCTCGGCAAGGAACTGGGTCTTCCCGATCATCGGCACGAAGTCGGCGCGACGGGTCACGCCCGATGACATCGACCGGTGCTTCGCACGGATGCGGCGCGCGGGGCAGAGCAGCGGCTCGATGAACCAGGTCAAAGCGCTGCTCTCGGGCGCCTTCAAGTGGGGCCGGCGGACCGGCAAGGTCATGCACCACCCCCTGCTCGACTTTCAGATGCCGAAGAGCAGCTATGTCCCGAGGGAGCGGCTGCCCCCGGAGGCCGACGACATCGCCCTGATCTTGCACACCGCGTTCGAACACACACCGGAGGTCGCACCGATCCTCGTTCTCGCGGCGACGACCGGAGCCCGACTCGGGGAGCTGGTCGCATTGCGACGTTCGGACCTCGACCTCGCTCGCTCCTCGCTATGGGTGTGGGCGGCAGCGGACGTCGATGGGAGTCTGAAGGATCCGAAGCGCGCGCAGCACCGCCGGGAGGTTCCGCTCGACGGGGAGACGCTTGGGTTGCTGTGCGGCCTGCTCGAGGAGATCGAGGAACGCTGCACCTCGGTGGGCGCGCGGACGGCCGAGGATCCGTTCCTCTTTCCGTCAGAGCCGGACGGTTCGAAGCCGATGCTCCCGGATCGCGTGAGCAAGCGTCTCAGGGTGTTGAAGGAGTATCTCGGCGTCGAGGACAAGCGGCCCGAGACGATCTCGTTGGAGAACGAAGCGCTGCATCTGCGACGATCGGGGAGCGTCGACCGGACGGGCCGCCGGGGGCCGAAGCCACGTGACGGTGCGGCGATGTCCTACTCCGACGTCGGGCGGAGCCTCAACCGCACGGCGGAATGGGCGCAGCAGGCGTGTGAGGCCGCTCTCAGGCGAGAGCAAGCGACAGGGCTCGGCCTGAACTTCAACCTGTCGTTCAATGGCTTTCGCAAGTTCACCTCGAGCGAACTTCTCGACGCCGGATTCAACATCAGCGTGGTCGCACAGCGCCAAGGGCACTCGCCGGAAGTCTTGGCGAAGCACTACAGCAAGGCGCGCATGTCGGCACGCCGTGAAGCAGCGGAACACCTCGGCAATGTCGTCCACAGTGCCCGGCACGCCAATTCTGGGAGATCGTGAGGACTGGCGACTCGACGCGAGTGTCGGGACGCGAATCAGCGCCCCCGAGTTATCTCCGCTCGGGGGCGCTGACCAGGTGCGACAGCTAGCTCTCGCGAATCAGTTTGCACACCCAGGGCGGCATGGCAAACAGCGTTTCGGTGCCCTGAGCCTCGTCGGCCGGGTCAATAAAGCGCCACCTCGTTGTCCATGGGAGCCCGGACATGCCGTAGCGACTTGAGACTCGGCGACCAAGCGCGCCGGCCATCCCGGCAACCGACATCGCACCCTTCGGCAGACCGAGCCGGGATGCGATCTCATTTGTCGACACTTCGTCGCCGTCAGCGTCCGCAAGCAGGCGGAGCATCTGTTGCATCGCTTCTGCAGACTCATTGAACATGCGACTGATGAGCTCTGCTGTCCAGCTGCTATCGCCTTTCTTGTTGGTTTCGCTTGCAGTCGCCAGAGAAGAACCCGAACCTGGGCCTTGCGCAAGTAGGGCGTAAACCTCTTGCACGCGGCTGGCAGGTACCGGCAGCATCACGAACTCGTCGCTCATTTGGGATCTCCCGCTTCTGTCAGCCTCCCGGCTGTCCATTGGTATCGCTGCCTCCCGGCGGTGATAGGCAACAGTAAGCCATAGCTAGCCCTCGTCTGTCAATAGCTATCTATGGCTGCCTACTGGCAGCCTCGTCATAAATCGAGTAGGCCCGCGCTCCGCAGGTGCCGTCTCGTGGCCCGTGCGACATCGTCGAAGCGCGGAGGCTCGGCGAGATGCTCGCTCATCTCCGTACTCCATCGCCTGCGGTAGCGGTCAAGGCGATCCTCGAACCGCTCGGGGAAGGACGATGGGTCCAGGCTCTTTGCGCGCGCCTTGCGCTCGAAGAGCGGTCGGACTTCGGCGAGCGCGAGCGCGCCATCTTGGGTGAGTCGGAAAAGGTCATAGAGATCGCGGCACTGCACGCGCTGCATTACGCAGCGGAGCTTTTCGGCGCCGATCTCCTCGATCGAGTACACCGCGAAGGGGACAGGTTCAGGGAGATCAGGCCACAAGTCGAGGACCGTGCGTTCCTCGACGCTCTCGACGTGCTCGTCGGTCGAAAGATCGAGCTTGATCTGACGTGGCCGTGTCGCACCGAGCGGGCCGACGTAGGTGATCATCGGTTGTGCTCCGGTGCCACGCTCGAGATGTGGGAAGCCAGCGTGTTGTCGAGCCGCCTCCAACACTGGATCGAGCGCGTTCGCCGCTTCGGCGGCGCTGCCGCCGATGACCGTGAAGTCCAGATCGGCCGAGTAGCGGTAGTCAGGGAGGTGCACGAAGCGGATGGCGGTGCCGCCCTTAAAGACGAGCCGAGCGCCGTCGTTCGGCCGCGCAAGGTGCAGCTGTGCAACGACGTGGGCGAGGACGTAGTCGCGCTCGACGACCGCGGCATCGACACCGTCTTCGTCGGCACGGCGCGTGAGGACGTGGCGGGTGAGCAACGATCAGCTCCCGACGACGGCGCGCAGCTCGTCGGGTTGAAGATGCCAGGACACTTGAAAGGTCTCGTCGACCCATGCGACCTCGCGCTCGCGCGGGTCGAGACGGATGAGCGCTTGGCGGGCCGAGACGTCTGGCGTGAGTTGGAGTGGGAGGTCGAGCTTGCGGACAAGCGATGCCAGACGGCGCTCGGCGGCACGACCTTTCGGGCCGAACACCTGCGCGAGACGTGCAATCGAAGCGGCGTGCGTCCCGGATACTCCTGTGACGAGTGCCTCGGCCAGTCGCTCGACACTCCCGGTGAGGTCGAGGCGCAGCGCGCACTCGAACAACGCCCGGTCGAGGTTCGAGCGCCAAGAGCGTCCGACCACCTCAGTTTCGAGGTGAATGGTCGCGGGCCGTTCGATCACGACGCGCAATGGGCGATGGCTGATCGCGGCGATGCGCACCTGGCTCACGGACGCGACCGTGATCGTGCGAACCGGGTGGGTGAGGAGTCCGAGCTCGCTCAGCGCGCTGAGGTAAGCAATCCGGTGTGGCTTGTTCGAGAAAGTCGCGGCGACAGCGGTGGTCAGGTTGTCGGTCGCGGGAGAGGTGTGGAGTGAGCCGAACGGCCGGATCGCGTAGCGCCCGCGGCCGAGACGGTCGATCAGCCCGTGGCTTCGCAAGCGACGCAGGACGTTCGCGGTCGCGGTCGGAGAACGCGCGAGCATTTTCTCCGCTTCCGCGAAGGTGAAGGTATCCACGCCTTCAGCGGTGAGTGCATCGAGGAGTTCGAGCGGCGCGGCCATTTCGCACCAGGATAGCGGCTATTCACGATTTCCGTGAATAACCGACTAGTTACTAGGTGGCCGGGCAATGCGGCCGTCGCCGTCGTGTTCGGAGATGTCCTCGGAGTTCGACACCATCCGCGCGGGTGATACAGCCGAGGCGTACCGTTCAAAACCCATGCCTGACTGGCGCGCTACCCGACCCGTCGACGTTGCCCGACTGAACAGCA
>Ga0307374_10012905_pt1 | contig 11642 bp, 7 predicted proteins | sample OX3MG_FD_202532 | JGI IMG/M metagenome (GOLD analysis project Ga0307374, IMG submission 202532) | Soil microbial communities from Risofladan, Vaasa, Finland - OX-3 | ecosystem: Environmental > Terrestrial > Soil > Coastal area > Acid sulfate soil | place: Finland: Risofladan, Vaasa | collected...
TTGCTGCTTCGCCATATCCCCTCCGCATCGCTGGGTATGGCTTGTTCTACCTCACTCGCTTGCTTGTGGCAAGTCCCCTCGCTTATATCAAAACGTCAGCTCGCATCGAGTTCCTTGACGCGTTTTAATGCACCGTGCTAGACTTCCTGCAACCGCGCGGGACGGACCCGCCGTGCGGCGACACGAAGGTTGATCTGCGATTGTCCGTGTGACTTCCTGGTTTCGAGGAGGGCCGTCAGAATGTACTCGGGATGCCTCGTCGCGATGATCACTCCCTTCCAGAATGGCGAGATCGACGAACCCGGCCTGCGCCGCCTGGTCGAGTTCCATCTCCAGAATGGTACGGATGGACTCGTTCCCTGCGGCACCACCGGCGAGTCGGTGTCGATGACCGAGGAGGAGCAGCTTCGGGTCATCGAAATTGTCGTCGAAACGGTGAACAAGCGAATTCCGGTGATCGCCGGGACTGGCACCAATAGCACGGCCAAGACGATCAAGATGACCAAGAAGGCGCAGAAAGTTGGCGCCGACGCCGCGCTGGTTGTCACGCCCTACTACAACAAGCCGACCCAGCAGGGCCTCTACCTGCACTTCGAGGCAATCGCCAAGGAAACGGACCTGCCGATCGTCATGTACAACGTCCCGAGCCGAACGAGCGTCAATCTGTTGCCGGAGACGGTGGCGCGCCTGGCGAAGATCCCGAACATCGTCGCGGTGAAGGAAGCCAGCGGCAGCATGGACCAGGTCAGCCAGATCGTCGCCAGTTGCCGGCCCGACTTCGCCGTCCTCTCCGGCGACGATTCGCTGACGTTGCCGATGCTCTCTCTCGGTGGGACCGGGGTCGTCTCGGTTGTCGGCAACATTGCGCCGGGCCCGATGAGCGAGATGGTCCGCGCTTTCCGCTCGGGCAACCTGGCGCGCGCGCGCGCCCTTCACTATCAGCTCTTCGATCTCTGCCGCGCGATGTTCGTCGAGACAAACCCGATTCCGGTGAAGACGGCGGCCGGCATCCTGGGTCTGTGCTCGCCTGAGCTTCGCCTGCCCATGTGTCCGCTGAGCGATGCGAATCGCCAGAAGCTAGAGCAGGTGTTGAAGACCTCGCCCGTGCTGCAGCCGGCCGCCGCCAGCTAGGCGCCAGGAGCCAGAAACTACTCCGGAGAAGGAGGAGTGGGGAGTCAGGCACCAGAGCGCGGGAGCAGTTGAGGAAGCATCGACTCCCCGACTCCTGACTTCCACCGCACGATGAAGCTGATCGTCCACGGAGCTTCCGGACGCATGGGGCGCGAGGTGATCGGCGCGGCCGCCGCGACGCCCGATGTCACCATCGCCGCCGCGGTGGTGCGCGCTGGATCGGCGAGTGTCGGCGTCGACGCGGGGGTGTTGGCGGGTGTTGGCTCGTTGGGCGTTTCCGTCAGCAGCGACCTGGACTCAGCGTTGGCGGCCGGGGACGTGGCCGTCGACTTCAGCATTCCAGTGGCCGCGGTGGAGTTCGCGCGGCGGGCGGCAGCGGCGGGCACACCAGCGATCGTGGCGACGACCGGGCTTTCCGCCGAGCAGCTCGCGACCGTTCGCGAAGGTTCCAACCGCGCACCGGTCTTGATCGCGCCGAACCTCAGCCTGGGCATCAACGTACTCGCGCAGGTCCTGCCGACGATCGTCAACGCACTGGGCGCCGAGTACGACGTCGAGCTGGTCGAGGCACACCATCGCTTGAAGAAGGATGCCCCATCGGGGACCGCGGTCCTCCTTCTGTCGGCGATCGCGTCGGCGTTGAACCGTCCGGTCTCCCAGGTCGAGCGCTACGGGCGGCATGGCCTGGCGCCTCGCGAGGCGGGCGAGATTGGCGTTCACTCGATCCGCGCGGGTGGGATCGCCGGCGAGCACAGCGTGCTCCTGGTCAGCGACGGCGAGCAGATCGAGGTCTCCCACCGCGCGTTCAGCCGGCGCACGTTTGCGCTGGGCGCGCTGCGCGCGGCGCGGTTTCTGGCGGAGCAGCCGCCGGGACTCTATTCGATGCAGGATGTCTTGAGGTAACACAGCGTTGCCTTGCCCGACTTCGTGCCTGTTTAAGGGACGATCGCAGTCGTGGACCCTGGCTACTCGCTGCCGAAGGAGCTTGACTGACCTTGGAGGAGTTCCAGTATCGCGGTGGCTCGCTCGCCTGTGAAGGCGTTTCCCTGGCCGAGCTCGCCGAGACGTATGGCACCCCATTGTACGTCTACAGCGAGACGTCGATCCGTGACCGCTTTCGCGCTCTCGACGAGGCCTACGCCGGCGTGCCGCACCAGATCTGCTACGCGATGAAGGCGAACGATAACCTGGCGATCACCCGGCTGCTGGCGGGACTCGGGGCGGGAGCCGACATCGTTTCGGGCGGCGAGTTGTTTCGCGCGCGCAAGGCGGGAGTGCCGGCTGATCGGATCATCTTCGCCGGGGTTGGCAAGACGCGCGCAGAGATCGCCCAGGCGATCGACGCGGACGTGCTGCTGTTCAACGTCGAGTCGCCGGCCGAGCTCGAGGCGATCGCGGACGTCGCGCGGGAGAAAGATCGTGTCGCGCGGATCGCGGTGCGCGTCAATCCGGACGTGGACCCTCACACGCACCCATACATCTCGACTGGCCTGAAGCAGAACAAGTTTGGCGTGCCGGCGGACCGGGTCCTCGACGTTTATCGTCGTGCCCGCGACGACCGCTTTCTGGATCCCGTCGGCATTCAGATGCACGTCGGCTCGCAGTTGGTCCACGTTCAGCCGATCGTCGACGCCGTCGCGCGGGTCGTCGATCTGGTCGCGCGGCTCCGAGCGGAGGGCGTTCGGCTGCGGTATTTCGACGTGGGGGGTGGGCTGGGCATCCGCTACCGCGACGAGGCGCCGGAGGGTCCGAGCGACCTCGCGGAGCGGATTCTGCCGACGATGCGCGAGCTCGGCGTCACGCTGCTCTGCGAGCCGGGTCGCTTCATCGTGGGGAGCGCCGGCGTGCTGCTGACGCGCGTGGTGTACCGTAAGGAGAACGGCGTGAAGACCTTCGTGATCGTGGACGCGGCGATGAACGACCTGATTCGTCCCACGCTGTACGCTGCCCATCACGAGGTCCGACCGGTTGCACCAGTCGCCGAGCAGGAAGTTGTCGACGTGGTCGGCCCAATCTGCGAGTCCGGCGACTTTTTCGCCAAGGATCGTTGCGTGCCGGTCAGTCGCGCGGGGGACTTGCTGGCGATCATGAGCGCGGGCGCGTACGGCTTCGTGATGGCATCCACGTACAACGCCCGGCCGCGGCCCGCGGAGGTGCTGGTGGCGGGAAGCCAGCACCGGCTGATTCGCCGACGCGAAACCTACCAGGACCTGGTGAGCGCGGAGGACGGGCTGTGATCAGGGAGCAGTTCGCGGTCGCGCGCCGGCTGGCAGCGCTGCCACCGTACCTGTTCGTCGAGATCGACCGCAAGCGGCGCGAGGCCGCCGCCCGCGGCATCGACATCATCAGCTTGAGCATCGGAGACCCGGACATACCAACGCCGGGACCGATCATTCGCGCGCTCGCCAGGGCGGCGCGCGAGCCGGCGAACCATCGCTATCCCGAATCCGAAGGACTGGACCGCTTCCGCGAAGCGGTCGCGGCGTGGTACGGTCGTCGGTTCGGAGTCGAGCTGTCGCCCCAGCGCGAAGTTCTGACGCTGATCGGTGCGAAAGAGGGGATCGGTCATCTGCCGCTTGCCCTCGTCGACCCGGGGGACGTGGTGCTGATTCCGGATCCGGCGTATCCGGTGTACCGCGCCGGCACCGTCTTTGCCGGCGGCGAACCGTACGAGATGCCGCTACGGCGCGAGAACGCTTTCCTGCCGGATCTCGACGCGATTCCCGAGTCGATCCGACAGCGCGCGCGCCTCATGTTCATCAACTACCCGAACAACCCAACCGGGGCGGTCGCGCCCCTGGACTTCTACCGCGACGTGGTCGCTTTCGCTCAGCGGTACAATATTGTCGTCGCCCAGGACAACACCTACTCCGAGATCTCCTTCGATGGCTACCGTCCCCCGAGCTTCCTCGAAGTACCCGGCGCCAAGGACGTCGGGGTCGAGTTCCACTCCCTCTCCAAAACCTTCAACATGACTGGCTGGCGCATCGCCTTCGCGGTGGGTCGCGCCGACGTCGTCGATGCCTTGCGGAAGATCAAATCCAATCTCGACTCCGGCGCATTTCAGGCGGTGCAGGAGGCCGGCATCACGGCGCTCTCGCTGGCCGACGAAATCAGCGCCCGCAACAGCAAGGTCTATCAGCGGCGGCGTGACGTGCTGATCCGCGGACTGCAGCACGCTGGCCTCACGGTCGACGCGCCGCGCGCCACGTTTTACGTCTGGCCGCGGGTGCCGTCGGGCTACGACTCGGCCGGATTCGTCTCGATGCTGATCGAGCGGACCGGCATCGTCGGCACGCCCGGGAATGGCTTCGGACCAGAAGGCGAAGGGTACATTCGCTTCGCTCTGACCGCCGATGTGGGCCGATTGCGCGAGGCGACTGCACGACTCGCCGTGGCGCTTGCCTGATCCTGGGCACAGAACTTGCGTTTTTTTAACACGTTCCGGTTGGCTTCCGTGTAGAGTAGAGGGAGCGAGCGTCACCCTGGTCCGGGGTCGGGAGGAGAACACGATGGCGTGGAATCGACTGACCGGCCAAGCGAATGGCTTGATCCGGGACGTTGCCTGGTGGGCGACGATCTCTCCCTTCTGCGTGGGAACCAATCTGCCTCGACTCGAATCCTCCGCGGTGGAGCGGCTGCACCTCGCGGGGGAGACGGACCAGTATCCGACGACGGAGCTTTTGGGACGGCTCTGGGCGTTCCGTGGACGCTTGAGGTTCGCCCGGGCTCTGCTGATCGTGCCTCGGTCGATGGTCCTGTGCGCCGTCATCCTCCTGCTGGCCAGGTCAATCCAGGTCATGATTCAGCGCCCGATGTCGGGATGGCTCCCGTTGGTCCTGTTCGTGGTGCTGGGTTGGGGCCTTCACCTGGCGTTCCACCACGAGATTCCCTCGTTCGAAGTGGCCCGCCTGGTCGATCGTCGGGCGGGGCTCCAGGCGCAGCTCGCCACGGCGGTGGAATACACCGCATCGCGGCGCATGGATGAGCCGCTGGTCAAGACGCAAGTACGGTTGGCGACCAGCCGACTGCGCGACCTCGATCCGCGCCAGGTCGTGCCGCTGGTCTGGCCGAGCACCGACCTCCGGTTGTTCGTCCTGGTGGCGGCGCTGTACGGCGCGGTGTCGTTCGTCGGAACGCTCGGATTGTCACTGCCGCGTCCGCCCCAGGCGATCGACGCTGAGCTGACCAAGCTTGCCCAACAGGATGCCCAGGCGCCAAGCGCCTACGTGACGATGGACCCGGGACAGATCCAACAGCAACAGGCGATCGCGACGTCGAACGATCAGATGTTTCCGCGCTTGAAGACCCTGCAGCAGCAATTGGCCGCGAAGTCGATCACCCCCCAGGAGTACCAGGCGCAACTGCAGCAGATGCAGCAGCAAATTCAGGCGGAGGCGACCCAATCGCTCGCCGCGCAGCAGGCGCTCAACGCGCTCGCCGCTGCATTGAAGGATTCGTCGACGACCCACGCGATCAGCGACAGCCTGGCACAGGGCGACTACTCGCAGGCGGCCTCGCAGTTGAGTGATCTGAGCCAGCAGCTCGACAAGCTCTCACCCGAGGCGCAATCCGAGCTGGCCTCGCGGTTGAGTCAGGCCGCGACCGAAACTCAGCAGTCGAATCAGGCCATGTCGCAGAGTGCGCAGCAGTCGTCTGACGCGTTGAAGCAGGGGGACACCGCCCAGGCGTCGCAATCGCTGCAAGCGCTTTCGCAGGCAGTTCAGCAGGCCAGCGGCCAGATTGCGAGTCAGGCCCAGCTTGGACAGTCGCTCCAGCAGATCCAGCAGGGCCTGGGGAACCAGCAATCCGCGTCGAACTCGTCGAGCTCACCGTCTGGCGACAATGCCAGCGCTCTGGTGACGCCAGGCGCCTCGCAGCAATCTCAGCAGGCACAGGGCGCGCAGCAGGGAGGCGCGCAGGGCAATCTCGATCAGTCGGTCGCGAACGCCGGCTCCTCGGCCGAGGTAGGCAGCGGGGCGTCGGCGGGAGGGCAACCAGGCGCGGAGCAGCAGATTCAGCAGGGCCAGTTGAGCAACGCCGGGGGAGCCGGCGACGGCCCCGGCTCCGACCTTCTCAACGCGCAGCCGGTCCCGCTGGACGTGGGCGGCGTGAAGCTGACGATCACCGGTCAGGCCAGTGCGAACGGGGACAACCAGACCAAGCCAGGCGATCGCACCACCCCGCTGACCGGCGCTGATGGCAGCACGATCTCGGCTGCCGGCGGCAGTGCCCCGGCTTCGTCGAACACGCCGATCAACGTCCACCAGGAAAGCAACGTGGTGCCGCTGGAACTGAAGCCCGTCGTGCGCGAGTACTTCAGCAATGCCGGATCCTGATCGCCGCTCGGCGCTGAGATCGTTGCGCAAGGTCTTTTCGCTCCCGCGCCTCCGTACCCGGCAGACCCCTCGCGGCCCCTTGCGACTGGCGGATGACGACGACGAATTGGAGTCGGCCGGCGAGCTGCTTGGAGAGTCGTTCATTCGGCGACTCGAGCGGCTGAATCTGCTGACGCGCGGACTGGTGATTCAGGGTCTCGCCGGGGAGCACCGCAGCCGGCGTCACGCGAGCTCGACAGAGTTTGCGGATTTTCGGCAGTACGTCCCCGGTGACGACTTCCGGCGGATCGACTGGAATGCCTTCGCGCGGCTCGACGGACTGTTCCTGAAGCAGACCGAGGCGAAAGAAGACGTCACGGTCCACCTCCTGGTGGACTGTAGCCAGTCGATGAATTGGGGTACCCCCAACAAGCTCGGGTTTGCCCGACACCTGGCCGCGGCGCTGGGCTTTCTGGCGCTGGCGCGTTTTGACGCGGTCACTGCCGTCTGTTTCGCGGATACACTCTACGAGCGCTTCCCGCTGGTCCGTGGACGGGGGCAGACCATGCGCCTGTTGTCCTACCTGGATCAGGCGCCCGTGGGCGGCGCGACCCGACTGCAGCGAGCGATGGACCAGTATTGCAGCGGGCCGATTAGCGGCGGGATTGCCTTTTTAATCTCGGACCTGTTCTCCGACGACGACTGGGAGGCAGGGATCGTACGGCTGCTCCGCGAAGGAATGGACGTCGTGGTGATCCAGGTGCTCGCACCGCAGGAGCTGAATCCCACCGTCGACGGTGACCTCGAGCTGTTCGACGCCGAGACCGGCGACGTCGTCGACATTGTCGTCGGCGACGAGGCCCGGCGTACCTACGAGCAGCGGGTACAGGCCTGGTGCGCAAGCGTCGCGACGTTTTGCCACCGATCGGAAGTCGGCCACCTCACGCTCGACACGACCGTGCCGCTCGAAGAGATTTTTCTGAACCGCATGCGTCTCCGAAGGATCGTACGATGACGTTGATCCAGCCCTCGGCGTTGTGGGCACTGGCCGCGCTTCCGCTGATCTTGCTGCTCTACATCCTCCGCCCGCGCCACCGACGCGTCGTGATCCCGAGCGTCCGCCTCTGGCAGCATATCTCCAGCGATCTCGAAGGCAGGCCACGCTGGCGACTGCCGGCCGCCACGTTGCTCCTGTTCGTGCAATTGGCGATCGCGGGTGCCGTGGCCGTGATGCTGGCGCGACCCGCGCTGCCGGGCGGTATCGGGCAGCACCTGATCGTGCTCGTCGATCTCTCTCCGACGATGCTCTCGACCGACGTTAGCCCGAATCGACTTGGCCTGGCGGTTCAAGACGCGCATCAACTGGTGGCCGGATTGAAGGCCGAGGACCAGGCGACGCTGATCGCGATCGCGCCGAGTCCTCAGATCCTGGCAGCCGGCAATGGGCCGCACGCGCTCGACCAGGCGCTCAGCTTGTTGAAGGCTGCACCCGAGCGTGGTGACGTCCAGAGCGCGCTGGCTCTCGCGGCCCAGACGGCCGACCTGTCCCCTGATACGCACAACCGCATCGTGATCCTCTCGGATGGCACCTTCGACCAGCCGTCTCTCAAGGATATTGGACCGATCCCGGCCGACGTGTCCTTCGAGCAAGTGGGCGGAAGCGACGACAACCAGGGCATTACCGCGCTGGACGTGCGTCCGATGATTGGCTCGATCAACCGGTATCTGGGCTTTGTCCAGGTTGCGAACTTCTCCCATCGCGACGTTCAGGTCGGAGTGCGGGCAACGGCAGACGGCCTACCGATCTATAACCAGAAGCTGACAATTCCTGCTCGGCAGCCGGTGGAGATTTCTCTGTCCCTCCCCCAGGGCACGCAGGTGTTCGCGGCCTCCCTCGACGTCGCGGACAAGTACGCCGCGGACAATCATGCCGAAGCGCTGGTCCCACCGCCCGAGGACCTGCCGGTGACGCTGGTCGCGGCGGACTCAACCTTGTGGCAGCGTGCCCTGAAGACGTTGCCCACGGTCAAGCTGAAGGTGGTCAGCCCTCCCAGCTACCAGCCGGATAGCGCCGCGGTGACGATCTTCGACGGCTTCGTGCCCGCGACGCTGCCAAACGGCAACATTCTAATGGTGGCACCGCCGCCGGGGAACTCGCTGATTCCGGTGGCCGGCAATCTCCCCGCGACCACGCTCGTACAAACTGACGATACCAGCCCGCTGTTCGACTCGGTCGATCTCACCGGCCTGTTCGTACAGCAGGGGGAGCGCTTCAACGCGCTGACCTGGGCGCGCCCGATCGCCCAAACCTCCGACGGGCCGATCATGTTCGATGGCGAGCTGCAGGGACACCGAGTGGTGGTCATCGGCTTCGATCCATCGTCGACCGATTGGCCGCAGCGGATCGCCTTTCCTGTGTTCGTGGCCAACGCGGTCCAATCGCTGGCGCCGACGTCGCTGCCGACGCGCATCGATCCCGGCACCGCGCTGGACCTGCCCGCGGTGCCGCACAGCAGCTCGGTCCTGGTGCGCCGGCCAGACGGCAACGTTGACGTATTCGCCGGCGCAGGGCGTCCGGTCCGCTTCACCGATACGAGTGAGCTGGGCACCTACGTCGTGACGGACACCAACGGCTCGACGCTAGTCGCGCAGCACGAGTTCGTGGCGAACAGCCTCGGAGTCGCCCAGAGTGACATCGCCCCGCGGGTGGACCCACAGGTGCTCGCGCAGAACGGAAGTCCACCCGGGAAGCAAACACAGCACGAAGTCTGGCCGTGGGTGGCCGGAGGAGTCCTGGCGCTGCTCTCCGCCGAGTGGCTCCTCTACTTCCGCCGGCTGGTGGTGTGAGAGGGCCGATGAGCCTGACTTTCGACAATCCGAGCGCGCTCTGGCTCCTCCTCCTGCTGCCGGCGTTCTATCTGGTGGCGCGGCTCGGCATGACCTACCTGCCGCGGCGGGTGCGGAGCGCGGCAACGGTGGTCCGGCTGGCGCTGGTCGCAGCGATGGCCCTGGCGATCGCCCAGCCGATCTTGCACCGTTCGAGCGATCAACTGTCGGTCGTGTTCGTCGTCGACCGGTCGGCGAGCGTCTCGGTAAACGGCCACAGCGCGGCCGACCCCTGGCTGGCGGACGCGCTCAAGGGCGCGGGGCCCGACGACCACACCGGTGTGGTCGAGTTCGGGACGAACGCGGTGGTCCGCCGCCCGCTCGGCGTGAGCCAGGCGAACGCGTCCGTGCCGGCGCCGGGCGCGAGCGCGACGGATCTCGCCAGCGCGCTCCACCTCGCGACCGCCCTTTTCCCGCCGACCGGCGCTCGCCGCATCGTCGTGTTGTCCGATGGCCAGGCAAACGCCGGGGACGCGGTTGCCGAGGCGCGCCAGGATTCGGTCAGTCGAGTCCACGTCGACGTTGCTCCGATTGGACCGCCACCGGGGCTGAAGGAAGTGCTGGCCAATTCACTGACCGTCCCGCCGTACCTCCGGGTCGGCCAGCAGTTCGACGTCAGCGCCGTGATCGACAGCACCGTCAAGACGAACGCGCTCCTGCGCTTCTTCATGGACAACACCGAGATCACCGAGGGCACCAAGCAGCTCCAGCCCGGCGACAATCACTTTTCGGTGACGCTCCAGGCGAAGACCCAGGGATTTCACACGTTCCGGGTCACCGTGGAGAGTCCGACGGACACGTACGCCGTGAACAACGAGGCCGATGCGTTCAGCGTCGTCAAGCCGCCGGGCAAGGTGGCCGTCGTCGCGGCAGACCCAACCCAGGCGAGCCCGATCGTGACCGCGCTGCGGAACGCGGGCACCACGGTGGACCTGATCGCCCCGTCGGCGATTCCTCCGACGCTCCCGCCCATGGAGACGTACGATGGGATGGTCGTGGTGAACACGCCGTCAACCGCCTTCACGCTCGATCAGATGAACACCATCGCCGGTTTTGCTCACGACCTGGGGCGCGGGTTGGTGGTCATCGGCGGCGACAAGAGCTACGGCCTGGGCAAGTACGAAGGGACACCGCTCGGCGACGCGCTGCCGGTCCAGTCCGACGTTCCGGGCAACCTCCAGAACGGCGACGTGGCGCTGGTGCTCGTGATCGATAAGTCGGGGAGCATGGACGAGGCCGAGGGCGGAGTACGGAAGATGGCGATGGCGGACAAGGCCGCTCAGCTCGCGATCGGGCTGCTGGCCCCGGGCGACGAGATTGCCGTGCTTCCGTTCGATACCGACGTCACCGAGGCGGTGAAGCTGCAACGAGTGGGCAACGCCGCAAACCGCCAGCAACTCGAGAACACCGTCGGCCAGATCAGCGCGTCGGGTGGAACGGACATTTTCAAGGCACTCCAGGCAGGCTACGACGAGATCCACCAGAGCACGGCGCGCTACAAGCACATCATCCTGATGAGCGACGGCAACTCGCTCGTCGATGCCGACTACAACCCGTTGCTGGACAAGATCGAGAAGGAGCGCATCACGCTGTCGACCATCGCTATCGGCAGCGACGCGGACCTCAAGCTGATGCAGATGCTGGCCCAACGGGGCAACGGCAAGTACTACTACACCGATCAAGCCGCGAAGATTCCAGAGATCACCACGCGCGAGACGCGGATCGTCAGCGGCTCGTCGACGGTCGACAGCGTGTTCCAGCCGCAGGTCGCGTCGTCCAGCCCACTGCTGGAGTCGGTGGTCGCGAGCGACCTGCCGTCGCTCGGCGGGTACGTCGTGACGACGCCACGCAACAATGCCCAGGTCGCGCTGCAATCCGATCGGCGCGACCCGATCCTGGTGCATTGGAATTACGGCCTGGGGCGCGTGGTGGCCTGGACGTCAGACCTGACCAGCCATTGGGCCGCCGATTGGCTGTCGTGGCCGCAGTTCAGCCAGTTCTGGTCGCAGGCCGTCGACTGGAGCCTGCGGTCGCCGAACGATCCTAATCTGCAGACCTCTTACTCTGTCCAGGGCAACGTCGTCGACTTCAAGGTCGACGTGGTCAACGATCTTGGCGTCTTCCAGGACGGGCTCGATCTCCGCGCACAGATTCCCGCGGCCGGCGGTAAGACCACCGAAGTGCGCCTGACGCAGACGCGTCCTGGCCGTTACGAGACTCAGTTCAGCATCCAGCAGCCGGGGGCCTATCCGGTCGACGTCGTGCAGTACGCTGGAAATAAGGTGGTACGGAGCGAATCGACCGGCG
>Ga0307374_10012907_pt1 | contig 11641 bp, 7 predicted proteins | sample OX3MG_FD_202532 | JGI IMG/M metagenome (GOLD analysis project Ga0307374, IMG submission 202532) | Soil microbial communities from Risofladan, Vaasa, Finland - OX-3 | ecosystem: Environmental > Terrestrial > Soil > Coastal area > Acid sulfate soil | place: Finland: Risofladan, Vaasa | collected...
ACAAAGCAATCAAGAAAACGGCGAGCGCCAGGACAATCTTCAGGGTTAGCATCTTCCAGTAGATTCCCCACGGCGCTTCCCACACCAGGCTCATATTGTAAATCCCGCTGGCTATGAGCAGGACGATGACCGTCCACGTGACCCAGCGGAAGCGCATCAGGACACTCCGGATCACGGCCTCGCGCTGCGCCGCTTCAGTCTGACGCAGGGCAGGAAACAAGATGACCACCAGAAACGCCATCCCCCCGATGCCGGCTACAGCGGCGCTGAGATGAATCCATTGCATGATGGTTGTTAGCATGGTTGTTCGAAAGAAGCCGTCAGCTTTCAGCAATCAACTAGCTGAGAGTTTCGCCCCTGACATCTCGTCAGGGACCCGTGGGGTCGCCCGAGGTCGGATACAAAGCCCACCCCTACAACGTGAACAGAGTTCTCCCCGTCCTGCACATAACGGACCCATTCCTTGCAAGCAGAACCGCACGTTGCGAAGGCTCTTCGCCGACGGCTGACTACGATACGCCCACCGGCGCTTCCTGTGGCTCGTAAGCCAGTACCGGGGCCAGCCAGCGTTCGACCGCGCGCAGGTCCATCCCTTTGCGCCGTTGGTAGTCAAGCACCTGATCCCGCCCGATCTTCCCCACCGCGAAATAGCGCGATTCAGGATGAGAAAAATAAAATCCGCAAACCGCGGCGCCGGGGACCATCGCAAAACTTTCCGTCAGCTCGATTCCCACCGATTCTTCGGCTTCAATCAAGTCAAACAACGCGCGCTTTTCGGTGTGGTCGGGGCAAGCCGGATAACCCGGCGCCGGCCGGATGCCGCGATATTGCTCGTGGAACAGATCATCCGGGGTGAAGTTTTCATTTTGCCCGAAGCCGCAGGCGTCGCGGGCGCGCTTGTGCATCAACTCGGCCAAGGCTTCCGCCAGGCGGTCTGCCAGAGCCTTCGCCATGATGGCATTGTAGTCGTCATGATCCTGCTCAAACTCATGGACCAAAGCTTCCAGACGGAACCCGGTGGACACGGCAAAAGCGCCGATGAAATCGGTCAGGCCGGTTTCGCGCGGAGCAATAAAATCCGCGAGCGCTAGATTGAAATTACCCTTCTCCATTTGCTGGCGAAGAGTGTAAAAAGTGGCGAGCACGACGTCGCGCGTTTCGTCCTGATAGACCTCAATATCGTCACCCACGCTGTTGGCCGGGTAAAAGCCCATGACGGCGCGCGCCGTCAGCAGCCTCTCCTCCACGATCCGCTGCAAAAGACGCTGCGCGTCATCAAACAACTCTTGGGCTCTCGGGCCAACTCCATCGGCGCTTAAAATCTTGGGATACGTTCCCCGCAATTCCCAAGCCTGGAAAAACGGCGTCCAATCGATATAAGGAACTATCTCTTGCAACGGAACGGGATCAAAGACGCGGTTGCCAAGAAATCGAGGCCGGGCCATCATGGTCTCGTTCCATTCCAAGCGCGGCTTGTTTTGCCGGGCCTGTTCGATGCTGACCAGCGGTTGAACTTGCGGGCGGTAAATCGCGCGCAGCTTTTCCTGTTCCTGCCGGAGATCCTCTGCGAAATCGTGGCGAAGCTCGGGATTCTTCAATGCTCCCACCACGCCGACGGCCCGCGAAGCATCCGCCACGTGAACCACCGGATGGCCATAATGCGGAGCAATCTTCACCGCCGTATGCAGCTTGCTGGTGGTGGCGCCGCCAATGAGGAGCGGCACGGAGAAGCCCTCGCGCTCCATTTCTTTGGCCACGTGAATCATCTCATCCAACGATGGAGTGATGAGGCCGCTCAGTCCCACCATGTCCGCGCTCACGTCGCGCGCCGTCTTCAGAATCTTCTCGCACGGCACCATCACACCCAGGTCAATCACCTCGTAGTTGTTGCAACCCAGCACCACGCCCACAATGTTCTTGCCGATGTCGTGAACGTCGCCCTTGACGGTGGCCATGACGATCCGCGCCGCGGACAGCCGCGCCCCCGACTTTTCTTTCTCCGCTTCCATATAGGGAAGCAGGTAGGCTACAGCCTTCTTCATCACCCTCGCGCTCTTCACCACCTGCGGCAGAAACATCTTTCCGGCGCCAAACAGATCGCCCACCACGTTCATCCCATCCATCAGCGGGCCTTCGATCACGTGCAAGGGTTTTGGATATTTCCGGCGGGCTTCCTCCGTGTCCGCCTCGACGTAATCCACAATGCCCTTCACCAGGGCGTGCTTCAGCCGATCTTCCACGGGTCCCTGGCGCCAGGCTTCTTGTTCCTCCTGGGTCTCAATTTTCCCGAGATGTTTGATGGAGTCAGCGAAGACGAGCAGCTTCTCTGTCGCGTCCGGCCGGCGATTCAGCAACACGTCTTCCACCAGCTCCAGCAGATCCTTTGGAATCTCCTCATAAATCCCAAGCTGCCCGGCATTGACAATGCCCATATCCATGCCGGCGCGGATCGAGTGATAAAGGAACGCGGAGTGCATCGCTTCCCGCACGACATTGTTGCCCCGGAAGGAGAAGGAAATGTTGCTCACGCCGCCACTCACCTTGCAGTAAGGCAGGGTGGCTTTGATCTCGCGCGCCGCTTCGATGAAGTCCAGGGCGTAATTGTTGTGCTCTTCGAGGCCCGTGGCGACCGTGAAAATGTTTGGGTCGAAAATGATGTCCTGGGGCGGAATGCCCACTTCCTCCGTGAGGATTTTGTAGGCTCGCGTGCAGATTGAAATCTTGCGCTCGAGCGTATCCGCCTGGCCCCGCTCGTCAAAGGCCATCACCACCATGCCCGCGCCATAGCGGTGCACCAGCCGCGCGCGCTGCTTGAAGAGATCCTCGCCTTCCTTCAGGCTGATCGAATTGACAATGCTCTTGCCCTGCAGGCACTTCAGTCCAGCTTCAATCACGCTCCATTTGGAGCTGTCCACCATGATGGGGATGCGGGCGATATCGGGTTCAGAGGCAATGTAATTCAGGAACCTGGTCATGGCTTGTTCACCATCGAGCATGGCTTCATCCATGTTCACGTCCAGAATTTGCGCGCCGCCTTCCACCTGCTGCCGCGCCACACGGAGCGCTTCTTCGTATTCGCCGGCTTTGATGAGCTTGGCAAACTTGGGTGAACCGGTGATGTTGGTGCGCTCACCAATGTTGACGAAATTTGAGTCCGGCCGCATCACCAGCGGCTCCATTCCGCTGAAACGCGAGTAAGGCTCGGGCTGGGAGAGGACATGCGGCTTCAGTCCGCGCACCGCCTGGGCGATGGCGCGGATGTGGGCGGGAGTGGACCCGCAACAACCCCCCACGATGTTCACCCATCCGTTTCTGGCAAAATCGCGCAGGTCACCGCACATGATTTCCGGTGTTTCATCGAAACCGCCGAAAGCATTGGGCAGCCCGGCATTGGGATAGCAACTGATGTAGACCGGAGCAATTTGGGAAAGCTCCTCAACGTACGGGCGCATTTGCTTGGCGCCGAGCGCGCAGTTGATGCCCACGCTCAGCAGCTTCATGTGCGAAACAGAGATCCAGAATGCTTCCACTGTCTGGCCGGAGAGCGTGCGGCCGCTCTGGTCGATGATGGTGACCGAGACCATTACTGGAATGCGCTTGCCGGTATCTTCAAAAAGCTGATCGATGGCGAAGAGTGCGGCCTTGGCGTTCAGAGTGTCAAAGACGGTTTCAACCAGCAAGACATCGGCTCCGCCTTCGACCAGGCCGCGGGCTTGGGCGTAATAGGCGTCGCGAAGCTGATCAAAGGTGACCGCGCGAGAGGCGGGGCTCGCAATATCCTGCGACGCGGATAGCGTCCGGCTGGTCGGTCCCATCGAGCCGGCCACAAAGCACGGCCGCTCCGGGTGTTCCGCCATAAACCGCTCCACGGCCCGCCGGGCGTTGCGCGCGCCCGCCACGTTCAATTCATGGATGTGGTTCTCCAAGCCATATTCCGCCATGGAAATGGCGGTGGAGTTGAAGGTGTTCGATTCAATAATGTCCGCGCCCGCAACGAGATATTGCAAGTGGATGTCTTCAATGATCTGCGGCTGAGTGATGTTGAGCAGGTCGTTGTTCAGGCGCAGATCCTTCTTGTGATGGGCGAATTGGCTGCCGCGATAATCCGCCTCCGTCAGCTTGCGCTCCTGGATCATGGTTCCCATGGCGCCGTCAATAATCACAATGCGCTGGCGAAGCAGCTCTTCGAGCGGATGAACGGGATGTGCTCCCTCAGTCATGAAGTTGAAAGGTGTCCTCCCCGGCAAAATGCCTACTTCTATCATATCATCCACCGGTGAGGGTTGGGGCTGCGGAAGGGCATTAGCAATGAGGTATGGGTAGCCACGGTCAGTGTTTTCGTGACCGTGGGCTTTTCATTGTGAAACAGCCCACGGCCAATCAAAAAACGATTGACCGTGGCTACCGGCTTTTAATTGCAAGTTGTAAATTCTCAACGCTGGTTGCGATATGATTTCACTGGCAACACCACAAATGGGAAACTCCGTAGTATGCACCAAAAGGAGCGCCAACAATGACCGACGATCATCACCAATACGAGTGCTTGAAGTGCGGGAAAACGTGGATCTGCCATGATCCAGAGTGCAAGTCTGCAGGCTCAGATTTCGAGCGGTGCCCTGAGTGTCTCAAGAGGCAGTCCGAGGCGTTGGGGCTGCAATTCACACCCAGGAATCAGATGCCGTAACTCCTTAATCCGGTATTTAACGTGCTCGGGAGCTTTCGAATCTCGAGCTGCGCCGAACACGAGAAAGGCGCTTGCCTCTCAATACGTACATCGACAGGTGAAAAAGAGCATAGCCACGATCCACAGAAACGCTGACCCTGCGCTGCAAAGAGGCATTACTGTGCGCGCTGAAAATATGCTCTTGCCAACGTATCGTTGGTAATCTTCTCGATTGATTTCTGCACTAACTGCGAGACGGGGCTCGACGCGCAAGTCTTCCTCGATCTTTCGTATAAGTTCTTCTAACCGAGCAATGTGGCCCAGCGCGCGCTTCTGGATCGCGCGCCACACGAGCGCTATCGCCAAGCCAACGGCGGAGATCACGATTCCTACCCAGCGATTCTTAGGAAGGTCGCCGGTCGTAAATAGCGCCACCAGTAAAATTGCATTCGCTGCCCAGAAAGTCCCGAAGATGCTCCAAAGCACCTGGTCTTGACTGCTCCGCAGAGCAATGGCATTTTGGATCTGCGTCCACATGTTTATTGGGCATGTCGGCCCTTTTTCGGTTGATTCCATCTTGGTCCCCAGCTCGCATACGCCCCAATCGGGCAATAGTCACCGTCTACCTCTTTAACGAAACCGACGCTGGCTTTCCCACTGACTCTCTCGCAGCGGGCTGGAGCGGGTAGCGCAGAGTTTGCGGCTTTCAAACGCTGCGGTTCTTGGTTGGGGGAGCCGGGGAAATGCCGCAGAGTTTCTTGGAAGCGAAACTCTGCGCTACGGCCTCGGAACCCGAGTAGTCACGGATGGCATCGGCGATGTTTGCCAGAGCTTCTTCCCGGGTCGTCCCTTGCGACCAGCAGCCCGGCAGGCTCGGCACAGAAACCGCGAAGCCTTCTTCAGACGGATAGAGCGCAACCTTAACCTTCATCTCATACTCCTGCCGTCAGTATACCCAAATCTCCTGGCACCGTCTAACGGTCCGAAGATGATGCCTTCGGCAGGGGCGGCTGGCGGTAGAGTAGGAGAGGGAGCAAACAACGCCCCTCTCCTACTCTACCGCCACCTGTGATACCCACGCGCTATTTTTTGGTCAACTGGTTCAGGATATCTCCGAGTTTTTTGATCTCCGCGCCGTAACCTGCCCAATCACCTTGCCGTTGTAATTGCAGCGCCTTTTGATAATCCTGGTCGGCTTCCTGAATCAGTTTTTGAACATCGGGCGTGGGCTTCCCAACTGAGACAGAGGTGGCGGTAGCGGCTTTGGCGCCCGGAGTTGCCGAGGCAGCGCCTGCGCCTGGCCCGGTCTGCACGTTGCCGCCAAAGATCGCACTCAACGCTTCGTCCAGCGAGGGTTCCATCACCACCTTGTCCGAGTAAGCAACGATCACGCGTTCTAATTGGGGCAGTCCACCGCCGGCTTCGGCTGCCAGATACAAAGGCTCAATGTAGAGCACGGAATCACCGACAGGGATCACCAGCAGTGTGCCGCGGATCACGGTGGACCCGCCCTGGTTCCACAACGTCAACTGTTGGGAGATGGCGGGAACTTGATCGATGCGCGCTTCGATTTGCTGCGGACCGTAAGCCAGCTTCTCCTTGGGAAAAGTGAACACCAGCACTTTTCCGTAATTCGGCGCATCGCAGCGGGCGGCCATCCAGGCGATCATGTTGTCCTTGCGAGCCGGAGTGAAGGGAACCATCAGGATGAATTCTTCCTTCGTGCCAACCTCAGCCAGCTTCATAATCGTGTAGTAGGGGGCCATGGGCGCAACCGCCCCTCGGGACGAGCTTTGCGCCACGCGCCACAAATCTTCCTTACTGTAGAAGACGCGCGGGTCTGTCATGTGGAAGACGGCGTATTGGCTGGCCTGAATGCTGAAGAAGTCTTCGGGATAGCGGATGTGAGCCTTCAGGTCCGTGGGCATATCGCTGAGCGGATGAAAGACTCCGGGGAAAAGGCGCGAATAGGCCTGGATGATGGGATCTGTGGGATCACTGATGTAAAACTGGACGTCGCCGTTATAAGCATCGATCGTGATCTTTACGGCGTTGCGGATGTAATTGAATCCCAGATTCGGAGTGGGATTCGAATAAGGATATTGGGATGAGGTGGTGTAACCGTCGAGCATCCAGTGCAGCGATCCATCATCCGAAATCACCATGTAGGGGTCGCTATCGAACGAGAGGAACGGGGCTAGACGGCTGGCGCGGTCCATGATCTGGCGGTAAATCATCATGTGGCTGCCCGGCTGGATGTCCGTGGAGAGCAGGATGTTGATTTCGCCGAAACGCAAAGCGAAAAGCAGCCGGCGCCAGATGTTCTTCACCGCAATTCCGCCGTCGCCTTGGTAGTTGGTGTAGACGTTACGGTCTCCTGAAGGGTAATCGAATTCCAACGCTTTGGTCTTCACGAAGCAATATTCGTTCGGCAATTCGCCAAAATAGATTTCAGGACGCTTGATCTGAAGCGGAATGGTGGAGACGGGGGGAATATTCTTGATGAAAAGTTGGGGCAGACCGTCCGGCGTGGACTCGTTCACGGGACTCATGCACACGCCGTAGCCGTGGGTGTACGTCAAATGCTCATTGATCCAATTACGCTGGGGCAGGTTGGCCCCGGAAAGCTCGCGCGGAGAAAGCGAGACCTGGCGGTAGACGCCATTGATCCAATAGCGGTCATTGTCCACATTGGCAAACGTGTAATAAGTCCGGATTTCCTGGAGCTGGGCGAAGGTGGTGCGAAGCGGTTTATGATCCCACAGCCGGATGTTCCGCATGGTCGCGGTATTTTGGTTAATCGTGTCCAGCGTCAGGTCCTGAAGGTCGGAGAAAGTCCGCTCGGTGAATCGGTCGAGGGCGTAGGCCTTGCGAGTGAACTCGATGGCCCTCGCGATGTAAGGCCGCTCTTTGTCGATTTCGTTGGGGGTCACGATGTACTGCTGGATGATGGCCGGGTAGAGCCCGCCGCCGAGAACTGCCACCACCAGCAGCAGACCCAATGAGAGTAAGGGCGGGCGAAGCCGCCCGGAGAGCGCGCTGGCGGCGAAGGCCAGCGCCGTGATCACGCACAGAGCCATGAGGATGTACATCACGGGAAGCGTGGCATGAACGTCCGTATACCCCGCGCCGTAGATCAAGCCTCGCGGCGAAAAAAGCAGGTCATACATAGCGAGCCGGGCGCGGTAGGCCATCAGGAGCATGAAAGCAGCGCCCATCAGCATCAGGTGCGCTTTGGCGGAGCGCGAAACGATGATGGAGCGCGATGTAAGCTGAACGCCGCCCTCCAGAAAATAGAACATCGCCAGGATCACCAGGCATGCCAGAACAATGAGAAGCGCCAAGTGAAAAAGAAACCAGATGAAGGGCAGCCGGAACAGATAAAAGCTGATATCGATTCCAAAAAGCGGGTCGGCTCTTCCGGCATGGACCGGATGCAGGAACAGCAGATAATCCATCCAATGGTCCGAAGCCCACTGGCCGGCAAAGTAACCGAGCAACAGGACGCCAAACCAGATCAGTCCACGAAAGAGCGCCGAAAACCGGTCCAGGCCGGGGAACTCGATGATTTCGCCTTGAATCCGGTAGGCAGAGCGGCGTGCGGAACGCCGCGCGATCAGCAGATTTATTCCTACCAACACGATAAAGGCAAAGCTGGCGAAAGTGCTGACGGCAATGCGTCCCTTCAATATTGTGAGGTAGATCATGGCATAGCCCAGATGCTTGAACCAGATCCAATCCACCAGCAAGTTGATGCCGCCCGAAAAAAGTGGCAGGACGAGTAGGATTAACAGAAATAGGCCGATGGCGACCCGAATCAACCGTTCGCTTTTCATGGAATTCTCCACCCGCATCATTTCACAGAGGGTTCGCTGTGTCAAAAGTTTGACAGGGCAATGCCGTACCACTTCCAGGCGCAGGGCTTGCTACAATGGATTTATTAGTACCTATGAAAACAGGTTCTGACCAAATCAGGCAGAAAGTTTTGTTTAGGGCGCAGGGGCAAGTGCCAGTTGGGGAATGAGAACGAGGTTCTTGAGTTTCAATCCGCTGGCGATCACCTGCTTGCCGAACACCGTCAGGTCATAGCGATAGCTATGCGCCACTTTTTTGACCAAACCGTCGAAGCGCAGCCGCTTGAGCAGACGCGAGACTTGCCCGCTGGTCTTCTCGCCCAAATGAGCGCGCAGGGTTTTGTTCTGCAATCCGTGCAGGTTGAACTCGCCCCTCGCCAGAGCTTCGATCAGGGTTTGATCTTGGTCGGAGAAGAAGTTCAAGCCCCGATACGACCGCTCGTTCTCCCGCACCGGTTCGCTGACCTTCTGCAAACGGTCGATCCCGGCCGTGGGATCATCCAGGGTGGAGAGAAATTCCAGGTAGCGCCGGTTGACGGACTGCAAGGCTTCGCGCAAGGCCGGCAGGCTGTAGATGCTCTTCCTCATGGGCGCCCACTTGGTGACGGTGCTCCCGTCACGCTGTTCTACCGTGCGGTAGTGCTGGAAAAAGGAAACGTCGTTGACGGTGACCTCAATGCGCAGGATCAGCCCGAACTTGTCATACATCTTGATCGAGACCGGTCCCATCGTATGTTTGATGCGGGTGCCTTCGACGCGGGTGTTGAAGCGGTTACCCATCTCCCCCTGGTAGAGAGGACTGAGCTTGCGGCCCAGGAAGGTGGCGATGTTATCGGGCTTCACGGTGTGGATGGCGGTGCGAGTGAGGTGGCCGTAGATCGCTTGCAAGTCCTCCCGGCAGCGGAAGACGAGATCGGTGGAGAACTCGACTTGATCCAGGCTCCAGTGATAGCTCACCTCGAACGGGCGAATCACCGGACAGTAACGCTCCGCCCACTCGTCCAGCTTGCGGTGCAGCTTCTCCACCGGCCAATCATCGGCGATCTTCTGGGCACGCTCGAAATCCTCGATCTGGACGAAGGCGTTGTCCAGCCGGGTGGAGTCGATCTGTTGGCGCTCCAGGCGGGCGGCCAGGCGGTGATGCCCGTTGAGATAAACCTGCAGCCGGAAGGGGCACCAGGTGGGGACGCGGACATGGCACAACCCCAGTTCCTCATCGATGAAATAGAAGTAGTAATGCAGGCACTTGCCGTCGTCGGGACGCAGGTAGGTTTTGCCCGTGGCCTTGTCGTGCCAGGGACGGTAGGTGGAACACGGTTCCATGACGGAGAAAATCCACACCAGCCCGGGATGCTCGCCCCGCTGCTTGAGGACCTGGTGAATCTTGTCTTCCTTGCGGAAGCTCTTGGGGCGGCGGATGAATTCGATCTCCAGCCCGTGGTCAGCCGCCCGGCGCTCGGCGTTCTCACGCAGCGTTTCGCGCAACGGCTGCGCCCACTGGACATAGTCAAAAATGCGGATGTGCTGAGCGTAGAGATAGCCCGTCATCCCCTCGGCATAACACAGCCCCGGCAAGGTGCCTTGAATCAACATGCGGTCGTAACAGGAAAGCACGCCGACGATCTGCGCGCTCCGGCGTTCGGTCAATAGTTGTAATCCCATTCGAGAATTCACCTCCTCGGATGGATCATAGCACTCGGCATCCACAACCTGTTTGGTTCCGGCTACGCCGGGTTAGGAATCGAGAATATCGGCTGGCACACATTCCGGCACTCGTATTCAACCCTGCTTCACTCCCTCGGTATGACGCCCGCAGTGCAAAAGGAACTGCTACGCCATGCCGATATCCAAACCACCATGAATATCTACACCCAAGCCGTCACGTCGGCTAAGAGGGAAGCGGCTTCCAAGGTGATAGATATCTTGTGGCGAAAGGTGATTGTACGAACTTGTACTTTTGGGGGAACGCCCCACGGAACTTAAGTCCTTTAGAATGACTGGTACGCCTGGAGGGATTCGAACCCCCGACCTGTTGCTCCGGAGGCAACCGCTCTATCCATCTGAGCTACAGGCGCACGATTTTCAAAGTCTAACCTGCAACACCGCCCGGGTCAAGCCACACATCGGCGTCCGTTTGGATGCGACAGACCCATTATTTCGCCAAACCTGGGCGCGGTTTCCACTTGTCAAGAAACACCTTCAACGCCGAGGGGTTCATGTGCCTTGCGTCTTCAAACTGGCCGTGATCCTGCGCATAAAGGAGCCGCCCGTGCGCATCGAGCACGGCCAGCGCTGGGATTCCGTACTTCAGAGGCACGTGGTACTTTCGTGCGAGGTCAAGATTTTTATCGAACTTTCCCACATCAATTTGAACCACCACGAAGTTGCGGTCGACGAGAACTGCCAACCCCGGCGTTTCGATCTCCGACTCCAGAACGTGACAGTCAAAGCACCAATTCGCCCCGAAATCTAGGATGATATTCTTGTGCAGGCGTGAAGCTTGCCCGATGGCGGCGGAGATCAATTGGTGGGCGTCGGCGTTTTCATCATTGAGCGTTACGGCTGATGCGCCCTCAACACTGAAGATGGCAGTTATCACTACGGCGAGGGCCATTGATAGCTTTTGCGCCATGAAATCCTCCCTTTTGGAGTCTTCCAAACTGCGGCGTTGATGATCTTTGAGAATCGCGATTCCATGGTTTCATTTTAGTTTACGGCGGCGAGCCGGACAATGGAAACTTTCAGCTTTCCTGGTCCGGGAAGTTTTCCGGTCCGAAGATTATAGCGATTGACGTGACAAGGAGCTAACCTCATGACGCATCGATCCCGCCTTCACTGTCATTCCCACGAAGGCGGGAATCCTGCCGCTTCGCGGGGGTGACGGCGCGGGGAAAAGGAAGCGAGCCAAATTTCAATTATCTTTTGCTAGGAGTTTGGCAGGATTCATTGAAATATTGTCGAAATAATATCCTTGACACTTAACCTTCCGGCCGGTTAGTATTCCTTTTTACAATTGAATATTAGGTTCAGTTACCCTGAATCTCATCCAGAGTGGCCGAGGGACGGGCCCTATGACGCCACGGCAACCGCTCCGATTTCAATCGGAGGTCAGGTGCCAACTCCT
>Ga0307374_10012908_pt1 | contig 11641 bp, 10 predicted proteins | sample OX3MG_FD_202532 | JGI IMG/M metagenome (GOLD analysis project Ga0307374, IMG submission 202532) | Soil microbial communities from Risofladan, Vaasa, Finland - OX-3 | ecosystem: Environmental > Terrestrial > Soil > Coastal area > Acid sulfate soil | place: Finland: Risofladan, Vaasa | collected...
GCGGAATTACAATGGGATCCCCTGTATATTCCCCGGTACCGGATGGCGGTTCTGGAGTGGTTCGCCCTAACTAATTGATTGTGTTGGCTCCTCAGGTAGGACTCGAATCCGCTGGACAACGTAATTCTAATAACTTGCAAAGCAGCAGATGGCACGATTGACAGTGTTCGGCAGTAAACAGTAGCGGTAGTGGCACGGAAACAGCACGGTTGATTGAGTGCTGTATTGAAGGTTTCTCGCGCAATTCGCCATGGCGGAACCTTTCGATGCTTGGTCACATGAGTCTACAGAAGAGGTTGAGTATCGTTGAGCAGACTGTGGACGATGTGAAGACTGATGAATCCCGTAAGACCTTTGCAATCGCGGACGAGCTGTTGGAGCGGTTGAAAGGGTGGAGACAGACTTCAGATTTTTCAGCGGATAGCGATTGGATTTTTGCTAGTCCCCTGAAGATCGGAAGACTGCCCGACTCCTACACCGGCTTTTGGCGCGAGTTGGACCGGGCGTGCAAGGTGTGTGGTCTCGGACACATTGGAACCCACACATTCCGGCATTCCTACCGCACATGGATTGACGCTATTGGCACGCCAGTTGGGGTACAGCAAAAGCTGATGCGTCATTCCGACATTCGCACCACCATGAACATTTATGGGGATGCGGAATCGGCAGAGATGCAGAAGGCAAACGGGAAGATTGTACAGATGGCTTTCAGTCTGCAATGAATGGCACGGAGCGCGGCACGGGGAGGAGCTAAGTTACAGATAATTTGGCTCCTCAGGTAGGACTCGAACCTACAACCCTTCGGTTAACAGGCGGCGACGAGGAGCCGGAGTGCATGGATTTGCTTGGACTTAGCTGACGTCGAGAGTCGTTTTTGGAGTGCGTTCGGCGTCAACTGTGTCCTAATCTGTGCCCTAGTTTGCGAAAGTTGGCCTTGAACACGGAGCCACAAGCAACCATAGGCGCTGGATCGTTTCGGTAGAACTCCCAAGGAACGGCAAATTGTGCGCCCGATACGTACTCAGTGGGTAGGATGTGATCGCAAGTCGCGAGCAGGAGAGCCAATCTGGCAGACCACTGTCGTGACAGCGTAGCCCATCAGGTTTTTCAACGACCTACTGCGATTTCATGCCATCCCCCTTGCCAGTGCGAGCCTCAGCCGTGAGAATGATCCCTGAGACGGGGCTGGGGCCGACCCAAGCCAAACGCGCTAAAGCACAGAAAGAATTCGCGGCGGACATTTACACTGAAAGCTCAGCTTGCCTATGCTAGTGTCCTGATCGGGCCTTAAGTGAGAAACTTGAAAACAGATGAAAGCTAATCCATCGACCACATGTTTTGATGTCTTCGAGCAGTGTGTCCTGGCCGTGCAGGCTGGAGAACTCGTTGAGTCCGTCAGTGCCAAAGACAAGGAATTTCATTTCCAAAACTGGTTTCAAAAGCGCATCGAGAAGCTCGGTATTCACTTTGAAGGCTCTGGACGCAATACCTACCCGGACTTTTGCCTTGTCGAGTTCACTGAGGGGTATGAAATCAAGGGCCTTGCGTGGCCCGGACGCGAACGCGACTACGATTCCAATAGCCAGGTGCCGACCGGATATCACAATGGGCGGCAAATCTTTTATGTGTTTGGCCGCTATCCGGCAGATTTATCGCCATATGTAGACCAGGGAAACGGACGCAGGCAATATCCGGTAGTCGATCTCGTGATCTGTCACGGCGATTTTCTTAACGCCGATCATGAATACATCCATAAGAACCGAAGCGTTAAGGGCTTTGGGACCTACGGCGACATCATGATCCGCGACCGCAAGATGTACGTCGCCCCCACGCCCTTTGCACTGACCGAGGGCACGACCGGGCTAATGACGCTCATCGTCCCGGAGGCTCTCACTGCGGATTCACGTTTCGAGGTAGTGGGCCACCTCACGCGCATCGAAGCGGACACGCTCGTCGTCGGCTATAGCTTCGATCTGCGCACCAATGAGCTGAAAGCCGAAAAAATCCCCAATTCCCGCAAGGGTACGGAGCACCGCTTTACGGCCTATCGTCTCAAATCCCAGGCGGGCAAACCCGTTTCCATGCTTTCTCGCGCCGAAATCCTCGAAACCGTCAAGGAGATGGAAGAGGAATGAACAGCCCTCTAAAAATAGCCACTGTGGAGCGCAGGGGGACCGCGCTGGAGCACGGTTTCCCCATTGTTGAAGTGAGCCTGGTGGCCGAGCACGAGAGCTGGCGCAAGGAAGTGAATCGGCCGCTGTACCACATCCACAAATGGTGGGCGACGCGGCTCGGATCGGTGTTCCGTGCCATTACGCTGGCGGCGCTCAGTCCGAAAGACACGCCCATCTGGGAAGCGTTCTACCAGCGCCACCATTTTGCAGGCAAAGTGGTACTCGATCCGTTCATGGGCAGCGGAACGACGCTCGGGGAGGCGCTCAAACTTGGGGCAAAGGCCGTCGGCTGCGATATCAACCCCGTCAGCACATTTCTGGTGCGGCAGGCACTTGCCCGTGTCCCCGAAGCAGACCTCCGTGAGTCATTTGCTCACCTGAACCGCACGATTGCTCCGGAGATACGCCGTTATTACCACACTAAAGACCCACTGACCGGCGAGATGATTCCCGTTCTGTATTTCTTTTGGGTGAAGATAGTTGCGACCCCGAACGGGGAGATCGTTCCCTTGTTCGACCGGTACGTCTTCGCCCAGGACGCCTATCCGAAAAAGAAGCCCAAAGCCCAGATTGTCTGCCCGGAGTGCTGGGAAATAATCGAAGATCGCTACGATGTCACGTCTCTCACCTGCCCGGAATGCAAAACTGAATTCAATCCCCAGGATGGCAGGGCGTCAGGACAGCAGGTGACGACCAGAACAGGAAAATATCGAATCAAAGACCTCCTTCCGAGAGACGGCTCCCCCTTGGGGCATCGTCTCTACGCGATGATGGCGCTCGGTCCCACCGGAGAGAAGCTTTACCTCAAGGCGCGTCAGGAAGATCAGGATCTGTATCACGAGGCGGAGGCACGCCTTGCGACGGAGCAGCTTCCCTTGCCTGTGCTTGCTGTGCGGTCAGGACATAATACCGACCAAGCGCGCGGCTACAACTATCTTCACTGGCGCGATTTCTTCAATGCGCGGCAACTCCTGTGCCACGGGCTTTTACTGCGGGAGATACTTCGAATCGAAAACACGGCAATCCAGGAGCAGATGCTGTGTCTGTTTTCCAGCAATCTCGAATTCAATAACCTGTTCTGCAGCTTCAAAGGGGAGGGGACGGGGGCCGTCCGCCATATGTTCTCCAATCACATCCTTAAGCCGGAGCGCACCCCGCTTGAGAATTCAGTGTGGGGGACAGAGAAGAGCAGCGGGACATTTCGCTCACTCTTTGAATCCCGCCTGATTCGGGCAAAGCGCTATCTTGACGAACCCTTTGAAATAGCCATGAATGAGCCTTTGTTTGGCCATTCGCACACGGCCAGCAAGATCACCTGCAGCGATCCCATTCATGTCTCGCACGTCACGTCGTGGGATGAACTGAGCAGGGCCAAGCAGTCGGCGCTCATCCTCAGTGGTGATAGTTCGCGCCTCCCCATACCGGACGCATCAGTGGATGCCGTCATCACCGATCCGCCCTATTTTGATTTTGTGCATTACAGCGAGCTGAGTGACTTCTTCTTTGCCTGGCTTTCCCCCGCGCTCAAGGACCGCTACGCATGGTTCGACAGGTGCAATTCTTCCGATGCCGGTGAAGTGCAGCATAAAGACCCGCGCACCTTCGCCCGCCAGCTCTCGTATGTCTTCACGGAATGCCGCCGTGTCCTTAAGGACGAAGGCGTTCTAGCATTCAGCTTCCATCATTCGCGCGAGGAAGGGTGGGCGGCTATCTACGAAGCCGTAACCGGCGCAGGATTGCACGTTGTAGCCGCACACCCGGTGCATGCCGAGCTGCGCGGTTCCAGCCCCAAGAACGCCACGAAGAACCCCATCAGCCTGGATGCCATCCTGGTTTGCTGCAAGAGCACACAGACCAAGGCCAGAGCGCTCGATCTCGATGACATCGTCCAAAGAACTCAGCACCTGGCTAAGAAACTATCGGTTGCAGGCATGGACATCTCCAATGGAGATCGTTTCGTGATCGCAGCTTCGCAAACGCTCATCTCCGCATCTGCTGAAATGCTCTCCTTCGAGCAGATAAAAGCCAGGCTCGAAGAGGTGCGCCTGCGATTGGAAGAAAAGACCGTGCAAAAGGTAGTCACTTTGTCAGATGCTGATCCCCTTCGCGTGTTCGTCGATACGCCAACTGATATCCTTGAGGCTCGCTAAAGAACATCGCGTCTTAAAGCCTTTATTGACGACTTGTGCCGTGGTATTGCGAATCTGAGCATCAGCGTTGTGGGAGTGAATGTGAAGCTAGTTACGTTCCGAATACTGAATTATCGGTCCATAAACGACAGCGGCGACATTGCCGTTGGAAAACTGACCAGCCTAGTCGGCCGCAATGAAGCGGGAAAAAGCAACCTTCTCCTGGCGCTCCAGACACTCAATCCTGCGGGTGGACCCAAAGACCTGTCGCCGATTAAGAATTTTCCCAGGCAGCGACGACTGGCGGAATGCACCGATGTTACCCCCGTTGTCTCTACAACATGGGAACTGAATGCTAAGGAACAGAGCGAGTTGGTCGCCATGTTTCCGCGCGCTGCTGGGGTGGTGCATGTTGAGATCGAAAGAAACTACAAGGCAGTGCGGACGGTAGGATTTGCTGAGCTGAAGCCGATTGCATTCTCCGCCGATGAAGTCGCGTCGCGACTTCGCAAAATCCGTCCGGTTGCCGAAGTGGAGATTGAGAAACTGGAGGAAGCTCCGCAGGTTCCGGCCAAAGCAGCGTCAGAGAAACTTGCCACGGAACTGGCAGCGACTTCTGTCCCGACTGAATGGGCCGTCCATGCCGCGCCAGCCCTGGCAGCCTTTCGCAAAGCACTTGCAGTCGCAGCAGTTACCTTACCCGACAGAGAAGACGGCCTGCTTTCAGAGCTGGAAGAACTCGCCGCGCAAATCTCCAAAGACGGGCCAGCGTGGCAGGCTGCACGCAATTGGGCGTTGGGGCTCCTTCCCATTTTTGTCTATGTCGATGAATATCCCGAGCTGACGGGACACCAAAACATTGCGGAATATCTAAGCCGGAAAGGGGCCAACCCCAGCCAACTCACCGACGCAGATCTGAATTTCGAGAAGATGTGCAAGGTTGCTGACCTGAATCCACAGCAGTTAAATCAATTGCACACCGCCAACGATCATGAAACGCGAAATCAGCTCGCGAACCGTGCCAGCGCCATCGTGACGTCGGAGCTGAGGCGACTCTGGAAGGACCGTCAATTAAAAGTCCGGTTCAGCCCAGACGCCAATCACCTGGACACCTTCATCTCCGACCCGAATTCCGTCTACGACGTGGAGGTGAATCTCAACGAGAGGAGCCGTGGACTCAAATGGTTTTTCTCGTTCTATATAACCTTTTCGGCGGACACCAAGGGTGGTTCTTCAGAGAACGCGATTTTATTGCTGGATGAACCGGGCCTGTATCTGCACGCGCTGTCGCAGGGTGACTTGCTGCGCCATTTTGCCGCCGATTTCGAGAACCAGATTATTTACACCACGCACTCGCCCTTCATGGTTCCCACGGAAAATCTCGATGCCATCCGCACGGTAAGCATCAACCAGGAGACCGGAACCATCGTCTCCAATGATCCTGCCGGAGATTCCCGCACGCTTTTTCCCATCCAGGCGGCTCTGGGATACTCGCTGTCGCAGAGTCTTTTTGTCGGCTCCAACAACCTGATTGTCGAGGGGGTGACGGATTTCTGGATGCTGTCATCCGCATCCAGCTATCTGGAAAGCCTCGGGAAAACGGGATTGCCGGATGGAATGACCCTGACTCCGGCTGGTGGTGCCCAGAAAATTCCGTACATGGTGGCGCTCCTTACGTCTGAGCGCCTACAGGTGCTCGTGCTTTTCGATGAAGAGAAGCAGTCGCGCGCCACCCGCGACGAGCTGGTCAAAGCGAAGCTGATCCGGGATGACAATATCGTGTTCGTGACCGAGGGCTTCGATAGTCCCGGAAAGCCATCGGAAGCGGACATCGAGGATATGTTTGATCCTGCCGTATACGACGCCCTTGTTGCCGAGAGCTACAAGAAGGAGCTGATGGGCAAGACCCTCACGCTGAACCCGCAGATTCCGCGCATCGTGAAGCGTTATGAGCAGGCGTTCCTAGACATCGGGATCGAATTTCACAAGACGCGACCAGCGCGGCTGCTCCTGAATAAAATGGCGACCGACGCCGCAAACATCATTTCGCAAAGCACCGTGGGACGATTCGACCGCCTGTTTGCGAGGATTTCCAAGCTGCATGACGTTAACGTGAAACGCAACGCAGAGCCGTTCAGCTAACGTTCGCTATTGGCCGATCTGCATTACCAGTTATTCCAGAGTTTAGCCAGCGTATCGAGGAACAGATTGCAGTTAGCGGCTGGCCATGTCACAGCAGAATCTCCTAACAAAGGATACTGTTCATTTACGGTCACAAATTTGCTGCGATCCGCTTGGAGTATCCACTTAAAACTCGCAACGAATGCATCGCCATAGGTGCCCGTGAACAGATAGTTCGGCACATTGTAGAGCAAGCCCTCGATGAAATACGAAGGTGCTGTCGTCTGATCAATGGCTCCGTCATTGACCAGCTTGCCTCGCGCGTTTTTGTAAATCCGTATCATCGGCTTAAACCAGGAATTACTCGCTTGATGTTTGGCGGTGCAATTCACCGAATGCTGTTTGGGATAATTGACGATGCGATTACCGGCAGACGTAAAGAAGCACACACCGGCCATGTACCTCTGATTCGAGATCGAAAAGAAATTCTGATACTGACGAAATTCGGTGGCCACCAGCACGTCAGCGTTGCGGCGGCTGCCATTCGCCTTTACCTTGACGGCGTTCTTGCTATCTTTCACATCGCTGCCGAATTTCGACCCGAGCGCGCCTTTAACATCGGATTTGAATGAGGCGTAGCTATAGGCCGCTCCGCCAGAGTGAGCCGATTCAAAAGCAGCTTTCTCTGTGGGGGTCAGGTCGTCGAGGTTGTAGTGAAATATCGAGTCGAGCCGGATTACGACATCGACATCGCTTTCAGCGTAGATATTGGTGTCATTTCCGTAAGAGCCCTGCAAGAAGACTTCAAAGTTCTTAGCGGCATAGTTCGCGCTTGTTGCCTCAAGAGCACCCTTTATCGTGGCGTAGGTGGTGCTCGACTGCGTCACTGAGCCCTGCTTCGCCCAAGTGTCAAGATGGGACTCGGGAATAGCCATACTTACTTGCCTCCATTAGCGGTCTGCTGCGCGCCCTGTTATGTCGAATATCTTCTTAAGTTCGATTTCGTGCTTGGCGAAAGATTCGCTTCCCCGTTGATAAAGCATATTCAGCTTTGAAAGATTCGACTCCATAAAGTCTGTCGCCATCTCCGGGCGCTCGAAGGTATCGTTGATGCGGACGGTGCAGATATCCTTGAAAAGGATTGCTCGCAACTGCTCCATCGAGAACGTATTGACGTTCAGCGTCTTTTGCAGCAGTTGCACCGCCTTGAAACGTCGAATCAGCCAGGAATATCCCCAGCGCCTGGGTTCCGGGTATACCCCGACGCCTATGCTGACAACGCGGATATCAGACATTGGTTTCTGGAGTGCTATGACGGCGTCGGCGATGGCATAGAGCGTAGGGTTGTTTGCGCAGTATCCGCCGTCCATCAGCTCTACTTCCTCCCCCTTGCTGGTTGTAAGAACGGGCCGTTCAAAGAAGGGATATGCCGAGCAGGAAGCACGGATCGCGTCTGCGATAGTGCAGCCAAATCCTGGAACGAAGGTGCTGTGACGCCCGTGAGCTTGAGCAACACTGCCTTTGAAGATCATGGGTTTCTCGAAGGCCCAGTGCGTTGCAATGATGCCCACCCCGGTTTTCACGTCCGCAAAGGTGCGGCTACCGAAGACGGTGTTTGCGAGGTGAGCCAATGCCTCAGATTTGCCGGAGCGGGATCGGCGGCTCATGATGACCGGCACATGTTCCTTGTAGAGTGAATGAATACTATCCACCGAATCACCGAGCGCTAAGAGCGCCGCGATTATCGCACCCGTGCTCGTACCGAAGATCAAGTCGAAATGTTCCTGGAGCGGCCCACCGACGAGGGCTTCGATTTCCTTGAGCACGCCGAGCGTGTAGAAGCCTTTGGCTCCGCCTCCGTCAAGCGAGAGGATACGGCACGGGATTGCGGGTATCAGCGGTATGGAATCCATTGGCATTCTGAAAATGGCGCGGCATTCAGCGCCTTCTAGTGTACAGGGCAGAGCCAGCGAAAGACTGCCTCTGCTATATTTCTTGTCATCTTCCGGTTAAATCCCGACTCTCTCAATCTCGCTGAAACTGATGTCGTCGCTGCGCCAGTCATATGCCTGCATGGTTTTGATGTTGGCGTGCCCGGCCATTCGCTGCGCGATGGTGATATCGCCGCCGTTGTCCAGATAGTCTGGTGATGACAATGGCAGATCGAGTGTTGCCTGTCGATGCTTCGAATCGGGTTTTGATTGCGGGACGCCTCACCATGTACCACGCATCGACGCGGCACACGCTTGACTTCGTTAATGATATTGCTGCTCTTACCATTCACGAAGATACAATGTCGGCACTCAGTCGAAACCCGATGTCATCGCCCGTGTAAGGTGATAAGAACTTGACGCACCCGATACAAGTGTACTTTGCCATTTGCCCACGAAGTCACTGCCCGGAAGCTTGCAAGCGGTCAATGAAATCAAGCAAAAGTTCAACCAGAACTGAAGCCTGGAATCAAGATGCAGTTAGCGATTGCCCATCAAGAATAGCCCGCGGACACCTACAGCTATTCCTGCGACAATGAGCAGATATCCCGGAGTCGGATTTCCGAACATCGAAATTGAGTTTAGATATATGTATCCTAGGAAACACGAACCTAGTACTACAGTGTTACAAAACTACATGTTGCTGATAATGCGCCACTTGAGTGCATGTGTTAAATCGTCATTTGCCAGGGCGGATGGTCAAATTATCCAGTTTTGCTGGAGATTTCACAGCGCCCGCGAATTCGCCTCGCTTTTGTAACACTGTAGTACTAGCCCTGCCATAATCCAGATAAGAGGTTGGCTACGGAGGGCTGGCTTGGGAATGGGAGGAGGAGGCGTAGCTTCCAATTTCAGTTTGCCAGCCGTCCCCTCGGCAGGGTTGCCGCAATTGCTGCAGAAATCGCCAACTAAGCTGCTACCACATTTCGTGCAGTACGCCATGAGTACCTCACACCTGACCTAAGATTCCGTTTGCGCCACTTGATTCGGCGGAATTATAGCCCACGCTTCATAACCTCCATGGGACTCCCTTGTACCCAAGTCAAAGCCCTCGCCTCAAGTCCATTGATACTTGCCGAGTTTAGTGTGTGCCTTTACTTGGCATACTTTGCGCAGTCAACCTGCGGGGGACTAGGCACCTGATCGAGAGTCAAGTAGCTCCCACCTAGCCCTTTGTAGTACCACGTCCCCTTTGACTTCATCATTGGAATTGCGCTCACTTGAGAATTGTTATCCTCCTGATATGACCCCCAACCATTCCCTGACCATTGTCTCTCTGTCTTGCCTTGCATGTACATCATGCCTTGCCACTCGATGCCGTTCAGCTTATCGGCGTCCGACAAAGCGTTTTCGATTACGCCAACGGAGCTACCATTGTCTTCGACTAGTCCTCGGCCACTGTAGCCAGATGCTGAGGCCATTGATAAATTAAAAAGAGAGCCGCCCCACGCGTAAGTTAAATAGCGGTCGCCGCAGTGCGTACCAAGCCTGTCGTAATACTGGTTGGCCACGGCTTTAGCCTCTGAATTTCCCGACTTGCAGCCTTCGGGACACATACACACAAAGAGAATTGCGCACACTAATTTCATTTTCATAGTTTGCTCTCTCGATTAGGATTCGCTTCCTCGGAGGTCACAGAATACCACTACTGGGACAGAGGTCATCCCACCCTTGCGGCAGAAAAAAGCCGCAAGGGTGTGGCACGAGAGTGTGGTGGAGATCGATGCGTTGCAGCATCGGTCAGACCTACCCGCGGTGGTGGTGAATCGACAAGGAGGGGAGGGTGAGACACACGCCAACTCCTGCGCCGTTTTCAACACGACAGTCGCGGCCCGCCACCTAAATTACCCGGACACTACCTATTTGCGGTTACTATTAGGGGCTTTCCGAGTTCATCAATTCGACCGAGGTGCCCTACGCTATATCCCAACTCGCCGCCTAAGCCGTAAAGCCAAATATCGCCAGTCCTGGTATCAACTGCTAATAGCCCTCCGTTTGCAGCATAGGAGAACTGAACGCCAGTTAACCCTCCGATTTGGGCCTCAATGTTGTCGCTCTCGGCAGCAGCTACGCTTCTAGTCGGCTTGGTCAAGGTGTTACCGGCGATCACTAAGAGCGCGCAGGCAATTAGTGTGAGAATCGCTTTTGTGTACATGTCGATGCGCATTGGTACCTCCATTTGGTTCGCTTCCTCGGAGATCGCTGTATACTACTACTGGGACAGAGACGGCGTGGTGAGCAGCCGCTATCAAGGAATGTTCGTATTCATAGTTGTCGCTGTCGTTGTTGCCGAAGCTTAATCGCAAATGGACGTCTTTGCTACGAACCTTGTGCCGTTCCACTCTGCATAGCCCGATGCCGTGTTGCACCAGAATTCGATGCGCTTCCTGGTCGGATGAAACAACATCCCATCGAGGCATCCGCCCCATTCATCCGTCATAGCAACTTCGGGACGGTACCTATCCCGGCCGAGATTTTCAAACACGACGTAAGTCGTCGCAGGCCGTCAATTGAATCCGGGCCGGATTCTCGTCCCAACCTGTTTATACCAATCAGAAGATTTTTGTTGGAATAGAAAGATTAGAGCGACAACATTGAGGCCCAAATCGGCGAGGTCCAAGGTCGTCGTCAAGGGTGCCATCTCCATCTGTTGTTGAAAGCTCGCGAGCGAGAATGCGGTACCCAATATCGTGAGGACCAGACAAAGAATCCGAGCCCAGTTCTTACCTACGCTCACTCTGTTGATCAGGTACCAAGAGAAGGCGAAAGCCAAGACGCCAAAAATCACAAGCGCTGCCTTGAGCTCCCCGGGCACTGGTCCTTGGCGCGAGCCTTCGAGATATGCGAACGGCTCGGTTGACACTCTGACGGCAAGGGAAATGTAGAGGAGGGTTACCGCGAGTCGAACCGAGTCTGGCCTCCCGAGAGTATCGGTCACCCCAGCTTTCACCTGCGCACCTTGTGCCGCACCGATCGGTTCACTTTCGTCTCCCGCTCTGCGCTCAAGGTCGCTTGGATGTCCGCAGTTGGCGCAAAAGGCTCCGTTCAGCGAGGCGCCACATTCCGAGCAGATTAGCATAATAGAATCCTCCTCTTGATTCAGTTTCCTCTGAGGTCCCAGAATGCTACTACTGGGACAAAGGCGGCGTGACGAGCAGCCGCTATCAAGTGATATTTGTTCATAGATGTCGCTGCCGTTATGCGCTTGCAGCACTCCTGTCTATTG
>Ga0307374_10012909_pt1 | contig 11640 bp, 8 predicted proteins | sample OX3MG_FD_202532 | JGI IMG/M metagenome (GOLD analysis project Ga0307374, IMG submission 202532) | Soil microbial communities from Risofladan, Vaasa, Finland - OX-3 | ecosystem: Environmental > Terrestrial > Soil > Coastal area > Acid sulfate soil | place: Finland: Risofladan, Vaasa | collected...
GCCCGCATGAAAGCGAAGACGGCGCTGGCCCGGAAGACGCCGGGCGGCGGGCTGCCGAAGCGCAAGCCCGCGCCACGCGATGATCGGAGCGGCGCCCGGCGCGGCGACACGACGCGGCTCGCGATCCTCAATGCGGCCGAGCGCTGCTTTGGTGAAGGCGGTTTCGACGGCGTGTCGCTCCGCACCATCACCGAAGTCGCCGGGGTCGATCTGGCGCTCGTCAATTATCACTTCGGCAGCAAGGACAATCTGTTGCGCGAGGTGATCGCGCGGCGGGCGCGCATCGTGCATGATGAGCGGATACGCGCGCTCGAAGAGGCGCGGCATGCGGCCGGCGCGCGGTCGCCGTCGGTCGAAGCCATTGTGACGGCATTTCTTGAGCCGCTGTTGCGGCGCCTGATCAACGGCGAGCAGGGTTGGCAGCACTACGCCAATCTGGTTTCGCAGCTTGACGTTTTGCCGAAATTCACCGGCTTGACCGGCGACGTGCTCGACCCCACCGCGCTTCACTTCATCAACGCGCTACGGCTTGCCTTGCCGAAGGCGCCGCCGCGGGCGATCTATTGGGGCTACATGTTCCTGCTTGGCTCGATGGTGCAGGTGATGTCGGCGACCGGCCGCATCGAGCGGTTGTCGCACGGCTTGTGCAAGTCGGAGGACATCGAGAGCGCGCTGCGCGAATTGGTGCCGTTCGTCAGCGGTGGACTACGGGCGTTGGGAACCGCACCGCGATAGCGCTCCGCAATTGCCGCTGTCGGGTTTCCCGGCGCCGTCCGCTCACCTACACTTGCCGCGATCTGGGCAGTTGGCGATGAGCGAGGGCGCCGTGCCGACCGGCAGGGAATTGCCGTTCAAGCCGGGCGTAAGCGCGGAGGGCGACGGACGGCAACCATGGGAAAGGACCGGCTCGCCGCGTTCAGCGATGGCGTCATCGCCATCCTCATTACGGTTATGGTGCTGGAACTGCACGTCCCGCACGGCGCCGATGCGGCGGCGCTGCGCGAAATAGCGCCGAGCCTGCTGACCTATGTCTTGAGCTTTGTCTATCTGGCGATCTACTGGAACAACCACCATCACCTCCTGCACACCGTCGAGCGGGTCGACGGCCTTATTCTTTGGGCCAATTCCGACCTGCTGTTCTGGCTCTCGCTCATCCCGGTGGCGACGGCGTGGATGGGGCAGAATCTTGCCGAACCGCTGCCGACCGCGGTCTACGGCGTCGTCCTGCTGCTGCCGGCCTTGGCTTATTTCCTGTTGCAACGGGCGATCATCCACAGCCAGGGCGCGGATTCGGTGCTTGCCAGCGCGCTCGGCAGCGATTTCAAGGGCAAGCTGTCGCCGATCCTCTACATCGCCGGCATCGGGATCGCTTTTTTCAGCCCGTGGATCGCGATCGGGCTCTATGCGTTGGTCGCGGTACTCTGGCTCGTCCCCGATCGGCGCATCGTCAATGTGCTCGGCCGCAACTGAAGCCGGCTGCGCCTAGCGCATGATCCGGAAAAGTGGCTGCCGGTTTTCCGAAAAGATCATGCGCCAACGAACGATCTAGCGCATGATCCGGAAAAGTGGCTGCCGGTTTTCCGAAAAGATCATGCGCCAACGAACAATCTAGTGGTCCGATTCTAACATTCGCATCCCTATTCGGCACCCTCTCATGCGAATGTTAGAATCAAAAGGACCACTAGCAAATTTGCGGCTTAGTGGAGCTTTGGATTTGACATTCGCTTCTCGAGTTTGCCGGCAGGTGGGTAGCGAATGTCAAATCCGCTCCACTAGCGCACCAGTACGTTGCTGAACTGCCAGGGATCGTCGCGGTCGATGGCTTCCGGAAATAACCCATTGCGGCCTTTGACCGGCGTCCACTCCGTGTAGCGTCCGATCACCGGCCCGAGATAGGGCCGTTGGACTTCCAGGCAGCGTTTGAAATCCATTTCATCGGCTTCGACGATGCCGCGGTCGGGATGCTCCAGCATCCAGACGATGCCGGCAAGCACCGCCGAGGTGACCTGTAATCCGGTGGCGTTTTGGTAAGGGGCAAGCCGCCGCGTCTCCTCAATCGAGAGCTGCGAGCCATACCAATAGGCATTCCTGGCGTGGCCGTAGAGCAGCACGCCGAGTTCATCCATGCCGTCGACGATGTCGCGTTCGTCGAGAATTTGCCATTGCTGCTGCGGTTGCCAGGCTGCGCCGGCCATCTCATGTAGCGACAGCACGGCGTCGTCGCAGGGGTGATAGGCATAATGGCAGGTCGGCCGATGCAGGACTTCGTCGTTTTCGCGCAGCGTGAAGTAGTCGGCGATCGAGATGGCCTCGTTATGGGTGATCATAAAGGCGTGCTGCGCCTGCGCCGACGGTGTCCATGACCGCACCCGCGTCCCAGCGCCCGGTTGGGTGAGATAGATGGCGGCGTCACAGCCGAAATCGTGCCGGCGCGCATTGGCGGGCATCTTCTTCTCATGGGTGCCCCAGCCGAGTTCCGCCGGTTGCAGGCCCTCCGCGCAGAATCCCTCGACCGACCAGGTATTGACGAACACGCCGTGCGGCTTCGGTGAGCGCGCGCGCTGGGTATCGCGTTCGGCGATGTGGATTCCCTTGACGCCGACACGCTGCATCAGCCCGGCCCACTCGTCCTTGGTCTTGGGCACGTCGGCCTTGACGCCGGTCTTGGCGCCAGTCTCGGCGGCGATATCGAGCAGCGCCTGCTTGACGAACCACGACACCATCCCCGGATTGGCCCCGCAGCAGCTCACGGCGGTGACCCCGCCGGGCCGGCGGCGGCGCAGCGCCAGCAAAGTTTCGCGCAGCGCGTAATTCGACCGCGCCGAGATCGACAGCGACCGGTCGGTGTAAAGTCCCGGCCACGGCTCCACGACCGTATCGATGTAGAAGGCGTCGATGTCCTTGGCGAAGTCGATCAAATCGACCGACGACGTGTCGACCGAGACGTTGACGATCATGCCACGGCCCGGTCCGCCCTTGAGCAGCGGCGTGAGCACCTCGCGGTAGTTGTCCCGGGTGATTGCGGTGTGGAGGAAGCGGAGGTTGCGGTCGTCGAGCAGGCGGCGGTCATTGTCGTTCGGCGCGATCACCACGAATTTCTTGCGGTCGAATGCGATGTGCCGCTCCAACAGCGGCAGCGTTCCACGGCCGATCGAGCCGAAGCCGATCATCACCATCGGGCCGTCGAAGCGCGCATGCAACGGCCAGGCAGTACCAGCCTCGGTCGTGGCATGCATGGCGTCATTCCTTTCTGCAATGCGTGGGAAGATTGGTCCGTGCCCATGCGGTTGCCCCGCCGAAATCTCGCTCGCCCGACGTGCGAAATTTTGCGCGGCATAATCGCGTTAGCCGCGCGATGCAAGCATATTCGTGTTGCGGAACGTTTTTCGAACGGCGCGTCAGCCGCGCCAGTAGCGGTCTTCCCAACTGCGCGACAGCCGCATCGCCGACAAAATGAGTCCGGCCATCGAATACGTTTGTGGGAAATTGCCCCACAGCTCGCCGGTCCGCGGATCGACGTCCTCCGACAAAAGACCGTAGCGGTTGCGATGACCAAGCGCATCGGTGAACAGATCGCGGGCTGCGTCACGCCGCCCGAGCGACCACAGCGCGTCGATCAGCCAGAACCGGCAGATCAGGAAAGCGGTGACCGGCAGGCCGAAATCATCGGCGCTGGCGTACCGCATGACGTGCTTCTCGCGTACCAATTCGCGCTCCATCGCGGCGACGGTGGATACAAAGCGCGGATCGTCGACCTCGACCACACCGAGGTCGGGAAGCAAGAGAACGCTGGCATCGAGGTCGTCGGAACCGAAGGCTGCGGTGAACGCTCCGCGTTTCTCGTTCCAGGCACCTTCGAGGAGCGCCGCATGGATCGGCTCGGCGGTGGCGTTCCAATACTTGGCGCGATCCTCCAGCCCGAGCCGCTTGGCGATGGCGGAAAGCCGCTGACAGCCCGCCCAGCACATGGCGGCCGAATGGGTATGGACGCGCTGGCGGCCGCGATACTCCCAGATGCCGGCGTCCGGCTCGAGCGCCTTTTTGGCGGCGCGCTCGCCGAGCGTCTCCAGCAGCCGAAACAATCCTTCATCGCCCGGCCGCGGCAGGCGGCGATCGAAGAACATCGGCATCGCCGCAAGGATGACACTGCCATAGGCGTCATGCTGGATCTGATTGACCGCGGCATTGCCGATCCGCACCGGCCCGTCGCCTCGATAGCCTTCCAGGTCCGGCGCGGTTCTTTCTTCGGCCCTCGTCGTCGGCACCACGCCGTAGAGCGGCCGCAGTTCCTCGTCGGGGTTGGACGCGAGCGACAGCGTAAAAGAGATGAATTCCTCCATGGTGCGCGTGGCGCCGATGCGGTTGAGCGCCTGCACCACGAAATAGGCGTCGCGCAGCCAGCAATAGCGATAATCCCAGGTGCGGCCGGAGCCCGGCGCTTCCGGGATCGAGGTGGTGTGCGCGGCCACGACCGCGCCGGTTTCATCGAAGTTGCTGAGCTTAAGCGTAATAGCGGCGCGGATGATCGCTTCCTGCCAGTCGTAGGAGATCGAGAGCCGCCGCACCCATTCGGTCCAGTAGTCGCGCGTACGGTCGGCGAAGTCGCGGCACGTCGCCTGTAGATCGCCGGGGAACGGCTCGTCGGGCCCGAACACCAGATGCAGGGGCCGCGTCAGCACGAACGGCGCCTCGTCGTCGATCAGCGACAGCGGTGCATCGGTGGTCAGGCGAATGACGGTCCCTTCGGCGGAATAGCGGATATGGTTCGAGCCGAGCGAGCGCTGCGGCAGCGGTTTGCCGTATTCGCTGGTCGGCCGCATCCGGATGGTGATGCGCGGCAATCCGGACACCGGCTCGACGATGCGAAAAATTTGCGGCGGCCGAAAAATGCGGCCGAATTGGCGGAAGCGCGGGATGAAATCGGTGATCCGTACCTTGCTGCCCTGGCGATCGATGAGCAGCGTCGAGACGATCGCCGTGTTGCGCACATATTCGGATTGAAACTCGACCATATCGCTGAGCACGACGTCGGAGAATCCCTTCTCCTGCTTGCCGGCCAACAATCGGCAGAAAATCGGATCGCCGTCGAAGCGCGGATAACACCACCAGACGATCCGCGAGCAGGGATCGACCAGCGCAGCCGTCCGCCCGTTGCCGATGACGGCCAGATCAAGACCGTGATCCTTCATCCCGCCGCGTCCTCGTGCTCGGACACGATCCGTGCCAGCCAGGCGCGCACGTCTGTGGGCGTGTCGAAAAATCCGTTCACGCCGGGGACCATTCGGCCGACCGAGAATCCCAGTCCGCCGAAATCGGCAATGACTCCGAACACCGGTTCATCGGTAATGTCGTCGCCGATGAAAATGGGATGCCGGTCGGCGAACGGCGGATAGGTCATCAGTTCGCGCACCGCGACCGCCTTGCTGACGCCTGCCGGTTTGACCTCGATCATCGCCTTGCCCGGCAGAATTTCGACGGCGCTGGCCGCCGGCTGTGCACAGATGTCGGTGATGGCGGCGTATAGCGCTGGGCCGAGATCGGGCGCGAGCCGATAATGCAAGGCCAGCGAGTAGCCCTTGTCTTCGACCAGAATGCCTTGACCGAGTTTGCTCAAGGCTGCGAGCTCGCGCTTAAGGTCGTCACCGAGCGAGGCCGCCCTGACTTGCGATTCGCTTGCCGGTAGCGGGCGTATTTCGGCGCCATGGCCGCCGATGGCCGCGAGCTGGAGGGGCGCGAACAGCAAATCGATCTCGCTCAGCTTGCGGCCGCTTACCAGGGCCAGGGCGTTGCCGGTCAGTTCCTGCAAACGCCCCAGCGTGTGGCGAAGTTCGGGCGATATCCAGACCTGCCGCGGCGTCGGCGCGATATCGACGATGGTGCCGTCGATGTCGAGCAGGACCGCACATTCCCGCAAGTCGGATGTGAGCGAGGTGGCGGCAATTTCCATATCGAGATTCGCGGTGCTCATTTGTCTGTATACGTTCTATCCCATCACGCTTCGATAAACGACAGCGGCCGCGCGACGGATTCCAGCGATTTGCGTTCGGCGGCAACGCCCCACAATGCCTCGGCGGCGGCAGCGGCAAGCATCAGCGCCGATCCGATTGCGTAGCCGATGGCGACGCTGCCGCGCGATCCGGTATCGATCAGCGAGCCCAATAGCAACGGTCCGGCGACCCCGCCGATTCCGGTGCCGATCGCGTAGAAGAAGGCAATCGCGAGCGCGCGGATTTCCAACGGAAAGGTTTCGCTTACCGTGAGATAAGCCGAGCTTGCGGCTGCCGAGCCGAAGAAAAACACGATCATCCATGCGGCAGTCAACGTTTGCGCGGTGAAAAGATTTTGGTCGAACAGATAGCCGACCATGGCAAGCAACACCGCCGATGCAGCATAGGTGGACGCGATCATGATTTTTCGCCCGACCGTGTCGAACAGCCGGCCGAGCAGGAGCGGGCCGAGCACGTTGCCGGCGGCAAATGGCAGGATGTACCAGCCGATCCGGCCGGCGGGAATTGCGTAGAAGTTCGTCAGGATGAGCGCGTAGGTGAAAAAGATCGCGTTGTAGAAGAATGCCTGCGCAGCCATCAGCATCAGTCCGACAAAAGTGCGCCGGCGGTTGGTCTTGAACAGGACGCGCGCGACTTCGGCGAGCGGGGTGTGATCGCGCATGCGAAGCCGCACCGTCGGCTGCCGCAGCGGCGGCATCTTCCGTTTGTCGCCGAAGCGGCTTTCGATCTGGCAGACGATCGCATCGGCCTCCTTGGCGAAGCCATGGGTCATCAGCCAGCGCGGGCTTTCTGGAATCCAGCGTCGCATGAGGAGAATAATGAGTCCTATCGCGGTGCCGATGAGGAAGGCCAAACGCCATCCCAAGGCGGGGTCGATAAAAGCCGGATTGAGCAGCAAAATCGAGCCGCCTGCGCCCGTGGCTGCCCCGATCCAAAAGCTGCCGTTGATAAGAAGGTCAGTCCAGCCGCGCAGACGGGCGGGGATAAGCTCCTGGATTGTCGAATTGATGGCAGTGTACTCACCTCCGATGCCGGCTCCCGTCAGCAAACGGAACAGCAGATAGCTCGAAGCGTTCCACGATAATCCGGTGGCGGCGGTCGCCAGAAGATAGACCGCAAGCGTGATGAAGAATAGTTTCTTGCGCCCCAGGCGGTCGGAAAGCCAGCCGAAGCCGAACGCGCCCAACACGGCGCCAAGCAGGTATGCACTGCCGGCGAGGCCGATTTGCGCATTGCTCAATCCCAATCCGGTGCGTTGCACCAGCTCGCCGGACAGCGATCCGGCGAGGGTCACTTCGAGGCCGTCAAGCACCCAGGTGACGCCGAGCGCGACGATCACCAGGAGGTGAAAGGGTCCGAACGGCAGTGCATCAAGCCGGGCGGGGATGTCAGTCTCAATGACGCCGGATAGCGGGGTCGTCGCCGCAGTCAGCCCGCGTCCGTGCACGCGATGCGAACCGGGCGATACACGGCGTCCCGAATCCGGATTCCTTGCCGCGCCGGGTGCATGTCGAGCCATGGAAGATCGCCCCAAGCGCAGTCTCTCTGCGACTAACGCTTTGTACGATCAGGAGTTCCCCGTGCGGTTCCGTTGCCGCCGGCCCGCCTCAATGCTATCGGGCCGGCTTATTATAAGTGACCCGCCAGATCGTACCGCTGGCGTCTTCCGAAACGAGCAGGGCGCCATACCGATCGACCGCGATGCCGACCGGTCGGCCCCAGACCTCGTTGTCGTTGACCACGAAGCCGGTGGCGAAATCGTCATATTCGCCGGTCGGCACGCCGTCCTTCACGATCACGCGGACGACTTTGTATCCTGTGCGGCTGGCGCGGTTCCATGAACCGTGTTCGGCGGCGAAGATGTTGCCGACATATTCGGCCGGAAATTGTTGGCCTTGGTAGAAAGCGATTTGCAGCGAAGCCGAATGTGCCTGGATAAGCACGTCCGGGACGGTAACTTTATCCTTGAGGTCGGGCCGCTCATCCTTGTGCCGCGGATCTTCGTTGGCGCCGATGTAGTACCAGGGCCAGCCGTAGAAGGCGCCCTCGCGTATGCGGGTGATGTAATCGGGCGGCAGGTTGTTGCCGATCCGGTCGCGCTCATTGGTCGAGCACCAGAGCGTGCCGTTCGACGGGTCGATCGCCATGCCGACGCAGTTGCGGATGCCGGTGGCGAAAATTCCGATGCGCTTGCCTTGCGGGTCGAACGTCAAGACGTCGGCGCGGTCGGTCTCCGGCCCCCACGTGGCGCCGAGCGGATGACTGGCGGCCCAGGTCTGGAGCGCCGCGCCATTCAGCTTTTCCATGTCTTCTCCGACATTGGAGCCGGAGCCGACCGAGACGAACATCGTCTGACCGTTCGGCGAGAACACAACGTCACGCGTGCGATGGCCGTCGACCGGTAAGTGCGGCACGACAATCTCGGCCGGCCCGCGCGCGGTCAGATCGCCGTTGCGATAGGCAAAGCGAACGACGGAATCGGTGTTGCCGACATAAACCCATTGCGGATTTGGGCCCGGAGGATAGAAGGCGATGCCAAATGGTCCCAACAAGTCGGAAGCAAATATGCTCGTTTGCGTCGCGCGGGCGCCGTCCGGACGCAGTATCCGAATCTGCCCGGCGACGCTTTCGGCGATGAAAATGTCACCGTTCGGCGCCGGGCGAATGAGCCGCGGATGCTCGAGACCGGAGGCAAATTCGCCGATCGAAAAGCCGGCCGGAACGCTCGGCTTTTGCCCATCGTGGCGGACGGTGGTGACCCTGTTGCTGACCGACCCGGCAAAATCGGGAGCGGGCAAATCTTGCGGGCGGATCAGGCGGCGGGTCCCGGGAGCGTCCGCATGCCAGTCGCCGAACGCTGCTTTGCCTTCGCGTAATGGACCGTCGGTCTGCGCCGCCGCCGGCACGCCGGCGGCGACAATAAGTGCGATGATACCGACTGCGGCGATCGCCGGCACGCGACGACGCATGCTGCGCTCCTGATTTTGCTCGCTCCGGCCGTCAATCCGCTACTTTGAACGAGCCGAGGTGTTGAGGGTTCCATCATAAGCTTATGACAAGATCCGTGCATGAGGTTGCCGCCGCTTGATCGATAAAGTGATCAGTCAATTGGAAATACCGCGACGGCTGCGGGCGTTCGTGCGGGCTCGCGAGTCGAGCCTGATCGTGCTGGCTGCGCTGGTTGGGGCGATTGCCGGTCTGGTCGTCGCCGCCATGAGTACCGGCGTCGATCTGCTGCATCGTATTTTCTTCCAGCTCGAACCGGGCGTGCGGCTGTCCGGTCTGCACCGGCTCGCTCCGGCCTTGGCAATTTCGGTGCCGCTGGTTGGCGGGCTGGCTTTCGGAATTGTGCGCGAACTGCTGGCGCGCTGGCGGCCGGATCAGGAAATCGATCCAATCGAAGCGAACGCCTTGCATGGCGGACGCATGTCGCTCGTCGGCAGCATCATCGTCGCGGCGCAGACGGTGTGGTCGAGCGGCGTGGGGGCCTCGGTCGGCATCGAGGCCGGATACACGCAATTTGCCAGCGGCATCGCTTCACGCATCGGCATGGCTTTCCGTCTGCGGCGGGCCGATTTGCGGATTCTCGTCGGCTGTGGCGCCGCCGGTGGAATTGCCGGCGCCTTCGGAGCGCCTTTGGCCGGCGCGTTCTACGCCTTTGAGCTCATCATCGGCGGCTATTCGCCCAACAGCCTGGCGCCGGTCGCGGTGTCGGCGCTGCTTGGGTATCTGATCGCACACGCGCTCAGTCCGGCCGAAGTTGGCATCGTCGCGCCGGACCAGATGACGGTCGCGGTTCGCGACCTCGTCGTATCCGGCATGATCGGCATGCTGTGCGCCGCCGTCGGCATCCTGATCATGCGCGGCGTTGCGATATGCGATGCTTTGTTCGCGCGCCTCAACGTGCCGCTGTTTCTGCGCACGACGATCGGTGGGCTCGCCGTAGGGCTGCTGGCGGCGGTCGCGCCGCAAGTTATGTCGTCCGGTCACGGCGCGCTGCACTTTGCCGGGATTCTTAATTTGTCGCTGTGGACGGTGGCGCTGCTGTTTATTCTCAAAATCGTCGCGTCGATTATTTCGCTCGGCTCCGGCTTTCGCGGCGGCCTGTTTTTCTCTTCGCTACTGGTCGGTGCGCTTGGCGGCCAGCTTCTCGCGGTGGCGCTCGTCACGATATGGCCGAACGAAACTTTCGATGCCAATGCGTACGCCGTGATCAGCATGAGTGCGCTTTCGGCGGCGGTCATCGGCGGCCCGCTGACCATGACATTTATCGCGCTCGAAACCACCGGCGACCTCTGGCTGACGACGGCGGTGCTGATCGCGGTGATCATCTCCTCGCAGGTCACCCGGGAAATGTTCGGCTATTCGTTTGCCACCTGGCGCTTCCATCTACGCGGCGAGACCATCCGTAGTGCCGCCGATATCGGCTGGATGCGCGACCTGACCGTCGGCAAAATGATGCGTCACGACGTGCGCACCGTTTCGGCCGCGACCGTCGTTGCGTCTTTCCGCGAAACCTTTCCGCTGGGGTCATCGGCTGCAATCGTGGCGGTTGATGATCACGGCCGTTATGTCGGCATGGTCCTGGTCGCCGATGCGCACGCCGCCGAAGTGTCGCCGGACCAGCCAATCAAGGCGCTGGTGCGCGCGACCGGGGTAATCCTGATTCCGAGCATGGCGATCAAGGAGGCCGTGCTCGCCTTCGACCAGGCCGAAACCGAGGCGCTTGCCGTCGTCGATTCCCGCACCGATCGCCGCGTTATCGGGTTCCTGACCGAGGCCTACGCGCTCCGCCGCTACGCGGCGGAATTGGAACGACGGCGGAAGGAGCTGATAGGCGAGGAATGAGGTCGCGCATCGGCCGCATGCGAGAGCGAGTGTTGACAGACCACGCGGGAACGGGACCATAAGACCAACAAAAGTTGTCCGAGGGAGGATTTTCCCGCCATGAGCGTGGACGAGCGCATCGCCGCGCTGACGCAGAAAATGCTCCGCCGGAAGCTTTATGCCGTCATATCGGCGGCATCGCCTGCTCCGGAGAAATTGAAGGCGCTGCTGCCCGCGCATCTCGAATACATGATCGCGCTGGAAAAGCGCGGTGTCTTGTTCGCATCCGGGCCATTGGCGGAAGGCGAGGGGCCGCCGACCGGCGCCGGGTTGACGATTTTACGGGCGGCAAATGCCGCGGAGGCCCGCGAACTGGCGGACGCCGATCCATTCGTTACAGGCGGATTGCGCAAATACGAATTGAAGGAATGGACGGTTATGGAGGGATCGCTCGGGCTGCGGGTCAATTTCTCCGATCAATCCGTCGACGTTGCCTGATGTCCTGAATTCCCGAAGGGAGACAACCGAATGCAGACTGTCGGCTTTGTTGGCGTTGGCAAGATCGGGATGCCGATTGCGCAAAATCTGATCAAAAGCGGCTATCGCGTGGTTGGCTATCGGCGCGGCTCGCTCGCCGAATTCGAGAAGATCGGCGGTGTGTCGGCCCGCTCGGTCGCCGAAGTCGGCGAGCAGGCCGACGTCGTGTTTTCGTGCCTGCCCTCGAACGCGGCATTGGAAGACGTTGTGCAGGGTCCGAACGGGCTGGTGAGCACTGCGCGTCCCGGCCAAATCGTCGTCGAGCTCG
>Ga0307374_10012911_pt1 | contig 11640 bp, 7 predicted proteins | sample OX3MG_FD_202532 | JGI IMG/M metagenome (GOLD analysis project Ga0307374, IMG submission 202532) | Soil microbial communities from Risofladan, Vaasa, Finland - OX-3 | ecosystem: Environmental > Terrestrial > Soil > Coastal area > Acid sulfate soil | place: Finland: Risofladan, Vaasa | collected...
ATCGAGGTAGTCGAGTTCGCGTGTGGCGCGCCCTCGCTGCTGATGGGCGAGTCGGCGCGCGACATCGCGCGAGGGATCGATAGCGAGACGTTGCGCTTCCCGCTGGGGGTCGTCGCCGGGATCACACCGTTCAACTTCCCGATGATGGTGCATCATTGGCTGGTCCCCATCGCCGTGGTCTGCGGCAACACCTTTGTGCTGAAGCCATCCGAGCGTACCCCGCTAACCGCCAACCGCTGCGCCGAATTGTTCATGGAGGCGGGGCTACCGGCTGGCGTCCTGAACATCGTGCATGGCGCGCGCGAAGCCGTCAATGGGCTATTAGAGCATCCCGATGTGCGGGCGGTCTCGTTCGTCGGCTCGCAGCCAGTCGCGCAGCACGTCTACATCACCGCCGCTGCGCATGGCAAACGTGTGCAGGCGTTGGCGGGCGCGAAGAATCACCTGATTGTCATGCCCGACGCCGACCTGGATCGGACCATCCCCGCGATCATGAGTTCGGCGTTTGGCGCGGCGGGCGAACGCTGCCTGGCCGGGAGTGTGGTGGTGGCGGTCGGCGCGGTGGCTGACGAGCTGGTGCGGCGGCTGGATGCGACAGCGGGCGCCTGGCGTGTGGGCGACGGGCTGGATAGTGCGACCGACATGGGGCCGGTGATCCGCGCCAGCCAGCGCGACCGCATCGCCAGCGCCATCGCGCAGGGCCAGGCGGAGGGCGCGACGCTGGTGCGCGATGGCCGCGAACTGGCCGATGGCGCCGCGAACGGCGGGGTGAAAGATCTTACGGATGGGGATGCGACGGTGGGCGGTTTCTTCCTGCGGCCCACCATCTTCGATCACGTCCGGCAGGAGATGACAATTGCGCGCGAAGAAATCTTTGGCCCGGTGCTGTCGGTGATCCGCGTGGAGACGCTGGATGAGGCGCTGGAGATCGCCAACCGGTCGCGCTTCGGCAACGCCGCCAGCATCTTCACGGAGAGCGGTGGTGCGGCGCGCGCGTTCCGCGAACGCATCGAGGCGGGCATGCTGGGCGTCAACATCGGGGTCGCGGCGCCAATGGCCTTCCTGCCGTTCGCCGGGTGGAAGCAGAGCTTCTACGGCGACCTCCACGCCACCGGACGCGACGGCGTCGCCTTCTTCACCGACCAGAAGGTGATCACGACGCGCTGGCGTCAGTAGACATGGGTCACGTACCACTTGGGCGCCGCGCTGCCATGCGCGACGCCCAAGTCAGTCCGCCCGACGCCTTACGTCATCGCCCGCTCAATACGCAGGCATGTGCGGGTCAGGCGCCAGACGAACGGTCTGGTAGTTCTGCTCCGCCTCGGTCCAGAGCATATACACGATTTCCTCGGCCTCCTCACGCGAGGCGAGGGTGGCGTAGCGCGCCTGACCCAGATCAGGGCCACCAATCACTTGGATGCGTCGCACGGCGTCGAGGATGACGCTGACATCGTCCGGTCGCCGGTGCGAGTTGAACTGCGCATAGAGCATGCTGCCAGCGGGCGCTACCAGGCACACGCGATCCAGCAAGTCTTGCAGCGCCTGCTCCCAGGTCGGCGCCGCCGCTTGCCCCACCACGAGATCGGCGGTATCCAGGATCAGCGGCGCCGACCGCCAGTGGAGGGTGTGGAGCAGCATGCTCATCTTATGCGCCACCATCTCAAGCGCCAGCTCGACATGGCGTGGCGAGGGCGCACAACAGGCGGCGAAGCGCACGTAGATCGCCTGGCAATCCTGATGGTAGATGAAGCGGTCGTAGGCGACATGGACGCTACCGGCGTACACCTGGCGTATCTCCTGAAGCCGCAACGCTACCTCTTCCTGCGGCGTGCGCCAGCGGAGGGGCTGATACTCCGGTGGGATGCCGGGATACACGATGCGCTCACTTGTGGTCGGCGACATCGGTGGCGAAAGGCGACCAGTGTGCGACTCAGCGTCCGACGGCATGAGCGGAGGCGTGGAGGTTTGTTGCTGTCCTCCCATCTGCGCCGGGCGCCGAGAATACTCGTCTTGTGCCATAGTGGTACCCCTTTGTACTTCGCTCTCCCACCCCACATCACGGTTTGGTCTGTGCGTCTCTCGATGTCCCTATATATCTCAGCGACGTTTGCATGATCGCCTCAATCAGCAAAAGCCGTTCTAACTCCCGCTATCCGGCGCGCTGTTAGTGGTTTGATTTCAATGATGTTCGCAGTAGACTACCATACAACACAGTGTAATCGAAAGCCAATAGATTAGCCAAACATTGTAGCGACATCTGGCCAAAAGTACACATAGTATTGTGGTAGATACGCGCGGCTTGCATAATGGCGCCCGCTGCTTGACGTTGCTGGGGCCAGGAGCATATGATCGAGGTGTACAGTAGCCAGGTCTGTGCAAGGGAAGCAACGTCCACAGAAGACAATAAAAGACTACGAAACCTAAACCGAGTTACAACCCCATCGCTCGGCTGAGAGTCGTCGGACTTGGCAGAGCGCCACAGATCATGCGCTACGTTTCGAAACGTCAGCCATTGCTTCGGCGAGGATGTCAGGGCGGTCGCTCATCAGACCATCCACGCCCCAATCGAGCAGGCGATCCATCGTCGCGCGGTCGTCTACCGTCCAGACGTGTACATCCAGGCCAAGCCCATGCGCCGCTGCGATGCTGCCCGGCGAGACGACACGAATGCCGCGATAGACCTCGGGGACTTGCAGCGCGTCGTAGGCCGGACGTAGCCAGCCAGGCAAGCGGAACAGCACGCCAAACAGCAGGAAGTTGCGTACCTCGCGTGGGCTGGCTGCCGTCGCCACCCGCCCACCCGTCAGCCGCCGGAACGCCGTCATCGTGGCAGGCTCGAACGCGCCCACCAGCACGCGATCCTCGGCGCCCATCTCCTGCAACAATTCCCACAATCGTTGGCCACTGGTCGGCGTATCTTGCTTCAGGTCGATGTTGACCCGCACATCCGGGAACCGCGCGAAGACCTCGCGCAGCGTGGGGATGGTGACGCCCTGGCCGCGACAGGGATACGTCTGGGCGCCATCTGGGGTAAAGCGATAGCCTGCGTCGAAGTGGCGCAATTCGTCGAGCGTGTAGCTGGCGACTGGACCAGCGCCATCGGTCGTGCGGTCAATCGTGGGGTCGTGGATGACGACGATCTGGTCGTCGCGGGTGGTGTGGATGTCAAGCTCCAGCGCGTCGGCGCCAAGCGCCAGACCGTTCTCGTACGCCACCAGCGTGTTTTCGGGCGCCAGCCCCGCCCCGCCGCGATGCGCGAAGAACAGCGGGCGCTCATGCGTGACATAAGGTCGCCGTTTCGCCTCCCCGCCCTCAGTGTACGTCTGGTTGGATGCTGCGCGCATAGCCGTTTCGCCCCTTCACCATCAGCGCGACCAGTGTCATACTCCGCATACTGCATCGTACCACACCGTTGCTACCTGGCGCTGATCATGCCGGTCTCCCCATACGCGCTGGTGGTCTGAGTCGGCGCGTATGGGGAGACCGGTTTCATCTTACAGGTCAGCATGGGCGCCCCGCCCCAACGTCATGGGACGATTGGCCGTGGTTGACAGAATCGGGCTTTAGCCCGCCGCAAGCCGCTGGGTTTTAACCCATGCGGTGAGGCGCATCCTGGCTTTAGCCATCCATCTGCCGTTTCTTGACTACTAGTCAAAATTGTGGCAGACTGTGTGCATGAGAACATTTGAGTATCGGCTTCGACCGAACACCCAGCAGGCACAGACGCTCATGGGCATCCTGCGATCGTCTCGCAAGCTCTATAACGACGGGCTTGAAGAGTTGATCGCGCATTACCGCGAGACGGGAAAACACCTGCACCTGTATGAGCAGGACAAGCGGCATGGCAAGGCGCAGCATCCCGATCTGCCTGCCGTCGTGGTGGATACCGTGCTCAAACGTCTTCATCGCTCCTTCGCCAATTTCTTTCGTGGTCTGAAAGAAGGACGAAAGGTTGGCTTCCCCCGTTTCAAGGGCCGGAACGCCTGGAACACCATCCAGTTTCGAGATGCGACGAGCTATCTCGAAGGCAATTACTTTCACGCGCCCAAACAGGCAGGTGGGAAGCTACGAGTCAATGTCCATCGCCCGCTGGAAGGGACCTTCAAGTTTGCCCGGATCGTCTTACGCCCCTCTGGCTGGTATCTCCAATGTGTCTGTGAGACAGCGCCACAGCCGCTTCCTCGCAAAGACAATGCCATTGGCCTCGATATGGGCATTCGCTATCTGATCGCCGATAGTGACGGTCAGGTCGTCGAGAACCCAAAGTACGGCCAGAAGACGGCCAAACAGCTTGCCCAGGCGCAACAACGATTGGCGAAATGCAAGCAGGGTAGCCATCGGCGCTGGAAAGCGAAGAAGCACGTTGCGCGCATCTACGAACATCTGGGCAATCAGCGGCGCGATGTGCTGCACAAAGCGTCTCGACGGTATGTCAACGGGTATCAGACCATCGCGATTGAAGACCTACAAGTGGCGAATCTGGTGCGCAACCATCAGCTCGCCTTCGCCATCCAAGATGCGTCTTGGGGGACATTTCGTGCTTACCTGGAAAGCAAGGCTGAAAGCGCTGGCCGACAGGTGATTGCGGTACGCCCCCACTACACCTCGCAGCAATGCTCACAGTGTGGCGCCTATGTCCAAAAGTCGCTGAGTGTTCGCACCCACATCTGCCCCCACTGTGGGTATGTGGCCGATCGTGATGCGAACGCGGCGCGCAACATCTTGCAACGCGGGGTCCAAGAACAGGCTCAAAAGGCTCGGACGGAGCCTTCGTCGAGCCAGGGGGAGGGGTCTGCTTCGGCGGATGAGTCACCCCTGGCGTTGAAACGAGAAGCCCCGCGTCTTTAGACGGGGGGAGTGTCACTACCGCAGATTGGCTAGCGTCGTGGTCAGTGCGATTGCGCCGCCGCGAAGACAGGCAATACCTCGCGCTTGAAGGCGCTGTTGATGACGATTGCCCCCGAGAGGTAGAACGCCATGATTGAAGTGACCAACCCGGCGTAGCCGCCGATGTACATGAGGACGTTCTGGCCACCGATCATGACCCCGATGCCATCGCACAGGTAGGTCAACGCTAGCACGAACAGGATTGCGGCAATCGTCAGATTCTGGCCTGTCGCCGCTACGCCCAGGTAGAGGGCGATCAGCGCAAAGGTCAGGATAAAGATACCCGTCACATACCCTGGATTACCGCCGCCCGCAGAAGATGGCAACACCTTCGACAGGGTGAGCCACTCGAGAATGGCCCATGAGGCGTTGAATGCGCCAAACGCGCCAAACGCAGTCGCCGCCAGCGCGTTGCCCCGACGGAAGGCCCACATGCCCGCCAAGAACTGCACAATGCCGCCGAAGACCAGCGCCACCGGAATCGCCAGCACGACATCGGTCATTGCAAACCAGCCCGCGAAGACCGCGCTAATCGTAAACGTGGCGCTGGCGAAGCCCGCCAACCCCAGCGGTACTGGGTCTGCGACCGCCGCCTGTTCGCGCTCGACGACTGCTTCCGTCTCGGCTTTCGGCAGTGGGCCTGCCACCGTACCGGAGAGCGTCCAATACTCCGCAGCGCCTGCGCCGTCGCGTAGAATCCTCGCGTCTGCCCCCGCGCGGTCGGTTGTCCCTGTCGCTCCAGACATCTCAATTACTCCTTTCACTAGGCGTGCAATGGTGAACGCTCCGCGACGTGTAGACCACACACGTCTGGTGTACAGATGAGCAGCGTTTCCTCTACGCATCCCGCGCCAGGCCACCGCACGTCACTACACTGCATTGCGGTCGCAGAGCGCGTGCCAAATTGTCAGGATGTGACATAAATAGTATGTCAACTTCTGGTTTTTGCGCGTCGCCTCCCCCAGTCGCCCGGTCACGGTCTTCGACCACCCTCGACGCACGCCGCGCGGCATGGTATACTGGCGAAAGTGTAGCGCCAGAGATGAGGGTGAAACGTTATGCGACGTATGCGGCGGCTCGTCATCGCCACCACCAATCCCCACAAGGTCGAAGAGTTCCGTGAGTTGCTGGGCGACCTGCCGTATCAACTGGTCAGCCTCGCCGATCTGGGCGTCGCGCAGGATGTCGAAGAGACGGGGACGACCTTCGCCGAGAACGCCGTCATCAAGGCCGTCGCCTATGCCGACATCACCGGGGAGCTGGCCCTCGCCGATGATTCCGGTTTGGAGATTGACGCGCTCGGCGGCGAGCCGGGCGTCTACTCCGCACGCTGGGCGGGCGCGGATGTCACCTACGAAGAACGGCATCGCCTCTTGCTGGCGCGGCTGGCCGACGTTCCCGCCGCGCGGCGCACGGCCCGCTATCAGTGCGCCATCGCCATTGCCGCGCCGTCGCCGCAGGGGCTGATCGACCTGGTCGAGGGGACGCTCGAGGGGCGCATCGCCGACGCCCCCGCAGGAACCGGCGGCTTTGGCTACGACCCCATCTTCTACGTCCCCGACGCCGAGCGCACCGTTGGCCAGTTGAGCGCCGCCGAGAAACACCGCATCAGCCATCGGGCGCGGGCGGCGGCCAATGCACAGCTCGTGTTGCGCCGCCTGGCCGACGGTGACGATGCGCGCGACACTACGCGCAAACACCCAAACGCAGCCCACTAACTATTTCCATATGAACGAGTCAGGAAACCCGTGCAGAAGCGTGAACGCCCACAACCTGTGCGTGTGGCGATAGACCTGGAAACGACAGGATTGCGCCCCGATCAGGACGCCATCATCGAGATCGGCGCCGTCAAATTCGCCGGTGAACGGGTAATTGACACGTTTCAGAGCTTCGTTGCGCCGACTGCGCCGCTGCCTTATCGCATCCAGCGGCTGACGGGCATCCGGCCTGGGCGCCTGAACGGCGCGCCGACGCTGGCGGCGCTGGCGCCACAAGTGCGCGAATTTCTGGGCGACGCGCCGCTGGTTGGCCACAGCGTGCAGTTCGACGCCGCGTTCCTCCGGCGGGCCGGGTTGGCGCGCCACAACCCGCTGATCGACACCTACGAATTGGCGACGCTGCTGCTGCCCGGCCTGCCCAGCTACACGCTGGCGACCGTTGGCGCTGCGCTGGCGATTCCCGCCTCCACGTATCACCGCGCCCTGGCCGACGCCCAACTCTCGCGCGAGGTCTTTCTGGCGCTGAGCGCGCGGCTCGGCGCCCTCGACCCCTCCACACTGCAATTGCTCGATCGCCTCGCCGCCGCACCTGAATGGACCCCCGGTCCCCTCATACGCGCAGCCGACTCGGCGCAGCGCCAGGATCAGCGGCGCCAGCGCGACGCCAGCCCCTTCGGCGCGTTGCTGCAAACCTCGCTGGGCCAGCAGTTGGAGGCGAAGCTGGGCGTGGACCCGGACGTGCTGAGCATGGCGGTCGCGCTGGAAAGCAAGGCAGCACAACCAGCCGTCGCGCCAGCGCCAGTGGCGGCAAATACCGCCGTCGAGGCTGACCAGGCGCCGGGCTTTTTCGTGGAGGCAATCGCGGCGCCTGCCATCCAGTTGGAGGTGGCGGCGCGGAGGCGCGCAGTCAGCGCAGGCATGGCGGCGCGCCTCACCGAGGGCGGCGTCAGCTTCTTCGAGGTGGAGCGTAACGACGACAGCGCGCTGGCCTTGCTCATCCCAATCGTCGAGTGGGCGGTCGGCGCGGGGGGACGCGCGCTGATCGCCGCCGCGAACGACGAGCAGATGGCGCGCGTGGCGCGCACGCTCCTGCCGCAGGCGTTGGCGTGCGTAGGGGTGGCCGAGGCCGACGCGCCGGTCGCCGAACTGGACGAGTACGAGACGTACCTCTGCCTGCACCGCTGGTTTGGCGTTGCGCGCGATCCCCGTGGCAAAACGCTCTCGCAGGACCTCACCCGTGGCCTGGCAAAACTGATCGTGTGGTCCAGGGAGACGGGCGTCGGCGCCCGCAGCGAGATCACGCTGGCCGGGCAAGAGGCGCTGGCCTGGGAGCGCGCCCGCGCCGGGGGCGACTTCGTAGATACCTCTACGGCCTGCGCCTATCAGCGGAGCGGCTATTGCTTCACTACGCGCGCCCACCACGCCGCCGCCAACGCCGCGCTGGTCGTCACTACCCACGCCGCGCTGGCCGCGCAGCTTGCCGGGCGCCCGAGCCTGCTGCCCGATCTGCCCGACGCCACTCGCGTTGTCATCCTCGACGCCCATCTGTTTGAGGAGGAGCTATTGCAGGCGGGCGCCATTGCATTGGAACGCCGCGCCCTCCTCGATCTGCTGGCGACGCTGGCCGCCCCCGACGAACGGCTGGACGATATGGACGGCAGGACTATCGCCAATGCCGCCTACACCGGGCTATTACCCCTGGCGGGCAGCCTGTTGGCCCCCACCGCGAATGGCGCGCCGAGCCAACCGCGCGAGGGAAGCGTACAGGCCATCGCGCGCTGGAAACCCACCGCGCGCGAACGCGGTTGGCTGGATACCCTGGCGCGGACGCGGGCGGCGACCGAAGCGCTGTTTGCGGCGCTGCGCGCGACGATGCTCGAAGCCCAAAGTGAGACGATGGGTGGCCAGCAGGATCAGAACAATCAGCGCGACCAGAGTGGCGGCGCGCGTCGTCAGCCCGCCCGCCGCGAGACGCCGGAGCAACGCACGACGCCGGTGGATGGGCGCACGCGCCAGCTCGACGCCTGGCAGGATGCGCTGGCCACCTGGTCCGCGCTGGACGCGGCGCTGGCGGCAGTGGCGTCGCTGGCGCGTGAGGTGGCCCAAATGATTCAGGCCACCCAGAGCGCCCAGCGGTCGGCGACAGCCAGCCCCTCAACTTCGAGCGCGCGGCGCAGCAAGGGCGCCCAACCGGCGGCGGGCGCGCCAGCCATCGCGCCGGGGATGGCGTATGGGCTGGTTGCCGATCTGTTGGGCGCCGCGCGTCGGCTGGACCAGACGCGCGGGCAGGGCGCGATCCTGTTCGCCGCCCCCACGCAGGATGACGACCGCGTGCGCTGGCTGCGGTTGCCCTACGCCGATACGTACAGCCCCCCCGGCGACGTCCGTAATGGGCGCCCCAACGGCCAGGGGAGCAGCCACGGGAGCAGCCACGGGAGCAGCCAGGGCAAGAGCCAGCCCCAGTCGGGCGCGAACCCATCCGGCGTCCCGGCGCAGGCTGCCACCGCGCCGTCTACTCTACAACGTTCCTCTCAACCCGCCGAGCGCACAATGCCCGCTGCGCAGACGACGCCGCCCACGTCGGACGCCGAAGCCAGCGCGCCCGTCAACGCCGCTGGGGCGGATGAAACTGCGCGGGCAGGCGATCGTTCGTCGGCGCCGGAGGGCGCACAGCGCGTCGGCGCTATGCCGCGTGGCGCGCTGGTTGCGGGCGCCGAGAACATGCAGGGCGTTGAGGGGCATGCGGCGCCAGAGCGGCCCAGCGCGACGCCTATAGAGGGCGCGACGCCGCCAGGCGATGGCGCGGCTGGCGCTGCGCGGCCCGCCGACGCTGAGGCTACCGTCGAGGGTGAGCCGCCGACGCTGCACGCCGCGCCGCTGGGGGTGGGCGGGTTGCTCGCGCCGTTGCTGGCGCCCGGCCATGCGCTGGCGCTGGCGGGCTGGTCGCTCTCGGTCGGCGGCGACTTCGAATATATGCGCGGCTCGCTGGGGCTGCCGGATGGCGTGGGCGGTCTGGCCTTCACGCAGGACTACGCTCACCAGACGCTGCTCTGCCTGCCAGCCGACGCCCCCGAACCCAACGCGCCACACTTCCAGCAGCGGCTCGACGAGGCAATCGTGGCGCTGGCGACGGCGCTGAACGGCGATCTCGTCGCGCTCTTCCCTTCGCACGCTTCGTTGCGGGCGGGCGCACAGGGCGTCAAACGCGCGTTGGAGCGGCGCGACATCCTGGCGCTGGCGCAGGGCATCGACGGCTCGGCGCGCCAGCTCTGGCAGACGTTCCACACGCAGCCGCGCACGGTGCTGCTGGGCGCAGGCGCGTTCTGGGACGGCGCTGACCAGCGCGAACGCCCGCCCGCCTGTGTGGTGGTGACGCGCGTCCCCTTCCCACCAACCGGCGATCCGCTGGTGGCCGCGCGCAGCGAACGCTGGTCCGACCCGCAATCGCAGTTTGTCATCCCCAACGCCGCGCTGAAGATGCGGCAGGCGCTGGGTGGCCTCGCCTGGAGCCACCAGCGCCGCAACGCTGTTCTGCTCTACGATCATCGCGTGCAGTCGCGCGCCTATGGGCCAACCATCCTCAGCGCGTTGCCCCGCTGCACACAGGCGCAGGAGCCGATGGCGCGCCTCGTCGAGCGCATCGCCGACTGGACGCACAGCGCCGTGTGACTGCCCCCACCCCCAACCCCTCCCCCAATGGGAGAGGGGGGATCGTGGGGTGAAGGGGGTGGGGGATGGCGAGGTTTCATTTGCCGCTACGTCCGCCGCTACGTCCGCCAAGCGCCACTCCCCTCGCCTCACAACACTCCCCCTCTCCCTACGGGGGAGGGGCCGGGGGTGGGGGCGCGCCTCGCCCGCCCACTCGCGCACCGCCAAGGTGAACGCGGCGGGCTGATCGAGGTTGCAGAGATGCCCGGCGTCGGCGATCACTTGAAGGCGCCCATGCTGCGTGGCGGCGAGTTGGCGTGCCTCGCTACGTCGGTTGAGCCAGTCGCGCTCGCCATTGAGGATGAGGACTGGGCCGGGATACGTTCGCAACAGTGGGCGAAAGCGGCGTCGCGCGAGTTCCCTATAGGAGGCTGGCAGCGCCTGGAAGCTGAATCCGGCGGCGATTTGGGCGTCCGCAATTTCTGGCGGATAGGCGCTACGAAGCGACGCGCTCTGCATCGCCGCTATCCGCGCCGGGCGATAGATGCGCAACGAGAGCGCGGCGCCGAGCTGCGAGAGGCGTCCCAGTAGCCCATAATACTCGATGGCGCAGCCGGAGAGGACGAGGCTTGCGCAACGCTCTGGCGCCTGGGCGGCGAAGGCCATTGCCACGTAGCCGCCCAACGACAGCCCTACGATCACCGCGCGCCCCTGCGGCGCCAACGCGACCGCCTGATCCACCACTGCGATGGCGCGCTTCAGCGTGAACGGCTCGTCGGCCAGCGCGCCGTGGCCGGGCAGATCGAGTGTGACGACGCGAAACGTATCGGCCAGCGCCGCCACCTGCGGCAGCCACATCGCGCGCGTCCACGCGGCGCCGTGGATGAAGACGATACATGGGGCGTCGTCCGGGCCAGCGACGGTGAATGCGCCATCGGGCGGGCTAGTGGTCATGGGGCGCCTCTCCTCTTGCTGATCTGCGATATCGCCAGCCGCCAACCACCATCATAACAACTCGTTGCGGGCGTCGCGCAGGCGCAGGGCGATGGCGGCTGGTTCGTCGGCGTTCAGCGCCATCGTCTTCAGTTCGGCCAGCACGCGCGCCCATTGAGGGGCGTGGGCGGCGTAGCGGGCATCGTGCGCCACCATCTCCTGGAAGATGTGGACCTCCAACTCACGCCATGTCGAGCGGTCGCGTCCGTCGAGCGCGTCGTCGTCGAGCGTGTCGTACTCGTTGTCGCGCGTGGTGTCGCGGATGCGCACGGTCAGCGGACGGAAGTGGCGCTTGACGCACTCCTCCAGCCAGTTGCGGTCCAGGTCATTCGACTCGAAGCTCATCACGCCCCCCAGCGTGACATCCACCACCGGCGCGCCGCCCGGCGGCGCG
>Ga0307374_10012912_pt1 | contig 11639 bp, 10 predicted proteins | sample OX3MG_FD_202532 | JGI IMG/M metagenome (GOLD analysis project Ga0307374, IMG submission 202532) | Soil microbial communities from Risofladan, Vaasa, Finland - OX-3 | ecosystem: Environmental > Terrestrial > Soil > Coastal area > Acid sulfate soil | place: Finland: Risofladan, Vaasa | collected...
TCGGCTCCGGCGGGGTGCCAGTAGAGCCCGTCGGCTGCCGCGGTCAGCTCGGGCACGGTGGTGGTCTCGGTGATGTCGAGGCCGGAGTCGGAGAGGCCCCGGCGCAGTAGCGGGCGTACGACGAAGCTGTCGGTTGGGACACCCGAGTCGGCGAGCAGGGCGGCGACCTCGGTGACCTCGCCGGTGTTCTCCGGCGTCTCGGTCATCGCCACGCGCACCGCCAGTCCCAAGTCGACGAGGGTGGCAATGCCGTCCATCGTCCGGGTCCACGTACCCGCGCCCCGGTGGGCGTCGTGGGTGGCGGGGCGTGCACCGTCGAGCGAGGTCTGCACGACGAGGTGTGGGTTGCCGGCGAGGGCGCGGAGCCGCTCGAGGCGGGTGGCGCGCAGCACGGTGGCGTTGGTGAGCAGCACGGTGGGCAGCGCTGCGCTGGCGTAGGCGAGGACCTCGGCGATGTCGGGGTGCAGGAGCGGCTCGCCGCCGGTGAGGTAGAGCTCGGTGAAGCCCTCGGCGACGGCCTCGTCGACGAGGGCACGGAAGCGCTCGGCGGAAAGGAGCCGTGGAAGGGCGCGCGGCGAGGAGCCGACGGCGCAGTAGTCACAGGCCAGGTTGCAGTGGAAGTTGGTGTACACCCACAGGCGGCGGGGGAAGTAGGCGGTGCCGAACAGCGGCACCACCGGGAGGTCCTGGCTTTCGGCGTCGCCGATCTCCTTTTCGTCGACGTGGGGATCGGCACCGGCCCGGTTGCTGCGACGATCGTCGCTGTCGTCGCTCCACGTGCCGCCGGTGGGGGCGAAGGCGGTGGGCAGGGAGGAGCGGTAGAGGTGGTAGCGGCCCCGGGCCCGCTCGGCGGGGGGGAGCACCTCGAGGCACGTCGTCCACCAGCCCGTCTCGATGGTCTCGACGAACGATTCAGGGATTCGAGCAGCCCGCATGGATTGGGCTTGGGCCTCCCAGTCGTAGGCGAGCGGTACCAGCTCGGCCTCCGCCTGCCCGTCGGCGACCTCGACGATCGCGTACCACACCTCGCGTCGGCCGTCGTTGGCCGGCTTGCCGAGCACCCCGACGTTGACCACCAAGGTGCCGGCGATCCGCCTCTGCCAGGGCAGGCCCGAGTGGGTGCAGCAGATCACGTCCGCGCCGCTGATCGCGACCCGAAACGCGTGCTCGTCTTCGGAGAGCGACTCCCACCAGAAGTCGTTGAGCGCGAGCGGCGAGCCGTGGACGAGGTGCACGTCGCTGCCGCCGATGCGTTCTCGTCGCTCGGTGGGGAGGCGGTCCATCCAGGCCGCGAAGCCGGGGCTGGTGTGGGTGCGGGTGTGGTCGTAGATGAGCTGGGCGTACTCGTTGTCGCGGGGGTCGCGGTAGCCGCACCCGCAGTCGGGGTCCCCCCGGGCGATGGCCACGTCGTAGTTCCCTGCCACACAGGTGACGTCGGCTGCGTCGAGGATCGGCCACAGCTCGTTGATCTCGGCGCCGAAGCCGCCGAGATCGCCCAGGCAGTAGAGCCGCTCGCAGCCGCGCCGGTGGGCATCGGCGACGAAGGCAGAGAGCGCGTAGGGGTTGGCGTACGGGCCGCCGCAGACCGCGATCCGCCGTGGCCGCTCGGCTCCCGACGACCCCGGCCGGCGGCGCACGTCGGTCTCAGGAAGAGAAAGTGTACCGACTGATCTCACGCCGACACCTCGGCGGGAACCGGGGCAGGCGCGGGTGGGGCGATCAGCTCCAAGGGCTGGCAGGCCGGCTCCACGCCTCCCCGGCGGGAGTAGACGGCGATGGCGGCCACCCCGGCCAGCCAGAAGCCGATCACCAGCAGGTAGGAGGCGGTGGCACCAAGGTGGGTGGCGATGGTGGGGAGGGCGAGGGTACCGACGATGGCACCGACGCGGCCGACGGCGACCGAGGCGCCGACGCCGGCCCCGCGCAGATGCGTCGGGAACAGCTCGGTGATGGTGGGATACGCGGAGGTCCACGCGGCGGTGCCCGCGGCGTTGGCGACGACGAAGGCGACAGTCACCAGCACGGCGCTGCGGCTGGCGGTGGCAAGGGCGAGCAGACCGATCCCCCCCGCCGCGGCCAGATAGGTGATGCCGACGGTCAGGCGGTGCCCGACCCGGTCGAACACGGCCGCCATGGACAGCCCGCCGGCGAGGCCGCCGACGTTGCCGACGATGTAGAAGAACGGGATCGCCCGGTTGGAGATGTGGACCTGGTGCAATACGACTACCGACAAGAGGGCGAAGATCCCGTAGTAACCAAACGCCTCTGCGAGGTCGAGCAATGCCCCCAGGGCGAGGCGTCCCCGGTGGTGCCGGAGGAGCTCGCCGAGCCCCTGGCGTAGCCCCGCATCGGGCCCAGCGACGGCGGGAGCCAGCGGGAGGCGCACACGGCGGCCGGTTCGGGTCTCCAGGGTGGCGAGGATCTGCTCGGCTTCGTCGTGGCGACCTCGGGTGACGAGCCACCGGGGTGACTCGGGGATCCGCCGGCGGAAGACCAGCACCACCAGGGCGACGAGGCCGCCGAAGACGAACAGGTAGCGCCACGAGGTGGCAGCGCCGACGGCGAAGGTGTCGAGGACCAGGTAGGCGAGCAGCCCGGCGAGGATCGCACCGGCGGGCCAGAAGTTCATGACGACGGCGTTGGCCTTGCCGCGGACCCGGGCGGGTATCAGCTCGGCGATCGCCGCGTTGACGATGGCGTACTCGGCACCGACCCCGAGCGCGGCCAGGAAGCGCAGCACGTAGACGGCGCCGAGGTCCGGGCTGAGCCCGGTGAGCACGGTGAACCCGGCGTACCACAGCAGGGTCCCGACGAAGAGGCGCCGGCGACCGAAGCGGTCGGCGAGGCGCCCGCCGGCCAGGGCCCCGATCAGGATCCCCCCCAGCCATACTGCCAGGATGGCGTCGCGCTCGAACACGCTGGCGCCGAAGTGGTCGCCGAGCGGGCCGACGGCGTTCGAGAACATCTGCACCTCGAACGAGTCGAACAGCCACCCGGCGCCGAGCGCCACCAGGATGGTGGTGTGCAGGGGGCTCCAGCGCAGCCGGTCGAGGCGCGCCCCAACCTCGGCTTGGGTGAGTGGTCTCGTCAACGGTGTCTCCTCCCTGGCGTGTGCAGTGACACTGTCGGGTGTGCGGGGCGGGTCATTGGGCCTCTGTGTGGACGGGAGCCCGGTCGGCTTCAGCCGGCTCCGGCCGGGTCGGCTCGATCTGGGGCCGAGGTGCGGCGACGCCCGGGTCTCGCCACCCCGAGACCGCCGGCCTCGTGGGTCTCTGACGCCGCTGTCGGCGTCGGGTCCGCTTTGATGGCCGCTTCCAGGGCGGCCCAGCGCGGTAGAGGCGGCGGATCTTCTCGGGTGCGACACCGAGGAAGTAGCACGCTTTCAGCACTTGCATGAAGACGATCATCGACCAGGTGCCGTGATCGACGAGCCGGCGCGACGACGCCGTCGACGTGGCGGGGAGCACGACGAGGCGGCCGAGGCGGGCGAGGCGCCGGGAGAGCTCGAGGTCCTCCATGATGGCGATCTCGGGGAACCCTCCGAGCATCTCGAAGGCGTCGCGTCGCACGAACATCGCCTGGTCGCCGAAGACCTGGTGGAGGTGACGGGCCCGCTTGGTGGAGCTCCAGGCCAGGTAGTCGAGACCGACGCTGCGCTGGTCGAAGCGCAGCGACAGCCCGCCGCCGACGACACGGGAATCTGCGAGCGCGGCGCGGATCTGGCCGAGGGCCACCGGGTCGATGCGGCAGTCCGCGTGGACGAACCACAGCACCGGGGCCGAAGTGGCCGACGCGCCGGCGTTCATCTGGACGCCCCGCCCCGCGGCGCTGTGGAGCACCCGGGCGTGGCAGGCGGCGAGTGTTGCCGTGGCATCGGACGACCCGCCGTCGACGACGACCAGCTCGCAATCGGGGAAGTCGCGGCACAGCTGTCGAAGCACGGCGACGATCCCCTCGGCTTCGTTCAACGTGGGCACGACGATGGCCACCGGCAGCGGAGCTGTCGAGCCGCAGCGAGAAGAGCACGCGCCGTCGGTGATGGTCGGCACCCGCCTACTCACGGGAACCGCCGCCTGGCGACAGAGCGACCGGGCCGCTGAGCAGCAAGCGAAGCTCCGAAGGCAGACCGCCCTCGGCGGCCAGCGCCATGGCGTCCTCGGGGGTGTCGAGGTCGCGCAGAACCTCGAGCAGGCCGACGCGTAGCCCCACCGCACGGACGCGGGTCGTCGTGGCGGAAAGGACGCGGGCTCCCCCCCACAGCTCCGGGGCGATGTCGAACAGCGACGGCTCGGGCCGGGTGATCCCGGCGAGGTAGTAGCCGCCGTCGTAGGCCGGGCCGAGCACCACGTCGTCTCCGCCGGCGAGCGCCGCGAAGGCGTCGTGCAGATGCCGAGCCTCGAGCAGCGGGATGTCGGTGCCGACGACGACGAGCGGTCCAAGGTGGACGGCGTACACATCGCCGGCCGCGGCAGCCATGCGCTCGCCGAGGTGCCCGCCGCGCTGGGGAACCAGCTCGACGCCAGGAGGAACGAGACCGGCGAGCTCCCCCCGGGCATCGGGCGGGTCGAAGGCGACGAACGTCGCGGCAGGGGCGACCGAGGTCGCGACTGCGACGGCGCGGGTGATGAGCGCACTTTGCAGGGACGCACACCGGTCGTCGCCGAGCATCGGGGCGAGGCGCGTCTTGGCGAGACCGGGACGGGGCGCCTTGGCCATCACGAGGACGGCTCGCTCATCGGTCACGGGTCCACCCGGTGGACCGCGCCGGCAGGGGCCAGGTCGTCGGCTGACAGCTGCGGCAGGGCGGCGGCGACGAGCGAGGCGAAGCGGTCGCCGCTCCGGGCGACCCTGGCGAGCAGCTCCTCCAGCGCCTCGGGCTCGCCCGCCACGCCGTTCGCGTAGTCGGTGACGAACCCGACCAGCACGTAGGGAAGCCCGGCTTCGCCGGCCAGCACCGCCTCGGGACCGGCCGTCTGGCTCACCGCGCCCACCCCGACCCGGGCCAGGGCGGTGATCTCAGCTCGGGTGTTGAAACGCGGGCCGTCGACATGGCTGTAGACGCCGCCGTCCACCAGCGCGGCGTCGAGACCCTCTCCGGCGCGCACCAGCACCTGGCGCAGCGGCTCGCTGAATGGCCGGTCGAAGATCCAATGCCCCCGACCGGCCCCCCCGGCCTCGTCGTGCCAGGTGCACAGGCTCCCGTCGGGCAGGCGGTTGGAGGGAAAGTAGAGGTCGTCGAAGACGACGAGGGAGCCGGGGGTGAGCAAGGGGTCGACCGAGCCGCAGACGGTGCAGCTGATCGCCGCGTCCGCCCCGGCCGAGATCAGGGCCGACAGGTTGGCCTTGTGCTCGACGTGGTTCGACAGGCGCCGGTGCGACGGGCCGTGCCGAGAGAGGTGGACGACGTCGACCTCGCCGACCCGACCGGACACCAGCTCGACCGGGCCGTAGGCGGTCTCGGCGGTCCGTTGCTGCTCGAGCTCGAGTCCGGGCCAGTGCTCGGTGCCCGAACCCGAGATCAGCCCGATCAGCACGGCTCGTCCTTGGCCGCGGCCGTCGCCGCTACTGGCGCCGTTCGCCGCCGAGGGAGCGGCAGCAGCTCGACGAGGGTGGCGTTCTCTGCGGGGTCGAGCACGCTGTGCTGGACGCAGGCGGGGACGATCTCGCCGGTCTCGGGGTGGGCCATGGCGTAGAAGCAGGCTGCCAGACGCTCTTGGGTCTCGACGATCCGGGGGTCGTCGCTCGTCTCGCCGCGCTGCAGCAGCTCCCAGGCCGGCTTCACGTCCTCGGCGTGCATGAAGCGGTGCATGACGAACGTCATCGGCACCAGCTCGCCCCGCCGCAGGACGCGCGCCAAGGCGAGGGCGCCGCCGGCCTGGCGCACCCGCCGGGCGAGCCACCGGCCCGCGGTGGCGGCCAGGCGGGGGTGGGCGGCGAGCACACGTGCCAGGCGAGCCACCAGCAATGCTGGCCGTGCACCCCAGTGAATCCCGCCGAGGTAGGTGAAGAAGGCGTCGCGTGCCGCGAGGTCCTCCGGGTCGTCGTCGTCGAGCACCGGGAACCACCGCTCGCCGAGGTAGTAGCCGAACGCGGAGCGGTTGCAGCGCTCGTCGCCGGTCTGGAAGACCCGGTAGGGCAGGTGTGCCCCGGCGCCCTCTTCGATCTTCGCCCACACGGCGTCGGCCTCGAGGCTGGCGTAGTCCTCCCGCCAGCGACGCGCGTCGCCGACGAAGGCGGCTGGCTGGAACGAGAGCATGTTGAAGCCCATAGGACGGCAGTCGCGAATCACCTGGGGGATCTCCTCGACGTTGCCGGGAGTGACCGTCATGTTGTGGGCGAGGAAGAACGCCACGCCATGCTCGGCGCGAAGCCGGCGGAACATGTCACAGAACGCCTGGCGGTAGGGGTTGAGCTCGGCTTCCGAGGTCGGCCGGCGCAGGCCCCGCCGGCCGCGCATGGTGGTGTCGAAGTGCCCGGCGAACGACAGGCGCCGAAGCCGTGGGGTGCCGTCGGGGCCGAGCGCCATGCGCTCCAGGTAGGAGTAGTCCATGTCTCCGTGGGTGAAACTCATCGGCTCGCGGCCGTGCCGGCGCATGATCGCCAGCGCCTCGGCGTGGTCGTCGGGATCGAGCAGGGTCACCTCGCCGCCGATCAGCTGGGCATGGGCGTGCGGGCCGCGCACCGCGGCGAGATGGGCCATCTGGCGGTCGACCTCGGCGAGGGTGTGGGCGCCGTCGACCCGCACCCGGTTGGCGTCGGCCGAGTGGTAGCAGGGGGTGCAGGTGAAGTTGCAGCGCGGAAAGACACCGTGGGTGCCTTCGCAGCCCACCGCCATCCGACCCAAGGTCTGCGAGGGGGTCCGGACGTGGTCGGGGAGCGCCGCCCACCGCCTTGCCAAGGCGGTGCGGCTCTCGTCCGCCACCGGCCGGGTCGCCCGTTCCAGGCTGCCCAGCCAGTCGATTGCTCGCTGCCACCGGGCGGGTTGTCTGCTCACGTCCCTCGTCGCTCCTTCTCGCTTCTCCGTGCGTACCCGTCGATCCGCCGGGCACCCCGCCTGGCACCCCTGTGGCCGGCAGCCACGTCGGCGAGTGCTGCTCAGGACTGACGGAACCCGCTCGGCGGCCGGATCCTTCCCTCCATCTTCTTCGTGGTCCACCGCGGCTCATCGAAGAGAACATTTGACCGCCTGGCGGGCGAGCAGGCGCCAGATGCCTCGGGCGATGCAGACAGCGGCCACGGATGCGCTGCCCGAGAGCGAGGGATGGTCGAAGAACGATGGAATGCCGGGGGCCCGGGGAGGGTTCCCGTCCCGATCGCCCCGCCACAGGGGAACCGGTACCGGCCCGACCTGGTCGGGGGAAGCGAGGTTCGATGAGCACCACTGGACGGCTCCACGCAGGCCCAACCGCAGGTGGAGACGCCGCTGCGCTGGGCAGACGGCTCGCCCTGCCCGCCCTTGGCGCCGGCCTTCTCGGCGGTCTGTTCATGATCGTCGTGATGATCCTCGTCATGGGCGCCTCGGGCATGGGCTATGCGAGCCCGCTCAACCTCGGGATGGCGTCGTTCGTCTACACGGTCACCCCGCCGCTCGCCATGTTCCCGACCCTCATGGCCATGATGGGCATCACGCTCCCTGCGCCGGTCATGAGCCAGCTCGCTGGCGCCATCCACTCGGGCCATATCCCTGCCGCGATGGTCGCCAAGCTCGGGCCGATGCTCGTCTCTATGCACGTGCCGGCGGCCAAGGTACAGATGATCGGCCAGCTCATGACCGGTCACGCCACCAACGCCACCGTCGCCACTCTGATGAGCCAGCTCCCGCCCTCGGCCCGGAACGCGGTCATGGCGGCCATGCCGGTGAGCGCCAGCCACGTCGTCGTCGGATCGATCCTGCACTTCGCCTTCGCCGCATTCTTGGGCGTCGCGTTCTTCGCCATCATCGCCGGAGCCGCCTGGTTCGTCCCCGCGCTCCGCAGCCCGATGGCGCTGATGGCGGCGGGGGTGATCGGAGGCGCGGTCGTCTACGTCATCAACCGCTGGGCGCTCCTCCCTCACACCAATCCCATGATGAGCCTGGTTCCCCAGATCGCCTTCTTCCTCGCCCACCTGCTCTTCGGCTTGGTGGTCGGCACGATCCTCGCCATGGCGCTCCGGCGAGACCGGGTCCGAGACCTGCTTCCCGCGGCGCGCTGAGCGCTTCAGAACCACGTCAAGCCTCGACATGAGCACCAAGCGCAAGCGGCGACCGCCACCGCGGCCGGGTCCCGGCTCCGGGCGCCGGACCCCGGCCTCGGCCTCGGCCGCACAGCGTCAACCGCCGCCACGGTCGCAGCGGGTAGCCGAGTCCAAGCGGGCGCCGCGACGAGGATCGGCGATCCGACGGCGTCGGCTGCGCACCATGGCAGTGAGCGTCGCCGGCGCCGTGGTCCTCGCCGGGGTGATCACGCTCGCCGTCGTCGACCACGGCTCCAGCGCCGGCTACAACACGACGGCGCAGAGATGGGTGCTGCCGCGTCTCGGGGCCTCCGGCAAGGTGTCGCTGGCGAGCCTGCACGGCCGGCCGGTAGTAGTCAACTTCTTCGCCTCGTGGTGCACGGTGTGCGCTTCGGAGCTCCCGGTGTTCACGACGGACGCGAGAGCGCTGCGTGGCGAGGTGGACGTGGTGGAGGTGAACGCGCTCGAAACCGGTAGTGGCCAGGCCTTCGCCCAGCGGTACCACCTTGCGTCGACGGTGACCGCCGTGGCGAGCGATGTCGGCGGCTCCCAGGGCGACGGCCTCTACCAAACCCTCGGCGGCACCGGATCGATGCCGATGACCGCCTTCTACAGCCCGAGCGGCGCACTGCTCACCACCCACGTCGGCGGCTTCACGACATCCACCTTGGCGAGCGAGCTCCACCAGCTCTACGGGCTCACGGTGCCGGCCTGATCGATGGGCGCCTCCGGCGTCAGCCTGGTGGCCGCGTTCGCCGGCGGCGTGGCGTCGTTCTCCTCGCCGTGCGTGCTTCCCCTCGTTCCCGCCTACCTGTCGATCGTCGGCGGCCTCGATGTGACCCGGCGCGCCGAGGGGCCCCACGACGATGGGAGGCTATCGCTGCCGGAAAGCGCGCTGGCGGGGGACGCGCCGACCGCCGTCATGCGCCGACGAGCTCGGCGAGCCCGGGCGCTCGGCGCCGTCACCCGTGATACGGCCCTATTCGTCGCAGGCTTCGGCACCGTGTTCGTGCTCCTTGGACTGTCGGCCAGCACGCTCGGCCGTGCCGTCGTGCACCAGCAGGGCACGCTGACCCGGGTCTCGGGTGTCGTGGTCGTGGCCATGGCGCTGTTCCTGCTCGGGACCCTCGTGGTCCAACGACCCGGCCTCTACCGGGAGTGGCGGATCCACCCGCGCCTGGCCCGGCTCGGGCCGTTCGCCGCCCCGGTGGCCGGCGCGGCCTTCGCGTTCGGCTGGACGCCGTGTGTCGGGCCGATCCTCGCCTCGGTGCTGGCCCTCTCCGCCCAGCAGGGCCACGTCGCATCCGGCGCGCTGCTCCTGGCCGTCTACTCGCTCGGCCTCGGCGCGCCCTTCCTCGCCGTCGCCGTCCTCTTCGACCGGCTCGCCGCACCCCTGGCGTGGCTCCGCCGCCACGGCACGGCAGTCACCGCCACCTCCGCCGCCGCCCTCGGCGCCATGGGCGTCCTGCTGGTGCTCGACCGACTGGCATGGGTGACCACCCTCGTCCAACGAGTGGCCTGATATCGGCCACCGGCACGGACACGCCGCCGTCACCGACCCCGCCCGGCCGCCGTCACCGGCCCGATGGTGAGCTGGCCGGGCGCGCCCGGCGGCCGTCGGTCTCCATGAAGAACTGGGCGGCCGCCTGGCGCAGGCTCGTCGACCAGGTCGGATAGGCATGCACCGTCTGGGCGAGCCGTCCGGTGAACATGGCGGTGCGCATGGCGAGGGCCACTTCGTGGATCATCTCGCCGGCTCGGGGCGCGACAATCGTCGCGCCGAGGAGGCGACCGCCCCCGGTCCCACGCAGCAGGGGCCGGGGCCCGGCGATCAGCTTCACGAACCCATCGGTCCTCCCCGCGGCGATCGCCCGGTCGACCTCCGACATGGGAACGAAGGCGACCCTGCCCCCGGCCTCGACAGCCTGAGCTTCGGTGAGACCGACACGGGCGATCTCGGGGTCGCAGAACGTCACCCACGGGATCGACGAGGTGTCAAAGGCTCGACGCCCGAGCCGCCCCAGGCGAGCGCTGGCGTTGCGGACCGCCAGGCGCCCCATCTCATCCGCGGCGTGGGTGAACAGCAGCCGGCCGGTCACATCCCCGACGGCGTACACGCCGGTGGCACTGGTGGCGAGGAACCGGTCGGTGCGCACGAAACCCCGTTCGTCGAGCTCGATACCGCCAGCCTCGGCGTCGAGACCCGCGGTGGCCGGCCGCCGCCCGACCGCCACCAGCAGCACCTCGGCGTCGATGCTCGACCCGTCCGAGCGCTCCAGGCGGATCCCCCCGCCGGGGTCCGCCTGTTCGACGCGTTCCACGCTGGCGCCGAGGTGCACGCCGATCCCCTCGGCGGCGAAGACGCCCGCCAGCACGGCGCTCGCCTCGGGTTCCTCGCGGGGAAGGAGCCGGTCCTCACCCTCGACGACCTGTACCTGCGATCCGAAGCGTCGGAAGGCCTGCGCCAGCTCGCAGCCGATGGCCCCGCCGCCGAGGATGGCGATCGATCCGGGCAGCTCGTCGAGATCGAAGACCGACTCATTGGTAAGGAACGGGACCGCGTCGAGCCCAGTGATCGGCGGTACGGCAGGGCGGGAGCCGGTGGCGACGACCACCACCTTGGCCCGGATCGACTGGCCGTCGACCGATAGGGCCCGGGGCCCGGAGAAGCGTGCCCAGCCCTCCACAACTTCGACGCCCTCGCGCCTCAGCACGCCTGCGTCCTCGGTGGCTGCGATCTGACTGATCACCGCGTGCATCTTCGATATCGCCTCTGGGAACGGCAGCCCTTTGGCCGCGGCCTCGATGAGCGTCTTGGAGGGCACGCAGCCGGTGAAGGTGCAGTCGCCGCCGAGCGCGCCGTCAGAGACGAGCACGGTGCGAAGGCCGTGGCGTGCCCCGGCCCGGGCAGCCGCCAGCCCGCCAGCACCGCCGCCGATGACGGCGAGATCGTAGGGCCCCACGGCCCGGGCGCGCTCCGCGCTCGAGCGACCCATCATGTCCTGGGTACTGCTGCCTCCTCCAGGTCCTGTGGTGGCGGTCGCGCTCGCCAGCGGCGCCGCGTCAGGCACCGTGGTCGCCGTGGGCGGACGCGTCGCCTCGGGCGAGTTGCTCACCGAAGTGCCGCAGCCGCTCGATCGCCCGAGGGTCGACCGATCGGTCCTGTTCGCCCAGCGCCGTCTTGATCTCGGTGTAGACCTCGGCTTCGAGGCCGCAGCGGCGGCAGTCCTCGAGGTGCTCGGCGACCCGCCGCGCCGTCACCTCGTCGAGTGCACCGTCGAGGTAGGTCTGCAGCACCCGCATCGTCGCCATGCAGCGCATCCGGCTCGCCGTGGCGTTCCACACCTTCATCGCATGCTCCTCTTCGGTGCGAGGCCAGCAGCAGTGAGGCGCTGGCGGATCCGGGTCCGGGCACGATGCAGCCG
>Ga0307374_10012913_pt1 | contig 11639 bp, 15 predicted proteins | sample OX3MG_FD_202532 | JGI IMG/M metagenome (GOLD analysis project Ga0307374, IMG submission 202532) | Soil microbial communities from Risofladan, Vaasa, Finland - OX-3 | ecosystem: Environmental > Terrestrial > Soil > Coastal area > Acid sulfate soil | place: Finland: Risofladan, Vaasa | collected...
CCTCACGATTATTTGGGCCGGGAACTGGACGAATGCGACCTCCTTCTGCCTCCCGCTCTCATCGGTAAGAATCTTGAGATCGGGGAAATCTCTTATCAATAGTCCGTCCGTACCGTTCTTATTTCCCTGCACCTGCAGTCTTCCCCCGGCCATTGCGATAAGAGCGATGCTCGCTCTTGTTCTAGTGTCAGTGGTGGGCGCGTAGAGCACCATTGCGAGCTGCTCAGGTGTGGGTGATTGTTCGTTCTCAAGAGTAGGAGTCTGGTTGGTGTTTGCGATTTTGATCCTCTTTGTGATCTTCTTGTTGTTCCAGTCCGCCCAGCTTTTGATCGCTTTGAGGTTTGAATCGACGTACTGCGGCGCGTAGTGCTCCCCGTTCGGTCTAACCGTCTGTTCTAATCCGTTGACGTAATCCTGCGCCTTTTCCTCTATCTCCCTCTGTGGAAGTTTCTGGAACTCATCCGGAGTGATGCCGAGTTCCGTACAAAAGTTGCAGATCCTTCTGAAGTAGACGTCGGCGGTGTACTCGCTGCCTCGCTTGAGATTGTTGTACCACCGCTGGAGGTTTTTGTCCCGGTCGAGGAAGACGCAAAATTTTGACTGCCCCTTTTTCCTCTGGCGGTCGTTCCCCCTGTGACCAAGCCTTCCTATTTGCAGATCCGAAATGGCTGCAGATTGTTGCGCTAGCTCAGCGATAGATTGTTGCTTCAGCATCTATCTCCACCTCTGACCCCTATTGGAAAAGGGCGGACAGCATTTAACACGCGCAGGATTTCTTGGGGGACTCGGTCCGAAGTTCGGATTGGAACACCTGATCACCCATAAGATGACGCTCAAATGGAACCGAGAAATTGAAGGGACCCAGTCCCGATATCGGCTCGAACCCCATAGGAGGGTACTCAGTCCGATAATGGGAGTGGGCCGGACCGGATTTGAACCGGCGACCTCGTGATTTCTGCTTATTTTCGAGCAACTGATATCAGTCACGCGCTCTAAGTGCACACCTCATTTACTGAGGTCCATGCTGAGCTACCGGCCCACGCGGATTCCAATAATGGGGACATCACACCTTTTTTTAATCTTCTGTTTCCGCTCGAATCGTTATTCATAGCCGAATTATTTCATCAGACCCGAACGTTCATTTATCCGTGTCCGATAAGAGCTACAAATTAGATTGGGCTGGTAGTTCAGTGGTAGTAACGCTCGCCTCGCAAGTATTCTTCCGAGAGCGCGAGAGGTCAGGGGTTCAAATCCCCTCCAGTCCACGTCTTTCGATCAGAATTTGCCGATATCTAAATTATTGCAAATGATCTCTTAAGAAAGCATTTAAACGAACTTGAAGAAAGGGTTTTCCTGCCTATCGAGTGGGCTCGTCGTCTAGCTTGGTTAGGACACCGCTCTGACTGCTTTAATCTCCTGAAGATTCTAGCAAGAAAACGGCGGGGGTCGTGGGTTCAAGTCCCTCCGAGCCCATATTATTTTATCAATAGGCTCAAGCCTGTTTAAATAGAAGTTGTTTCCCTAGCCGGCTACTTTGACCGTTGAAATTCAATTAGGGCAGGAAGGTACGAAGAAAGCTAAGCTATTGTCGAATGAGAATATCAAGCGATGGTATGATAATCTCTATTCGGCCTCACCTCATACAGCTATTCCACGATTGTATAGGTTATCGAATTTCTGCGAGAGAGCAAAGATAGACCCTGAAGCTTTGGTTAAGCTCGATCAGAAAAAGCTAGAGGATATTGTACAGGATAAAGTACGGGACTTGGAGAAAGAGGGCCTAGCTCCTGATTACATACACGGCGTAATAACAGCTATCAAGTCTTGGTTACTACACAATGAAAGAGAGATCAAAAGGAACATTCGCATTAAGGATATGGGAGAGTCGAGAATACAAAGTACGGAAAAGGTGCCAGAACCTTCTCAAGTAATGGATATACTAACGCTATCAACGGTAAGAGGTAGAGTAAGCATATCGTTTTTGGCCTTTTCTGGCGTAAGGCCAGAAGTTCTCGGAAGCGTTGATGGTACTGATGGTTTAGTTCTCGGCGATCTTCCCGATTTGGATATTGAGGCATTGAAATTCAAACAGATTCCCGCTCAGGTAATTGTAAGGAAGGCCGTAAGCAAAGTGAGGCATCAGTACTTTACATTCTTGAACGAAAAGGGTTGCGATAATCTTCTAACTTACTTAAGGCAGAGAGTAGAACAAGGAGAGAAACTCACCAAAGAAAGCCCAGTGATCAAGTCGGACTCTCGGAAGAAGGTAGCAGCTCTCAAGATCTATCCAAAAGAGCTAAAGTATTTTCTTTGCACTCAGAATATCACGGAAGAGGTAAAGCGCGCAATAATACGGGCAGGATTGAACGAACGGCCTTACGTTCTAAGAAGCTATTTTGCCCAAAGATTGTTGCAAGCTGGACTAGATAACAAAATGAACGGAGAAATCAGAGCTTTCTTTGAAGGCCACAAGGGCGACATAGAAAGAGACTACACCACAGGCAAACACAATTTGAATAAAGACATGATGGCCAAAGTAAGGCAGCAGTACCTTAACGGTTCGCCTTATCTTGATGGTTCGCTTGCCGAATTAGAGAAGATAGAGCAGGCCTCTAATGATAAGTTATCTAAAGCTAGAGAGGAAATAGAGGCGCAAGTCAAGGCAGAGTACGAGCCACAGATGAAAGCTCTTACGGATAGAGTGAACGCATTTTTCAGTATCTTGAATGAGGCTGAAAAGAAGAAATATCTTGAGTGCGTTGGAGAAAACTTTCCTTAAAGTAGATTCATTACTCCAAAGGTGTATTAATTGAATGCGGGCGAAACAGATTCATGCGAGATTACCCTCTGCATCCTGGATTACGCACATTCTGGGTAGATCTCCAAAGAGAACGATTGAAGGCGATCGAGCCAGGCGGAAGAATAATCCTTGACAATCCAAATGACGGAAGATACGAAATACCTTTCTCTGCTATCTCCAAGTATTTCCAGCTAGATGATCCGGCCATTTACAAATGGACAATGTATTTGACGGCTAGGGCAACGCAACCTAATTTCTTTACAATCTTATCCAAAAAGATGTTGCCAGACGGAAGGCGCGAGAATACTGTCATTGTCGATGACTTCGACGCGAGCAAATATTTTGTTTCAGATCTTGAAAAGGCAAAGTCGAATGAGGAACCCGAAATGCTTGTTTTTGATACTTCGCAAACAAAATCTGCGGAAGCCGAAATTGAAGCCGAAATTGACACTTCCTCACGATTTGAGATGGAAAATGAGCTTGAAGGCTTCTTAGCTCAGAATTGGAGCACTATTTTCCCTGAATGGGAAAAAATGGGTCGCCAAGTTCCGGCTGGAGATGCCGGCAGAATGGATTTTCTAGGCAAGCACAAGACAAGTGGGCACTTCCAAGTGTGGGAATTGAAAAGGGGCGAATCCGATGATGCGGCATTAGCTCAAGTATTGAGATACATGGGTTATATCACTAAGAATATGGCGGGCGGAGACAAGTCCAAAGTGAGCGGCGCAATCATATGCCTTACTCAGGGAGAAGGTCTGAAGCTTGCTGTGAGTCAGCTGGATGGAAGGGTAACCGTATTAGAATATCAAGTGAAATTCAACCTGAAGCCAGCCGCTATACTTTCTTAAGTAGTGCAGCTTTGACAAGAATGGCCGATGTTTTTATCAAATTTTTGTACAAAACTTGGTAAATCTGTCATAAAAGTTGGCGTATTTACTTGAACTGTTTGGGATAGGCCTTTAGCAACCTCGCGGTGTCCTGCCCATCGATAATTCCATAATAAATGATCTTTCCCTCATAGTAAGATTTCATTTTAGCTTGGGTCGCTAAAGCTTCCAGCACAGATTCGTCAATCTGTGCCCAATATTGAACAAGAAACGCTTGTGCGGGAGTCTTGAACAGCCGCGCAATCTGATCACCGCGCTTCCCCATTTTCTTTGGATAAAGAACACCTTTCGTACCCCTACCTTTAAAGCCGAATGCGGCGCTAATTCTCTTGCCTTTTTTTAAAGCGAACCTAGTTGTCAATAGGTCGTTTCCTTCTCCGCCCCAGTCTTGGAATTTCCCCCCTTCACAAATGATTTGTTTGAATCCCCTCTTGAAAACTGCTTCCTTGATAGGCTTGGGTGATACAATATTGTGACTTATTGTCCGCACTTTAGAAAGCGAAGCAATATCATCAACAGTAATCATTTTCGTTTTGATCAGTTGCCCCGGCAGTTTGACTCTCACTTCAACTTGACCCGACGGCTGATCTCTTTTCATAAAGTTCGTGAGCTTTGTCTTGCTCTTCGCAAGAGCTAGAATCTCGTGCCTATGTCTCGAATAGAAAGCGTCCTTGGTGTAGGCCCATCTACCTTTCACTTTGATCCTGTTGATGATTTGGTCGCTGTACAATTCATTCGCGCGCTGGAGTACTATGATCTCGTTCCGAATACCAGTTCGTCGCTTAATGTCTTCGATAGTTTTTATCTTCTTATGACCGCTATACACTGCTTCGAATACTAATCTGCGATCAACAGAGCGACCAATGGCTCTAACGGCTTGTGCCAGGGAGGCTGTCGAGTGAGATCTTACATCACTTACAGACTCTGGCATTCATTGATCATTGCTTTTCTTGTACAACTTTTTCACAGGGTACTCTCTGCTGAAGTTGCCTTGATCAGTTTCCAGCCACTTTGCAAGGGCTCTTCCATTGATTCCTAAACCTAAGAGTTGCAATATTACGAGTCTTCGAATCAGAATTAGTTCTTGCAGAATTTCCTCCTGCAAATCATTATCCGATTCACTGGGCTTTGCTTGCTTTCTTGTTCTTCTTTTCTTTGGCAATTCTGTTTAACGCCACCGCTACTGTATTCGGAGTTGTTCCAAGAACCATCGCTATACGTCCAGAGGCGTATCCACGCTCAGAAAGCATACGAATTTTCTCCGTTTGTTTCATATCCTTATCCAACGAGATCGCAAGTATCAACGCGTCGAGTCTATCAGTAATTTCTTTCAGTTGATCAGGTGCCATACGTGTGACATTCTGGCCATTTGCGCTTCTTGGCATCGTTTAGCTTGATGGGAAGATTCGCGATATTTAAATTAAGGCATTTTGCAATTGGAGGCAGGAAGATTGGCCAAATGCCCGATAGAATAAAAAGAAAGCGAGCGAAGCGAGTTCTCACTGAAAGAGAATTGTTAGAGCAAATCAGAGATTTGCTGATTGAGAACCTAAGAACCACAGACATTTCTCCTGCAGCTTTAGGTAAGCTTACCGGTTTGAAAGAAAAAACAATCACGAATCAATTTCCATCAATCAAAGCTAAGAAATAGAATGCGTTTCAAGCATTTGAATGCGTAAGAGTGAAATACGATTGGAGACCGATTTGCCAGAAAAAGATCAAGTGATCATTCCTCAATGGGTACAAGCGCTTCTTCCGAGTCTCAAGTACTCAGAAAGACTGGTTATTCTGTTGCAGTTCTCGCCCGAACCGATGAGCAGGATTACATGCAAATCTTACACTAGAAGTCTTTTGATTCCAGAAGGATGGTGGATCGGAAGCAATTTTAGCAGAGATCTGAAAAAACTTCCGAAAGGGACGATTAGCACAACGGAAAAAGATGGCAAGCCGTTGTTCTCTATTACTAGCAAAGGAACGGCCTATGTCAATGATTTGATCTCTGCGGAGCAAGATAGGCAAAAGAGTAATTTCACTAGCAGCAGCGAAACTCGTTCATGATGAGAAATTTGAACCTCGCGCTTGTTCTGCGCTAACTTTCAAAGCGGTCATCTCAAGCTGTGCTAATGATAGTCTTGCCTTTCAACGAAATTGGCAAAGTGGAATTAGTTTGACAGGGCCGTACGAGTTGTGCTCGCTGTGCTGGATCTTGCTCTGATTGCGTTTGAGCTAGAAACAGTCCGAGAAGGTCTAGGGGATTGAACTCATGATTTTGTTTGACTATTGGAGATTCTTCGGTCATTTCTCTATTATCGCTTCTCGTGTTAGCATAGGTCGTATCCAGATACGAATAGCAGTGTTTGAATCGCTCAAATCCACATTAGATTTGGATTGAGCAACAAGAAACATTTCGATAGCTCGCTCGATTACCGCGACTCGCTTGCTTCCATCTAGCTGAGATAAAATACTTTCAAGTTGCTTATTCCTGAAGGAAATTTCCAAGCTTTCTTTCGCCCCTGAAAGCTTGTTCTGCGTCTATTCTGAGGCGAGACCGAGCTGATTCGCGTCCTTAGCGACAGTTGTCTCAACGACTTTTGCGACCTTTTCCTTTTCCTTTATGGTCGCTATCTCCCTCTTTATCTGCTCCCAATTCGACTTTACGAGTTTCGCAAAGTCTTCGTTAGACAATTGGTTTCCATGCGACATCATTTCTTCTACTTGTTGCCAAGTTCTCCGCATCACTTCCGCTCTAGCACCGCTCATGGTGAGTAATGGGTGTATTTGAGATGACATAGTAATCAATCAAGGAAGAGAGGAATAAAAAGGCTGCTCTGATTTAAGGCGTACCGCTGCAAGTACGCCTAACTTTCAGAGAATAAGTTGCCAGCCTTACTTTAAGGCACTTATTACTCCAAGAGCAAAGGCATTCTCTCGGCTTTTGAAGCATTTAGCGGCTTTGAGATAGATATTTGGGTTCTCCTTCATTTGAGATAATATGCATCTGGCAAATTCTGCTTGTCGAATAATAGCGGAAGCTTTTACATTGTTTGGAAAATTATCTAGGTATGACAATTCTTTGGGCACTCTCAAGGCTACAGAAGTCATAATGTAGCCGTCAGCGTCCTTAGTCATTGGGCCGCGATCTCCTTCCAGATGTTTTCTTTTTTCCTTGCTATCGAATGACAATTACGTAACGCGATTAGAAATATGAGACTTGTTTAAACGTGTTTTGACAGAAATCATGTCTTACGGAAGAACAATAAGAAAAGCGAAACGTTGGGGAAATTCAACAGCGGTGATTCTACCGCCAGAGTACTTGAAAGAACATCGAATCAAAGAAGGCGACATGCTTGAAATTACTTACGATGATTTCATTCATATTAAGCCGTTAAACATGACAGAGCTGGAAACACGATTGGAAGCGGCGAAGGAGATTTTGAACGGGGGCGAACAATAAAATGGAACTTACACCAAGCAAACATGCTAGCATTATGGACAGAATATCACTACTGCATAGCAATATACCGATACCAGATTCCTTACGAAATAGGATTTTCATGAGCGTTCTTTCAGAATTAGATTTGAAGCTCACCGGCGATGAAATCCACTTCTACGAAAACTTGGAGAAGGGGCAAGAAGCAGAATGTGAAGATGGAGAAGTTTTGCGACTAAAGCTCGCAGATAAGACAAAGCTAGAACAAGCGTTAGAGATGGCGATGGAAGTTCTAAACGGAGGTGAACAGTAATGGAATCCAAAGTATTCGCAAGTCGTATAGATTTTGGCAGATACAAAGTCATAATTCGTAAAGATTCAACTGCTTATCTGCTAGACAAAGAGGATAAAACAGACCCATTGGGAGTTTGTGATTTAACAGACGAGCAAATCGAAGAATGCTTTATTGTCTTTAGCAATCTATTTTCACAAATGCTAAGGCGTAAGGATAACTGCTGAAGCCTTCCTATATCCTCTCTTTTTGGCAAAGTGATAATGCATGCACAGCGTGAGCTCTTCTCCCCTAGGTACTACTTCCGAAACTTCCGATCTTCCGAAGAATCTCCCTGAGGTATATCGGGAGATTCTAAAGATCGCGGATAAGTGGGCTTCATGGTATGGAGAGCAAATGATTGATGCATGCCTTCAAAGTATCATATCTCAGAACTTACAGGAGCATTATGGCCACACTCCAAGAATACTAACTCACCGCTTACTGTTTGCGCCGTATGGTTGGTTGAAAAGCTCAATCTTAACGAATGTACACAATATGCTCATAGACAAGACAAAGGAGCGGCAAGTATCACAATGGGTAGGTAGTCCCACTAGGGAAGCAGTAAGAGGGAGCGTCATACAAATAAAAGATGATGATGGCGAAGAGCGTTGGGTATTTCTGCCACCATATCCGGCGCAATTCAGATACTTATTTGTTGATGAATGGGGCTCAGTAGCAAAGAAAAATGATGATCAATATATTGACTATTTGAAAACCCTTCTTGAGCATGGACTAGGCATTATAGAACTTGTGAAACTAGCGAATATCACTTCTGAAACTAGAAAGCGATTGAAAGAAGCATTCAAGGGCATTAAATTGGAATTTACCGCTTTACAAAGTTGTCAATATTATTCTAATACTGCTTGGCTTACAGGTACGAATAAGCATGAGGCAATAGAAGAAGAAGCACTTACTTCAAGATTTGAAATTGAAATTCCAAAGAGAGAGTTTGACCCTGCGCTCTTGAAGCACATCAAGAACCATCCACTTTGGGAAGGAGATGACGAACTCTTTAGGCAATTGCGATCTATCTTGAATAGCAAGATTAGCATTCCTAGCGATATTATTTCAATTCCAGATTTAGTACCTGATTATTTGATTGATGAATTTCCGCCAAGTCTAGGAAATAATCCGCGTATCATTCGTGATACTGAGGCGTGGGTACTAATGCAAAAGATACTTTGTAAGGAAGTTAAGGATAACATGATCAAGGACTATATGCGAAACAGATTAAAAGTATCTGAGAGTGTTAGCACTAATACCGAAGAGTTAATCATACAATTACTGCAAGAGAATAAGGCAGGCTTGACCGTCATCGACTTATCAAATAAAACTGGGCGTAGTAGGAGCACAGTATCTTATCATTTAGAGAAGCTACGACCTCAAGGCCATGTGGAGATCACGCAAGACCGCCCGCCAAAATACAAGCTGACAGGCACTAAATCTCCTTCCTAGAGAACCTTCGGAAGATCGGAAGCTTCGGAAGATGGAGTATTTCCTTAGTTAGTGAGGTAGCAATCCAATTGCCCAGAGAGGAATCTTAAGATTAATCTCGTTCGGCACAAATTCGCTGATCAATCCATCTAGAGATTGAATAGAAGCATCTTGCCCATTTTCACCCCATATCGGAACACTCGTATCGAATAATATCATGATGGCGTATGATAATCTCTCATTGTTGAATGCTTTTTGAAATTTGATTATGTCATGCAAAACATTTGTCTTTTGCCTTAACTGAACCTCAAGCTCAGTATCATTCTTTCTAAAATCTGCACGGCTCCTATCATCCCTCCGACCTTCAGTGCTCCATCCAAGGGCGTACAACTTCGCTCTAATCTGCGAATTAGTTTGCTCTCTTGAAGCTACAGAAATCGTGCAAAAATCAATTCCTCTTATTTCTTCGGCAATTTCGGAAGGTAACAACGATTCAGCCGCATTGTAGAATTTTTCAACATAGCACTGGTGTCGGATCGAACCACTAATGTTTTGATTTCGCCGAGGTTCTGATGGCGGCAGATCTTCTGAGACTAACAAGGCCTTCAGCTCTTCTTCTGAAGGTCTTTCTATTGGCAAGCCCAGCCTGAACCCAGCCTAATGGCTGCTCATTGTGCAGACCGCTTATAGCGTTATCCTGCTTCAGCGTAGCCGTCATTAAGACCTTCTAGTGGGCAAAATATGGTTGAGCTGAGAGTAACCATCGACGAGAAATTGAACAAGCTGCTAGATGAAATAGTTGATTCGGGCATATATCAGAGCAAAGCTGAGCTTATGAGATCGGCCACAGTCTATTTGTTGGTACAAATGGGTATGATAAAGGAACACGTCGCAAAAGCCAAATCGAGAAATTAAGCCGAATAGATTTAGGCATAGGGTTTCATATTTTCGACTTTACTACTTATGTCATAGTTGCTTCAATCTCAATCTATGAACGAGAAGCAAGAACTGCGGAATCTTGAACAAGTTATCATAAACAAAATTGGAGCAAAGAATCTATCAAGATATGAAATTCTGAAAGCTAGGCAAAGAAAGCTCCAAATAAAACGAGACAGCAAGAAGTGGTTTTCTAACCGGCTCAATGATAAAGCCGAAAAGATACTTCGTGAAGCCGGCAGAATAGCCGAAAGAAGAATGAATAAGGCATTCCCACCAAAGTCTAACAAGCAAATAATGAAGGAAGCGATCAGAGTAGCAAAGAATAGAAATCGCTACAGACCACGCCTAAGCTTCAGTCAACTAGCAGCGAAATATGGAATTACGGAGCTTTCACTGAGAAATCGTGTCTTGAAGCCTCGTTAGGCGTTACTATAGATACGATTAATTTTCTCCTCATTTTCTCTTTGATCTTTCATCATCAGCAAAGTGGGATTCTCTGAGGAAAACGGTATTAAACTTCTTAGTGAAAATGAAAAAATGAAATTTCCCTTTGATCGAAGAACGCAAGAAACGGAAAGCAATCGAACTTTTCTTGCGTGGCAATAACTACCAAACGATCCACGAAAAGCTTGGCATTTCGCTCGGTTTAGTATCGGAACTTGTGAACGACTTTAAAGAAAAGCACGCAGATTACGAACAATTAAGAGCAATCGGCGAGAAGCTCCCGAACAACCTAGACTTTTCTCAATTAGGCACTCTGTTAGATTCAATCATCAAACTACAGAAAGAACTAAACTGCAATATTGAGGATGTACCTTCGCTTGTCCAGAGTAAAATATCCGTAGCTAATGAAATCGAAGAACTGAAGCGAAAGCGAGACTCAATCGCTGGCGAATTATCAGAGTTAGACAGGTTCAAGCATGAAGAGCAGCAAACGATTAATTCACTTCAACTTAGACACAATAATTTAGTAAGAGATGTCAAAATTCTGGAATTTCAAAGAGCGGATAGACAGCGTGATTTAGTTATTCTAGCTCAAGCATTACAGAACGGCCAAAGAATGATAGGCGCCAAGGGGTAGCAATCGGGAAAAATTCGCTTCACCCGACAAAACAAAAGATATGCTGCGTTGCGGCAGTTTGCCGTATTTTCGTGAGGAGAAAAAAAGCGAGCCCGTCTTAACGGCTCCTCCGAGCCCATTTACGTCACCTGACTGGGTACCCAATTTTTCCTGTTAAATGTAATGTACGGCTCGCTGAGGTGGTGTAGCGGGGATGCAGACAGCCCAGTCAGAACAAGCTCCATATCCTCAGAAGCAGCAGCTCCACAGAGGAAACGAGCTCCAGAGAAAAAAAGGCGTTTCAAAGTACAACGTCTACCTGGAACAGGATGCGAACCTCGCGCGGTGGCGCGCCAACTTGAAGAGAGGGAGCGCCTACACGGCGGACCTCTACTTCCGAAGGCTGTGCATCTTCTGCTTGAAGCAGGGGCTCACCCCGGACGGTTTCGTGAGGCTCGACAAGAAGGAAATCGAAGACAGGGCGCAGGACTACGTTAACGGGCTCGAAGAAAGCTTCCGCGCGGATGGTGGAAGGTACGCTCCATCATACATTTCATCGATTCTGAGGGCCATCAAGAGCTGGGCCGAGTGGAACGATAAAAGGATCACAAAACGAATCAGGATAGCCAACGACGGCGAGACTCCTACTCTTCAGGACGAAGTCTCTCCCACAAAGGAAGAGCTTTCCCGGCTGCTTTACGCTCCCACTACAAACTCAAGGACAAGGTCAAGCATATCGATAATCGCACTCGCTG
>Ga0307374_10012914_pt1 | contig 11639 bp, 9 predicted proteins | sample OX3MG_FD_202532 | JGI IMG/M metagenome (GOLD analysis project Ga0307374, IMG submission 202532) | Soil microbial communities from Risofladan, Vaasa, Finland - OX-3 | ecosystem: Environmental > Terrestrial > Soil > Coastal area > Acid sulfate soil | place: Finland: Risofladan, Vaasa | collected...
CATCGGTCAATGGTCGCAGGCGACCATTACGGATAAGCGACTCGTCCACCCCACCCAACCGGCCCCCGTAGGTCGTGTAGACCGGAACGCCCAGCGCCACCGCCTCCCGGTTCATGCTGCCCCCGGCTGACACCACCAGGTCGGAGGCGGCGATCAGGCTCTGAGCGTCGACCGCCGCGTCCGGCACCAGCACCGACCCCAGCCCCAGTGAGCGAACATGCCAGCGCTGGGCGTCGGTGCGCGGGATGACCACGGCATGGACTTCGGGGCGATCGCCCAGGTAATCGAGCACGCGGGGAAACAGCGGGTTCGACTTGCGGTGGTACAGCGAGACGTCGGGCGGGGGTCGAACCACCACCACCACGCGCTGCCTGTCCACGCCCAGGCGGTCGAGGACGTCCGGGTCAGGCTCGAAGTCGGCCAGGTAGTACTCCTCCTTGAGGCCGGGGTACTGGACAAGCTTCTCGCCCTTGGCCCCAAACCGAGCCAGACGCGACGGAGGGATGGCATCCGGAGTGATCACCCGCCGGGCCAGCCGGCAGCCGATGTGATGCTGCTGGATGGCGAACTCGTAGTCGAACATGTTCACCGCGGGGATCCGGTCCCAGGCCGCGGCCAGCGCCAGGTCGTTGGAACCGTGGGCCACGGCCAGGTCGAACCGCCCCTTGGCCCAGCGATGGAGCTGGTAGGTGCGCTGGGCCAGAGCCAGGGCCTTCCGGGGGCGGGAAGCGCCCGGATGGCGACCGAACAGGGTGTAGTCGAGACCCTGCAACTCGAGCAGGCCCAGCGTCTGCGCGTAGTCCCGGGCGGTGATTTCCACCTCATGACCGGCCTGGCGCAGCCGCTGGATCACCGGGCGGAACACCACCGGATGAGCCGATGCGGTCATGTCGAACCAGATCCTCATGCAGGGATAAGCTAGCCACCGAGCAACCGGATGCGCGCGCTGGTGATAACCAATATGTATCCCAGCACGGACGATCCGGCGCGTGGGAGCTTCGTGCGCGACCAGGTCGAGGCCCTGCGCTCGCTCCCCGGGACCGAGATCGAGCTGTTTGCGTTCGCCTCCCGAGGGGCGTCGGCGTACGCGGAAGCGGCGGGGCAGCTGCGGCGGCGCTACCGGGCAGCGGCGTTCGATGTCATTCACGCCCACTTCGGGCTCACGCTGTGGCCCGCCCTGGCGCTACGCCAGGCACCCCACGCGGTCACCCTCCACGGCACGGACCTGGTGCATCCGCGATCGCGGGTGATCACGCGGGCCGGCCTGCGATTCGCCGACCTGGTCGCCCCGGTATCCGAGGCGCTGGCTCAGCTGGTCCCCGACTGGGCCGTCCGGGGCCGCCGGGCCATCCTGCCCTGCGGAGTGGACACGGATCGTTTTCACCCGATCGACCGGCTCGAGGCCCGGCGGGCGCTCGGCCTAGAGGAGTCGGCGCCGTACCTCCTGTTTCCGGCCAACCCCGGCCGGCCGGAGAAGCGATTCGACCGAGCCGTGGCGGTGGCCGGCGAAACTCGGCTGCTCACGCTGGGGCGGGTTGAGCCGGCCCAGGTACCGCTGTGGGTCAACGCGGCCAACGCGGTTCTGGTGCCCTCCGACCGGGAGAGCTTCGGCCTGTCGGTGCTCGAGGCGCTGGCCTGCGATGTGCCCGTCCTGGCCACCCCGGTGGGGGTGGCCCCGGAGGCGCTGAGCGGCGTCGCGGGGGCCTATTGCGCCCCGTTCGATCCGGCCGCGTGGAGCGCTGCGCTCGAGCCGCTGCTGGCCCAGGCCGATCCGCGGGTGGCCGGCCGACCGCAGGCCGAGAAATACTCCGCGCTGGCCATGGCCAAGCGGGTGCTCGCCGCCTGGCGATCGCTTGCCTAGACGTCGGGAAAATCGTTACAGCATCTCCCCCATTTGGCCGATACAGCAGACATGGGATGCTCCGAGGGGAGACACAGCCGTGCCGACACCTCTACGGGCAGCCACTATCCGTGCTCGATGAGCGCCGTACTGATCGGCGAGATGCACGACTTCGGAGGCCCCGATGCGGTGGCCCGGCTGATGGAGCTCTCCGGCTCCGAGCGAAGCGTCGCGTACCTGACCGACATCGGCAACTGGATCTCGTATGACGAAGCCCTGGCGCTGTGGCGCGCGGGCATGGAGGTCACCCACAATCCGCAGTTCCCGCGCGTCCTCGGGCAGCGCGCCGCCGAGCGCCTAGCGTCCTCCCCGGTGGCCGCCGCCCTGCGATCGCTGGGCTCGCCGGGCAAGGTCTACGAACAGGTGGCGATCAGTGCCACCAAGTTCAGCACCGTGGTCCGGATGGAGGCGGTGGAGATGGGCGAGCACACCGCAGTGCTGACCTGCGAGCCGGTAGAGGGATTCTCGCGTGCTCCCGAGCACTGCGCCTGGACGGTCGGGCTCCTGGCGGCCTCGCCGATTCTGTTCGGCCTGGAGCACGCCCAGGTGGAGCACGATGAGTGCGCGGCGCTGGGCGCCGAGCGTTGCGTCTACCGGATCAACTGGTCCGGCGAACCTCAGCGCGGGGGCGAGGAGGGCCAGGAGCTGGACGTCCTGCGCCGACAGTTCGACGGGCTCCAGGAGCGCTTCAACAGCCTGTTCGCCGCGGCCTCCGACCTGATCGCCGCCGACGAGATCTCCGACATCCTGGCCCGGCTCACCGAACGTGCGGCGTTGGAGGTCCGGGCTCCGCGCTATCTGCTGGCCGTCCGGCTGGCCAGTGGCGAGGTCCACATCCATCAGCGCGGGTTCGACGAAGCCGAGCTATCCGGGAACATCGACCGGCTGCTGGACGAGGGCCAGACCGAATTCCCGCGGTCCTGGCTCGTGGTGCCGGTTCGCTCTGACCGCCGCAGCTACGGCCGCTTGGTGGCGGCGTTCGAGACCGAGACCTCGTTCTTCCCCCAGGAACGCGACCTGCTGGAGATCTTCGCCCGCTATGCCGCCAGCGCGCTGGACGGCGCGGCCGCGTTGACCGAGGCCCAGCGGCGGTATGACGAGACCAGCGCGCTGCTCGCGCTGTCCAAGGCCCTGGCCAGCGCGGGCACCAGCACCGAGGTGGCCCAGCGCCTGGGCGAAGCCGTGCCGCTGGTCGTGGATTGCGACCGGGTTTCCGTGTTTCTGTGGGATCCGGGGAGTCAGGAACTGGTCCGGCGCAACCTGACCTCCCGCGATCCCGAGGATCCGCTGCTCAGCCAGCCTTGGGTCCGCTCGCCCACCCCGGGCGGTCCGCTCGCCCACCTGCTGGCCACGCCTCAGCAGGAGCCAATCTTCGTGGACGCCGAAAACGGCCACCCCCTGTTCCAGGAGGAGGTGCTGGGCAACGGCGACGACGCAGCCATCCTCGTGCCGATCTCCTCCTCGGATGCGTTTCTGGGATTGCTGGCCGTCTCGGTGCTTGAGGGGCGGGAACGGCTGGCCCCGTCTGCGGATCTGCTCAACCGCCTGTCCGGTGTGGCCGCTCAGGCCACCACCGCGCTGCAAAACGGCCGGCTGGTGGATCAAATCACCCACCAGGCAATGCATGATCAGCTCACCGGACTGGCCAACCGGCTCCAGTTCACCCAGGAGCTGCGCCGAGCCATCCACCGGGCCCGCCGGTCCTCGCAGCTGGTGACCGTCCTGTACCTGGACCTAGATCGTTTCAAGCCGGTGAACGACGAGTTTGGGCACGACACGGGCGATCGCCTCCTAGTCGAGGTGGCACGCCGGCTGGACGCCTGCACGCGCGCAGCCGACACCGTGGCTCGCCTGGGCGGCGACGAGTTCGCCGTCCTGGTCAGCGACCACCACGCGGCGAACGAAACCGATCAGCTGCGCCAGCGACTTATCGATGCGTTCAAAGATCCGTACCGCATCGACGGCCACGGGCTGAAGCTGACCGCCAGCGTCGGGCGGGCCACTTTTCCTGCCGACGCCGACGGCGCGGACACGCTGCTGCGCCGCGCGGATGCCGCCATGTTCGACGCCAAGCGCAAGCTCGGCTCCAGCGGAGTCAGACGGCTGGCCGAGCGGTAGCGACGTCTCGTCGTTCGCTGCGCTAGACCATACGCGTGGCTTCGTTCATCCGCAGGCCGGAAGAGATCGACGGCGCGTGGCTGAGCGCGGTCCTGGACCGGCCGGGCCTGGAGCTGATCGGCACCGAACGGATCGGGACTGGGCAAATGAGCCAGAGCCACCGAGTGAGGATTCGCTCGGTGGACGGCGAGCCCCAGTCGGTGGTGATCAAGCTGGCCTCCGACGACCCGACCAGCCGAGCCACCGGAGTGGGCATGGGGATCTACTACCGCGAGGTGGCGTTCTACCGCAACCTGGCCGAGCGGATCGGCGACCCGCTGCCCGGCTGTCACCTGGCCGAGTACGACCGCGCCGAGGGCTGGTTCACGCTGGTGCTCGAGGACGTTCAAGACGCCCTTCAGGGCGACCAGATCGCCGGCTGCGGGGTGGATGACGCGCGAGTAGCGCTGCGCACCCTGGCCCGGGTGCACGCGCCGGTGCTGGGCGATGTGGCGGTCGGCACGGCCGACTTCCTGAACCAGCCCGACCCCATGAACCAGGAGCTGATGAACGCGCTGCTGGCCGGATTCATCGAGCGCTATGGGGACCAGGTGGCTCCCGAGCACCAGGAGGTGTGCCGGCGGGTCGGAGCCGTGCGCGACGCATTGATCGCCGAGCAGGTGCCCCCGCTCGGCCTGGTGCACGGCGACTACCGGCTGGACAACCTGTTGTTCGGGGGCGGGAGCTGCAAGGTCGTCGACTGGCAGACGGTGTCGTGGGGGCCCGCGGTCCTGGACGCGGCCTACTTCATCGGCAGCTGCCTGTCCGTGGACGATCGGCGGGCCCACGAGGAGGAGCTGGTGCGTCTGTATCACGACGAGCTGCTGGCTCAGGGCGTGAGCAGCCTGTCGTGGGAGCAGTGCTGGGATGGATACCGCCGCCAGTGCTTTCCCGGAATCCTGATGACCGTGGTGGCGCCGATGCTGGTGCAGCGCACCGAGCGGGGCGATCAGATGTTCATGACGTGGCTGGCCCGCAATGCCCAGCAGATCCTCGACCTCGATGCGCTGTCGCTGCTGCCGGAGCCGAGCGCCGCGCCACCCGTGCCGCTACGACCCGACGGTGGCGATGAGGGTCGCCACCCTCCCGGCCCGGAGCCGCTGTGGAACGAGTCGTGGTACTTCGACGCCGTAGCCGATGATGAGTCGCTCGCTCTGTACGTTCGCCTGGGCCGGTTGCCCAACCAGGGCGTGGTGCTGTACACGGCCGCCATCTGCGGGCCGGGGCGGCCGTCGATCATGCTCATCGACCCGTCGGCGCCACTGCCCGATGTCGACGATGACGCACAGCTGATCGAGACCGACCGGTTCTGGGCCGAGCAGCTGTGCGAGGAGCCGCTGGAGCGGTTTGCCGTCAGGCTGCGGGGAACCGCCGACGCACACGACGACCAGGCCGCGCCGTTGCGGGGCGAAACCGGCACGCCGGTGGAAGTCGAGCTGGACCTGGTGTGGGAGACCGCCGGCGTCCCGTACGCCTGGCGCCAGAGCACGCGCTATGAGATCCCCTGCCGGGTGCGGGGCACCGTACGCGTGGGGGAGGAGCAGATCTCGTTCACCGGGGTCGGCCAGCGCGACCACTCATGGGGCTCGCGCGACTGGTGGGCGGTGGACTGGATGTGGAGCGCGCTGCACCTCCAGGACGGCACCCACACTCACGCGGTGGGCATTCCCCAGCTGCCGGGGTTCGGCGTGGGCTACCTCCAGCGCGACGGCGAGCTGGTGGAGATCACCTCGGTGCAGGCCAGCGAGGAGCTGGGCTCGAATGGGTTGATCCAGAGCGCGCGGATCCGCTCGGAGCCCGACGGCCTGGAGCTGGAGGTCGAGCCGGTGGCGTTCGGCCCGCTGCGCCTGGAGGCGCCCGACGGGCGGCTGTCGCTGTTTCCGCGGGCCATGTGCCGGGTGCGGACGACTGACGGACGGGCCGGCGTGGGCTGGGTCGAGTGGAACCGAGTGCAGAGCTCGTGAGCACCCGGCATCCGGACGATGAGCCGATCACGGCGGAGGGCCTGAAGGCGCTCAAACACGAGCTGGGCGACCTGGAGACGCGGGGGCGGCGGGAGATGGCGGTGCGCATCCTCCGGGCCCGCGAGCTGGGCGACCTGTCCGAGAACGCCGAGTACCACGCGGCCAAGGAGGACCAGGCCCACCTGGAGACCCAGATCAAGCGCCTCAAGCAGCGGCTGCGCAACGCCGTGGTGGTGGAGACCGAGGCTAAGGCCGAGGTGTTTGCGTTCGGCCGCACCGCCGAGGTTCTGGACGAGGGCAGCGGGGAGGTGCACAGGTGGAGGATCGTGGGGGCAACCGAGGCCGACCTGTCGGCGGGCAAGCTCTCGGCCCAGTCTCCGGTGGCCCGGGCCCTGCTCGATCGCGCACCCGGAGAGCTGGTGGAGGTACCGACCCCCCGGGGCTCGCGGCGGCTGCGCATCCAGCGCCTGCTGTAGCCGGAGCGGCGTGTCGCTCGGCTCGCGCCAGGCTCAGCCCTCGATCACGTTGTGCACAGAGGACGCCATCGGCTCGCCGGGGTCGACACCCAGCTCAGACATGATCGGCAGGAGCGTCTGCCCGAACGCCTCGAACGCCGCCTGCGACTCCCAGATGTCGAACACCTGGATCTCGCCGTTGGTCTCCAACCCGACGTGGTAGGAGCGGCCGGCAGGCGCGCCCGCGCCCGCCGCCTCGAGTCGCCGGAGCGCCTCGTCGTACTTGTCCTTGGTAAATCCGCTGGGGGTGAAGTAGAGGCCGACTGCCATTGATCCTGGTCCTTTCTGGGGGTCGCGAACCGGGCCACTCTATTCCGGAACCAGTCTTCCCGCTCGGAACTAGGCAACATATGGACGTGCGCAACGGTGCCGCCATCGGCTTACCGCTGGCTCTGGGCTCAACCATCCTGGTGAGCCTCTCCTATCTGCGCGAACACGACGCCGCCGCCGGGCTGCCCGCGCTGTCCCCGCGCCGTCCGGTGCACTCGGCGATGTTGCTGCTGAGAAGCCGCGCCTGGGTGACTGGCTTCGCCATGGAGAGCGGCGGATTCGTGCTCTACGTAGCCGCTTTGGCGCTGGCGCCGTTGGCCTTGGTGCAGAGCGTGGCCGCCGGCGGCGTGGGGATCCTGGCCGTGGCCACGGCTCGGCTGGCGCGCCGGCGGCTCTCCCGACGGGAGGCCGCAGGTGCGTCTCTGGCTGTAATCGGCCTAGTGCTGCTGGCTGTCTCGCTGGGTGGGGGCGATGTCCACGACGGCCACGGATCGCTGGGACCGATCCTCGTCTGGCTGGCCGTCACCGCGGGCGCCGGCGTGTTGACCTTCACCAGCGGCTGGGCGTTTCTGGGCCGCGGAGTGGCGGACGGGATCGCCGGTGGCCTGTTCTTTGCGGTCGGTGACATCAGCACCAAGCTGGCCACTCAGGGCGGCATCCGGCTGCTGTTCGTGATCCCGCTGATCTGCGGATATCTGCTCGGGACCTCGTTGCTCCAGATCGGCTACCAGAGCGGCGCGGCGTTGACCGTGGCCGGCCTGGCCACACTGCTGACCAACGCGGTCCCGATCGCCGCGGGGACCGTCGTGCTGGGCGAGCACCTGCCGTCCGGCGGCTTGGGAGTGGTACGGGCTCTGGCCTTCGCCGCGGTGACCATCGGTGCGATCCTGCTCGCCCGGCCCGAACCGGCCAAGCCGCGGGCTAAATCAGATGCGCCCCAGTCCCTACCCCAGCCGGCGACGCTCTAGCATTTAGCGCCAGGACCGCTGAAATCAGGGGCATGCTCGCAGTAATCGTCACCGTCCATCCGTTCGGAAAGCACTTCGCCTCCGGGCGCGGGGCGGCGGTCGTCGTCTTGGTGGCGTTCCTGTTGTCGTTCCTGCTGATCCGCACCAGCGCGCGCCTGACGCGCAGCGTGTCCTGGTGGCCCGGCGGTGTACAGACCGGAGGCGTCCACCTGCACCATCTGGTGTGGGGCATCTGCCTGATGATGCTCTCCGGCTTTCTCGCCTTCGCTGCGCCGATGCGCGCGCCCTGGTGGCACCTCGACGCCGTGGCGTTCGGGGTGGGGGCCGGTTTCACGCTGGATGAGTTCGCGCTCTGGGTCCGGCTCGAGGACGTGTACTGGGCCGAGGAGGGTCGCCTGTCACTGGACGCGGTCATCGTGGCCGTGGCATTCGCGGGCCTGATCGTGGTTGGCACCAGACCCTTCGGGTTGGCTGACTCAGCCTCGATCTGGGGGACGGCGGGTAGCCTGACACTGGCGCTGGCGCTCGTCATTCTGGCCGCCGCCAAGGGGCGCGTCTTCTACGCGGTGATCGGGATATTTATCCCCATCCTGGCGCTGATCGGGGCGGTCCGGCTCGCCCACCCGTGCTCGGTATGGGCCCGGCGCTTCTACGGTGAGCACAAGCTGGAGCGGGCGCGTCAGCGGTTCGCTCCCACCAAGCCGGTGGAGCGGGTGGGCGCCCGGCTTGGTGACCTCATCGCCGGGGCGCCGAGCGAAGAGCAGGAGACGGTGGGTCGGCCTAGCTGATCAGCCCCAAGCGCAGGGCGCGGGCCACCGCGGAGGCCCAGTCACGCACACCAAGCTTGGTGTAGATGTTGGCGAAGTGCGTGTTGACCGTGACCGGGCTGACCCACAGCTCCCGGGCGATGGCCGGAGCGTTTCGGCCGTCGGCGGCCAGCTGCAGCACCTCGAGCTGCCGCGGCGTTAGCGGCGAGCTGAGCCGCGCCCCGAGCAGTTCCGGATCATCGATCAGCTCATCCTCCGGCCACGCAGCGGGCACGAACATTCCCAGGTGCAGGCCCTCAAGCACGTTGGCCACTCCGAAGTAGCTGACTTCCAAGCGGCTCCCGTCCAGCGACGCCAACTCGTAAGTTCCGGCCACGCACCCGGTGTCCAGCATCCTCGCCCACAACTGCGTCGTGCTTTCGACCTCATGGGCAGGCGTCAGATCCTCAGTCCGCCGCCCGCGCAGTTCGCCCAGGCTGGCCCGGAAGGCGAGGCGGGCCGACGTGTTGACCTCCACGTAGCGTCGGTCGCTGTCGACCAGCACCATCGGCATCCAACTGCGAGCCACCAGCCGCTTGAGCCTGCCCTCGTTCCCTCGAGCCGCAATCGCCGATTCCGCAAATGCGCCGACCCAGCGCGGGTGGTCGGTCGGGCGATCTCCTCGTCGGTGCGCTGGTCTGAGGCGGTCTTCGCGCGGTCGCTGTGCGTCAATTGACACTGGCAAGACAGGTTAGTATATTGACCGGCACGAGGCAACCACCTGGGAAGGATGGGAATGCGCGATCGCGAACGATCCGAGCTGGCTGGCACGAACCCCGTTGGCATCGGCCAACGGGTCAGGGCCGCGCGCGATCGGCGGGGCTGGAGCCGCGAAGCGCTGGCCTACCACACAGGTCTTAGCTGGGCGGCGATCACGCAGATCGAGAGCGGGCGCCGGACCAACCTCCGCCAGGCCACTCTCGTCGGGCTGGCCGAGGTGCTCGGGGTGACGATCGACTACTTGGTCTGTGGACGGACGCCCAGCCCTCCGATGCTCGAACATCAAGTGCTGCTGTACGAGGGCGACGAGGAGCTCGGGGCCTCCGCGGCCCCCTTCCTAGCCGGCGCGCTGGCGAACGGCGAGGCGGCGCTGGCCGTGACCACCAAGGCGAACCTCAAGCGGCTGCGACGTGAGCTGGGTGAGGGGGCCAAGCATGTGCGGTTCGCCGGGAGCTCCACCTGGTACCGGACGCCGGCCGCCGCCCTGAGTAGCTACCAGTCGTTCGTGAACGACAGCGTGGCCGCGGGAGCCCCATGGGTGCGAATCGTCGGCGAACCGGTGTGGAATGGGCGGTCGGCCGAGGAGATCCAGCTGTGGGCGAGGTACGAATCCTGGCTCAACCTGGCGTTCAGGGGGGCGCCATTAACCCTCGTATGCCCGTACGACCTGGGAGCCGTGTCCGACGAGATCCTTGAGCTAGCCCGCACAACCCACCCCGCCGCCCACGAGCATCGGTCGGTCAGCCCCAGCGCGGCGTACCGCGAGCCAGCCGAGTTCATCCTTAAGTAGGGGCGGCCTTGGCCGACCCGCCGCGGCCCACCGCAGTCCTCGCGCGCTAATAGCCTTAGGCCCTGGCCACCTCGACCCTGTCTTCCGCCCCGTTCTCGGGACGCACGGCCTGGATCCGCAACCTCGAGGCTCCGGTGCGCGACTTCCTGCGCACCGAGACCGGCGGCGCGGTCGTCCTGGTGGCGGCCACGTTGGCCGCCCTGGTCTGGGTCAATGTCGACCGCTCGTCCTACGACACGGTGTGGACAACCAAGCTGTCCATCCGGCTCGGCCACCACGGCGTGTCCCAGGATCTGCGGCACTGGGTCAACAACGGCCTGATGGCGTTGTTTTTCCTCGTGGTGGGGCTGGAGGCCCGGCGCGAGTTCGACCTGGGTGAGCTCCGCGATCGTCGCCGGTTACTGCTGCCGGCGGCCGCCGCGCTCGGCGGAATGCTGGTTCCGATCGGTATCTATTTGCTGATCAATCAAGGCCGCCCTTCAGCCCACGGCTGGGGGACGGCGATGTCCACCGACACGGCGTTCGCCCTGGGGCTGCTGGCCCTGTTCGGCCGGAGGTTTCCCTCCAGCCTGCGCACGTTCATCCTCACCGTGGCGGTGGCCGATGACCTGGTGGCGTTCGCGGTGATCGCCACCGCCTACACCAACTCCGTCCGGGTGACGGCGCTCCTGCTCGGCATCGCCCTGTTCGCCCCCGCGGTGGTGTTGCGCTGGCGAGGAGTCCGGATCGGCTTCCTCTACGCCGTCCTGGCGCTGGCGTCGTGGGTCGCGTTCCTCAAGTCCGGGGTGGATCCCATCATCGTGGGCGTGGCAGCCGGGTTGCTGTCCGTGGCTTATCCGGCCGTGCGGGCGGACCTGGAGCGGGCCAGCGACCTGTTCCGGATGTTCCGCGAGCAGCCAGTTGGCGAGTACGCAAGTAGCGTGCGTGAGGGGGTGCGCACCGCCATCTCTCCCAACGAGCGACTCCAGCAGCTATACCACCCGGTCTCGAGCTACGTGATCGTGCCCCTGTTCGCGCTGGCCAATGCCGGCATCGTCATCGACGGACACTTCCTGTCCACCGCCTACACGTCGCCGATCACCCTGGGCATCATCGTGGCCTACGTGGTGGGCAAGCCCGTCGGGATAACCGGTGCCAGCTGGCTGGTGACCCAACTCAGCCGCGGCCGGGTCCGGCCCGCCGTGGGGTGGGCCTCGGTCCTGGGCGGCGGCTCGATCGCCGGGATCGGCTTCACCGTGTCGCTCCTGATCGCCACCCTGGCGTTCACCGGAACCGCGCTTAAGGAGGCCAAGGTCGGAGTGCTGAGCGCGGCCGTGGGTGCGTCGGCTCTGACCTGGGTCGTACTTCAGCTCACCCGGAGGCTCCCGGACGGAGTGAGGCTCCGAGCCGTGCACGGAAGCTCGGCGGCGATCGTAGACCTGGCGGTTCCGGTAGACCCGGAGCGAGATCACATCCGGGGTCCGGCCGAGGCCCCGGTGACGCTGGTCGAGTACGGCGATTTCCAGTGTCCCTACTGCGGACAGGCGGAGTCGATCGTCCGCGAGCTGTT
>Ga0307374_10012916_pt1 | contig 11637 bp, 9 predicted proteins | sample OX3MG_FD_202532 | JGI IMG/M metagenome (GOLD analysis project Ga0307374, IMG submission 202532) | Soil microbial communities from Risofladan, Vaasa, Finland - OX-3 | ecosystem: Environmental > Terrestrial > Soil > Coastal area > Acid sulfate soil | place: Finland: Risofladan, Vaasa | collected...
GCCGTTTGTCGAGGATCTCGGCAGCGGCACGCTGGTCGATCTCGACCGCTGGGGCCTGCCGCACGAGCCGACCGTCACGCAATCGCTCAAGGCCGGCGCCGATCTGGTGACCTTCAGCGGCGACAAGCTGCTGGGCGGGCCGCAGGCCGGTCTCGTTGTCGGACGTGCCGATCTGGTTGCCGCGCTCGCCCGAAACCCGCTGAAGCGCGCCTTGCGCCTCGACAAGATCCGCCTTGCGGCATTGGAAGCGGTGCTGCGCCTCTACGCCGACCCCGATCGGCTCGCCGCGCTTCTGCCGACCCTGCGGCTCCTGGCGCGGCCCTGCCCCGAGATCGCGGCATTGGCGCAGCGGCTGATGCCGGCATTGGCAGAGGCGCTCGACGGCATCGCCGGCGTCGCGCTGGTTGAGACCAAAAGCCAGATCGGCAGCGGAGCGCTGCCGGTCTCGCTGTTGCCGAGCGCCGGGCTGGCGCTGACGCCGCTAGCCGCCTCGGGACGCGCCGTCGAGGCGCTGGCCATGCGGCTGCGCGCCCTGCCGGTGCCGGTGATCGGCCATATCGAGGGCGGCCGCCTGATCCTCGATCTGCGCTGCCTCGAGGACGAGGCGGAATTCCTCGCCCAGCTCGGCCAGCTCGCGGGGATCGGCGCATGATCCTGGCGACCGCCGGCCATATCGACCACGGCAAGACCGCGCTGGTGCGCGCGCTGACCGGGGTCGACGCCGACCGCCTGCCGGAAGAAAAGCGCCGCGGCCTGACGATCGATCTCGGCTTTGCCTACACCACGTTGCCGGACGGCACCGAACTCGGCTTCGTCGATGTGCCCGGCCACGAGCGGTTTCTGCCGAACATGCTGGCCGGCATCCTGTCGATCGACCGGGTGCTGCTGATCGTCGCCGCCGATGACGGGCCGCGGCCGCAGACCCACGAGCATCTCGACATCCTCGAACTGATCGGCGTCGCCGAGGTGACCGGGGTGGTGACCAAGATCGACCGGGTGCCGCCGGAGCGCGGCGCCGCGGTCGCAAGCGAAGTGGTCGAGCTGCTCGCCGCGGCGGGGTATGCGCGGAGCCCGATCTATTCCGTGTCGAGCGTCACCGGCGAGGGCATCGCCGCGCTCGCCGGGCATTTGCGCGACAGCGCCCAGGCCGCCGCCGCATCGCGGGCGGCGCGGCCGGCGAGCGGCCGGTTTCGCCTGCCGATCGACCGCGTCTTTTCGCTGCCCGGCTTCGGGCTGGTGGTGACCGGCACCGCCGCCGCCGGGGCGGTCACAATCGGCGACCGGCTGCTGCTCAGCCCGCGCGGGAGCGAGGTGCGGGTGCGCGGCATCCACGCCCACAACCGGCCGGTCGAAGCGGCCCGCGCCGGCGACCGCGTCGCCCTCAATCTCGCCGGCAGCTTTCCCGAGAGCGGCGAGCCGCGCCGCGGCGACTGGGTCGTGGACCCGGGCTTGCACAAACCGGTCAGCCGCATCGACCTCGCGATCACCGTGTCGCGCGCCGCGCCGGCGCCGTTGCGCGACGGGCTGCCGGTGCATCTGCATCTCGGCACCGAGGACGCGGTCGCCCGCCTGGCGCTGCTCGGGGCGCGGCTGATCGAGCCCGGCCGGTCCGGTTTCGCGCAGGTCGATCTCGCGCAGACGATCGCGGCCTTGTGGGGCGACCGGGTCGTGATCCGCGACCATGCCGCGCGCCACACGCTCGCCGGCGGGCATGTGCTCGACCCGGGGCCGCCGCGACGCGGCCGCGCCCGCCCCGAGCGGCTCGCCGCGCTCGCCGCGCTCGCCGAGCCGGATGCCGGCGACGCGCTGGAGCGGCTGATCGCAGCGTCCGGCATTGTCGAGCTGGCCCCGTTCGCGCAGGCGCGCAACCTGTCATTGGGCGAGATCGAGGAGCTGGCCGAGGCGGCCGGCGTCGCGCGCTTCGGCGGGGTCGCGGCCAGCACCGAACGGCTGACGGCGCTCGGCGACGCGATGGCGGCGATGCTGGCCGAGTGGCACCGCGCTCAGCCCGACCTGCTGGGCCCGGCGCGCGCCGCCTTGTTTGCCCGGCTGCGCGGCCAGGCGCCGGCGGCGGTGCTCGACGCCGCCCTCGCCGCATTGGTTGCGGCCGGCCGGGTAGTGCGCGACGGCACGGTGCTGCGGCTGCCCGAGCATCGCCCGCGCCTCAGCCGCGAGGACGAGCGGTTGTGGGAGCGGGCGCAGCCGCTGCTCGCGGCCGACGATCTGCGGCCGCCGCGGGTGCGCGAACTGGCGGCGGCGCTGGGGATCGAGCCCGAGCCGTTCGCCCGCTTTCTGAGGCGCGTCGAGCGCTTTGGCCGGGTCGTACCGGTCGCGGCCAACCGCGTCTTCCTGCCCGCAACGATCGCCCGTCTCGCCGATCTCGCCGCCGATCTCGCCGCGGAGCAGCCCGAGCATGCCTTCACCGCCGCCCTGTTCAAGGACCGCTCCGGGATCGGCCGCAACCTGACGATCGAGGTGCTCGAATATCTCGATCGGATCGGGCTGACCCGGCGGGTCGGCGACGCGCGCATCGTATTGCGCGAGCCGGCCGGCCTGTTCGGCTGATCCCAGATTCCGATCAAATTGATCGTCCTCTCAATTTTCGTCATCCCCGGGCTTGTCCCGGGGATCCACCTGGATGGCCGGGACAAGCCCGGCCATGACGGAGGAGGAGGTGCTTCAACGTGAGTGAAACTCGCGCTAAGCCGGGCCAAGATCCCTTGGGCCAAGATCATTGCCGCGGCGGCTGCCGGCGCGGTACGATTATTTGAGCCGCAATGTGCTAAACGGCGGCCGATCGGGGAACAGCCGGAATGACCACCGCCGCGATCCACCGCCTCGCCGCCCCGAGCCCGGACGAGCTGATCGCCCGGGCGCGCGCCATGGTCCCCGAGATCCGCGCGCTGGCCGAAGAGACCGAGCGCAATCGCAAGATTTCGCCGCACATCATCGACAAGTTCCGCGAGGCCGAACTGTTGCGGACCTGCCGGCCCCAGGAATTCGGCGGCTTCGAATACGACGGCGAGACCGCGCTGAGGATCGCGCTGACGATCTCGGCGGCCTGCGCCTCGACCGGCTGGGCGGTCAATGGCGCGGTGTCGAACGGCCGCTCGATGAGCCATTTCCCGATCGAGACGCAGCGCGAGATCTGGTCGAGCGACGAGGACCCGTTCAGCTGCGCCTGCTTTGCCCCGACCGGCAAGGCGGTGCCGGTCGATGGCGGCTATCGGCTTAGCGGGCATTGGTCGTTTGCCAGCGGTTGCGATCATGCCAGCTGGGCCTATCTCGGCGCCTTCATCACGCGGCCCGACGGCCAGCCCTCCCCAGCGAACGCGAATGAGGGCGCCTTCTTCCTGCTGCCGATCGGCGATTGCCAGATCATCGACAACTGGTACGTCAACGGCTTGTGCGGCACCGGCAGCAAGGACATCGCAGTCGAGGACGTATTTGTGCCGGCGCGCCGCATCCTCTTGTTTTCCGACGCGCGGGCCGGCACGACGCCGGGGGCGAAGTACCACCAGAACCCGCTCTACAAGATGCCGCTGTTGATCCACGGCGCCTCGATGCTGGCCTCGACCGCGGTGGGTGCGGCGCGCGGCGCGCTCGATGCCTATCTCGAGATGACGGCCGGGCGCCAGACCCGCGGCGCGCTGGCCGGCGGGCAGCTGCCGATGGCGCAATTCGCGACGATCCAGCTGCGCTATGCCGAGGCGGCCGCGTGCGTCGAAAGCGCCGAATTGATCCTGCTGACCGACATGCGCAACATGACGCAAAAGCTTTATGCCGGCGAGCCGATTACGGTCGCCGACCGCATCCGCTGCCGCCGCAACCAGGCCTATGTGACAAAGCTCGCGGTGCAGGCGGTCGAGGCTCTCAACGCCTCGACCGGCGGCTATGGTTTGATGCTGTCGAACCCGGTGCAGCGCGCCTGGCGCGACGTCAACGCGGTGGCGCGGCATGTCAGCCTCAACTGGGACGCGGTCGGCACGATGTACGGCCAGCACGAATTCGGCCTCGAGCCGAAGGGGCAATACTGAAGGAGAGACGGAAATGGCGGAAATTCTCGGGCTCGGCGTTACCCACTGGCCGACCTTGTGCCTGCCCAACGACGGGCTGACCGGTGTCTTCAAGCGGGTGCTGGAGGCGCCCAATGTCGATCCGAAGTACAAAGATTCGCGCAACTGGCCGAAGGAGTTGATGGAGGAACTGGGCAACGACGACGGCCTCTCCGCCGCCAATCGCTGCGGCGAGCGCTTCGGCAACGATTTCCGCGCGATCCGCAAGATCCTCGACGATTTCAACCCGGATTTCGTGCTGGTGTGGGGCGACGACCAGTACGAGAACTTCAAGGAGGACATTGTCCCGCCGTTCTGCGTCCTCGGCTACGATCCCGAGATCGCATTGCAACCGTGGCATAACGGGAACGGCGGCAAACCCAACCGCTGGCGCGAGCCGGGCGACTGGACGCTGAAGCTGAAGGGGCAGCGCGAGGCGGCGAAGCTGCTGGCGACCGGGCTGATCGAGCGCGGCATCGACCTGGCCTATGCCTATCAGCCGCTGCACCACCCGATGGCGCACGCCTTTACCAACACCTTCCTCTATCTCGACTGGGACCGGAAGGGCTTCCCCTATCCGGTGCTCCCGTTCGCAATCAACTGCTATGGCCGCAACCTGATCCAGGCGCATGGCGGGCTCGGCCATCTGTTCGCGCCGCCGCCCCCCGAGGGCGAGGCCGGCGATCCGCCGTCGCCGCAGCCGTGGCGCTGCATGGATGTCGGCGCCGCGGTCGCCGAGGTGCTGGCCGCCTCGCCCTACCGGGTGGCGCTGATCGCCTCGTCGTCGTGGTCGCACTGCTTCCTGTCGCCAAAAAACGGCTATCTGTGGCCCGATCACGAGGGCGACCGCATCCTGTTCGACGCGGTCAGCCGCGCCGATTACGGCACCTGGCGCAAGCGCACCTTAGCCGACATGGAGTATTCGGGGCAGCACGAGATGCTGAACTGGATGGCGCTGATTGGCGCGATGGAGGCGCTCGATCGCAAGCCGGTGATCCAGGACTACATGGAAACCTACATCCTCGCCTCCGACAAATGCTTCCTGTCGTTCCCGGCTTGACCCTTCTTGCGACCCGGGGTTTGCCCCTCACCCTCCCGCGCTTGCCGCGCGGGTCCCTCCCTCTCCCCGCTTGCGGGGAGAGGACTGGGGTGAGGGGTTCTCTCGCACCGAACCGCTAAATGGACGGCGGTCCCAGCGGCACGGGCATCGGGCAGCCGGTACGGCGCCGGGAAGACTGGCGCCTGCTGACCGGCAATGGGCATTACAGCGACGATGTCAACCTGCCCGGGCAGGCCTATGCCGCGATGGTGCGATCGCCGCACGCGCACGCGCTGATCCGCCGGATCGATACCGGCGCAGCGCGCGCCGCGCCCGGCGTTCTCGCCGTCTTGACCGTCGCGGATGTGCTGGCCGACGGGCTGCAGCCTTTGCCCAACATCGCCAACAGCCACCCCGCCGATATCAGCATCCGCAACAAGGACGGCTCGCCGGTCGTGCGGCCGCAGCAGACCGCGATCATCGGGCCCGAAGTGTGCCATGTCGGCGAGATCGTCGCCGCCATCATCGCCACGAGCCTCGCCGCCGCCAAGGACGCCGCCGACCTCGTCGCGGTCGAATACGAGAGGCTGCCATCAGTGACGCATGCGCCGCTGGCGGCGGTGCCCGGGGCGCCGCGGGCGCGGCAGAACTTCGCCAACATCATCCTCGACGGCGAGGTCGGCGACAGGGCGGCGAGCGATGCGGCCTTCGCGCGCGCCGCTTATGTCGTCAAATTCGACACCTGGGTGCAGCGCGTCGCCGGGGTGCCGATGGAGCCGCGCGCCGCGGTCGGCGATTACGATGCCGCGACCGGCCGCTACACGCTGTACGCCGGCGCCGGCGGCGCGGTCAGCCCGCGCCGCGATCTCGCGCTGGTGCTCGGCGTGCCGCCCGAACAGGCGCGTGTCGTGATGCAGGATGTCGGCGGCAATTTCGGGACGCGCGGCGGGTTCAACCCGGAATTTGCGATCGTCACCTGGGCGGCGCGGCGGGTCGGCCGGCCGGTCAAATGGACCGGCGAGCGCAGCGAATATTTCCAGGCCGACCACCAGGCGCGCGATCTGGCGGTCACGGCCGAACTGGCGCTCGACCAGGACGGCACGTTTCTGGCGATGCGCGGCTCGAACCTCGTCAACCAGGGCGCCTATGCGCTCGCCTTCGGCTCCCTCAACAAGGGGGTCGAGATCATGTCGAGCATCTACCATGTGCCGGCGGTGCATTTCCGCGCCCGCGCCGCGCTCACCAACACGGCGCCGACCCGCCCCTACCGCAGCTCCGGCCGGCCCGAAGTCATGTTCGTCATGGAGCGGCTCATTGATCTGGCGGCATTGCAGACCGGCATCGACCGCATCGAGTTGCGGCGCAAGAACCTCGTGCCGGTAGCGATGATGCCGTACACCAACCCGTTCGGCATGGTCTATGACAGCGGCCACTACCACGAAGTCATGGAGCGCGCGTTGGCGATCGCCGACTGGCAGGGCTTCCCGGCGCGGCGAGCCGAAGCAAAGGCGCGCGGCCGGTATCGCGGCATCGGCGTCGCCAATTACGTCGACACCGCGACCGGCGCGCCGCGCGAGAAGGCCGAGATGACGGTGGTGCCGCAAGGCCCCAACAGTGGCATCGTCGAAATCGTCATCGGCACCGTGTCGCAGGGCCAGGGGCACGAGACGAGTTTTGCGCAGCTGGTCACCGAATGGCTCGGCGTGCCATTGGATAGCGTCCGCCTCGTCACCGGCGACACCGACCGCGTCTCCATTGGCGGCGGGGCGCATTCCGGGCGCGCCCTGCGGCTCGGCAGCATCGTCATGCTGAACGCGTCCAACGAGATCATCGAGAAGGGCTACCGCATCGCCAGTCATCTCTTGGAGGCGGCGACGGCCGACCTGGAATTCTCCGAGGGCGCGTTCCGCGTCACGGGCACCGACCGCGCGGTCGGTCTCTTCGAGATCGCCCGCGCCGCCGTCTCGCGTCGCGACCTGCCCGAGGAATTGCGCGGCCCCCTGCGCGGAATGAGCGACGAGACCGTCAACCTCGCCGCCTTCCCCTATGGCTGCCATGTTTGCGAAGTCGAGATCGACCCCGAAACCGGGGTGCTGGAGATCGTGCGCTACAGCGCGGTCGACGATGTCGGGCGCGCCGTCAACCCGATGATCGTGCACGGTCAGGTGCATGGCGGCATCGTGCAGGGCGTCGGGCAGGCGATCGGCGAACAGATCGTCTATGATCGCGACAGCGGGCAGCTAGTGTCCGGCTCGTTCATGGATTACACGATGCCGCGCGCCGATCGGCTGCCGTTTTTCACCACCGAGCTGTCCGAGGTGCCGAGCCCGACGCATCCGCTCGGCATCAGGCCGGCCGGCGAGGGCGGCACCACCCCGGCCTTGGCCGTCGTCATCAACGCGGTCGTCGATGCGCTCGCCGAGTTCGGGGTCAAGCACATTGAGATGCCGGCAACGCCGGAGCGGGTCTGGCGCGCAATTCACCGACGGGAGGATCAGTCATGGCACGCATCAAGCATATCGCGTTGACGACCAAGGAGCCGGCGAAGGTCGCCGAGTTCTACAAATCAGCCTTCGGCCTCACCGAATTGCGGCGCAGCCCGAATGGCGCAGTGTTTCTGTCAGACGGCCACATCAACCTGGCGATCCTCAACACCAAGGGCGACGAGTCGCCGGACATGGGGGCGCACGGCGCGCACTTCACCGGCATCCATCATTTCGGCTTCGAGGTCGAGGATCTCGACCAGGCCTGCGACCAGCTCGAAGGGGCGCGCGGCCAGCGGCTGACCGCCAAGGACCATGTCGATGCGACGATGGCGGCTGGCGGCCACGCCAATTTCGAGATGAAATGGTCGGGCCCCGACGGCGTCGTCATCGACATCTCGCACACCGGCTGGGAAGGCACCGACTGAGACCGTGGTGTCATTCCGGGGCGCGCCGAAGGCGCGAACCCGGAACCCAGGAACACCGGCCTGTGGAATATGGCTTCCGGGTTCCCCGCTATGCGGCGCCCCGGAATGACAAATTTGCTTGGGAGGAGACGGCGATGAGCGGCAATTTCACGATCCTGGCTGGAACGATCGGTACCGGAGTGTGGCTCAGCCCTGATGGCGGCGAGAGCTGGAAGCGCGCCGGCGGCGATCTATGGAACGAGAGCCGGGTGTTCAGCTTGAGCGTACACCCGCACGAGCCGCGCACGGTGTTCGCCGGCGCCAATGACGGCGTCTACAAGAGCCGCGACGGCGGCACGACGTTCGCGCGGCTCGACTCGCCGATGAACGATCTCGACGTCTGGCGGATCGCGGTCGATCCGGTCAACCCCGACATCATCTTTGCCGGGACGCGGCCGGCGGCGCTGTTCCGCTCAGTGGACGGCGGCGCGCATTGGCAGAAGCTCGAAGCCGAGATTGCCGAGGAATGCGCCAACGTGCGGATACCGCGCGTCACGGCGCTGACCGTCGATCCATCCGACCACCGGGTGATCTGGGCCGGCCTCGAAGTCGACGGCGTGCTGCGCAGCACGGATGGCGGCGACAGCTGGACGCGCATCCCGACCTCCGGCATCCCGGACCCCGACATCCACGACATCGCGGTCGCCGTCAACGGCAGCACGACCGTGTTGACCAGCACGCCCCGCGAAATCTTCGCCAGCGGCGACCGTGGTGCGAGCTGGTATCCGTTGATGGTGCGCGAACAGTTCAAGCTCGGCTATTGCCGCCATCTGGCACAGAAGGCGGACGACCCGGCGACCCTGTTTGTCGCGACCGGCAATGGCGCGGCCGGCGACAAGGGCGCGATCCAGCGCTCGACCAACGGCGGCAAGAGCTGGCAGGTCGCGAGCCTGCCGGACGAGCCCAATTCGCCGATCTGGCAGTTCGCGACGCATATCGCCGACCCCGGCCTGGTGCTCGCCTGCAGCCATTACGGCGAGATCTATGCGAGCCAGAATGCCGGCGACCGCTGGTCGAAATTGCCGCGCGAATTCACCGAGATCCGCGGCCTTGCCTGGGTGCCGAACTAAGCCCAACGGACGCCAGGAGCCGCTTGACGGGCGGGGGGCGAAAGAGACACGCTGGTCGATCCACCCGAACAGCGAGCCCTTGCGCATGCCGAGCGAGCCCCTGCCGTTCCTCCGCCCCCGCCCGGGCACCCAGCCGCCGTATCTGTATCCCGACTACGCCAGCACGGTGAAGCGGTCGCCGCGGCGTGCCCTCATACGCTTTGAGCACACGCTGTCCGAGCTGACCGGCCCCGGCTTTGCCGACCGCTGGGCCGGCCCCGACGCCACCGATCTGACCCGCCAGCGCAAGGGCGAACCGTTGGGCGAGCGCATCATCGTCGAGGGGCACGTCCTCGACGAGAACGGGCGCCCGGTGCCGGGGACGCTGCTCGAGCTGTGGCAGTGCAACGCCGCCGGGCGCTACGATCACCCCGCCGACCAGCACGACGCGCCGCTCGACCCAAATTTCACCGGCGCCGGGCAGGTGGTGACCGGCCCCGACGGCGCCTATCGCTTCGTGACGATCAAGCCCGGCGCCTATCCGTGGCGCAACACGCCCAATGCGTGGCGGCCGGCGCATCTGCATTTCGGCGTGTTCGGCGCGGGGTTTGTCACTCGCCTGGTGACCCAGATGTACTTTCCGGGCGACCCGCTGCTGGCCTACGACCCGATCTATCAGAGCACGGCCGACGCGGCGGCGCGCGAACGGCTGATCTGCGCCTACGAGCCGGCGCTGAGCGAGGCGGAATGGGCCCTCGGCTACCGCTTCGACCTGGTGTTGCGCGGCCGCGCCGCGACCCCGGCCGACCCGGGCTGAAGCGGGGCGCGCGATGGCCGACAAATTGATCCCGACCCCGTCGCAAACCGTCGGGCCGTTTTTTCACCTCGGGCTCGATCGCCCCGCCTGGAGCGACTTGACCGCCGACAATCCGACCGGCCAGCGCATCGCGATCGAGGGACGCGTCCTCGACGGCGACGCAGTGCCGGTGCCCGACGCGCTGATCGAAGTGTGGCAGGCCAATGCCGCCGGCCGCTACAACCACCCCGACGACCATCAGGGGGACAAACCGATCGATCCCCGTTTCCGCGGCTTCGGGCGGACCGCGACCGACGGCGAGGGGCGCTTCCGCATCGTCACGATCAAGCCCGGGCCGGCGCCCGGGCGCGGCAACGCGCTGCAGGCGCCGCACATCAACCTCGCGGTGTTTGCCCGCGGCCTGTTGCAGCACCTCTACACCCGGATTTATTTCGCCGACGAGCCGGCCAATGCCGGCGACCCGCTGTTGTCCTCGATCGAGGACGAAGCGGCGCGCCGCACCCTCTTGGCCCGCCCGGAAGCGGCCGGCAGCCCGGCGCTCTACCGCTTCGACATCGTGCTGCAGGGTGCGAACGAGACCGTTTTTCTCGATGTCTGATCGGCACGTCATGCCGGGGCGCCGCGCCGCCGGAGCCGCCGGCGGCGTGGTTACAGCAACTGGCCGCCGTCAACCGAGATCGTCTGGCCGGTGACCCAGCTGCCGAGCGGCGAGGCGAGGAACGCGACGAGCTGCGCCACCTCCTCGGGCCGCCCCAGCCGGCCGAACGGGATGCTGCGCAGGATCGCGCCGTAAAGCTGCGGGTTGTTGTTCTTGGCCCGCTCCCAGGTGCCGCCGGGGAATTCGATCGAGCCGGGGGCGATGCAGTTGACGCGAATCCCTTTCTTTGCCAGCACCGCCGCCTGGCTCAGCGTGTACGACATGATCGCTGCCTTGACCGCGCCATAGGGCGGCGTACGAGCCGAAGCGCCGATCCCGGAAATCGACGAAATGTTGATGATCGCGCCGGCGCTGCTCTGTTCGAGATACGGCACCGCCGCCCGGATCGCGCGCGCCGTGCCCAGCAGATCGATGTCGATGCTGCGGGCCCAGCCGGCCTCGTCGTCGCTGGTGCCGAACCCCGAGGCGTTGCACACCAGCACATCGATGCCGCCCAGCGCCTCGGCCGCCGCCGCTATATAGGCGGCCAGCGCGGCGCCGTCGGCGATGTCGCAGGATTGCGCGTGCGCTGTGACGCCGTGCGCCGCGATCTCGTCACGGACCGCGCCGAGCGCCGCGGCGCCGCGGGCGCAGATCGACACCGCCGCGCCCGCTTCGGCGCACGCCAGCGCGATCGCCCGGCCGATCCCCCGGCTGCCGCCGGTGACCACCGCCCGCTTTCCCGTCAGGTCGATCTTCATTTTTCGCGCCCCTCCGTTCGATCCGTTCGCGCTGCCGATCATGGCGGCGATTGGCGCCACTTCCCAGTGCAAAGCGGTCGCGGTTGCGTTTGCCTTGCGGGCGGCTAAGCTTCGCCGCGCAGCGCGGCGAGGCGGCCATGTCGGCAGAGGTGCAATCAGCCAACGAGGTGCGGCCGCGGCGCCGCGGCGGCCGGCCGTCGCGACTCGAATCGGCGCGGCTTTCGGACCGGATTCTCGACGTTGCGACCGCGCTGTTTCTCGGTGACGGCTTTGGCACGACCAGCATCGAGGCCGTCGCCAGGCGCGCCGGCATCTCGAAACGCACGTTC